>Ga0247723_1000991_pt1 | contig 17304 bp, 34 predicted proteins | sample MSEWelMarce5H_FC_FD_189079 | JGI IMG/M metagenome (GOLD analysis project Ga0247723, IMG submission 189079) | Subsurface sediment microbial communities from gas well in West Virginia, United States - MSEEL Well Study Marcellus 5H_FC | ecosystem: Environmental > Terrestrial > Deep subsurface >... | reverse complement strand
ATTCTGGAGTCGAAAAGGTGATGTCAGATCCAAAGATTTGCTCGTAGAGCATAAATGGACTGGCAAAGCTTCCGTATCCGTTAAGGCTGCGGTTTTAGAAAAGATTGTCACAGAAGCAATTCTTGATGGTCGAACACCTGTTCTCGGCTTCCACCTTAATGGTGAAAATTACGTAATGTTAACTGAAGACGATTTTCTAGAGCTGCGCCAATTACTATTGGAGTGCTCTTGTACGAAGATGAAGGCGTAGAGAAATGGCGTTATCAGGCTAAATGCCGAGGCATGTGCGACAGCCCAGAGACCGATTATTGGTTTCCTCCACGCGACAAAACTAAATATAAACCTATTGCTGACAAGGCTAAGGCAGTTTGCTTTGGCAAGGATGGTAAGGCAGAATGTCCAGTGAGACTAGAGTGCCTTTTGTATTCGGATCAAAACGATGAACAACACGGTATATGGGGCGGTTTATCTCACCGAGAGCGGAATGCTCTTAAAAGAAAAGCCGTTAAAAACGGAAAAACATTAGAGGAATGGGTTAAAAAGAAATGAAACCAACTGGTGCATTGAAAGCATTTTTAGCAGCAGATAAAGGCACCAGAGTAATTGGTAAAGTTGAAAAACATATTATTTCAAAACCACGAGATTTTCGTGCGTCAGATGTAATCCACCCATCAGAGATGGCATCAGCAAGTTGGTGCCACCGTGCACAATACTTTTGGTTAAAAGGTCATGCTCCTAAACCAGAAGTCATGAGTCTTAGAAAAGCATCTATCTTTGGCACCGGTCACGCAACGCACGATTTATGGCAAACCTGGTTTAAAGAAATGAATCAAATTAAAGGCCTTTGGTATTGCTACACACACGATTTAGAGTGGTTTGGCCTTAATGGCGATCACGAGGATGGAAACTGTAAAACAAAGTATAACGAAGTTCCTGTATTTTTTGACCCACTTCGTATTTCAGGTAAAGCAGATGGTTGGTTAGTTAATTTTGGTGAACCGCTGTTGCTTGAGGTAAAAACAATTGGTGAAGGAAGCATTCGTTGGTACGCACCAGACATTGCGTACGCAAATGATAATGATTTTAAAAAGATGTGGGCAAATACAAACGCTCCATTTCTGGAACATATCCATCAAGCTCAAATTTATATGAAATTACTAGAGTTAATGGGTCAACCAAATGCTCCTCAAGAGGCTTTAATTTTGTACGAAGCAAAAGGTTTGCACGAGCATAAAGAGTTTGTAATCCAAAAAAGTGACTGGGGCATTGCAGAACTGTTTGAGGCGGCAGCCAACATCATTTCAGCAATTGACAGGGGTGCCCCTCCTCAATGTAATATTAACGGTACCGAAGGGTGCGGTAAATGCAGTCACTACGTGGAGGAAAAACTTGAGCGAATTAGCAATTAATCCCGGCACTAGCCAACCAGTAATAGAAAGTTTACAACTTCAAGGGTTTCAATTTCAGACACGCATGGAAATGCAACTGCCAAATGTACCGGCAGACATTACCGAGTTAGACGATGAAAGCCTAATGCAGTTGTTTGGAGAACTAACCGCATACGCTAACTTTTTATCAGTTCAATTTGCTTGCGCCGCAATTGACGAAAAAAATGCAGATCAAGTATTAGATATGGAAGAAAGTAAAAACTACATATCTTCGTATGAAGAGAACAAAAAAGAGACTGTAACAATTATGAAAGCAAGAATGGCTGCCAATCCTACAATTATTCATTTGCGTGAAGGATTAGCCGCTAAATACGCGTATCGCAAACTGATTGAAGTTATGGTTAATAACATAGATAGAAGCACACAATTAGTAAGCCGAGAGTTAACTCGTCGTACTTCAAATAGTTCTTTACAGCGTTCCGCTAGGATGTTCCCATGAGATTAAAGACTTTTGGAGACGGGGTTACACCCAACGAAAAGTGTTGGGTAGGCATTGATCAGTCATATAGTGGATTTGCTATAACCGTTTTAAGTGAAGACGGGTCATACGAAACCACGGTTGCTAAGTTTGATAGCAGTGGCGGTGAACGTCTTGAGGAGATTCAGGAACACCTTTTAGAGACCATGCATCGAACAGTAGGGTGCTGTAAGGTTCAAGATGTTGCTATGGAAGGTTACGCTTACGGATCCATTATGGCCAATAAATTGGGAGAACTAGGCGGGGTTGTAAAACTAACCTTGCATAGCCTTAACGATATTGGTAACGGAAAAGACCCGCTAATTGTTCCCCCAACAAGCCTAAAGAAGTACGTAACTGGCCGAGGCACTGGGGTCCAAAAGAACCAAATGCTTTTGCAGGTGTTTAAAAAATGGGGTGTTGAATTCCCAGACGATAATGCCGCTGATTCATATGGGCTAGCGCACATTGTTTCAGGAAAGGGTAGTATGGCCTATGAGAAAGAAATTTACGATAAGCTGAACACAGCAGAAAGTAGAGAACGATAATGGAATCAAATAAGAGAACTGTTATTAAAACAGCCAGTTGGGAAACATTCCACCTTGTTGGTGTTGCCGGTGTTCTTTACTTGTTCACTGGTGAGTGGGAGTACGCCAGCCTAGGCGCTTTGTTGTACATTGCATGGGAAGCCGTTGGTTATTACATCCATGAACGTCTTTGGACAAAGGTTAAGAAGTTTAAGTAATGCCTAATTACGACTTCACCTGCGTACCTTGTGACAGTACCGTAGAGATCCACATGGCTTTTGATGCCATGGATCGTCCCACATGTTCAAAATGTGGTAACTTTATGACAAAGGTTTGGACACCACCAGCAGTTCAATTTAAAGGTGGAGGATGGGGCGGACAAGGATGACATACAACGGGCTACCAATTTTGGTTGCAGATGATGATTTTATTGAACATTTGCATGAGCTAGGTTTTGTGGACACTATTGACGTTAATGATTTGGCGTTTGAATGGTTAGACTGGGCTAAGGAAAACGTTGATGAGTAAAACGCAAGATAAGCGTGCTCAACGAAAAGCAGAGGCAGAAGAGTTTGTAAGAGAGCGCCGTAAATTTCAAATTACTACATTTGAACACAACTTTGACACAGGTATGCGTTTTTATATGGAAAACAAAGAAAAAATGTCTGAAGAAGAGCAGGCATTAATCGAGGCCGAAATTGAAAAAAATCGGGTTTTGATAGAGGAGTTTAAAGAAAAATGGAACGTATGAACTTAGACCTCAGAGACAAAAACGCTCCGCTTGAGATTTGCGTGTGCGGGTCAACCCTGTGGAACGTAAAAGCCCAGTTTGAAGAGGGTGAGATATCCCTATATATGCTGGACATGGAGTGTTATCTTTGTGGCTCTTTAGCCACCGCCCCAACCCCTATCGACTATAGGACTGTTTAGCATTACACCTTGGGTAATTGCCTTCATAATTTAGGCAAGGAGAAATCCACTATACGTAACCCCGAGGTGCATAAAATGACTACAGATCCAAAAGAAGAACAAGTTCTGCGTGTAGGCGCAGGTTCTAATCCCCAATCAGTTGCTTCAGCCATCGCTCACAGTGTTTATGAAACACGTGGGTGCAAAATCCGTGCTGTAGGCGCTGGTGCAGTAAACCAAGCAGTTAAGGCAATTGCTATCGCTAGAGGCTATACAGCCCCAAGAGGTATCGATCTTGTCTGCGTACCAGGGTTTGCAAGCATTGAAAGTCACGATGGACAGATTTCTGCCATCGTATTTGAAGTAAAAACCAGCTAATACTGGTACATTTAATTTTCCAACCTTTGGCCGAAGGATACAAATATGAAAGATTCAACTAAGAACCCATCACCAATTGCTCCATCTTCATTAGAAGCAGGCTCTGCGCCTATTGCAAAGACCTCAGCACCTAAGAGTGGAACACTTGTAAAGAAGTCTGGTAACGCTAAAGGCGGAACCGATTGGACTAAGCAAGCCGCACCAGCACGCACAAAAGTAACAGCAACAAGCGGTGCTAAGTACGGCATTACTGCAAAAATTCCTGCATATAAACCATCAGAAGCTGGGGCAACTCAGGGTAACGGTCGTTTGTTTCAGGCAGCTGTCAACCGCACTGCTCCTAATTTCAAGGACGGCGTAAGCAGCCAATCCTAGTTAGTTACTAGGCGTCTGCCCCCCAACGTAATGGGGGGCTTTCTACTTTGTGTGAATTACAACAGTGTGATTGAATAGGGCCGTGGAAAAACTGCCTTCAAACGCACGAGGATATTGTTCTGTTGCCAATTGGTTAGCAGACAAAAACGAAGTCTTTAGTAAAGAGTTTGAGGAGTTATTGGCAAATGACTCAGCGTCCACAGCTAGCCTGCATAGATTTTTATATGCAAACAACGATAACTTCCCAAAACTAACTGCATTCAAATCTCACAGAAATAAATGGTGCTCATGTGGCTCTAAAAGATGAATATAGCGAATTTATAAAAGCAGGAAATGAAGGATCAGACAGCGTAACAAAAGACATACCAGATGCGTGGAGACCACGTTCTGAAATTGGTACAGATGGCGGTTTTGTAGTTTCAACACCAAGACCAGACGGCAATACTCCCGGTGCCGAAGAAATTTTACGGGAAGCAAATTTAGATCCAGCAGAATGGGCCGTTATTTCCCACAGGCGCTCACGCTGGCAAAAGTATGATGGCGATTGGTTAGAATCATTTAGAGTCAACGTAGTTCCAGTTCATCCGCATGGGCAAGCAGATTACGATCAAGAGCAACTATTAGAACAAGTTATTAACTGGAAACCAGAAAAGGTTGAGCATTACAAAGGTGAGCTAACAGCAGTTTACAGCGTTGGTGACACCCAATACGGTAAAGATGACACGCCAGCCATTATTGAAAGAATGCTTAAGTCATTAGATGAATCAGTAGAACGCCATAAGTATTTAGCTGGCAAGTACGGCATTAATCAGATTGCACTTCCACAACTTGGCGATTGTATTGAAGGTATGACAAGCCAAAAAGGTAAAGTAATGGGACGTCATGACATAGGTGTTTCAGAACAAGTGCGTGTAGGTCGCAGAGTTCTTATGGCTCAAATTAAGGCAATGGCGCCATTTGCAGAAAAAATTATTGTCCCAGTAGTGCCGGGTAACCATGACGAAGTTCAACGCTTCCTCGTAGGGCGACCAGAAGATTCATGGCAAATTGAAGTTGTTGCATCGGTTGCAGACATTTGCGCTGAAAATGATTTCCTTAAAGATCGTGTGGAATTTAGATTCCCAGCCGCTGATGACAGCACTTTAACTGTTAATTTAAGCGGAACAATGTACGGAATGGCTCACGGGCACCAAGCAAGAGACATGGTTAAGTGGTGGGCGGGTCAGGTTATGGGCCGTTGTTCAGTTGCAAACGCTGACATCCTTAACGTTGGTCACTACCACCACTATCGTGCACAGAGTGTTGGACCACGTTTATTTGTTCAAAACCCAGCAATGGACGGTGGCTCGGCTTGGTTTAGAGATAAATCAGGACTTGAATCCGCCCCCGGAATCATTTCAATGGTTGTTGGAGAAGGTTTTGATCCTCGCAAGGAGTTAACCGTACTTGCTGGGGTTCGCTAACTTACAATTAGAACATGCCTAATCTTCATCAGAACGTTCAGAATCTGGGCGCTGGTGGCATGTACGGAACTAACACCACGTATGGTGGAGGTGGCGTACCTGTTGCTCGCTCAGAGCTCGACACTTCACGTATGGGCGTTGGGCGTCAACCGTCCGCAGAATATCCAGATGGATATCTAGGAACAATCCGTTCACGTCGTGATGATCGTGGGCGCTCTAGTTCAACATCAGATACCGTTCTTGACAGCATGAAGAATCGTGTTGGTCAACGTTCTTATCAACGCGGTGTTCACCGTGGCGAACGTATTGACCCAAGCGATTATTATTACCCAGAAGGTTTTGAACCTGACCGTGGTATTAAACGACAGATGCGTGGAGTACAAGTCGGCAATACTATTCAAACAAAAAAGAATTCAGACCAAGTAACGATGGTTCCAGCACCTCATCTTCCTAACGATGGAAAAGCTGGCCCAACGGTTAAAAGCGATTCACCAGGAACCATCAACAAACGACGTGCAGATCAATGGTCACGTATGAAACCGGCTTGGAGATAAAGTGACTGGAAGAATTGGAGACGGCGTATACAGCCGTAAGCCTTGGGGAGATCAACCGCCTCCAGCCGATTACATTGGCCCTTTTGGCAGTAACCGAGAGCGCCTAATTATGCAGGCTGCCGCTTCTATAACCATGCCCGCTGAAGAACTTCAGCTATATGTTCGCCCAAATCTTCCACAAATTGAGATGTTTCCAGATAAGTATGGTTACACCAAGGAAGAATACGCAATTGAGGATATTATTGAGCTAAGCAGTAGAACCGCTACCAGAAAAGATTTTTCTGGAGAAGCGACTACTACAGAGTCCACCAGTCGAAACACGTTAGGTCAGGTGTAATATGGCTAAAGATCCAGGTCTGTTAACCGACTCAACCGGTGAAGGAATGGTTGGGGCTTACGACGTAAGTCTAGAGACTCAACAGGATTTAAAGAAAACTTATTACAATGGTAGTAAGCCTTGTATTGAATGTGGGCTTGCTATGAATCCAGTAGAAGTACTACATTCAAACGGTTCGTGCCCAAATTGCACTCGCCGTAAAAAGGCAAAACTAGTGAAAGGACGGATGGCATGACCGTTCGTAAAGCACGTTCAGAGAACGCATCCCTTATTGAGGGAGCAACAGACGGTAAGTACCGCAAGCGCCGTCCAAACACCGAAGTAGCAGCAGGTATGGGCGATCAAACTGTCGTACAAAACCGCGCTGGACTTCACCCATATATGAATTATGGTTTCATTAACTCAGAAGAGTCAAACAAAGTTAACCCACTGGGCTAAGTATGATTCCAAAAAAGGGTCAGTTTTTAGGAGCAGGTAAACTTGGTGGAGGCGGGCCTATCGCTGAACCTATGAGTGGTGTTAAAGTCATTTCTAAAGATTCAAAACCAAAGCCTGAATTAAAAATTAATATTAAGTCAGATTATTCTAAGGATGGTTGGTAAATGGAACCTAGCACATCGCAGTTTCCTAAAAGCTTAAGCGGGTTCAAGGCTCGTTACAATGAGCTTCCTTCAACAACTCAAGCTTTTTCAGATGCTGCTTTGGCGGGCCATAAGAAAACTAAAGTTTCACCAAGCGTTACTGTAATTGAGCCACGTGGTGGCGTAATTTCTGCCATGCCACAAGAAGCGTACAACCAAGCCAGCACCGATTTGGTAAATATGCGTAAGTCAGGCGAAGCTGCCAAATATGATGCTGACATCCGTAAGTTTAAAGATGACACCAGTTGGAGCACGCTAAAACCTAAGAAAAAAACTATTAAAATTGACAGCGGAAAGGCTAAATAATGTCAGATCAAAGAGATTCAGCAGACGTAACGGCTGATAAAGATATTGCAACTCGTGCCAAGTACGCAGATCGTGACCGTGGCATTCAAAATGAGATTGATTCAACCCACGCTTTGCCAGGCGGACGTAATAACCCAGTTCATACAACAGTTCCTGGTATGGACGCAGAAGACGGTCAGCATAGAGCAATGGCTCAGCACTCAGCAGACTTTATCTCAGCTCAAGTAAGCGGTAACCGAGCAAAGATGGAAACAGCCCGTACAGGATTCCATGCAGTTCGTGCCGCATCACGTGGTGTTCCTAAAGGGCTTGAAGCCCCTTGCGAAGGTTCAGGCTGTGTACAAATGGCCGCCCCTACAAAGACCAGTTGTGGTCGTGGAGACTGCGGTAAATCCCTAGACAAGAATGTGAGCCGCCCTCGCGGGTAGTGTAGTATTCGGGTCATGGTAATTGACCTATCGACCCTAGCAAATAAAAAGGATGAACATCGCATCCTTGTTTTGGCATGTAAAGATTGCCTAACAATGGAAGAAGTCCCCGTTGACGAGCGTTATCCAATTAAAAATCAACAAGATAATCCTTATCTTGCACTCGCTTTAGATAAACATCAGCGCCCTCAACCACACTTAGGTGTGCTATTTGACGTGGACTTTGCGGTATGGAACAGCGACACAGGCCGTAAGCAAATCCACTCACAAGTATTAGACGGGCTTGGTGGAGGCGGTCTTGGTCAAGAGATTTACGCCGCTAAAGACAATTACTCAGCAGACGCTATGAAGTGTTTCCAAGTTCATTTGCGCCCAGAAGGTCAATGCCCTGATTACAAGTCAGGATCAAAAGTAATTAAAGTTGACGTTATGAAACGTGAACGCCGCGATGCTGGCTTGTCTGACGAAAAACTGCCATCGTTTTATCTTTGTGATTTTTGTCCAGTTAAAAGCTTTAACATGATGAAGAGCAACAAGGAAAGAGGACTGTACAAATGACAGACGAAAACATTGAAGACGCACAAATTGTAAACGAACAGGTAGAACAACAACCAGATGCAGAAACTGCTTTTATTATGATTAAGCAGTTTAATGGGTCATGGCGTGCTAGCACAGATTTAGCTTCCGTTTTGATGGTAGAACGTACTTCAACAAGAGCCGATATAAAAGGCGGAACACGCGATATTTACAACTTTTTAGCAGATGATGACCTTTCAAACATGGTTGCTTCTAAAATACTTGCCTCAACCGCAACGGATACCGAGCGGGCGACACAAGGTGTGCGGCAGGCTTTATCCGACAGAGACATTCTGTAACTACAGAGGGGACGTGAATGACAACTCTTGTTGCCGTTCAAGGAGATGGTTGGTCTGTAATAGGATGTGATAGTCGTGCATCTGATGAAGACGGTCGTTTCATGGAACTTGCTACCCCAAAAATTATTAATAACAGCGGAGTTCTTATTGCCGTTTCTGGCGCTTCACGAGGCGGAAACATTACACAGTTTGGTTGGAAACCTCCAAAGCCTCGTGCTACCGAAGACTTAGACGCTTTTATGACAAAAAAGTTTATACCTTCAATGCGTGAAGCGTTCATAAAAGCCGGTTACGATGGTAAAGATGACGGAGATGCCGCTTGGCATGATTCCAACTTACTTGTTTCTATTCGTGGCGTCATATACCCAATCTTTAATGATTACTCATGGGATCGAGAAGAACGAAACGTTTATTACGCAGGTAGCGGCGGTGACGTAGCTTTAGGCGCTTTAGAGGCTTTGGATTACAAGAAATGTAAAACCCCAGAGGCTGTTGAGAAGTTAGTCCGCAAGGCTGTAGAAATTGCCTGCAAGCACGATATCTATTCTGGCGGGAAGATACACACCCATATTCAGTACGAATAGCCTAGAATAAGCGTATGGACTTTTACGAGGCATTGGCTGCAAAAGCAGTACCCGTAAATATTGAGCCGTCTTCAACATCATATTTTAGTAAACCTCAAGTTGGTCTTGACCCACGACTGTTTGTAAATGGAAAACTTATTTCTTCCGTACGTAATGGCGTGCTTACTGTTTTGTACAATTATTTATCAAATCTGTACCAAACCCCACAAGATTGGACATCAGCATGGTTGGCTGGCTCTGGGGTTTCTCACCAATGGGCTGCTAAAAGATACCCCGGTGATTTAGATTGTTTAGTAGGCATTGACTACCTTGCATTCCGTCAAGCAAATACAAAATACAGTGGGCTTAACAACCAAGAGATTGCAAACATGCTCAATGAGGGCTTTAAAGCAAACTTATGGCCATTGACAGAAAACTTTTTAGAGGCTTTTGAATTAACATTTTATGTAAACGTTCAGTCAGACATTAAAAAGATTAAACCATATGCAGCCTATTCATTAATTAATGATGATTGGGTTGTTGAACCAACTATTGAAGAAGCGCCTACAAACCCACAATGGACAATAAATGCTGAAAAGGATAAAGGCGCTGCTTCTGAAATTATTGCTCGTTATGCTACGGCATTAAACGCAATCAACTCATCCACTAATTCCGCCATGAGAGTTAACGCAGAGCGTGCTTTAAAGTTGGCCGTGGACCAAGCGGCAGCATTGTTTGAAGATATCCATCAAGGTCGTAAATACGCATTTAGTGAATCTGGATCAGGGTATTTGGACTATAACAACTATCGTTGGCAAGCTGGTAAAGAGGCTGGTATTGTTCAAGCCTTAGCAAAACTAAAAGAAATTGCGGATATGTCTGCAAGAGATTTCGGCGCTGCTACCTATGGTATAGAGTTACCTAACGTATCAACCCTCATCCGCAGGGCTGCTACGCACAACAACTAATCAGCCAGAATACGGAGCATTACTCGTGGCAGTTTTAATTTACATCGACGGAGTATTGTCGAACGATAAAGGCGTAGCAATTACTCAAGGGCTGGGGCTGACTAGAACCCTTCAGCAAACACTTGCCGTTATTCTTTTAGCTAAAGACAAAGAAAAAGCAGACCACTGGCTTAAACAGAACAACATGGGAAAAATCGACAACCTTGTTGGAATTGTTCCCGGTGGGGATAACGACCCATTTAGACAAGCGGAATGGTGCCGTTCTCAAGGCCCAATTGATTACGTAATTACTTCTGATCCCGCACTTTCCGCTAAATTATTAGAACACGGATTCAGAGTCCTTTTATTCCTTGATCCAATTTATATTGATCATAAGTTTCGCCCAGATAGCCTTGAGGGTAGGAAGAGCTGGAAAGACATAACCGCCGAGCTTAATAAGCAGGCTGATATGTACTTGGAAGACCCACGTAAGTGAAGATTATTTACCTTGGGGCAGAGGTCCCTAGCAACCGCATTCTTTTAGGCTCCGCTGGAGCCCGCTCAGTAGGTGTTAGTTACTGGCGCCTAATGAAACGCGGGTTGCCAAAAACTAAAATTTATTTATTAGAAAGTTATTTTCCAGAGGACATGGAGATTCTGGTTCACCCCGGTATTCCTAGGACTCAAGAGATTAGCCGTACCGAACTAGAAGAGTTTGCTGCTGACTATGAGGAATTCATTGTTAACAACGTTGACCGACTCACTCAATTTACAGAGATTAACCACTTTCAGGTAAGCCCTGACTTTGTTAGGGATCAGCGGGAAACCGTATGGGCAGAGATGCCACCAGCCAAGTTCTTGCCTGTATGGAACCCCCAAACAGGCCAGAAAGGCCTTGAGGAACTGACCGCCAAGTACTTAGACGTAGCCTTGCCCGGTGAGTCGCTAGAGGACCACACATGGCTTTCAGGAGCCACACAGAGGCTTGTACGGACAGAAGGAAGCCGTTTCCACGCTCTAGGCACGGCTCGACCAGATAACCTACGTCAGGTGCCCGTAGAGAGCGCTGCCACACTTTCGTGGCTATCGCCCATGACCCGTGGTGAAACTATTATTTGGGACGGTACCAGATTGGTACGATACCCAAAGAGCATGAAAGAACAGGCTCGTCCACGCCACAAGGCTGTGTACGAAAAGGCAGGGGTTGAGTTCGACAAGATTGTCGGAGATGATTCTGAAGAGCTTTGTAAATTAGCAGTCTGGTCATTTGATCAGTTAGAGATGAGGTTAACCAAAGTGGGCAACATATCCGATATGTTCGAGGATCCAGCAGGTGATGATTATGCGGAAAACGTCCCAGTAGTATCGGATAGGTCGGGGGTTGAGATGCGGAAAATTCAACCACGCAATCCTGACGAAATGGGCAATTTACCCGTCTTTGGATTTGAAATAAAGACCATTGTTGAACGTGATGAATCAGGCAATGACGTATTAAAAGATGTTCCAGTAATTCAGTCACATGACACAAGTTTAAGACAGTGCGATACATGCTTTATTGCCTCAAACTGTCCTGCTTTTAAACCTCAAAACACTTGTGCGTTCAAGCTTCCAATTGAAGTAAAGACTAAAGACCAACTTAAGAGTTTAATTAACGCAATCATTGAAATGCAGGGCCAAAGAGTGGCTTTTATGCGATTTGCGGAAGAAATGAATGGCGGATACGCTGACCCAAATGTTAGCCAAGAGATTGATCGGTTGTTTAAACTCATTAAGACAACCAAGGAATTGGATGACTCAAGAGAGTTCATCAGGATGACTGTAGAGCGCCAAGGAAACGCTGGAGTTTTGTCTCAAATCTTTGGTGAGAAAGCTCAAATCCTTAAGGAAATACCTAACGGTGGGATCAGCGAAAGTGACACAACTAAGATAATTCAGCAGGCGATAGAAGAATAAACATATCGGATATGTTCGTGTTTTAAACCATGAATCTATACCACCGCTAGATAAGCATAAAAGTTGCCCCAGCACTTCATGAAGTGTAGGGTCCGCTTCAGTAAAATTACTGTTCCATCAGACGAGAAGAGGATAAAGAATGAATTTGAGTTTCCGCCTAGCAGACGAATTTGTAGCTGGATACAAGGGCAAGAAGGTCCCTTGGGGTTATAAAGATGCAGCAGGAAACTCGGTAGGAGAAATTACTTTCCTTAGAACTTATTCTCGCCTTAAAGAAGATGGAACCAAGGAGACTTGGGTAGATGTATGTGAGCGAGTCATCAATGGCATGTACTCATTGCAAAAAGACCACTGCAAAACCAATCGACTACCGTGGAATGACTCACGAGCTCAGGCATCAGCAAAGGAAGCCTTTGACCGTTTATTCCACTTGAAGTGGTCACCACCGGGACGTGGACTATGGGTAATGGGCACTCAAATTGTTAATGAACAAAAGAACTCGGCAGCCCTACAAAATTGTGCGTTCGTTAGCACAACTTCAATGACAAAAAACGATCCAGCAAAACCATTCGCATTCCTTATGGAAGCCTCAATGCTTGGAGTAGGCGTTGGCTTTGACGATAAGGGTGCAGACAAGGAATTCACAATTTATGAACCAAGAGAACCAGAAGTCATCACAGTCATCCCAGACACCAGAGAAGGATGGGTTGATTCCGTCGCAGTTGTCATCAATTCTTACCTCCGACCAGATCAGAAGATTGCAGGCTTCGATTACAGCGAAATTCGCCCAGCAGGCACACCAATCAAAACTTTCGGAGGAACAGCAGCAGGACACGAACCGCTCTTAAAGCTTCACAACCATATCCATAAATTGTTTAAGGGTCGTGCAGGTCAGACATTAACTCGTCGTGACATCGCAGATGTTGGAAACATGATTGGCGTATGCGTTGTATCAGGAAACGTTCGTCGTTCAGCCGAATTACTTATTGGACGTTTGGATGACCCAGATTTCTTGAACCTAAAGAACGCTAAAGTATTTCCAGAGCGCAACTCATACGATCCTGCCAGCCCTGGTTGGGCATGGATGTCAAACAACTCAATTGAAGCAACAGTAGGTGCTGACCTATCGAGCATCGTTGACGGTATTGCTAGCAATGGTGAGCCCGGTGTTGTATGGATGGACATGAGCCGTAAGTATGGGCGCTTGGTTGATCCTGCTAACGATAAAGACTGGCGTGTAGCTGGGTATAACCCATGTGCAGAGCAATCACTAGAGTCATTCGAGATGTGTACATTGGTAGAAACATACCTAAACCGTCACGACAACTTAGAGGACTACAAGCGAACACTTAAGTTTGCTTACCTATACGCAAAGACCGTAACACTGCTCCCAACTCACTGGGAAGAGACTAACGCCATTATGCAACGTAACCGTCGCATTGGTACATCAATGTCAGGCGTTGCTAACTTTGCAGACATCAACGGCCTACCAGTCCTACGTAATTGGATGGACGAAGGCTACGCAGTCATTAAGAAGTACGACACTACTTACTCAGAGTGGCTTGGTATTCGTGAGTCAATTAAAACCACAACAGTAAAGCCATCAGGAACAGTTTCAATTCTAGCTGGTGAGAGCCCTGGAGTTCATTGGACACCGGGCGGGGAATACTTTGATCGCGCTATCCGCTTTAGTAATGATGACCCGATGTTACCCTTATTTAGAATGGCTAACTATCGAGTGGAGAAAGCAAGTGAGTCGCCAAAGACTACGTCGGTTGTATTTTTCCCTATTAAATCCGTTGCTAAACGATCTGAAAAAGATGTATCAATCTATGAGAAAGTATCGTTAGCCGCTACAGCTCAACGACATTGGTCAGACAACTCAGTATCTGTGACCGTATCATTTAACGCAGAGACTGAAAGGGATGATGTAGGAACAGTCCTACACATGTTTGACGGACAACTCAAAACCGTTTCCTTCCTACCTATGGGGAACGAGACTTATCCGCAGATGCCTTACACTCAAATTACAGAGAAAAAGTATGAAGACGCAACTTTGAAACTGATGCCAATTGACTTTAGTGGAGTGTATGCAGGTATGGCAGCAGATGCTATTGGTGAAATGTATTGCACAACCGATGCTTGTGAAGTAAAACTGATTAAAGATAATCAACAGTAATTAGACATAGAAATACCCCCAGCCTTAGCAACTCACAATTTGCTTTAAAGGCTGGGGGTAATTTTATTTATAGACCTGCGTCGACCTTGTAAGTTAATTCGCCATCAAGAGTAAGAGGCTTGCCAGTGTCTAGGTTCCCACTTGTTACAACCATCTTGATTGATTTGCGTGGTGTGTTATCCAATACAACTGACTTAAGATAACGTTTAGCAGCCGATGGGTTAGCCCAAGCTGTGCATGTGTTTAGATCATAAATCTGATGACCTTCAGTTTGAATTGTGATTTCCAACAACCAAGCCCCGCCCTTATCAAAGATGGTGTTCTTTGCTAGGTGAGCCTTGAGCGTTTGTGTAATTTTTTTAGCCATTTACTTCCTCCAATTGGTTTGCGAGAACATGGTACACCCCAAAGTCCATAGCCTCAACTTGCGCTATTAACTTGTGGTGTCCTTCGTACGCTTGTTCAATCGTACCGTAACGTTGAGACTTTACGATTTCACTATCTTCATTCCATACATAAGAGACAAAGACACGAGGCCTAAAGTTAGGCTTCCACTTTGTAAGACTGAATTGATTCTTAACCATCCAATCATATTCAGGCATATCAACACCAGTCCATTTAGTGTAGATACGTAATCCATTAACAGTAGTTTCCTTTTTGAAAGCATACTTGCTACTAGATTCAATGCACCATTGCTTCATGGTTATAGCTTTTCCATTCCTGTCCCAAAACAGAAAATCATATGGGTTAGTCTTCATAATGCTCCTCCTCAAAGAAACATTTAAGTGTTCGTGGATCTCGTGGCGTTATCGTGTCACATTCAAAGCATTGTTCCCATGGAATCAGCCGGTATTTCTGATCCAGGTAGTGATCAACAGCAGGCATACCACCAGCGTTATGTAACTCAATAATCTTATTCTTAAGATTTTCCATTAAGTCCATTGTCCACCTCCACCAATCTGTTGATAATCCATTGAACAACAGGCACTGCAACAGCATTACCCATTTGCTTATATCGTTGTGAATCAGACTGTGTGTCAGTCCAACCATCAGGGAACCCCTGTAAGCGCTCGCACTCTACTGGAGTAAGTCTACGAACAGTTGCATCTTCATACGCCAACGTGTCTTTAGCACGTCGAGCATTAAGACTTGGCGAAACATCTTCTTTAGGGAAGTCATACAACTCAAAGTTTCCTACTTGTGCCACATCACTATCCGTTCTTGCCACCATTGGCATATTGTTTCCACCTGTGCCCATGCGGGCTTGTAACGTATTGATAACCGCGCCTTGCATTCTTAGATCATCCACACGATTACCATAGAAGATAAGAACTGTAGCTCTTGTGTCTCCATTGTTATCAAAAGCGTTGAGTGTTGGAGTTACATCTCCATCTACCCATGTCTCGAAATCATCCACGTTCTGCGCTCTCCTACTCTTGATGTACCACAAGGTGACCACTATCCACATCTTGGTTGACTACTGTTGCATGATGGTAAATCTCAGCAGGAATAGCGTTTGCTACTTTGCGCCCATGCCCCGCTCTAGTGCTGAGTGGAGTAGCGCTGGCAATGACTTTCCTCTTTTTGTCGCTCGTCTCAAGATGCCCTCGCATGCCTTCGATGAGAGCAAGTACTTCTGAAGGTGCACTCCCGTCGTTTCCAAGACATCCAACAATGAAGACTCTACGGCGTCTTTGGGCGACTCCAAAGTGCTGAGCGTCAAGAATCCTGTATGCGACCCCATACCCGCGCTCAACCAACGCCCCGATAACGGTTCCCATGTCTCTTCCGTCGTTAGATGACAATAAACCGGGGACGTTTTCGAGGATGAACCACTTCGCTTTGGTTTCGTCGAGGATGCGACAGATTTCCCAAAAGAGTCCTGACCGAGATCCAGCGAGTCCTGCCCGCTTACCTGCAACGCTGAGGTCTTGGCAAGGGAAGCCTCCGACAATAATTCCTTCACTACCGTTGAATCCGAGTTCTCTAAGTTGATCACCTGTTACATCCTTTACATCGTTGATAAGTGTTGAGTTTGGAAATTGTTTTGCTAATACTGCACGTGCATGCTTATCGATTTCACATGATGCAACGACTGATACACCAGCACGTTCCAACGCTAAATCAAATCCACCTACACCAGCGAATAAAGATACGGCTTTCATTCATCCACATCCTTAAGATATTCAAGAGTTCTCTCAGCTTCCATGATGTATACAAGAATGCTGTTTATATCCTCTTGTGTTAACGGTTTCTTTATTTCAGTCAGGGCACAACGTGCTGCCACGAGGTTGGCGCCCACTAATCCTTTAACGGTTAGCGTTGCATCCTCGAATGTGCCTGTTTTAAGCATATGGATCATGATTGCATCTTTAGTTGAAATCATTCGTCCTCTCCCACTTTGATGATATGAAGTCGCCCTTCTTCCTGCAACGATTGCAGTATCTGTTCTTTTGTATCTTTGTCCGAAAATTTTGAATACACCTTCGGCTTTGATTCAATAGGTATTACAGTTTCAAAGTCCATTAAAACTTCCCCTCATCGGCCAGTTCTGACCAGTGGTTGATAACATCGTGAATCATCCATAGACATTCTTCATCTGTGGCATCTTCGCCCTTAAGATTTATGATCGAGTGGACAATATCTAGAGTGCGCCCGTGAAGAGCGCCCTCCTCGATTTTGCCGTTGACTAGGTCATCGACCTCAGCCCCAATTTCTGCACGGATACTCATGCGCCCACCCTCCCCTTATCCCTTCGGGATAGGGTAAAGAGAGAGCCTTGTCAATAGCTTTTGTAGTGATCCTGGCCACAGCAGAGAGAGTTGAGTCGTACCGACTCAGCTTTGTTGACCCATTCTGGCTCATTCCACCGGGAATTTGCGATCTCGAGAGAGATAAGAGAGAATGAGCTGAAGAGAGAGAGAGAAGGAGAGAGAGAGAGAGAGAGAAGAGAGAGAGCCATAT
>Ga0247723_1000990_pt1 | contig 17305 bp, 24 predicted proteins | sample MSEWelMarce5H_FC_FD_189079 | JGI IMG/M metagenome (GOLD analysis project Ga0247723, IMG submission 189079) | Subsurface sediment microbial communities from gas well in West Virginia, United States - MSEEL Well Study Marcellus 5H_FC | ecosystem: Environmental > Terrestrial > Deep subsurface >... | reverse complement strand
AGAGAAGAAGAATTTATTAAGAAGTTGGAAGATGAAGTAAAGCAGTTCTTGAATGAAGTGGAAGTTGAATCTAATCTAATGAGGGGTGAATAAATTGGGAATCAAATGGTATATAAAAGCAGCAGTATCCGAGTATCAAGATAAAGAGGGTAAAGCTAAGAAGAAGTATCAATCAATAGGAATCATCCTAGAGACTAAGAATGGCCTCATGCTAAAGCTAGAGACTATCCCATTATTTAGTTTAAAGGATGGTTGTCTAATCGCTTATTTGAATGAACCTGAACCTGTTAAAGATGCTTTTCCTAAGAATTTAGCAGATATACCTGACGATATGCCATTTTGAGGACAACTATGCTTACAGAACGACAAAAATTACAGTTAAAAGCTGCAGCTAGACCTAGAATGATTAATGGAGTAGAAAATCCTGATTTAAGCAAACCAAATTATGCTCTTGAGGATGTTATTAATCAAATTAAACTAGAGAATAGTAGAGCATTTATGGAGGAGTACGACTTAAAGAATCGTGTATTTTTCCATAAACCTAAAAACTTAAAACCTGACGAATATTTAGCTTTTTATGAGGAGAATATATGAAACAGTACGAATTGATTGTTCAAGCATTACACAAATGGATTAGTCCTTTAGATGCACTACATAAAGCAGGGACTATGAAGTTAAGCACAAGAGTCGGTGAACTAAGAGCCAAAGGTTACATTATTGAAGATCGTTGGCACGAAAGTCGCAAGTTTAAGATGTATAAATTGGTGAAGAAACCATGAAAGTACAAATAGGTATTCACTACTATAAGCCTTATATTGAGACTGATAAGGATATGCTTAGACTTCAGACTGCACTACTATATAAGCGTGTTCCACTTTTATCAATGATTAAGGCTTGTTTTCGTGGTTGGTTATGAATTGAGTTTGGGATACTTATATGTGTCCAGCGATCAAACTCTCTGATTATTTGATCAAAGTTAAGGTCACTAGCAATAATGGCCTTAACTACTTCATCAGGAGTCATGCCAACTACTCGGATGTCACAAGCACAGCCCAGCCGATGCTGAGAAGTATCTCGAGAACCCACAGCATCATTAACCAATTTACTACGGAAAGCACTATTAATAAAAATGGGTTTGCCCAATAGCGTTCTAACTTGTTCAAGAAACTCTGCCAAGCGTGTAAGATTGCTGAGTTCAACATCGTTTGGAGTATTGTCAAATTCACGATGATCTGTATGCGTAAGTTCTTCAAGGCTAAAATGTTCACTTAGTTGCATTTCTTACCATGCCTTCCATTTCTTTAGTTTTGTCTTTACTACCTTGGCTTGAGCCAAAATAGAATGATAGCACTTGACCAGCAGCACTTGTTACAAATCCTAGTGCAAAGATAACTAGTTGTTGTTGATTATCAGGTGTATCTACAAACATCAGAACAGCGATTAACATAAATGCTAGTCCTACTACACCCAATGCTAACAAAGGCACTACAGCCTTGTCTAATGGTGTTGAATTGGCACTTGTAGCCACTTCAGCATGAGCCTTTCTAGCTGAATCTCTATCTTCTACCTCTGCCTTAAACCTATCAATATCTGCTTGTATATGGGCTAATTCACCTTTTTGAGCAAGTTCTTGTAAGTCTAACTGTGCTTTGGCCTTTTGCTCTGGATCAGGTATTACTTTGTCCAAAACTTTCATTCCCACAGAAATAATATCGTCTATTCCAAACATTATTTAGCCTTTCTAAAATGAAGTAATGCTAAGTCAAATATGATAATAGATGCACCTATGTCTTTAGTTATCCAAAGAGGAAACAAAGTATCTATAGGATATGCACCATACTCAAAATAATGTAATGAACGCATGACTTGAACCATTAGACCCATAGTCATTACAAATATACCAATCTTAGATAACATACGCATATCAGTAAAGAATCCACTAAACGCTAAGAAAGCTACTACAAAGACTGCAATTAGTTCAATTACTAGAATAGACATGAGCCAATGAATAAGTGTCATTTTTTTGCTCTTTTTTGCTTAATTTCTTCTGCTACTTCACCAATGTCCATGTGTTCACGCTTAACCATGTAATTAGATACCCAATTAATGACAGATACACTACATAGACCTAGAATCCATGCTAATCCAATTAACATATCTAGCTTATCAGTACCAATACTTAACTTGTCTGCTACTATTCCTGTAAAAGCAAAGCCTGCCATTGCACTTATTCCACCTGCTATAAATACACTTGCAACCTTACCCTTTTCTTGTAGTTTTTCAGGAGTCCAAAACATAGCTAAACTTAGACCACCAAATAAACCACCTAATGCTGGTGCTAGTTTCTCAATAAGAAAGCCTTCAGGTATCATTTAACAGTAAAGTAATGCGAGAAAAACCCTACAAAACTAGAAAGTGCTGAAACAATCATCATACCAGCCCATAATGAGCCTTTAGATCGTTCTGCCATTGCTAATAGTGTTTTTACATCTTGTCGCAATTCAGAGATTTCTTTTTCCATAGTCTCTACCTTATGCCACATAACACCAACTTTTATAGGGTCTATCTCACTCATTATTTGCTTTCTAAAGAATCCTTCAGTTTCTTAATAAAATGCTCTTTACCACCATTTAACTGTATTAATTGAAATTGCGTACTACCAATCTTTTGATCTAAATTGACACAATGAGAAAATAATTCTTGTTGTTCAGGTGTTAAATCTTCGTAATCGTAAACTACATCATCTACAGTTATTTGAGTTTTTTTCTTGTCTTGACTCATTTAATACTCCTTTTAGTTAAAAAACTTTACACAGTTGTCCAAGGTGTGCCTGTTGCACTTACAGGATTCTTTAATAACTCGATCTGTTGTGCTAATGATGCCTCTGTTGCATCTTTGTCTACAGATTCCCATACCCAGTTCAACACTTCTTCTTCAGTAACTGAAGCATAAGGTATTGTTGGTGTTTCTGTTTGCCAAGATGCTGTAGAGTAGATTGAAGTTGTGTAATCGCCATCAACCGCAATTGCAGTCCAATGTCCGACATTGATGAACCCATTTGATGTTTGATAATCAGTCTGGGTAATTTTCCATGTGTATGCAATAGTCATAATTTTCCTTTAAAAGTGACGAGCAAAATAGCCAAAATATTTATTTCTTGCTTCATGTGCAACAAGGTCTGCAAGTTCAATATCATCGTACAAACCAAAAGATTTGCTTTTTTTGTTAATAATAATTCTTACCCCCCATTTTTGACGCTGTTTATACCAAACAACATTTTTTAAACCTGAAGTATTGTTTTTAGAAATTTTAGAGTTTCTTAAGTTTTCAGTATGTGTTGCGGCTCTAAGATTTTCAATTCTATTATCTTGAGGTTTGCCATTTATATGGTCAACAATTTTTGGTAAATATCCATAATGCATCAAAAAAATTATTCTGTGTGCTTGATAGCGTATTTTGTTTATTGAAACATTTACATAAGTTCTTGCACAACTTCCAACTTGTTGATACCCATATCTTTTATTCCATTGTACATGACAACCCTCTGTCTTAAAATCAGATAATGGTCTAATTCTCCAATACAATACACCATCTTTGTATTCAAATAAATTATGAGCTTGTTCTTGAGTAATCATATTATTTAGATTCTAATGCTGTTAGTCGGGTTGTTAATGATTCTATTAATGCTTGTTGTTCTTGAATTGCTTTTACCAAAACTGGCATTAAATCTTGACGAACAGACCTGTATGGTTCTTCACCTTCAGGTGCAGGATCTCGCCATTCGTCTATTAAATCAGGGAATACTTCTTCAAGTTCTTGTGCAATAAAACCACGAACATTTTTCTTATTTGTACCTTGACCATCTTTCCAATCAAACTTACGAGGTTTGAGTGCCATGATTGCATCAATACCAACATCCAAATCAACAATGTTTTCTTTTAATCGTGCATCAGAAAGAGCACTAATTACTATTGAACGAGCAAAAACTGTTCCAGCATATCCAACATAAAACTGATACTGTGACGCAGAGGTTGAATAAACTGCCATTGTTACAGCACCATCGGATGCTGAATTTCCACTTGAAGCTATCAAAGGAATTGAAGCACCATTTCCAGCAGGTTGAAGTTGAATCCCACCATTAGCTGCACCTGATGCAGTTGCACCCACTAATACATTACCACTAGAGTCTATACGCATCCGTTCTGAACCATTAACTAAAGTAGCTAATGCGGCATTTTCTTGTTGGATAATATAAGCAATAGGAGAAGAACCTACACCTAGCCCAATTAGCAAACCATCACTAGCAGTTGTTCCTGTATCTGCTGTAGTGAATTGAGTGTATACAGATGAATCACCTACACTTCCACTACCTTTAACATTTAACCGATAAGTTGATGTAGCAGTAGTACCTATACCTACATTACCACTAGAGTCTATACGCATCCGTTCTGTTGTAGAACCATTACTTGTTGTTGTTCCAAAAAGTAAACTTCCACCATTCTCATAAGAAGAAAACTCATAATTTCCACTAGACAAACGACCAACACGACCAAATATTGTTGAACTATAAGCCATTTGAAGTTGGCATTCCCCTGCGTTTTCAATGTTTAATTTGGTTGCAGGACTACTAGTACCTATACCTACATTAACTCCACTTGCTGTGTATAAAGTTGTGCTATTTAAAGTTAGTTTTGCTGTGCCACCAATATACCAATTTTGAGCAGTATCTTGTGCAACATAAGCATCTAGCAAAGTACCTGCTGTAGATGAGCCTGCACCACCTGTCCCAACTTTTATATAAACAGAACCTAATTTTCCACTTCCATTACCTATTGCTCTACCTGCTGACAAATATAAATCACCGCCATACTCATTACTACCACTTGTGGGTGACCAAGCAGAAAGAGTTAAATCTTTACTTGTTAAACCACCTGCTGTAGCCGTTGTTCCTCCAAGCGTTGCTGTGGATTGACCATTGCCAACATAAACAGCGCCTACTGCTTGGAAACTACTTCCATTCCAAGTTAAATTAGCACTATCACTCAATAATCCACTAGCACCAGCGTATGTTACTCGACCACTTGTTAATCCTGCGTTTGTAATTGATGTTGATGCGTTTATCGTAGTAAATGCACCTGTACTCGCTGTTGTAGCACCTACTGTGCCATTTAATGCACCAGCAAATTTAGTAGCTGTTACTGTTGTGCCATCCCAAGTAAAACTTGATGAGCCACCTAATGAGCCACTATTATTAAATTGTACTTGTGTGTTAGAACCACCTATTGAGCCTGTGCTTTTAGTAGCTAATACTTGAACTACTCCACTAGAATCTTCGTAATATAACTTACCATCGTTTGTGTTTATAGCAAGTTCGCCAGGGACAAGATTAGCTGCTGTAGGAACTGCACTAGCAGTCGTAGAATAATACAAAGATATGGGCGTAAAATTTGTGGCGGCCATGATTAAATCCTTCTTTCTAATTGATTAAGTTTGCGTTGTTCCCAAACTTTTTTGGTTGCTAATGATAATTTTAGTCTAGTTTCTAAAGATGGTGAACCTTGTTTTTTACCAATATGTGCTGCAGATATTTTCTTTTTTGATTCTTCCGTATGTGGTCTACCAAGCTGACCAGTTAAAGATTTGCTTATTTTTTTGCAAGTTTCTTCATTTCTTTGTTTACCTAACCAATATCTAGTTGGATTTGCTTGCTTGGTTGCAGATATTCTTTGTTTTGTTTCTTTACTATGAGATTTACCATAAAAGTGATTGTTTTCACCTAAATGTGCATCTTTCATCTTTTGTTTGGTTTTATCAGAATGAATAGTTCCACGCTTTGCATCACCATTACGCTTTTTTTGTTCTTCAGTATGTCTATAACCTGTTAATCCATCGCCACCATCAGTTAAGTTGTAACCATTAGGCACTTTTGTTTGATATTGAACAATTAATTGCTTTTCTAACTCTTTTAAATCAGATATTGTTTTAGCAGATGCTACAACTTGTATTTCAAACGCATCTATACCATACTTATTTATGGCTTTATTTAGTAACTGACCACAACTATTGCCTACATAACAATGCTCGTACCATCTTCTAGCAATTTTGCGTGTAGTAATACCTACATACGACTTACCATTTTGTTTATTGGTAATTATGTAGGATTGCATTAGAATGATCCTCCAAAGATGCCTGTTACGGCTGTTATAGTTCCTGCATTTGTTATGTTATTTCCACCCATTGCAAGGCTTCCTGTCATTGGTGTTTGACCATCACTTGCTACTGATCCTGTCAAAGCACTTGCAATATCGTTTAATGTCGTATTTGCCCATGTACTTGATATTGTAGTACCTGTTACTACAGGATTGCCTGCTGGTAAGCTATATGTCCCACTTCCGTTGCGACTCATGGTTGTTCCTTCCTTAATTGTTCAGCTAACTTCTTAGGGTCAAAATTAACTGCTTCTTGTACCTGTTTCTTTAAAGCCTTTTCTTTAGCACTTGATACTGCATAATTTGAAGCACGACCAACTAAAGGTATCTCTTTTGTAAACTTGGCTATTGCATCTAAACCTCTTATCATTGCACTTGAAGTATTAGAGGTATTTACAGCACCTTTTAATGGTGAATTAGTCATCATTGTTGTTTCTAATAGGTTGCGTATTTCTTCTGCACCTTTTTTACCAAATATGTAGTCTAACTTACCATCTTGATCTAATGTTCTAACAATCGAATTAAACTTAGCTGGGCTTACAACAGGTGAACCACTAGCATTTCTTTCTACATTAGAAGTAACCAAGTCTTTCATGTGTTGTATTGTTTGACCTTGTAATTCTTTAAACGCTTGTTGTCCTTCTGGCCCTGCTTTTTTAAGTGTTCTTCCTACTGCCATTACATCAGCTAAAGAACCTTTCAGTATTGCATGATCAAATATATCTTCTAATGCAACAGCACGATCAGTAGTGCCTGTTTTTTTACTTAATAATTTGTCTACATAACCAACATTTTCAAAGTCTCTAGCATATTTAGATCGTAATCCTCTAGCTTCTTTGTATAAATCACCACCTTGATTATCTAAAGTGCTATCTATAACTTTTTTAATATCTTTACCATACATCATGTTTGTGTTTGTTGTAGATGATGCTCTACCTATCATTTTACGCACTTCTTCTAAATCATTAATAGATAATTGACCATCTTTTGCTAAAGAATCTAACTTCATCTTCACAGTTGTGATAATAGGTGCGTTTAAAGCCTCTGCCTCTAATCCATTAACAAATTCTTTAACAGGGTTTACATCAACTAATTGACTTGTTTCACCAGCTTCTTTTGCTTTATCATAAGCGTTTTGAATGTCTGCTTTAGCCTTGTTAGAACTGTTTACAAGGGCTTTATCCACAACTCGACCTGTTTCTATTAACCCATATTTTTCTTTGCCTGTAGCATCTATATACTCGTCAAAGTTCTGTAATATGCGTTCATTCTGCTCAAGTTTCTTTTGTAATAAGGGTCTACCAATATCAGGGAAATTCTTAACTGTTTCTGCCTCAAATGCTTGTTGTCCTAAGTCTCTAGTAACATCACCTTTAGTTGTGGGTACAGGAACTCTTAGATTTTGTGCTAATTCTGCTCTTTGTATTGCTTTAGGCACTTCAGCAGCACCAACTCCACTCATGGTAGATGTAGGTTGCCCTCTTAATGTTTGTGCTAAACGCTGTGCTTGAGACTCTACACCCATCTGTGTAGGTGCTTGAAGTAACTTTCCACCTTTAGCTATGCTTTGCAGTAATCCACCACCTAAATACGGAGGTAATCCCTCTACTGCTTTACCCATTGAGCTTAGAATGTCTTGAGAAACAGGTGATTGTGGTTTATACGCATACTTTCCAGCAAATTCTAATGGTTTTTGTGGGTTTACAAATGGGCTAGGTAAAGCTAACGCTGCACCACTTGCCAAGGTTGCAGGCACTTCTACAATAGGTGAAATGTAATCCATTAACTTTCTAGACTTTTCAGGTTCAGGTAACATAATGCGTTCACCTTCGCCTACAGGTACACCTAATTTGTTTGTTGGTCTGTCTAAAACAAAACCTTTAGGCAAGTTCTGATCTAATGTAAACCCTTCAGGTAGATTCATTATTGACCTCCCATTGGCTTCCATGTCTTACCACCATCAGTAGACATTATTTTTTGACCAGTTTCTTGATTTGTTGCAGTTAAAGGTGCTTTATTTGTTTCTGTTTGCATAGATTTTATATCTTTAGCACCTGGGCCTGCTTGTCTTTCAATAGCTTTAATTGCTAATCTTCTAGCATCTGCTTTTTGATCTATAACTGCCTTTGAATCACCAAGTTTAGGAAAATATTTATTATCTTCTGTAGCATATTCATCTTTACCAATTGCTGCACCTGATTCTTTACGCAATACAGCAGTAATAAAATTAGTTTTAGCTTGTATGAGTTGTTGTTCTTCAGGAGTTTGTCCACCTAATGCACCTGGCAATATATTAACTGCTGATCCTAATGCACCCCCCACTAGAGGTACATTACGCAATCCTGATGCAACAGCAGGAGTATTTACACCTTTTGCAGCCAAATCCTCAATTATTCTATTAGAATCTGCCATTCTCATGCCAAATGCAGTTGCATTACCTTGAGACTCATTTAAATTACCTTTTGAGCCTAACATGGGTTCTCCAGTTGATGATTTAACTGGTGATATTTGATTAGTATTAGGGTTAAAAGTTACAAAACCTTCAGGAGTATCTACAAGTTGATTGGCTTTAGGCTCATATTCTTTTGGTGCTTTAAAGATAATTTTACCTTCAGGACTTAATAAATAATTTCCAACAGGTATTGGCTTATCTTTACCTTGAAAAACAACAGTACCATCAGCTTTTACTAAATTATTATTAACTGAATACAATTTTTCTTCTTTAGGTGTGCCTCTAGCTATTACTTTGCCTGCACGATTAACTGCTGTTGCACCTTCAGGTAGTATTAATGGGGTATCTTCTTTGAACATATTTGACATTAGTTGAGGTGCTAGTGTTTGCCCTATTGAACCTTGCGATCCTAATGCTTTCATTAATGCACCTAGCTTATCAGGTGCTACGGCTGCTTTAGGTGCTACATAGTCACCCATAGGTTCTTCTAATGAGCCTATCGCTTGATTAGTGCCTCCTAATGGAAGATTCCCAACTACACCCTCTTGTCCCATCATTGTGCTTAGAATATCTTTACCTTCGGTTAAATTCTGTTCACGCAACTTTTGAGCTAATTTGCCTGCTTGAGATTCGTAGTTTTCCCCTGCTTTTCTACCCATATAAGCATTAGCTAAAGGTGCTAACTGTTGTATTATGCTAGGTGCAACATAACGACCACTTACCATTTGTCCTTGTGGTTGTTCTAATGCCCTTGATTGCAATAAATCTGCAAGTTTCTTCTGTCTTTCAAGAGCCAATATCTCAGGTGCATTTTGATCAAGATAGGGAGATTGTGCCATTATGCTGTCCTCAATAAATTTGCTAGTGCGTTTGTATCTTGCACAGGTTGATTCTGTTGTCCAAAGTTAAATGGATTCTGTTGTTTATAAATAGATGGAATCATTGTCTGAGGCATTTGTGTGCCTCTTAACATATTTGCCATGTTTGCTTGTTGCTGAGTATTTTGTGCATTTTGTAATGATGTTAGTTGTGGCATCTTTAATGCTTGTGCTGCTCTTTGTTGTGGAGTCAGTAAATTTTTTAATGTATTAGCTGTTTTTAATGTTTTAAATACATCTTTAAGGGTTGGATTAAGTGAGTCTGCTAGACTTCCTGTTGGGTCTAATTCAGGTGATACATTTTCTATAGGTGTGTCAGGACTAAAGTCGTATACTGGTGCTGGCTCAAAAGGAGTCTGGTAGCTTGTAGGGTCAAGTTCAGGTGAGACTTGTTCTACAGGAACTTCAGGACTAAAATCATATGTAGGTGTTGGGTTAAATGGTGCAAAACTACCTGTAGAATCATACTCAGGAGATACATTTTGTATAGGTACTTCAGGACTAAAATCATAAGTAGGTGAACTTGCTTCATTTAATAAAGTAGTTCCTATTACATCTGCACCTACAGTTTCACTAGCTAATGTTGGTAATCCTGTCTCTGTTACACCTGTGAATCCTTCTGCACCTGTAGCACCAGCAATTTCACCACCTACTGCTTGAGTTACATAAGAAATAGCTGCCGATTTTAATACATCTTCTGGACTACCTCCTGCTATAGCTGTGTCTACTCCTGAAATTACAGGAATTAAGTAAGGTGCATAAACAGCAGCCGCTAACATGGCAGCAGTTTTTATAGGGTCTGCAGCCATTGGGTCAAGTATAGGATTTACAACATTAGTTAAAAATCCACCAATGCCACCTCCACCTTCTTGCATCTTTTCTCTTTGGTAGTTTTCATTAGCAATATATTGCTTAACTTCTTCTACAGGAGGTGCAACAGGTTTTTTTTCCCAAGTGTAATTGTAGCCTCTAGCAATAGGTGCTTCATACCAAGGTATAACAGCACCTCCGTAATCATACCCAGCCATTGTTATCTCCTACCATGATTTGACTAGCTTTCACCTAGAATCCCAAGAAATCTTCATAACCAGCAAACGGATATTGTGAACCAGTAAATATTCCTTCTAAAGGATCGGTAAGCATACCACCTGTACCTGAGCCATATACTGTGTTATCTAAACCAATTGACTTTAAGAAGTCTGCATCACCTGTAATTGCAGGCCCTGTACCAAATAATGAGTTCCATAAACTTGTGTTACCTAAAGCCTCTAATCCTTTAGAACCTAGTCCATATAATCCACCTAATGCACTATTTGGGCCTGTTCCACCTAATATTGCACTTGAGCCTAAACCTGCTAGCCCACCTAAAAGTGATGATCTCTGTGCTGCTTCAGCGTTTTGTCTTGCAATATCTGTAGCGTTTTGACTTGTATATGCACTTAGATAATCAGGCCCTGCTACTACTGCTTGGTTATAAGGAGTTACATAGCCTGGAGTTGCTAGATTACGAATATTCGCTGCAGTTGTATTCTGTAGTCCTTGTGCTTGTAAACCTGTTTGCATACCACCAACAATAGCACTTGTTAAAGCATCATTTTGAGTTTGACCTAACAATGTTTTAGCACGATTGTAAGCCTCAGAACCAGGCATAATGCCTTGATTAGCTAACTGTGCATCAAGAGCCTCTCTTGCTTGAGATTGTTGTGGTGCTAATCTTTGCATGATTGCATTGGAATAAGTATCGCCAGGGTTAATTCCATACATCGGATTTGCTTGTGATGCCTGTAAACCAGCTAGTGAACTTTGAGTTAGATTTTGTAACTCAGGGCTTAACTGTTGATTAGCACTCCAAATAGGATTACCTTGAGCATCTGTACCTGTTTGTTGATACTGTAGACTTCCGTAAGGTGTTTGTTGATTGATACGATTCGCTGCAGTTGCTTGTAATGCACCAGCAATATTACCTTGAGCATTAGCTTGTGCAGCTTGTACAAAAGGATTGGTAGAAGTAAATTGACCTGTCTGTGCTTGTCCAAAAGGTGTTTGACCCATGAAATTAGGTTGCACAGATTGAGTATTTACAGGTTGTCCTTGCATTGGTTGCATTGGTTGTGCTTGCATTGCTCTAGGTTGTTGCATTGCACCTTGATTCATAAAAGGACTAGGAACACCAAATTCTTCTTGAATATTTGGTTGTTGTCCTGTAAATTCACCTAATTGATTGTATCCTTGAGGAGGTGTAAAACTTGTTTCTTGAGACAAACCATCACTCATTCGAGTAGGTTGTTGTCCCATGAAATTACCAAATTGATTGTAGCCCTCAGGTTGTTGTCCTAACGAAGAACCTTGCATATAATTTTGATAGGCTTGTCCTGTCAAAGGGTTGCCTTGTGCATCTAAAGATGATAAGTCAGGCAACATAGGCATACCAGTTCCATCAAAATTTATAGCTAATGGTTGTACTTGTTGAGGTTGTTGTCCTAACCCCATTAACCCTTGATTTGGCTGTTGCTGATCAAATAAACCCATAACTCTCTCCTGTTAAAAGAAACCAAGTTATCGGTTTTAACGATTATACTCGATTTTCTTAAAAAACTATATAACTCCACCAGCTTCCATTACGAAATCGGTAGATGTCCAATGCACTTCAATTCCTTGACTTGCAATACTTAAATTTAAACCTGCACAGTAACCTATACCTGTTACTCCTTGCCAATCTTTATTAATTGTCAATGTTCCACCCCATGTTGCTTGATCCCATAACGCTGTATCCCACTTACCTATCGAATAAGCACCAGGGTTAAACTGTACTGCACCTAGATTATTCTGTTCTTGAAAGTCTGTCGATACATTGCATAAAACAGTCGGTACACCATTATCTGTCAATAGCATAGGTCTTACCATTGTGAATCTTTTTTGTTGCCCTCTAGTCTCGAAATAGCTATATGCTTGTTGAACTTGACCTGTTATGTTGTTGCCATTATCTGCGTTTGTATCCCAAAACTTACCAACATAGCCATCTCCACCAAAGTACATCTCACTAGAACTCATCTGAAAAGTATAAGCCTCAATACCTGTAAATTGTCCCCATGACTTTGTAATGGTGTGCATGACATATTGTTGCATCCCAACATCTGTAGGAATGTTCAAAATAAGCATATTCTCACCAGCGTAATACGAAATCTGCCAATTAGGTAAACTTGAGAAATTACTAGCTGCTTGACTTACAGCATAATAAATCTTATCTGTTAGATTAACTCTAGGGTCAAGTCGTGATGACTGTAAAGCACTAGCAAGTGGTACAAGTCCATCTTGAGTTAGTAATAAAACATCACCACCCCACTTAAAAAAGCATCTTCTAGTAAAAGTTTGTCCTAATTGCCATACTCCTTTTAATGCCCATGTCGCTACATTACTAGGATCAGTACCTAAAAATACGATTGTTTCGCCATTAGATGTGACAAATACTGCATAATCGTCTGCACCCTCACCTGCGTCTATTGTCCATGTTGCCATTGCTTGTAAATAGCCACCATTTCTTGCAATACTACCGAAATCTAACTGACTTGCTAATCCACCTATGCTTTGAACAGGCATATACCAATTATTTAGCGTGTCTTTTTGCGTGAAATACAGTCTGTTTTTAAAGAGATTAACTCCAATAAATGTATTTGAATTGACTCCTGTAATCCCTAAGACTGTGTATGTTCCTACTACTGTTGCATCAGCAGCAGGGGTACTCGCCATCGTATAAGTAAATGTTGTTACACCTGTAACTGTAATTCTGTAATTCCCGTTATATTCGCTACTTGTTGCACCTGAAATTGTGACTTGATTACCTGTTATTAACCCATGATTGGCTGCTGTCGTAAGCGTAGCTGTAGTTCCACTTCTTGTTATTGAGGATATAGTCTGTGCAGTTGATGTTGTAGCTACATAAGACCAAAATGTTCCGTTATATACTAGGACTGGGTCTGCACCATTACAAGCTACTAGAAAACTACCACCAGAGTTAGTTAAAGATACATACTGAAATCTATTATTCGTTAATCCTGTAAATACGCTTGTTGCTGTACTTGTTGATGCGTCATAAATAACTGAAGTACCTACTGCAAACAGTTTATTACCTGTAGGACTTGAGTAATTCATCAAAGTATTAACTTTACCTGATATACCTATTGAGTACTTTGTGTAGCCTTTCCTAAAAGTAATGTCTGTAGGTGTAGGAAACCAGTTATTCATGGTTACAGCATCCATTGCATCCATATTAGCTAATGAATCTCTAGCGTTCCAACCCCCAATAGGTGATGGAATACTAGCAGTCTTAGCCCTAAACTTTTGTGGAATCATGAGCCATATCCAGTATCAGGAATGTTTGCATATCCTATCAATACCTTGCTTGGATAAGGTGCAAAACTCAATGTAGCACTACCCTTATCGTTTGCTTTAGCTACACTCAAGTACCTTTCGTAATCTTGTTGTAGGCTTGTAGTATCAAAGTTTTTAATTTGGAAGAACTTGAGTTTAGTAGCAAGCACCATGATTGTATCGTCAAGGAAAGTCGTGTCAGTATCAGCAGTAAAGCTGTTTTTAACAGTTCCAGTTGAACTTTCAGCCCACCCTTTTGATCTGTATTCATATCCTAGATACTCCTGTGTGTTCATTAATGGCCAAATATGAAAATATTCGCCATAGATTCGCCATCTTACTCGTGGGCCTGTCGAAATATAACCCGATTTAAGCCATTGCCATTGTTGTGCATCCTCTGGCCCGAGCATTTCCCAATGTTTTGTCTTATCCCAATGAGTTCTATCAGTAATAGTCTCGTAATCACTTGGTAAATCATATTCCATCTGACCAAATGTAAGTGCTATACCGACATTAGTTGCTTGTAATGGTTGATTAAGAGTAACAGTAGAGCCAGACACAGAAACAATAGAACAATCTTGTGGTATTCCTGTGCCAGTTACTTGCCATTTAGAGTTTAAACCTGCTGTATTTGCTACATTTAACAGATTGTAAGAACCATTTACACCATCGCCAGTCGTACTAATAGCTTGTGTGTAGAAACGATACTCCTTTTGCAATGCTCGCCAATCGTATTCTTTAATCAGGTTATAACCAGCACGATTCATTAAAGCTAATAACTGAATTACATCTTGCTGAGTATTGCCTGCGACATAAGTTGGTGCAACTAGACCTAGTTCACTAGATGTTTGTTGCATGAGTTCGAGCATTGTCGATGACATATTATTCCTCTACTTTTGGTTTCCTACCTCTTTTTTGACCAACGGCTGCAAGTAGAGATGTCATCTGAGATTCAAACTTAGTTTGCATCTCCAACATCTTTGCATCTGTTTCTTGCCTTATTTTAGCATTTTCTTCTTTAAGTTTGTTTATTTCTTCTTCTCTTTGTGCTACATCTGCACCCTCTTTAGCCATTTTCAAGAAAGCCTTAGCTTTATCCCTAAAAGTATGTGGTGACATTCCTGCCAACATTCCTAGCTTTTGGATGCTTTGATCAGTTGCCATTGCAATAGACTCGACTGTGTGGAACTTAATTCCTCGCAATTCTTCAGCTTGTGTTGAAGTAATCAAAGGCCATTCTTTTAGTGAAGTCCCTGAGTAACTTGCATCATCGCCTATGCGATTCATAAAATTAGCCCATTGTATTGGAAACCTATTTTTATCTGACTCGTAAACTTGACGATCTATCTCTGATAGAGAATCGCCTGGTACTACTATCTTAATAAAGACCTTTTCTTCAAAGATTGGTCTACCTTCTTCTAATGTCCTATCAGCGTTTTGAACTTCTCGCTTTTCAAACTTTACTGCTAATCGTGAATCTGCGTTGTGAATATCTGAATCAATCATTTAAAACTCCCAAGTATTTAGGTTTTTAAAAAAAGAAAGGTTGCCATCTCTGACAACCCTTCGACTTACTTACACAGATGCTTTGCTAAACCAGCCATAGTCACCTGATGCCATTGCAGTTGCTGGACTTAGATAAGTACCACCACTTGCTGTAGCTACAAAAGTTGATGCGTTTACTGTGCAAGTAGCTAGTGATGCTGTGATAGCTGCACCAGCTTGTGCAAATACATAACGCAAACCATCTGAACCAAAAGTTTGCAACCCTAACGGCCCTTGTGTAGGAACTTCAGTCCCTGCACTATTGTCGTTGTAGTTAGAAATGTTGGTTAAATCAATCCCTGCAATAGGGAGAACTGAATAAGCCATGATTATTTTCCTTTCTTAAGCAATTAACTTGCCCTGTAAAAATTGGTTAGAACAAGTGAGATTACCAGCCCATCCATACAACTTAACAATAGCGTCTTGGTTGATCGCTTGTCTTTCGCCACCGATAGGAACAAAATTGCGTTCTTTGTGTGGGCGTAAGAAAATGTAATCAGTATTCAAGAAGAACATTGTGTTAGTTGTAGCTTGTGAGCCTACACCACCACCTAGAACCACATCGGCACTTGTACCACCACCATAGAACTTGAGGGATGCAAAACCTGATGCACCTGATTCCTCAGAAGTAATACGCTGAATAGCTTGTAGTGCTTGAACATAGAAAGAGTAGTAGTTGTTATCAGCAACGATTAAGTCAGCTTTGTCTGTTCCACGAACTAATTGAATAGCTGTAGAAGTCATCTTAGCCAAGATAGTTGTTGCACTAACTGCTACACCACCAGTAGTAACGATTGGTCTCCAGAATGACCAATTGGCACGATTAATACCACCATAAGTACCAGTAGCAGCATTATCAGGGATAGCTGCAGCCAAACCTGTAATGTTCTTACCACCATTACCTGTTCCATCAAGATACAAGTCACCAGAGATTCGGTTTAGTAATCGAGCCTCAGATACTTGCATACGACCATCTAATAAGTCGATAATCGCCTCTTTAGAACTGTTTTGCAACATTTCTAGACCACTCATTGTTACGCTATCAGCGTACTGAGTAATTGAATACTGAGCAGCACTAATAGGGCTATCAGGGGAAATATTTAATACTTCGTATCCCGAATAGCTGTTAGCGTTATTTGTTGCATTCTGTTACTTCAGCTTTCGCTTACTGACCATTTCTGGCGGTTCAAGTTCTTCGACTTAAACTCTAGGACTTCTGCTAACTTAAGTTATATCCTAGTTCAGACTATCGCACCACCTTTTCAGGTGTTTTCTCACTTAGTCGTTCAGGCTGCTTTCGCTTGCCCCCTGTCGCCTACTTCTAGGCTTCCAAGTCAATCAGAGAAAATTATTCAATTTGCGTTTTAATGCAAAAGGCCACCAGCAATTAATGGATCATTATACATAATCTCCTGAAGGATAACATTCCCCCCTGAGAAAGGCTTGATGTTACCTTTTTGGTCAAGTCTTTGTAGTATTGCATTGTTTTGTGTTAAGTTATCTGCCAACTCACCACTACGACTTTGAATAGTCGTTGCGATAATATCGGTGATAGCACTATTAGCGAAAGCCATAATAATATCCTTTTTAGTTTAGTTAAACCCGACCACCCATAGATTGATTTAATTGTTCCTCAATCACAGATCGTCTATCCTTTTTATCAACTGTTGTACTTAATCCACTAGGTGTAACGGATCGAGGACTTAATGCAGTCGATTTTGCTTTAGCTACTCGTTGTGCTTGGCTTTGTGTAGAACCTTGTTTGAGGAGTCGTTCTCTCTCAAGTTCCCATACATCGTCTTGTAAACGCACAGCTTTTGCATAAGCACCTTCAAGGTCTTGGGCATAACCTT
>Ga0247723_1000989_pt1 | contig 17309 bp, 34 predicted proteins | sample MSEWelMarce5H_FC_FD_189079 | JGI IMG/M metagenome (GOLD analysis project Ga0247723, IMG submission 189079) | Subsurface sediment microbial communities from gas well in West Virginia, United States - MSEEL Well Study Marcellus 5H_FC | ecosystem: Environmental > Terrestrial > Deep subsurface >... | reverse complement strand
GACGAGAACCGCCCCCGCATTATGCTGTGGGATGCGATTGAAAGACTCGCTCAATCATGCGGCGATGATCCGTATGCATACACGGAAGAACTCATCTCGATCTTGGCTGAAGATATGCTAGACCTTTCTAACGGTAAGTGATACATGGTATGCCCTACCCCTTGGCGGGGGTAGGGTTAATCATCGTCGTAAGTTGTTGAGCGTCAACGAGTTACACCGCCGCGACCCCGTAGGGGTCGTTTTGCTGTAAGTCGTTGAGTATCAACGGTTTATGCATACGACAATCTAACACATGAAATCCACTCATTTCCCCCTATCGCTTATTTAGGCGCACTCATTCCTTATTTGGCGTTATTTGATTAGATCGGGGGCATAATTGAAAAGCGCACCAGTTTCCCAGTGCGCTTATTTGTTATTTGCTTATTTGGCGTTTGGCATTTACGCCTTGGATTCTTCTTCCTCCTTCTCTTCTTCTTCCTCTTCGTCCTCTTCGTCCCAGCCTACAGCTTCAGTAGCCTCTTCGGTGCTGTAGTCCATGTATTGGACAAGAAATTCGTGGAGCTGCTCTTGTGTTTCATTGCTATCTAACTCGGGGTAGATGCAACCTTCGGAGATGTCTTCTACTCCCCAGAACCAACATCCTGGCTCATAGTAAGCAAGAAGAAAAGACGCACCAGTCAACTCGCTCAGTGCGCGAATAGCTTCGCTAGGCGGCGACCATGCAGTATCGAAAATGCATTCGTCATTCTCTAAAAGAGAAGCGGCGGTTTCTTTTGCTTCGGTTTCATCCAAGTCCCACTTAGTTCCCCAAGCATCAGTTTGGGCGGCGATAGTAGAACAACCATCTCCGTAATTCTCAGGACGCTCAGGTTTTACGATAGCCTCAAAAGACAAGCCGTGTTCCTTGAGGAACTCTTCGAGCTTTGGAGTGGAGTTTGTTATGGTTAGTTTGTTGTGAGTCCAATTAGGCATAGTATTAGTAGTTTAGTAGTTGTTTCGGGGGGCGCGAGAAATGTAGTATTTTCGGGGTAATTTGTCAAGAACTTAATTTAATCCTTGGTATTTTTTCCAGAGTGCATCATCGACCTGCTTGGTGAGCCAGCTGCGCTGTTGGAAAATCTGTGCGCCGTAGGTAGGCTGGCGGCGATTGAATAGGCGGCAAAAGAATTGTTTTATTTGTTTCATTTTGTTTTGGTGTTAGAATTATGCTTCGATTGGTTCCAGTAGGTCAACGACCCCAAGAGTGTATTTGATTTGAAAGGTTTGCTTTTCGCTATCGTATGAGACTGGCTCATATTCGAGAATCTCTGTATTATCAAAGACTTCCTCTGTTACGTTATCGAAAAAATTTCGCAGAATGTTTCCGTAATTTGTTTCGTTCCATGGCACATCTAAGATTAGGGTTGCGACCGTTGGTTCTGTGATGCTGCGATTTTCTAGTAGTTGTTCTGATGTAATCATAAGGTGAGAAGGGATTGTTGTTTATTTTGTGGGCTGTGTCAAGTTAATTTTTATTACTTGGGGGCTTTAATCACTTGTTCGCCTCTCTGCTTAAAAGGTTTGCTCCGAGGATCGCCTTCATCAATAAATACAAAATGGTTTGTTATTTTAACAATTTTGTTCGTCGCAAATTCTCTATATTTGCCTACATAGTAAATAACTAGGTCTCCAACTTGCAATTCTTGTCCAAGGTAGTCTTTCATATCGGGCGCAAAAGTAATAGATTTTAGGGATTGTGTCAAGTTATTTGTCGGCATAGTTTGTCAAAAGAAACTCAGCTTGCTGCTGCCCTTTTTCAGACAAACCTGTCTCTGTAAAGTTCAAACAGCTATCGTGCCAGTATTGAAGCTCCTGCCAAAAACCAACATCATGCCCCCGATACTCTGGCAACAAATGAGAGTCGAGATTGTCGATTTGATTTGCTTGGATCTCTGCAAAGATAGCGTCTTTTTGCATACCGCCAAAGCAAATTTTCTTTCCTTCGATTAAGCAGCGACCAACGGCGCATTTGCGACCGTCTTCCATAAGGTATCTGCAACTGCCTTCTGCGTCAGTTGCTCTGCGAGAAGGATCGGCGGCATAGTATTCAAAAGCTTCTTCAAGAATTTCTTTTTTTGTTTTCTGCGTGACGAGGAAGTTTTCGAACACGTTTCCGAATTTTTCTCTGAGGTCAAACTGCAATGCCTTGCTAAAAGCATAATAAAGTTCTTTCGTCTCAGGTGTGACGTATTGGAGGATTTCACAGGCGATGGTGTCGAGTGAGCTTTCGTAGTTGCCGATTTCTTGTATTGTTTCTTGTGAGTGCATAGTAGTAATTGGGTGCGGGAGAAATGTAGCAAATCGCGGCAGTTTGTCAACATTTATTTTGATTAAAAAATGGTGCTTCCGACAGGATTCGAACCTGTAACCACTGACTTAGAAGGTCAATGCTCTATCCAATTGAGCTACGGAAGCTTTTGTTTGATTTGGTGCGCCTGATAGGGATTGAACCTATGACCAAAGGTTTATGAGACCCCTGCTCTGACCACTGAGCTACAAGCGCTTTATTTGTTATTTCGCGAATAGTATTTCGCAATTGGTTATTTCGCGAGTTACATTTCACAATTCACTTCCCACAGTTGGTCGAGTTCCATTCTATTGGGTTGGAGGTTCCATCGTGCCGAATAAATCTTTTCGTCTATTTGTGTGACGATGATATTATTTGATGGACTAGCGTTCGGACTTTTATTTAATGTCTCGCGAATGTATTCGGGAATGTGTATTTCCATATTGTTTATTTGTCTAAAAAGAATTTGGTATTTGAGGGGACGGACACCACTCCGCCCCCTCGGTTACTAACTACACAGAAAGTTTTTCTAGGGCTTTGACACCAGCACCTGTGATTTCGCGTTTACCGTCGATACGCATCAGGTTTTTGCGGAGAAGGTGCATCTCAATGTCGCGTTGCAATGCGGTGCGAGAGAATCCAGTTGCAGCTGACAGCATAGCTAGAGTGCATGGACCTCGCTGTTTAAGCACAGAAAGAATTTGAATCTCTGAGTTTGACAAACCATCAGCAGTGATACCTAGTGTGTCGCACATATCTTTCCATTGACTCTCGCCGAATTGATAATTGTTTTTGCCCTCGCAGTAGAGACAGACTTGTTTTGCGCGTTTAACTGCGGATCGAGCATTGCCGCGAAGTGTTGGGACGATCTCATCCATTACGCTGTCTTGGAACTCTACCCAGTCAGCACGACCTTGGAGAATCTTTGCCATCTCATCATCAGAGTAGGGGCGGAAGTCAATATCTTCAAAGCGATCTTTAAGCGGAGCGAAGATTTTGTCTGGTTCGGTTGTAGCGAACAGGTAAGTCTGGCGGGAGAAGTCGAACTCCATCGAACTGCCATCCCACTCGAAGTTCTTGCGGAAGCCTTTCTCCACGTTGAACACCGTCAGGAACGCATTTTGCAAATCCTTCGGTAGCGCATGGCACTCGTCAAAGAGGATTGTAATGTCGTTGTTCATAATCACAGGAATGAAAATCTGTTCAAAGAACTGGCGATTGTTGCGAATAGTAGAACAGTTAAGTTCGAGCAGAGGCTTCTTGAGATTCTTTGCCATCTGGCGAGCGTATTCTGTTTTGCCCAAGCCTCGCGCACCAGTAAGTAGGAGAGGAGGAACGATGCCGCCGTTGGCTGCGCCTTCGATGTAGAAGCCAAAGGATTTTTTGATGTGGTCTTGTCCAATGAGTGTGTCAAACATAATGTAGTGTAGTTGTGGTTGGTGGGGGGCGAGAGGAGTGTGGATTATTTTCGGGGCGATGTCAAGATGTTTTTTTCATTCCTCCTAATTTTTCTGCCACGCTACATGCTGCTTCAAAAGAAATAAAATCACCGATGCATTCTAATCCTTCGTTTGGAGTGTGACCATAGAGGCTCCAGTATAATGCGTCAGCTTCTGGAATCTCTTCTCCAGATGATAGCGATTCTGCGAATCCTGAAATTTCTACAACGGTATGCACTTCCAATGCGTCATAGCCAGTGGTATAAGGTAAAAATCGAGGAAAAAAGAAATGTGCTGATTGTGCTTCCATATTAGTCTTCGAATGTGGTTAAAGAGAATTGAATCTTTTCTTCTGTTTCTTCTGGGGCTGGAGCAGGAGCAATGATTTTGATTTGGGGTTCTGCTACATCCAAACCATTCTCGCGAAGCCATACCTTCGATACGGGGATCACTGCCATCTCTCCAACCATTTTGATTAGATCACATGCGCGAATGCGAATGAATGAATTGCTTCCTGCGGGGCGACCTTTGCTGCGTTTTGTATTGTCTGAGTTCATGTCGCCGCGAAAGTAGCATACCCACGACCCATGTGTCAAGTATTTTTTTTAATTTTTAATCAATAAAAAAGACATTGCCCCCCGAAAGCTATTTAAAAATCGTTTTAAGTCCACATCTTTTGGTAGTGCTTCCAGATCTTAGCAACCGCATCATCTGTTTCTTGTTGTTGTCTACCTGAGGCTGCGAATATTTGTCCTACAGTAAGATCCGCCATCTCTTCATCTTGTTTATCATATTTGGCGATGATGTATTCGTAAGCAGAAGAAAGATCATCATAAACATCCTGGAGCCGAGCGATAACTTCATTAGTCATTTTTTTTGTTGCGGCTCGCTCTGCAAGGTATTTGCGATGCTCTAATCCTTTTTCTTCTTCTACGTAGTGCCGCAGACATTCGATCAGGGTAATCTCAATGATCAGATCCTTATCCAGCCATTTGCCGTGAAGCTTATCGGTCAACCATTTTTGTTTGTTTCTATATTTATTTGGCGCTGACTCTTTCGTAATTTCATCGTTTAAAAATTCATTAAAGTCGCTGCCTTGATGCATGTTATCACTCATGTTTATTTAGGGAAAAATCGTTCGTAATTTGGTCTTTTATATTTGGAAAAAAATCGTTCGTAATTGGAGGTGCGACAAAACGCCACACCCCCGTTTATTTCGGGCAATATCGTTCGTAATTTGGGGCAATGTTTATTTGCCTTCTTGTGATTCATAAATCGGACCATCGAAACTATACCCTTCAAGGTATGCCGCGAAAGTCGTATTGTTGCTATTGAATACGTAATCAAACAAAAAGTCTTCTACGTCTGGATCTATATCAATCTCCTCTAACAAGTTCGTGTATAGTCTGTCTTGTAGTTCAGAGAGGCTCCGAATGATTTTTTTTGTTTGCTCGATCTTCAGCTCGTTTATTTGGCTCATTTTCGTTCGTAATTTAGTTTTTTTTGTTTTCTTCTTCTTGTTGCAGCGCTTCCATGCGAGCGATGTGTCGATCCCAAACATTTGTTTTAGTTTGTTCTGGTTCTGGTTCTGGTTCTTTTTCTCCATACAGGGGAAAGAACTGCACAATAATGTATGCCCAGTAGTCAGCGAAACTGCGACAAAATGTCACACCTGCTAGGATAATGGACAAAACGATACTCAATACTGCTCCCAGCGGGAGCGCCACCAACAAAAACATAAGCGTTTTCTTCATAGGGGGAAAATATAACATAAAAATAATCAATGTCAAGAGAAAACTAGACAAAAGTGAAAAAACCCTTGATAAATAAAGGAAAATTGAATAAAAAAGAGTTTTAAATAGGAGAATCCATCCCCACCCTACCCTCTTTCCTCATATTGTTCCCATACGCTGTTTCTTCTGTTGTATTTACCCTATACGTTACTGTATATTACCCCTATGTTATACTGTATGGAAAGTGGTAAAAAGGGGAGTGGTAGGAGCGAAAAACCATTGATACTCAATGGTTCTAGCGTTTTGGCTTCGCGAGTCGGTGTCTCCGTATTTAGCTGTTTGTCGTTCGTAATTTGGCTTCTTTTTCTCCTACGTTTTTATCATAGAAAAGTATGCTCAGAATACGCTGTGACAAAATGTCGCACTTGTTCAAACTACTGCGTCAAAATGTCCCATAAACAATAAAACCATACTGTTCAAACGCTTATTTATAATTCACAAAGAGTTTATTTTTATGCTTTTCGTTATAAAACTATTTAAAATTACATTTTGCCCCGAAAATAATCGTCATTTACCCCTTCTGCAATTATCCATAGCATTCTTTACTCTGCGTTGCCATTTGGGGTCGTTTACTTCTGTTGTATTGTATCCTTCTATAGCTTGGAGTAGTTCATCGCGCTGCTTGGTGATTTCGGCAAGCTCGCGCTCTAGTTGTCTGCAATTATCCTCCCACGCCACTTCGTAATTGCACTCTTGCTCGTATTCCCATTTGTCAGTCCTCGGTGTGTTGCTCACTGGCAAAGGTTGGTTTAACATTTCTTCCAGTTGTTTTTTACCGTCTAGTCTTTCACTCATGGCTCCCTCCTTTCGTGGCTGATAGGAAGGCTTCCGACCGTTTAAGCAAGCCTGTAATGCCGTGCGGCTCCTCGCTGATGATTGCTCTGCAAAGCGATTTCAAAGCCTTCGCCAGTTCATCACGCTGTTTGGTAGCTTCGGCAAGTTCGCGTTCTAGTTGTTTGGCATGTTCTCTCCACATCCAATCAGATGCCACATGCTCCATTTTTTGAAATTCATCAGTTCTTGGTGTTTCGCTCATAGTATCTTTTCTTTTATTTTTTTGATTACTTGTTTTGCCGCTTCAATTTCTTTCGGCGCATAAAGCTCTATATCAATTCCGCGAATATCTGTAATTTTGTCGAGCAAAGCTTCTAATGCTGTAGTGGTTTCGTCCAACTCTCCTGCAAACATAAGACTTAAACCACGGAAACTATCTATTGCATGTTTATTACTGCATGGATAAATGTGACGTTCTAGCTCATAGACTCTTGTTATATTGCTCATAGTTTCCCCCTTTTTTGTTTAAAAGATTCAATCATTTTCTTTGCTTTGGCATCGTTCATGCGATTGCGAACTCTCATGTAGGTATTTAATTTGTTTTTTTTCTTTTGAATTAAGTGTTTTTGCTTTTGTTTATTAGTCATTGTCAATCCATTTTCCGATTGATCGTACGTAAGCAGTTGCCCATTGCTTAGCTGTTGCCCACGCTGGTTCGTTTGCTGTGTTTTTTGGATCTTCTAATACTTCTAAGTAAAGAAAACTTCTCAGTAGCTCTTTTCGAGGATGTAACAGCATGGCTTCATGCATTGCGTTCAGGTCGGAGGTGTAGTTGGGAATGACTTCTGTCCATTGCCCTGATGGATGTAACCCGTTTATTCCCGCTGCTTTCCAGTCAGAAATTTCAGCCCATCCTAACGACTCCGCAATCGCGATGTTTATTTGTTGATCAGTCATTGTTTATCCTTCCATTGCCAAGTTGTTTTTCCGTCACTGTCCACCACGTATTCAGCGTGTCCACGTTCTACAGCTTGCTTTCGTAGATTTGCCACTTCATCAGCCCCAAACATTGCCATAAAAATAGCAAATATAGCAATTAAAGCTAAAGAGATTAACGCCATCACAAGATCAATCGACTTCATTTATTTTTTTTTGTTTTTACTATTTTTAATTGGCGAATTACTTCACATACTCCAAAAATGGAACTATTTTGCAAATACCAAGCACATGCTCTGCAAATTGCGCTTTGGCAAAAAACTTAGGAGCGTCGAAATCATCGTAAATAAAAATCACGCCTTGTTGGTAACGTGTCACGACAATAGGATGTTTGGTCGCGATGTTGAATTGAATCAATGAATCTGCCAGTCGATAGATTGCATCGTCAGAAACTGGTTGCGCCGAAACAAATGCGAATCCATGATTGTCGCGGTATGTTGTTTTGATTTCTTCTGCTGTGATGTTTTTAATCATTGTGTTTATATGTTCGTGGGCTGACTATATCACAGAGTTGGATCGTGTGCAAGAAAATAATTGGGGTTTGATGTATTTTTTATCGTCCACGATCTTACTCTGCTTGGGGCGATGCCCATTGTCGTGGATGTTTTGTAGTTGTTTGTACCATTCCATCCCTGATTAGGATAATTTGCAATTCTAGGTCCTGGACCATGAGGTACATGTATTATGCTGTAATCGTATCTGATATATAATTGTTTTTTATTTAACTTTTTAATTCGTCGATACAGATCGCAATCGTCCCCGCCGTAGCCTGAAAAATGTTCATTATATCCATTGACTGCCATCATAATATCTTTCTTTACATAGCATAGACCGCTCAAATGCAAAAAAATAGGCTTAGGAAGATCGGTACTCATATTTTTCCAATAGCCAGAATAAAAAACATCCGCATTGATAGGGTGCAAATTGAAGAAATTATAATATGGGTTCATAAAATAATCCACATCCAGTTTCAAAATATAATCCAAACTCGCACATTCTATAGCCAAATTAAGTGCCTGTGATATATTGAAATACTTTTGATTATCCACTCTCACAATTTTAATTCTGGGATCTAACGATGTTAGATAGTCCAAAGGCTCGTTGCTGCTCCAGTCAACAATAACAATCTCTCCTATCTGTGGAAAATTTAACCACGACATTAAATTAATGCGCAAAATAGCACTTCTATTCATACATGCGCATACAACGCTTACTTTTCCCAATATATCGTCAGGTTCACCAGTAAACTTATTCAAAGATATTGTATGGTGACGAGACAAAGACTCAGCATAAACTTGATGAGTGTAATCATCGAGTGTTTCTACTATAGCGTTTTCGGGCATTTGAGGTAAATCAACAAACTTATTAGAAGTATAATCTGGTGACAAAAGTAATTTTAGTATAGCAATTTTTTTGTATTTGTTTTTTAGCATATTTGCAATTTCGCAATCTGCCACAAAAGTCTCAGCATTGAATTCTATTACCAATACATGAGAATCTGGAGTGATAACATTATCAGGCGTAATATAATTGATTTTTAATCCGTGACCATTTAGTCTATTTTCAGATTCTGAGGTCAACCTAGAAAAAAGATCAACTGTTTTTATTTTTAAATTAGCAAAAAAATTGTCAAAATTAATTTTGTGAGGCATTTTGTAAGAATTACTGTAGTTTTGTATCGAATGATTTGCAGTGTTTGATAATTGTGATAGCTTGTCCAAAATTTTAGAGTCTAACATGTCAGAAACTCCATTATCATTTAAATATTCTAAAAATTCGCGAGTTCTTGTAGGTATTGTTCCCCAAAAACTACTCTCATCATAAGTTACAGCTATGTCTTTAAAAGATGAAAACTTTTTTATATTTGATAGCTCCATTTTTGGCAGAGAAAAATGATCGCACAGCTCTTTGGTTCTCATGTCATGCTCTAACCATATAGTTGCTATTCCTGATTGAAAAGCCGCCATATTACCGTGAAAACGTGTGCCGATGCAAAAGTCATGATGATTGGCGATATACGAGCGCCACGAAGGAACGTCATAAAACTTGCGAAAATTGTTTTTGATATAATCAAAATAATCGCTGCGAGAAAATAAACCTAATTGCAAGCACCTATCAACTGTTTTATTTAAATTATAGTTTCGGTCGTTAGATATAAAGTCAGCGCGTGATATTTTATCATTTATAATTGCTGTCTCTATTGAATTTATCTGTCCAATAATCGCGGTATTATTTTTAATCGCTAAACTTAAAAGATAAGTCTCGTCATGGCTATTTGTGATATTAACACATGGTTGATTAGCTGTTGCCTGATTTATAGGCGTTCTCATTATGGCAGCAAGATAAGCAGACTGACAACCTATTACACTTACATTGCGAACTCCATACTTCGCGCATAGATCGGCAGTGAACTCGCCTCTTACCCCAATAGTGTGAGCTTGATCAGCTAATACCTGCAATAATCTTACAGAATTTTTGTTAACTGATGAATTACGGATTGTATCTGTTAGTTTTGCTTGTGAACCAAAACCAAATACACATACGGGAAGTTCGAGTTTTTCGATAAAATCTGCTGTTAGTTTATGAGCATTTGTATAGATGGGCGAATTATTGACTGGCAAATTTGTCGCCGCAATAAATCCAATATGAGAAAAATTCGAACGAATATTTTGTATATTTTCGTTGCTCAAATCAATAGATACGGTTTCTGGTTTATCGAATAGGCTATAAGCAGCATGACTATGTATCATGTTGCCAGTATTGTCTAATGTATTGCTTGTTAGTGTATGAGGGCTACCGATAAAGCCAATTCTTTTGTTCATAATAATTAAAATGTTAATCTTGAGTTGGGGAGTCTTTTTTATGGATGATCCACATATTCTGTAAAATTATTGCGAGTATCTTTTAAAACTTTATTCCACATACTACGAGCATTGCGTCCAGCCAAATATGTTTCTATTTCTCGTTCTGAGATTCCTTTTTGCTCATTAGTCGGATTAATGATAAATATATCATCAAAAATAACAAACGGCTTTCGACAAACGCTATGAATAATATGATCCACGCCATAACCAACCATTCGATCAGCATAAGGAGCGTAAGCATTCAAAAATGTTTTCATTTCTTGTTGATTAAAAATCACGCCAGTCATTTCAACAAAATCGACGCTTCGGTATTCACTGTTTTGTTGAGTCTCCATGATAGACCACGACATACTTCCATCTGGAGAGTGTGATGGTGATCCTACACCATAGCCTAAAGCGTCCATCTTCTCAACCATTTGCATAATATCTGCGCCTGTAAGATTAAGATCATCGTCCAGTAGGACATAGTAATCAAATAGAGGCAATGCCCCGAACAATTTTGAAAACAAATTAAACTTCGTGCCTTTTATGTGGCTGAAATAGTCGCAGGATGATGCTATGCGCTCTTTTCGCTCTGTATCGTTGCCATAATAATTGAAGGCGTATTGAATATTGTCGTGTTTCCACATTGGGAAAAATGTGCAAATGTCTCCAATAGAAGAATATACTAATATATTTTTAATCATATTTTATTAGAAAATTTAAGTCGCTCTATTCACGACAGTCAACCAGACAATTTTCCTACATTTACTTGCCACGAATTTTTAAGCTAGCCTTCGTCAGCTCATAGTACGCTTATCTGATGTTAGCGCGAGTTCTTTTATGGTTTCCCACACTCGCACTCACTGTTCAGGTCGCTCATCCAGACGTATTAAACTCGCCGCATACGGCTGCTTTTCATTCTGTTTCAGATGCCCCCAATGCAATGAGCGCGAGTGTAGGGACTGCTTACGGCAGTCAGTCGGGCATTGCCACAGTAACTTCTGGGAGTCGCCTCCATCGCTTTCGCTAGTAGCGTCTCGTGCTACACGAACTGCTTACGGCAGTCAATCGTGTGGTGGAGAATCTGCCGCCAACACCCTCTCCTTGTTGGCTGTCTTTAGGGTTTTACCCACACTCCAACCCCTGATCAGGTCGCTCATACTTACTTTGCTTTTTAACCAGCGTGATGTGACCGATAGCTAATCGGTGAGCCAAGGTTGGTTCAATGAAGCTGGCAGGCTTCCCCTTTTACTTCAAGTATTCGCTTTTCGTATGCCCTCATTGCAGAGGCTGGAGTGTAGGGACATACTAAGCGGCATGTCAGCGCCAGAAGATTATTACGCTTCTTCTGCTAGCGTGTCAAGACTTTTTTCATATCCATTGTCAGATAGTAAATTTCTTGCGCACGATAGCACCATATCAGGATCGCAACGTCCATCTACTTTCCAATCGCCAAACTCAATAGCCTTTTCAACTCCGTCAACTAATAATTCGAGAGTTGCCAAAGCTAAAAGACATTTACTTTCGAGCTTTTGCGCATGATCTGTCATACGCAACGCTTTCGTGTCCCAATTGCCTTCCATGGCAGCTACTTCTGCGACTGTTAATTTCATATGATTAGAGTCGCAAAGTGTCAATAATGTAGCTGATTGTGCTATTGTTTCGCTGCATCAATTCTTTACAATCCCAAATATACTCTTCTATTTCAGAAAGAGCAGGACGTTCTTGATCTGCTTTTAAGTTTTCTGGTATAGAAAGACGAATTGGATTAGTTTTGTCGGCTAGCATAGCTCCAAGTTCTCGATTTACTAGGATAGCTTCGCGCAGTTCCTGAAGTATATCTCTAATACCGCTATGATAAGATGATGATGGGGGTTCGATGTATTTATTGTTCATTTTTTTTATTTATTTTTTAATTGTTGTGAGAGTTTGAGATTTTGTTCTTTAAGTGATTTTACTTCTTCGTAAAGTTTGTCGCATTGATCATTCTGCAATTTGCCTATTTCGCGGCGAAACAAAAGATCTTCTGTTGTGAGTGCGAGCTTTACTTCCAAATCGTAACATAATTCAATAGCTTCGCCAAAGGCTGGATTTCCATCGTATTTATGTTTTTCTCTGAGAGCTTCTGTTTTGGGCGCAGGGATTGTGATCATTTTTATTGTTTAAAAATTAACTGTTGCGCATAACAAGAAGAGCGGCGATTAAATCGTCAATTTCTTTATTAGAACATGCAAAAGTGCCAACTTTTCCACCAAACATAACACTACGATCATCGAATAATGTGATCTTTATACCGCCGAAACGAACTACAGTCTCTTCTGTAATGATTGGCTCAAATCTTTCAGGATCGTAATGGTATGGAAGGATTTGGGAATCTCCAATATTTTGAAGTTGAAAGTTTCCACGCTCATTAATATCGAGGATAAGATACGTATCGTAGATTACGAGTTCTTTTGCGTAGCTGTTGTCTGTGCATGTGATTTTGTCTCCGATTTTCATTGTTGTTCTTTTTCTTTGATTAAATTATCAGCGTAACGGTTCAGAGCATCATCTATAAAGTGTTTCACTTTGTCTCTGAAAATGTCGTCCTCAAGATTATTACCGTAGTAATCTCCGACTGTCAAGTAATTTTTTTGAGGATTAATCAACATTAATGATGTCTTCTCTGTATTCCATTCGGGGCGCAGATTGTCAATTAAAAGGTTATTTTTATTCGCCAATGGATGATCTGTTACAAGAGTGCTGCTGCCGTATAAGCTTGGTATATTGATGCAGTAACGCTCAGTTGTTTCGCGCCCAATGATATGATCTTCGGGGAAGTTCCATTGCGCTAGTTTATTGATGCGTTGAGCGTAAAGCTCTGAGGCAGCGGTGAGGATATATACATTATCTGCCCCGAATACTTCGCGGCTGTATTCAATCACTTGTTTCGCGCAGGGTCTTACACAAGTATAGTAGAGTTCGTCGTAAACATCAACAATGAATGTGTGTTTGTATTTTTCGTGAATGTAAGCGCGAGAGTGAATCAGCGTTTCATCAATGTCCCAGAATAGTTTCATGCTTGTTTTTATTGTTTTAAAATCTTTCCATCTACCAGCAATCCTTCTTTCGTGAGAAGTTCAATGGCTTTTTGGATTTCTGTCTTGGGACGATTATCAATGATTTCTCTATCGGAATTCTCCCAGTAAATCTCTTTACCATTAGAATCATATTCACTTTTTGCCCAAAATCCATTAGATTTCTCGAAGTAAATCCGATTACTATCGGAATCGTATTCACGCTTCTCCCAACTTCCATAAGAGTTCTCGAAGTAAATCTCATTACCATTGGAATCGTATTCACGTTTTACCCAAAATCCATCGGAGTTCTCCCAGTAAACCTCTTGACCTTTTGAATTTCTGATGATGAATGGGAATTCCTTTACTTTAAGTTGTTGTGTGATTGTCATAATGTGCTAAACGAACTGTATCTAAACTGTGAAGTTTGTCAATATTTATTTTTGATTGTCTGCGTTTTTTGTTGTTTCGAATTTTGCTCTAAGAGCTTCGTATTGTCTGCGCTCGTAGTCAAGTTGTTTTTGGTTTCTGACTGCATCGTCTGCTTCAGCTTTTGCAATCTCTTCAGGTGTCATGTATCGAGTGCCGTAAATATCTATATACCCATCGCTTCCTGGAAAGAAATAAATAGATGTGCTAATTGCGCCTAGTTCTTTTGCTTTTTGGTTAAGTTGCTGAAGCGTTTTAATTAACTCTTCAATTGACTCACCATAAGCAACGCTGCCGTTACGTTCTAATTCAAATTGTTTTGTTCTTTTCATATTTTTTATTGATTAAAATTCAATCTTCGTGACTCTAGGAAGAATGCGTTTGATTTCATAATCAGGATTGCAATCAAAACTTTCGCAGCTAAGTAGTCCATTGTCATCCGTGATAGTATTGTAAAAGCAATCGTTTGCCTTTTGACACAGATAGCCATCGCTGCATACAAAGAACTGATTGTCCTCTACATCGGCAATAGTCAATTGCTTTTCTTTCTTATTTTGTTTTTCAAATATAATTTTCATATTTTTTATTTTATAATTTTTGCAATTCTTCTTGAATTATTTCTTTTTTATTCATTTTTTTTAAGTTTGTCGATTATAAATGGCGCGAAAGTGGAATCAAAATACAAATTATCGGGTATCGTGCCGCTATCCACTACGAATTGCGCCATTTCATGTGGAGTCCAGCCATTTAATCCTATTTCACCCGATTGCGCGTAATAGAATTTCCACTGCGGATTGCGACGACAACATTCAAAAAGTGGTTTAAAGTCAACTTTGATACTTTTTTTTGCCCCAGGTCTTGTTACAGTAACGAGTGCAAATGATTTGCCTTCTGTGCCTTGCTGTGGACCGATTTTGCCTTTTACATTCCATTTGCCTTTCCAGCCATCGGGCAGTTCATGATAGTTATAGGATCGCCAAAGGTTGCCTGTTACACCAAAAGATGCATATCCTGCTGCTCCGCCGCCATGAAAACCTTGTTCGTTTGCTCCGAATGCAAAAACTTCATCGTCATTGAGATGCGTTATAGGAGCTTTGTATGTTTTAATCATTTGTTTTTGTTTCTTGGATAAAGTTTGACACAAGAGTTCCATCATTGTGTTTATCAATCAAATCAATCAACCACTGCAAGCGAAATTCACACATCCACCGATCACTAATGTAGCCCAAATCATACAAAACAGATTCCTCCGATTCATATCCATAAGTTTCTTCACCTGAACGGTCGTCGCATGTTTCTTTGTTGACTTTGTTAAGCAATTTTAGATAGCGCAACTCACTCTTGAAGAGTGGATAAACTGGCGTAATGTTTGATAAAGCAGACAAAAGAGTTGTGTTTTGTGCGTTATTCCACACATTATCAAAAGCTTTTCGAATAATAGCTTGACGATTTAGGGATTTTTTATAATTTTTTAATAGGATTGATCGTTTCATGATTCAAAGTAATCTTCATTACGTGTTAAAGTTTTTATTCTTTTTGCGAATGTTTGTCAAGGTTTTTTTAGTGTAAAAAGTAACATGCCGAGAAATCTTCAAACTGAAATACATTCCGATTACACCACTGGACTAGCTACTTGGTCTGGATATAGAGGAGAAATTAAATCGCTGTATGATGCCGCAACTTCTAAAGAGGATTTCAACGATCATCTCATTAGAGAATATAATAAAAAAATCGAAAGACTAAATCAACCAACTGGTTTATACGTAAGTCCATTTGATGCAGGTAGAAGATTTACTGGCAGTTCTATTGCAGCAGCTAAAAGCGTCAACTTATCATTTTCTTGCCCAACTGCTGGAGTTACAGTAACCATCAATGGCATATCAAAAAGTTTATCGGGAAGTGTTTCATTTTCATTTTCAGAAATCCCACAACTTATTTTATCCAATGATACTGTCATAAGTGGAGTTCTAACATCAAGCGGATCAGACATAGATGATTTGCAAGCCTCTTCTGGCAGTGGATTAAAAATATCAAATATAAATTATAACAATTCAACCAGAACGACTCCTTTCAGCTTTACAATTGTTTATAATCAGATAACGAGTGCTGATAATATAGCGCTCACTATTCAATTGAATACATAATTTTATTGATTAAAAATTCGCTTCGGAACGGTCTGCGCACTACCTTTTCAATATACGAGTTTTAGGGATGATGGAATTACTGCCTGTCATTACTGACTTTATCCGCGCACCCGAAGGCTCCATTTCTCGATCCCACCAGTCTCCATGCTAAGCAAATAGTAGAGGGGGTTGCTGGTCATTTATTTATACTGCCGAAGCGAAAGCTTTTTACTGCGGCTTCTTGTAAATTTTGCGGCTACGATGTTTGCTAGTGGCAGAGTCCCAGCCAGTGTCACAGCAGCTGCCTTTGAATACTTTTGTGCCGTTGTTGTTTTGGTCTTTTTTGCTAGTGAAGCCAGCATTACGTGCTTGACGAGTGTTTTTGTTCATGTTTGTTTTGTATTTTTATTTGCTTTTAAAAAGTTATTTTTTTTCTACTAAGCGTTCAATTGCATATTGCTGAACCTTTAAAGCGCCGATTTGATGTCCTAATGCTTTAATATGAGAATTTGCTTGCTCTTTAAACCATGCCGATTGCAAAAATGAATCTTTATCAAAAGTCAATAGAGAACATGCAAATGCATTTTCGGCGGGAGATATTTTGATATAGTTACCCACACCGCCATGCCATAATTTGCTATTGCCAGCGACAATACACGAACCTTCTTGAAGAAGTCTTGTTGCGATATTGTCCCAACCAGCGTATTCTTCGTTTTTGAAGAAATATTTTTTAATGAATTCAATCTGTTCTTCTGTCATGTCCTAAGTATGTTTTAGTTATTGTCGCGGGGAAAGATTGCCATTAATAGCTTTCTTTGTCAAGAAGTATTTTGATGATTTTTTCAGCATTCTCTTGCCACGAAGGATATTGGAGCATTGAAAACTCTTGTCCATGTTTTGCGATGAATGCGTTCCAATCAGCGAGAGCCTCTGGAGAAATAGGAAGCTTGCTTGGTCGAGCCTCAGAAGCCTCACGAATAACATCAAGAAGTTTTTCTTCTTTTAGTTTTGCGGCAGCGGCGATTTCTGCATTCGCAGGATAAACCATTCTCTTGATAGAGGTGCGACCTTCACGCACTTGCACCAACCAAAAGCCTTTTTCTAGTCCTTCGTAGGCATCAAAGTCGTTGCAGAGAACGTATTTTTTGCCGACTTTTCTGTAACGGTCGCGATCTGATTTGTCTAAAATTTGTTGATATGCTTTCATGCGAGAGAAGAATAGTGTTTGTGCGAAGGTTTGTCAAGTTTTTTTACGATTATTTTTACGATTGTTCACTTTTATCATACGATTGTTTGCTTTTAGCGTACAAAAAGACATTTCTAAAAAACTCCCACAATTAAAAGTGTAACTAAATACATGGCGGATCAATATGCTTTTCAAAACCTTGCTCAATTATCACACACTGCTGGAAATATTGCATTCATATATGACAGAACAAATGATAATTATAGACCTTTAGAACAACAAGACTTGAGTTTTTCTAATTCTGCCAGCTCGACCGCTTTTGATGCGTTTGGTCGCATGAG
>Ga0247723_1000988_pt1 | contig 17309 bp, 18 predicted proteins | sample MSEWelMarce5H_FC_FD_189079 | JGI IMG/M metagenome (GOLD analysis project Ga0247723, IMG submission 189079) | Subsurface sediment microbial communities from gas well in West Virginia, United States - MSEEL Well Study Marcellus 5H_FC | ecosystem: Environmental > Terrestrial > Deep subsurface >... | reverse complement strand
TTACAATTACACCTGGAACTTTAATCCAGATGGAACTCCTGGCTTAGTATTTGGTGGAGATAAGATTCACGCTCGCCACGGTTACCGATGGGTGCACCCAGTACACGAATGTTTATACGTAGACCGACTAGAAGAGAAAGAGTATTGGTCTCAACTAGGGCTATGGCACAAGGCAGATGACACTAAATCTCGTGGGCAGTACCTTCCTTTACTTAAATTATCTGTAGAAGAAGACCCATACAACGACCGTAATGCATATTACTACGCACGTGAGTTGTTCTTTCACGGCAGATTAGAAGAAGCCAAAGCTCAATTTGAGCGTCATCTATCTTTGCCTAAGGCTGTGTGGAAAGCCGAACGTGCAGCATCTATGCGTTACATAGCTAAGTGTTCTACAGAAGAACAAGAGAAACTTAAGTGGTGGAAGTTAGCTATGCAGGAAGAGCCTGGTAAACGCGAAGCTTATGTCGAGCTGGCTCAATTTCATTATGACAACGGACGTTGGGAAGAGTGCTATCTGTTGTGCAAGAAGGCAATCAATATTAAAGAACGTCAATTAGATTATTTAAATGAGGCATTTGCTTGGGGCTCTATTCCGTATGACCTAGCTGCTGTGTGTGCTTACTGGCTAGGTGAAAGAGCAAAGGCACTTGAGTTTGGACAAAAGGCCGTGGAGCTTAGCCCTACAGATGAACGATTACTAGGTAACCTAGAGTTCTACAAAGATGGAGTCTAATGAGAGCCCATTCCCCAGGCGGTCGCTTTGATGCAGATTTTGAGACTACTGATATTCTCAAAGGTGTCGATGCGGACCTAAAGCACCCAGTAGGAACAAATGCTGACTGGTGGGTTTTTGATGCGGTTAATACCACAGTAGACCCTATCTACGATGTTGGTCAGGACGTTTCATCCTCTATGGGCGGCAAGGTGTGGACTGGTCCATATTCAGTTCCAGTAGTTAGAGCAGTTATCAAGCAGGGTGAGGCAAAGACCTCAGCGGTTGGTTACTACAACTCAGATACTTTACATCTAACTTTCAACATTGAAGATGTACAGAAGTTTGCACCTAACATCATTATCCGCCCAGATATCAACAACCGTGACCGTGTAGTCTGGCGTGGTCAGGTATATCGCCCATATGCCATCCAAGAGCGAGGCATTGTGGCAGACAGGTTCACTATCCTCAGCGTAGAATGTATTCAGCTGATGCCTGAAGAAATGGTCAACGACCCTCAGTTCCAAGCATACGCATCCTAGGAGACATCATGGCTGTTTATCATCAAAGTTACACCGTAGGCACTACCCCAACACTTATTGTTGAAATCCCTGCTAAGAATCCTCTTACACAGGTAACCATATTTAATGATGACAACAACCCAATTTTTCTTGGAGACATCACTGTTTCTACAACAGGGGCTGACAAAGGTATTCCACTTGCTAAATCAACTGTTGCAAGCAACGCTTGGTTAAACGCAGGAGACAAGATATATGCAATTGCTGCTTCTACAACTGCTGCCCATGCCGTAACGGTATTTTGGTCTAGCCCGTTCTAAGAAAATTAAATGGCAAACAAAGCTAAAGATACTAACCCGTGTTGGGATGGCTACGTTCAAGTAGGCATGAAGACTAAGGGTGGCAAAAGGGTTCCGAACTGCGTCCCTGCAGGCTCTGGAAAAAAGAAAGTCTCCAAACCTAAGAAAGCGAGTAAATAATATGTGTGCAACATGTGGATGCGGTAAGGCAAAAGATAAGCACGGCATGAAGTCCCTAAAGGACGCCAACAAGAAGTTTGCTAAGAAGGCTGCTCCGTCTAAGGCTAAGAAGTCTTCGATGGTCAAGAAGAAGGGCATGTAATGGCTACCCCAGGATTTATGAAAGGCAAGTACACAGAGTCCAAGGATAAGAAGAAGGACTCTAAGATGCTTAAGAAAGCCGACTTCGACAAGGACGAAAAGGCTAAGTTTGAGAAGGCTGACAAGGCTCACGGAGCTAAGAAGAAGCCTAAGACCATGGCTGAAGATAAGAAGATTGACGCCAAGATTATTAAGAAGATTAAGAAGTCCGATAAGGATGACAAAAAGAAGTAAGTAGTTGAGGGGCCGAAAGGCCCCTCTTTGCTTTATCCTAGTACTGAGTCCATGCGGGACTCAAAGCTTCACCCTTGCGATGTACCTTGCTACCTCTATGGAGATGTCATGCCCGAGAATAAGAAGATAGACAAAGCGTCTGATATTCAATTCCGCGAGCAAATAACAGAAAACATCCCTGGGGAAACTGCCAGTCGTTTAGTGTGGGCTGGAGCTTTAGCATCGTACGTTATAGGGAAGAAGCTTCGTGCAAAACGAAATAAATAGTTCTGACGAACTAGCCTCTATGTACGCTAGGTCAGCCGCCAAAGAACTTACTTTAGAGCTGCGAGACACAGCGGTAGCTGCTGGCTGGCCCGCAGATGTAGCTAGCTCCCTTTCCGTCGTATTAGAAGGCGGCAGTTTAAATATAGATTACCCAGAGTCAATGGACCAACGCATCCAAGACCTGGAGTACGGAAGCTTTGAAAAGCCACCAAAGTCTGTGATGCGCAAGTTTATGTATCGCACCGAAAAGGTAACCTCTGAAATTTTAGGCGGAGAAGTTCTCGACTCTATCATCATGGAAGCAGAGGTGTTCTAATGGGTAACCCATTTATTGTTGCAGAAGACCTTGCCCTAAAGAGTCTTCTTCAAGGCATGGTAGTAGGCGATGAAAAAACAGCTGAGCGTCCAGTTAAGGTGTGGTTTGGTTACCCTGACGTAGAATTACGTGCTCAAGAGTTTCCATTTATAACTATTGACCTTATTGATGTCGTACCTGCCAGTGACCGTCAGACCTCTGGAAAAATGTCTGACCCAGATTATCGTGGGACAGTAGCCCCAGAAGCAGGCATTACTTACGTATTTGATATACCAGTAGCGTATGACCTTGTATATCAAGTAACTACCTACGCTCGTAACCCCCGTCATGATAGAGCATTGCTTTATCAGATGTTTAATAAGTTTCCATCTAAGTTCGGAAAGTTAGCCGTCCCTAATCAAATAGGAACAGAAATTGGCTATCGTTCTATGTTCGTAGATGGTTTTGTAAAGCGTGATGCAGTAGACGGCGAAACAGGTAATCGCCGTACTCTTCGTAACGTTTACACCGTAAGAGTGATTAGTGAGATGACTCCAGCAGTAGCGGCTCAAAGGCTTGCTAGTGTTGAAACTATTGTCATTAACATTCCTGAAAACAATACGTATATCCCTTCCGTCTACGAAATCTTGTAACAGATGTTTATACTGTCTAATCTAAAGGAGATAATCTAAATGGCATTTCAACGCCCTGGGGTGTACGTCGAAGAGACACTAAACCCTATTCAACCAGTTGTTGGAGCTAACTCTGACTCTATCGCTTCATTTATTGGAGCAAATGATAGAGGCCCAGTTAATACACCAACACTTGTAACATCTTGGAGCCAATACGTTACTACGTTTGGTGCATGGAACTCAACAGCAGCAAACAGCTTACCTCTTGCTGTTTACATGTTTTTTTCAAATGGTGGAAGCCAGTGCTACGTAGTACGTGCTGCAAACACCGCAGTTGTTGCTGGTCGTTCACTTAATGACCGTGCTGTAAGCCCGTCAGCAACCCTTTCAATTACAGCTAAGACTCCAGGCGTCTGGGGAAATAGCCTTAACATCAGCGTCTCTAACTCAATTACAACTGGCTACTTTGACTTAACTGTTTACTACGGTGGAATCACAGATGCTAATATTGTTGAGCGTTTTACAGATATTAACATGACATCTACTGATGCTCGATATGCAATTACAACTGTAAATTCTTCATCTACTTACGTAACTCTTACTGACCTTAATTCAGGTAATACAGGAGCAACACGTAACCCTGCTGTAGTATCTAACCAAACATTCACATCTGGAAGCAACGGAAACTCTCTTGCAGCATCTGACTATTCAGCATCAGCAGCGTCATTAGATAACGTGCTACAGTCATTAGTTATTAATGCTCCAGACCAAACTTCAGCTTCAGTTGTGAACGTATTAATCAGCTATGCAACTAACCGCACTGATTGCTTTGTACTTATTGATGGAGAAGATGTTATTCCATCTACAGCGCTAGCTACTGCAGCAACCTACACTGCGTCATCTTATGCAGCAGTTTACTATCCTCCATTGGTCATCTCTGACCCAACAGCAGCTATTGGTTCATCCTCTGGTTTAACAAAGACTGTTGGAGCATCTGCTGCTGTGGCTGGTTTAATTGCTGCAACAGACGCTTCACGTGGAGTATTCAAAGCTCCTGCTGGTTTGCAAGCACGTCTAGCTGGTGTTGTTTCTACACGTCAGCTTACAAATGCAAACCTTGACGCACTTAACTCAGCAGCAGCACCAGTAAACGCAATTAAGTTTGTACCTGGTTCTGGCTACGTTGTAATGGGTTCACGCACTCTTAAGCCTGGCTATGTTGATAAGTATGTGCCAGTACGTCGTACACTTATTTACCTACGCAAGTCTCTTAAGGACATTACAGAGTTTGCAATCTTTGAACCTAACGATGAGGCCCTATGGCGTCGTATTGAAACGACAGTCAACGGCTTCCTCACAGCATTCTGGTCACAGGGCGGCCTTCGTGGCGCAACACCTGCCCAGGCATTCTTCGTTAAAGTCGATGAGGAAAACAATCCTCAGTATTTGATTGACAACGGAGAAGTACACATTGAAGTTGGCGTTGCTCTACAGCGTCCAGCTGAATTCGTTGTAATCAAAATTGGTCAGTTTGACGGTGGAACCACCGTTACTGTGGCGTAAAGGAGACCCAATAAATGCCAAGTAGCATCATCAATCGCTTCTCTACACTGGCGACCGACCCACTACGTTCGTTCCGATTCTATGCGGAATTTTCTAAGTGCGATGGTCAGACAGTGTTTGATGACCGAATCCTATCAACAACAAAAACAACGCCTCCTACCACAGGTAAGTCCGAAGGTTGGGTTGGCGGCTTCAGCCAGATTTCTGGTTTGAGCATCAACACTCAGGCTATCCAGTATCGTGAAGGTGGTTATAACACCACTGTTCATCAGATTCCTGGCATGACTACATTCACACCAATCACATTCCAGCGCGGAGTTCTGTTTGGAAACGACCAGGCTATTACTTGGATGCGTGGCCTCTTTGCTACTACATCTGGCGAAGGTCTTCGTCAGGGCGGTTCAACAAAGAGCTTCCGTGTAAATGTAAACATCTACGTTATGGACCACCCAAACTCTGCTGGAACAGCTGCTAACGCAAACGCTAACGTTCCACGTATGGGCTTCAAGGTTCACAACGCATGGATTTCTACACTAAACTATACAGACCTAAATGCTGCTGACGGCGCGATTCTATTTGAGTCAATGTCATTAGTACACGAAGGTTTGTCTGCTTTCTACGTAGATAGCAACTACAACCGTAAAGACGGCGTAAAGAAGTAACCCAAACTTACTAGGAGTATAAGATGTCCGATATTATTACAGATGCACAACTACTGGAACAATTTGCTTCAAAGGCAATGGAGGAGCCCGCGACGGTCATTAAGACGCGGGCACCTTCAGAGTCTGAAATAAAGCTGCCAGGTGGATATATTGACCTTGACGGTCAAGTACACACTACGGCAGAAGTTAGAGAACTGACAGGTGCTGATGAAGAAGCAGTTGCTAAAGCTGGCTCAACAGGCAAAGCTCTTAATGTTCTTTTAGCAAGAGGGTTGGTAAAGATTGGCCCTAACGAAGTTAACCCGTCGGACTTAGACGCTTTGCTTTCTGGAGACAGAGACGCAATTCTTTTAGGTATCCGAAGAGTAACTTTTGGACCAAGCACAGATTTAATGGTTCGTTGTAGCCACTGTTCTGATGAACATGTTACAACCTTAGACCTTATTGAAGATGTACCAGTAAACTCTTTAAAAGACCCTGAAGCAGACCGTCAATGGGAAATGAAAACAAAGCTGGGAACAGTCGTAGTTTCATTACCTAACGGCACCACACAAAAACGGTTGATGGAAAACTATGACAAAACATCAGCCGAGTTAAACACCCTTTTACTATCTGGCTGTATTGTTGAATTAGACGGTTCACCATCACTAGGAGCATCTACAGCTTTGTCTTTAGGCATGGCTGATAGAAATAAGATTGTCGACGAAATCATTAAGCGCAACCCAGGCCCACGCCTTGGGGAGGTGACGAAAGCCTGCAAGGCATGCGGTGAATCTATTTCTCTACCGCTGAGCTTGCTTGATTTGTTTCGTTTATAGCGAAGATGATTACGAAGAACTTCTAGACCAATACGAAGTTATAACAAGAACTTTTGCAGGATGGTCCTTATCAGACATACGTGCTTTATCAGTTAGAGAACGAGCTAACTGGATGGAGCGCTCTAAGAGAACAGTTAGGTAATTAGATAAATGTTGAACCTACCAAATGGTAAAGCCAGCTCTATTATCTCTGACCTCTCTTCAGGCATTTCACAATTAAGGCAGCAAGTACAAGGCCTTAAATCAGATACTGGAAGTTGGGTCAACGTCCTTGGTTCAGGCACGTCTAAATTAGGCGGGTCTAGTGGTGGGGGCACCAATCAGGTCGCTCCCTACCCTAAGTTCTCTGTTGATACTCAAGGTCAAGTTAGCTACCACGGCGCTACAAGTGGCGGTGGTGGACTTGTCTTTAATCAAAACGCTATACAACCTTATGTTAATCAGGCATACCCAGTACCTGAAACAAATAAAACTCCTCCACGTAATCCAATGGATTATAGGACCGCTATTGCAGCAGGCGCTGTTGGTGGAATGCAAGCAATGCCTGGTACAAAAGAAGGCGTTGATTACCAGCTAGCGCTTAGCCGTATGGTGTTTTATCAGCAGCAACCTGCTTATCAAAGAGAAGGACTGTTTGGAATAAGCAGCCTTGGTGATACTGGTCTTTTTGGAAAGACTTTTAACCGTCAAGGAAATAATGATAGAGATTCGGCTCGTAGAGCAGCAGATGCTTTAATGAAAGCTGGCACTGCAACTAATAAATTTGATGCAGTTAACGCGTACGCTACTGCAGCACAGTATGGATTAAGTGGCCCTAACATGCAGTCCATGATGATGGGTAATGCTGCTATGTCTAACTTAACTCCTGGTATTGGTATTGAGGGTTCTACTCGTGCCTACGGTGCTATGCAACAAGCGCGTAACGTAAACATGCTTCGTGGTATTGGCATTAAAATTCGTGGTGAAGATGGTTCTATGAAACCTATGCCACAGATTATTGACGAACTATGGCGCAAACTTAACCGTGAGAAAGTTGGAGGTAGCCCACTTACTGTAGACGATGTTCGTATTTCTTTACAGCCAGGTAACGCTCTTGCTTCTATGCTTGACCAATACTTTGGCAATGACCCACTACTTCGTAAGCAGGTAGAAGACGGTCTTATATTTAAAGCTCGTACAGGCGGAGCTGCTATTAAAGGTGGCGCAGAAGGAAAGAGGGCCGCAGAAGGTGTAGGAGCAACTACGGCTGCCGTAAGCTCACTCTCTAATAGAACTGCAGAATCAACAAAAACTTTAGGACAAGTAGCAGATGCTTTAGCTGCAGGATTTACTGCTGGCAACAACGCGCTTGAAAAAATATCTGGAATGATGAACTTTTTAGACCGTTGGACAGGAATATTAAAGTTAAGCGGCTCGCTTAAAGGGTTTGGAGACACCCTTGCTAGCGGTGGTAACTTTATGATTGGTGGATTTAGTTCCTTTATGGGCGGACTTAAAAGTCTAATACCTGGTTTAGCAGACGGTGGACCAACAGAAGCTAAGATGCCTTACGTTGTAGGTGAACGTGGTCCTGAGCTCTTTGTTCCTAAAGTTGATGGACAAATCATTCCTAATCATGAACTTAAAAACTTACCATTCCGCGATAGTGGTGGTGGAGTTAAAGCTGGGGGATACACCTCTAAGTCTGGACTTACAGATAAGTCAAGTCCTGATGCTTGGGCAAAAGCAATGCTTGTTGCATTAAACGCGCCTGTTAGCACCGACTCAATGGATGCTTTAAAAACATGGGCAAGATTTGAAGGCGGTCACTACAAGAACAGTGCTTCTTACAACCCATTAAATACTACGTATGAACTACCTGGGTCTAAAGGAATGAACAGCGTTGGTGTAAAAGCTTACGCAAGTTGGGATGACGGCATTAAAGCAACTGTTGCCTCTCTTACAGGCAAGCGAGCTGAAGAGCGTGGCTACGCTGCAATCGTAGAAGCCCTTCGTAAGGGTGGCGACAAAGATACTATCCTTGCAGCTATTAATAAGTCTGCTTGGGTACACGGTGAAGGTAAGGCAAGTAATTATAAATTTAACGGGTCTTCTTCTGAATACTCTGGAACTAAATACAACGGTGGACCTGGTGGTAGTGTAACAAGTCAGACTGACGGCAAGTTTTCTATGAAAGACTTTTTAGAGGGAAACAAATCAGAAACTAAAAGCCTTCTTTCTGGTATAACTAAAGGCTCCTGGGATAACGCAAAGCATGTGCCACAAGCTACTACGTATAACTACGGTGGAGTATCAATTAAAATTGATGGTGCGGGAAGCCCTAGCACTACAGTAGAAGCTCTTAAAGCAGCGTTATCAAGTCAAGAAACTATTAGTAAGGCGGCTAACTTCTAATGGCAGCTAAACCAACCCCTAATAAAAATACGTCTGTTGTATCAAAGGTTATCAGCAATCCAGTTGTAAATAACCCACTTACTAGATTTGCAAAAAATGCTTTTGTAAAAGTTGTTCAAGCAAAAGTTCCAGGAGGAACTGCAGCAGTTAATCTAACTAAAAGCTTAGTTGATAAAGCTACTGCTCCAGAAGTTCCAAAACAACCTATGCCTACAAGAGGTCAAGTTTTAGCTGAAAGAACTAAAAAACAAAAGCCAGCACCAGGCTGTTCTTTTAACCTACCTCCGCATGCTTGGAGTTTACCTGTAAGAGCTATATCTGTAATTGGTGACGAAGCAGTGTATGGATACCCAGCGTCTACCTCTGATGATATTCACAAGTATCGCCGTGGCGCTATATGGTGGTATTCAACTGGTTCTGAAATTAGTACAACAGATGACACAGGACAAGTTACTACAGCAGAAGCTGCAAAAAAAGCTAGCATGACTGATGCTCAAAAGAAAGCTGCAGAAAAAACCTCGGCGTCAAGTGATGGTGAGTCTAGCGACTTTAATTACGGCTTTCAGTTTCTATGGAACCCTGAAAATATTTCTGTAGCAGTTGCCAGAAATATGGATGTAACTCCGTCATCTTCTGACCGTTTGCGCTCTGTATCTGGAGCGTTCCCTGGACAAGAAAACATTACGTTTAGTATTGTCTTAGATAGAGTAAATGATTTTGCAGCTTTACGAAGCATTGTTGGCGGTAAAAAAACTGAGAAAGGTGCTTACCCATCTTTTGGTGCAGAATTTTTAAATCAGTATAGATACGGACTTTCTGACTCTGATGCTTTAAAGAAAATATCTATGAACCAAAAGCTGTATGACTTATCTCGTTACGGAACCCTAGCTGACCTTGAGTACCTTTTTAAAGCTATTAACGGTGCGGGTCCTGGAGGAGGGTGGGTAACCCTTCTAGGTAAGAAGACTGCCGATATTGGTTTCTTAAGCCCTACTTTATTAGCATTTCGTTTTGGTCCAGACTCTACAGAAGCTCTTTCTTACGTTGGATGGATTACTAACTTATCAATTAACCACACGATGTTCACCGAAGAAATGATTCCGCTAAGAACTACAGTAAACTTTAGCGTGGACTGCTTCGCTGGTTCATCTATTATTTAGGAGATACGATGTCTATTTATTCAGGTTCTAGATATGAATACTCTCTTATTGACTTCTTTTCAGTAAAACCTAACGGAGATGAAAACCCAACAGTTTTTTACTACATGACCGATATGGGGGTAGTTAGTTACTTTCAACATACCTTTAGTCAAGATGACCGTTTAGACCTACTTGCTTACAAATATTATCAAACTCCATCTTGGTGGTGGGTAATCGCTGAGTACAATCCAGAGATAGTTGACTTTACAAATATACCTGCTGGAACAGTCATAAGGATTCCTCGTGTATAGCTTTATCTCTGTACAATTTCCAGACACTGCAAAGCCCCCTGCACGTGTATATAGCGCTACTCTTTATCAAAAGAACTATGAACATGAAATGCTTAGTGTTCTTTTTAAAGATTGGAACTTAGAATATGATTCAGTTAAGCCTGGTTCTCCTGTACAAGTTGAAATAAAAGGAACTACATCTAGAAGAGAGTTCAATGGATACGTTCATCACATTGAGCCTAACCACACACCTGGAACAGCTTTTACAGAAGTAGTTATGATTGGCGCTTCTTTTCCATTAAAACAGGCCACGCAAAAAATATTTAAAGATTACACAGCTGACCAAGTTTGCAGAGACTTAGCAAATAAACACGGGCTTTCATACTATGGGGTTCCACACCCTCGTATCTTTGAACAGATTTCCCATACAGGAAACACAGACTGGCAGATACTTGTACGCCTTGCAAAACAAATTGGCTACACCTTGCGTACTCAAAACACAGAGTTGTACTTTGAGCCTATCCTAGAAGACTTTAAAAATTATAGAAGTGAAGCCAGCACTTTTACAATGAGAACAGAGTCTGATACTCGTGGCTCTACCCTATATAGTTTTAAACCTATTATCAGTGAGTCCATCTCTTATGACGGAGGGGACATGAAAGCTGCCCATGCAGTACAGGGTGTTGATAGAGCAGCAAAATCTCCTGTATCTATTACTAAACAAAAAAGAAATCCTAAGACAAAAGCACTAGCTCAATACGAAATGTTTGACCGTTTTAATACAAATGTTGTAGCACCTAATTCAGAAACCGCAGCTTTTGAAGCCGAAGCAGCTGAGCTGCGGGCCTCTTTTCCATATAGAGGAACGGCAACTGTGCTAGGCGAACCTGACTTAAGGCCTAATATGCCTGTGTATTTGGATGGAATTGGTACGACTTATAGCGGTTACTGGGTCATTCTTGGAGCTCAACATAAAATTGTTGAAACAGAAAGAAACGTTTTTACATATGTAACTGAGCTTTATATTGGCACAGACTCCCTAGGTTCAGCAGAAAGATTTGGTGGCGAGCTAGTAGCTTCCCCACCAGCAAAAAAAGTTAGAGCAGTAAAGCCTGGTATTCCTCAAAGTAAAAAGAAGCCTAAAAGCAAGATTATTAAAAACAACGTCAAAGCTAATAAAAGAAATGTCACAAGCTTTGGTAAGATTGGCAACCGTACAAAACCAACAACGGGTGTAAAAGCACCTTCCGTATGGAAGACTACTGCTCCAGTAAAGAAAATAACCTTTACTGAAAAAAAACGCTCAACCGCTGTTACTACACGATTGCAAAAGAGGGCTAGTTAATGGATGAGTTAAAGTTTTATGGTATCTATCAAGGTATCTGCGCTGATGTTGACGACCCAGAAAACGATAGCCGCATCAAGCTACAGGTTCCTCAGGTTATGGGCCAAGAGATTACTGAGTGGGCTAGAGCATGCCTGCCAGTAACGGCTAACTCTAACCACCCTGACCATAAGAAGCATCTAGCCGCTGAAGTAGCAGCCCTACTTAATGCCCATGCTGACCATGCAATTTCAGGAACAACTGGTGGGGCTACAGTCTCTACCTTTGGTTCCCATACTCACAGCTTTAGTTACACAGCTTCGCATACCAATAATCACACAGGTAACAGCCTAAGCCTTGACCATGAGCATGAGACTACGGCGAATAAAGACGAAAAATGGAATGATGACCAAGAGACAAACCAGACTCCTGAGCATACACCGCATAGACTTGTACCTAGAGTTGGTCAAAAGGTGTGGGTAATGTTTACAGGCGGAGACCCTAATTATCCAGTATGGATGGGAGTTGAGATAGATGGCTGAAGAACGCGCTATATCCCTACCCTTCTCTTTTAATTCGGCTGGGGAAGTTGCCTATACAACAGATTTAAAAAAGATTATTCAAGACCGAGTAGTTCTTGCTGTGATGACTAAACTGCAAGAGAGAGTTATGCGGCCTAACTTTGGTAGCGATGTGTATGATTCGTTGTTTGAAAACCAATCAACAGCAGAAAGCATTGTGAACCAAGCCGTGGCTAGTTGCTTTGCTTCATGGTTCCCATACCTATCTTTAAGGTCTGTTAAGGCAAGCCTTGTTGATGAAGTTTTAGAGTTTGACGTCTATTACTCTAAAGGTAAAGGCAACGACATTGAAGCTGTAAACGTAAAGACAAGCCTGCTTACACGAGCGGGAGATACTATAAAGGAGATATCAAATGGCAGATAACTACGTGCCTCAGGTAGATTATACCTCTAGAGACTATGAAGCTATCAGAGAAGATTTGATAGCCCTTATCCCAAACTTTGCACCTAAGTGGACTAACCGCGACCCTGCAGATTTTGGTATGACAATGATTGAGTTGTTCTCCTATCTAGGAGATGAACTTAACTTTTACATTGACCGCGCTCTTAATGAGTCTTTCTTGTCTACTGCCAGCCAAAGAAACAGCGTCCTTCAGATTGCAAAAATCTTAGGGTACCTACCAACAAGTGCAACAGCTTCTACAGTACTTCTTACTTTCCAAAATTCAACTACTGACCCTATTACCGTGCCTGCAAAAACACAGGTAGCAACTAGCACTGTAAACAATGGGCAAAGAACTCAAATTGTATTTGAGACTATTACTGCCGTAACAGTTCCAGCAAAAGCTAACTCTATTAACGGTTCTGCTACTGTTTACGCTTTACAAGGTGAAACCGTAACATTAGAAAAAATTGGAACTTCTGATGGCTCCGCTACTCAACAGTTTGAACTTCCTGATAGCCCTGTAATTAATGGAAGCGTAACTATTACTATCTCTGGAGTTAACTACTCACAGGTTCCATATCTAATTGACTATCAAGAATACGACCCAGTTTTTATTACAGATACAGATTCAGATAATGTTACTTACGTAACCTTTGGTGATGGCATATCTGGTCGCATTCCCCCTAACGGTGCTGAAATTTTTGCAACCTATCGAGTAGGTGGAGGTGTAGCTGGAAACGTAGCTGCTAACACAGTTAAATATATTCTTGGAACATATCCAGTAGGACTAACTGTAGTCAACCAAAACGTAGGGCAAATATCTGGAGCTGCAGCTGGTGGAGCTGACCCAGAATCAACTGACTCTATTCGAGTTAATGCTCCACAAAGTATCCGTGCTTTGAGCCGCGCTGTTTCTCTTGCAGACTACTCTTCACTTACTGTGCAGGTGCCTGGTGTAGCTAAGGCTATCTCAGTTGCTGAGGTCTATAGCAGCATCACTATTTACATTGCACCTTACGGAGACTCTGGTCTACAGTCCGATGGACTTACAGCATCTACGGTCTTTAACAACTTAGTAGATAAAGTCTATGACTTCTTCTCAGATAAAACTCCTCCAGGAACAACGCTTACTTTCCAACCACCAAAGTATGTGCCTGCAAAAGTAAAACTTGACTGCGTTCTTCTTCCTCAATATGTAAAGTCAAACGTTACAACAGATATTCAAGCAGCAGTTGAAGAGCTATTTGCTTTTGACAACGTAGCTTTTAGTGACCGTATTACCCTTCAAGACGTACTTGGAACAGTCAACGCAGTTCCAGGCGTATCAAGAGCTACCGTATACAAAATGGTTCGTTCAGATGAAGAACAGACCTTTACTATCAACAACAAAGTTCTTACAAGCAACGTAGCAACCTTGACTACTTCTGCAACTCACAACCTATCTGTTGGACAGACGGTATTGATTACAAATGTAGATACTACATTTAATGGAACCTACGTTATTACAGCTACTCCAGCATCAAATACCTTTAGTTATGTATGTATTGCTACTAACGTTTCTACTGCAGCAGTTACTGGTCTAGCAGCGGTAACAGCCCTTACAGTAAGGGACATTATCTGTACTACCAATGAGCTTCCTCAACTAGGCGCTTTGGACTTAACTGTAACTGGAGGCATCGAATAAGATGTCACGTTATGGTCTTGATTACTATAGCTCGTCTACCTTCCCATTAAGTTACTACGGTAGCGATAACCCGTTAACATTTGACGCGTCCCCTGTTACAGCTATTTCTTCTGGGTACCTTCAGATTACTCTTAAATGGGCTTCGCCTCTTGGCGAGTGGGATGAGCTAAAAGTTATGCGAAGCCCGTACGGTTACCCAGTAAACATTACTGATGGAATAAATGTATTTACAACTTTTAAAACAAACCCAACACTTTTCTATGCAGATAATGTTGGGTTAGATAAACCAAAGTTTTATTACTATTCTTTATTTGTACACGAAACAACTCAAGATAGCTGGGTACTGGCTGGAAGAGTTATTGGGTTTGCTGTTCCTAACTATGGAACTGGCGAACGACTATACAATTTGATGCCTAACATTACAAAGATAACTACCCCGTATGTAGCATCTAGCCCTGGGGATAACGAGGACCTTAGGTCTTTCCTATCTTTGTTTGGATACCAGTTTGATTACATTAAAGGGTTAGCTAACACTATATACAAACGCTATAACTTTGAAGAGATGTCAAACACAGTAATCCCACTATTACTAGACCAATTTGGTATTAAGTATGAGCCTGAGATTGGGTTTCAAAACTCTCGCGTATTAGTACGTGACTCCGTACAGTTATCAAAAGAAAAGGGCTCATCTCAAGGAATCAGAGAGTACATCAAAGCATTTACTGGTTGGTCATGCCCATCTCCAATAAGCGGAGCTATTAATCCTGTAGTAGAAGGTATTCAAACAAGCCACAACCTTATGCTTGATTACAATGATTCTTCATTTGAAGAGAGTGTTGGTCGTTGGGCATCTAGTGATAGCAGTGGTACTTTGCGTCACATCAAAGTAGATATGGTTACTTCATATTTTGTAAACTCTAACACTCTTCATTTAAACATAGGAACAAACGGATACACGGTTGGAGATTACGTAACACTTAATGGATTTAAAATTCCTAAGTTTAATTCAATAACTCCTATTGCTATTACAGGCTCAGACTCTACTGGTATTGACTTAAATATTGTTGCTCCTAATATTGCTTTAGTGTCTGCGTTTAATGAAGACGCGCAGAGCTACCCTGTTGTAACCCCATACCCAGCACCTCGTTATGAAGCTACTGCTCCTGCTCTGTACCAAAACAAGCAAAAGGGGTACCTCTCATTAGCTAACGCTGGTTCTAGCCCAGCGGTGGTTACAGTTAGTTGTGGTTCAACTAATCCAATTGTCTATGGAGTCCCAGTAATTTCTGGAGACCCATATACATTTAGTGCTTATTCAGCAGCCAGCGTGACCTCTAGAACTTTTACTGTAGGCATCAGTTGGTATGACCGCCTTGGTACTTTTATGTCTACAACCACAGGAAATTCTGTATCTAACGTTGCGGGCTCTTTCTCTGCACGAGGAGTAGTATCAACAACAGCCCCATGTAATATTACATTTAACTCCTATAACGCCACCGCTGGAACTTTATATGCTGATGGAACATACGCAAACGTCCCATTGACATACGTATCTGGAAAGCTCCCTTCCATCCTTCCTAGAGTTAACGTAACTATATTTGGTGGAGCAGTTATTTCTATCGCTGTTATTAACGGTGGTAAGGGCGCTGATACAACTACTATCTTTACTTTAAATAAAACAGATATTGGTAGTGCAACTGGTTCTGGATTCCTTGTTACCACTAAGCTTGTTCAAGAGTCCTACTACGCTGTACCTGTTATTACAGTTTCTAGCGTAGCCAATGCAGCATCTAATGAGCATCACTACTTTGATAACTGCCAGTTTGAACAAGCAAGTGCTGTTACTGATTTTGATGAAGCTCGTCAATCTCATATCACTTTAAAAGCTAACCGCATCAATGAACTTATTAACCCAACGTTTTATAACGTAAGCAGCTTTGCTCCATGGGCTGTTACAAACGGCACTCTAACTCGTGTGTCAGAGATTCCTACAGTAACTTCTACTGCAGCTGGTCTTGTGACTTTAAAGTCGTTTACTACTAACAGCCAGTACATGAAGATTTTCTATCCAGATACTGCCTATACATTTAGCTTATATGTAAAAGGTGGGACTCAAACCAGTGGTAGTGGTTCTGTAAACATCTTATGGTACGACTCAGCAAAGACTTTGTTATCTACTAGCACCCAGGCAATTACATTTACTAGCACTGACTACTCACGCCCAAGCGTTTCTGCTATAGCCCCATCTACAGCAGCTTATGCAACTGTAAGCCTAGCTTGGACAGCGAGCGCGTCTTCTAGAACTATTGTGATTAAGGAAGCGCTCTTTGAGAACTCTGGTTTAGTCTTAGATTACTTTGATGGTACTAATGGACGCATCATCCCTGGCTCTGACTTATTCTGGGAAGGTTCTCAGCCTAACGCGGGGCGTAGCCACTACTACAAGAACTGTAGGTCTATCCAGGTGCGTATCAATAAGGGTGCATTAGACGACTGGATTACTAGCGGCTCCACCTACGCCGTATACCTAGCACAGCCAAATACGTAGTAGGATAGGCTCATGCTTGAGCTACTTCTTATCGGATGCTTCACAGGATTCTTCCTAGCTGCAATACGTTCGCTGTTGGATGTCCTTAGTATCTTTATTGGTATTCAAATATTAAATGCCTGTTTCTCTATTTTGTTTTCAGCAATTGCGGTCTTCCTGGTAGGACTCACAGGAATCAAAACCTACACCCTCTACACCATAGCGGGAGCATTCCTAGGGGCGGCTCTACTAGCCTTTGTAGAAAGAGTAGCCACCTACAAGCCAGCCGTTATTAATAGCGCCCGCGACGAATAGGTGTAGTATGTGGGCCACCTAAGGAGGTCCACATGGACAAGTACTATGTACTGGTAGCAGGAAACGGTGCGACAAGTCGCGCAAACATTGAGGCATTAATGGAAGACCATTACTATGCCAATGGTCCAGAAGGTATTGTTGTTATGCCAATCTTTGGTAACCCAACACCTTCTCAAGTTTTTGCTGCACAGTATGCAAAAGAAAAAAACAAAGAGGTTGTTTACGTAGCTTCGGAAGGAGCTAATTTAACAAACCTCCCTGCTGGGTCTATGGTTAATGACCCAGACCCAATCAACAAGTCTGTTGAAATTATTGTTGGAGAGAAATCAACTGCTTTCCTTTTGTT
>Ga0247723_1000987_pt1 | contig 17313 bp, 50 predicted proteins | sample MSEWelMarce5H_FC_FD_189079 | JGI IMG/M metagenome (GOLD analysis project Ga0247723, IMG submission 189079) | Subsurface sediment microbial communities from gas well in West Virginia, United States - MSEEL Well Study Marcellus 5H_FC | ecosystem: Environmental > Terrestrial > Deep subsurface >... | reverse complement strand
ACGATATCCCTTTGATTTCTCTCCAGCCAATATGTATACAAGCATACATAATGAACAGGAAGAAAGCAAAGACCACGGCAAAGATCAGCACCGCACAGGTAGCCACGAACAGGGCAAACATATTAAGAATGGTGACGATCATTTTCTTCCCCTATATCTATATGCACATATTTACCGCCCTCATCTTCGGGATTATCAAAGTTATAAGGCACATATTTTTCGTTATGTTCAAACAATAAATAATTCTCATGCCCATCCATAAAACCTTGCACTACATACTTATAGTCAGGGTCTTCGTGATGCCAAGGAGCATCTAATTCATAACCCGACTTCCCATAGAAGAAGCCGTAAGCGTATGCTCCCATCCTCTCCCAATCCCTTGATGTTAGCTTTTTGTCTCTTACTTTTTTTCCTTTTGGGTTCATATCAATTTGCCATTAAGATTATGGTTAGAACAAATAAAAGGAACGCAATATAAATGCGCTTATACCAATACTCTTTGTTAAGTATGCGTGGGTCTTGGATTAGGTAACTCTGTAGTTCAAGCATATCCTCATCCTGTTCAATGTATGGAGGATTGGCTAACTTATTTAAATAAACTGCGTTACCAATCTTTATTTTGCCATTGTTATACGGGGTAGTTTTCACTCGTCACCTCCTGCAAATTGCTCACTCTTAACTTTCATTAGACGTTTGTCAAGACCTTCTACCTGTTCATACTTATTCAAAACCAATCTATCAGATGTCATACATTTGCCATCTCTTGGTCGGTATAAAGTTCCTGTTACTGCATCCATAAGATATGCGGTCTTTTTCATATCGGTCGCTATATAGACTGGAGTTACTATCCTTTCTATGCCACTAATATGCCCAAGATAAAGATCTTTGTCCTTAATCCAATCTCTTTTTGTAGAACTTTTTGGTCCAATTGGAAAGCAACTAGAAGTCATAGCACTCATCCCATCCATAGACTTACGAATTGATGTTGTCTTTAACATTACTTTCTCCCTTTACGCACAGTTTTAATTCCTATCTCTTGGTGCTTACGAGCCTCCATCATTTCATCTGCATACTTATATGCCAATACTGCTGGCTCTTCTCCAACATCATAATTGCAAGACAAAATTCCATTTAAAGCAAACATAGCCATAAGATCACGTAGATACTCCTTGTCCTGATCGGTCATTTTGTTTTCTCCATGGCGTTAATACCATCAGCCAAAATATCCGCTAGGTATTTACCACGCACCGCAATATGCTCAATCTCTTTGCATGAATCTATAACTGAGACTGCATCCTTAAGCGCACGGTTATACCCAGCCGTATATTCGTCCTTGCCATCTAGCATCATGGATACGGCATCACGGATAAGACTAGAAGCCTTCCGTTGCCCAGCCATCTTCTTTAACTTATCCACGTGTTCTGTGTATAAGTAAAGGTTGTATGGCACTAATTTCTTATCTGTCATGATTTCTTCCAAATCTCAAATGATTTCCGTAATTTATTAAATTCTTCTCTGACTGTTTCTTTTTCCTTTAATTCTTTACGAGATTGTATGTTTAGGTAATCAGCCAGCCATGACGCACATTGCTTTTCAGAACTAATCTCTTGTGGCAATACGGACTTCTGATTGATCCACTTCCAAAACTCAGGATCTCTGCACATCATGCCAGCCATCTTGACTGCGTGGTCTCCTGGAAACTCTAGTTCACGATTGACTGGTTGCTCGTTGTCGCCGATACGAACCATGACAACCATGTACCTAGAGCCTACAAAGTCACGCATCAGGTCTTCTGGCAGATCATCGGGATGAACCGCCAAGGAAAGACCATAGCCGTCTTTGGTTTGTTTTAAAGCAGTCTTAATCGCTTCGAACTGTATCGTGTTCAATCTTGTTCTCCAAATAAGAAACCACCGCACGATAGCCTATGGCTTGGTGTTTAAGGTTAGCAACCTGAAATTTCAAATCGTCAATCTGCTTAAACAAGCCATTGTTTTCAACAATCTCATCATTCAAAGCGGTCTGCAATTGCTTGGCAAGTCGCTCCCAATTAAAATTCTTCGTTATTTTTTTTGGATTCTTGCTTAAAGCAACTAGTTCTTTTGCATACTGCTCAACAGGTACACCCATCTTTTTTGCAAGAACTACTTGTGCATTTGTAAGGCGAATAGTTTTTGTTGTTTTTGGTTTGTTTTTAGATCCTAATGGACGTCCACGCTTTTTTACACTTCCCATGGTTGTTTCTCCTCAGTTTGGGGTTGGTCTTCTTTCTTGTATGGCTCAGACACTGCAAGTGAAATGTAAGGTTCACCTGCCTTAGACTTCTGATTCCACCCAGCAATAGCAATCTCTACTAGTTGACCTTTTGATTGGTGAATTAAATTCTCTAGCAATACTTTGTCTACATGGACAGAGCCACGCAGGTTGGGTTGATTGCCTGTCTGCTTTTTGTTAATAAAAAACGCACCCGTATTGGGCTTTTGTTCGTATGCCATCATTTCTCCTTAGTTAAATTTTCTTTAGCCTGTTTGAACCTAGCCAATACATCCTCATAATCTTTTGGATATTCGGTCTTCATGGCGTCAAAGATGTTGCGGTTCTTTTGAAAGATTGATTTAATGTCTTCTTCCTTAGTAACCAAGGTCAACATCAGTTCAACCGCCGCAACTACTGCTGGTAGGTTCTCGACACCATCTACCTTTAATTGCCATTCACCTGGTTCGCCATCTAGTTTGGTATGCACCTTTGCTTTAGGCACGATTGGCTTAAATGGTGGCGCAAGAGTTGGCTCATGGGTTGACTTAGGTTCACTAGCATCAACAAGATCATTCTCCACAATCTCCATGCACATTAACCATAGGTAACGGCGCATATAAGTATGAGTGCTACCTAGGTTCTGAATGGGCTGGGTCTTATCCATACTGGCAAAGACCATTGGAGATGTAAAGGTAACGAAGTCATCCTTCTCACCATCAGCATTATGAACTGTAAGGTAAGCAGTATCTTGGGTAAAAGATACCACCCCACACAAACCTAAGTCGTTAAAGATCGAGGTAACTTGCGGGACAAAATCCCCTAACTCAAAGTAATTAAACTTTGCATAGGAGTTCTTGCCCGACTTGTTCAGCTTTGTATTGTGAAGCCTCACACGTGCTTCTTGTAACTTTTTATATACGCTCATGCTACCTTCTCTAAATAAAGATGCGTTAATGTTTTTGCCATTGTGTAAATCTTCAAAGCCTCCTCAGAGATATTCTTCTGAGGGTCGGCATATGATGAGTTTGATGCTAACGCCACCATAAATTTCAAAGTTAGTTCTTGTGATGTTTCCATAGTTTTTCCTTAGCAACCAATTGGTTTCCATGGACCATTAACTTTGGTATCCCAACAGCACATACCGCCACGCCCGTCAGACTCGCACTTAACTTGAGCCATAACGCCTGTTGTTAATAAAGTAATAAACACTGCAACAATTGCTTTTTTCATATCATTCTCCTTGATTAAAATTCTTCCACTGATCGCAGAAGTCCCTTACTAAACAGAAGTTTGCACAGCGAGTCCTTTCTCCTGGTCGCACTTCTATTTCGTAATCTTTGCCAAGCTCGGCTAATTTCTTTTCCGCCTCTTCCTTAATATCATGGACGGATGTTGCTCGTTTCCCACCAGCTTTGCGTATAGCGTAATAAGTCGCTTTCTCCCACATTTGCTCAGGTGTGCAGACAGGCAGATCCTCCCCTGTCTCGGTTGCGAAAAGCGCATCGGAATGTAAACGGATTCTTTCCTTAATAAAATTCTCACGGGCTTCAAAAGACCAAAGCGGGACATCAATGACTTTGATAGGCGCTTCTGGATATCCTTCCTTCGTCTGGGCATCTCGTCTACTCCAATCCCTAATGATGGCAATAATCTCTACCTTTTTTACAGGGGTCTGTTTAATCTTTTCTACAAGCCATGCGTAGATATTTAACTGTTGTTCCCATTCAATCTTCTCATTCATGACACCCCACGCACCCGTGGTTTTGTAGTCAGAAACAACGATGCCGTCAGGTTCTATGCGCTGTAAATCTACCGCACCCGATATGTTCCACCCATCTAACTCGGCATGGAGTCTTTGCTCGATGATGTGGTTCTCGTCCTTGCCAAGTTCTAATACGGCATGGATAGCAGTTCCAAAGATAGCCCACACTTTATCTGCAACATCCTCTTCCAGTTGATCGTAGTAAGTGTTTTTAAGTTGGACAATGCGTGGGCTATTTATTAACTCGGTAACGGACAGATGTGCCTTACCTTTGGTGTATGTCGGTCTGCTTAGGACATTTACAAATGTCTGAGGCAGGTTAAATTTGTTCGTTATTTTCACAGTAATCTCCAGCCCACCATAAATACGTTGTAGAAAAACTTAAGGCAGAATCCTGCAAGAATGATGGTAAACATAGCCATGCTTACCAGTAAAAGCCAGCGACCAAAGTCTTTAATTAATTCAGTTAAGTTCATTGTTTCCCCTCATCTCCTGTAGTTTCATTTGAATATCATGATCCATCTTCTGTTTCATAAACTTGTGCATCATGGCTAGTTCTTCTTGTTGTTCTTTCTTTTCTTCAAAGTATCTGCGCTCATCTATACGGGTTTTCCAACCTTTTCTCATCAGCAATTCCTTAGATCTTTGGTCTTTTCAAGGCAGTAATTCAACAAGTCTTCTGTCTCCCGAAAGGCTTGCATAGCATGATGATATGCACCCATATGGTTGTTTTGCAGGAGGCATTCTTCGGTTCTCCGTAGAAACTCTCTAGCATTTATCAATGATTCAGCGTAATCTTTCATGTATATTTCTCCTATTTAATTCGATCATAAAATAAACTATTTTGTGTGTCAACAGAATTTTTGTTCTTATTGCAATATATTATAAAGGAAAGAAAATGGCAAGTACCCCAACGCAACGAAGCCTCAAACATATGAGAGATCAAGGCTATCTTTGTGAGGTAACGGAACGTTGGAATCCCTTTGCCAAGATCCGTCAGGATCTATTTAACTTTGTCGATATCCTCTGCATTAAGGACGGGAAGACGGTCGCAGTTCAGACCACCAGTTATGGAAATATGTCTACAAGAATTAATAAAATTAAGGGCTTAGACACATACCCCATAGTCAAGTCTGCTGGGTGGGAAATAGTAGTCCATGGTTGGAAAAAAGATAAATCAGGGAAGTGGATGGTGCGTGAAGTCTTTATGGAATAAACTATCTATGCCAGCAGTTTTTGTTCAGCTTTTTTCTGCTGGCGTCTCCCTTGGGGGTGTGATGTTTATTCTCCTCACACGTGCGTCACACCCCGCTTTTTAGGTGGAAACGTTTCCACTTGATTATTTTCTCCAGCATAATCAATAACTTACACAGGTCATTTTTATTTCATTAGGACTTTCCCTAATCCTGTTGCATTTCTGTCAAGAGTTTCCTATACTACTTACGCTGAGTTGGCGCTTAGCTTATAATTCCTAGCATGACGAGACCGTTAAGGTCTGTTGTTTCGCACTATGTAAGTTTTGCTAGGAAGATTTACACAGTGTTACGCCAATGAAACGACAGATTTTAGCGGTCTTTTGTCGTTTCCAGCCTTGGTATGTTGGACGGATAAAACGCCAGCGACATAGCGAGTAAGCAGACTGGGGGTAAGTGGATGTGATACTGCACAAGTAGGTGGCGAAGATAGTGCCTACTCCACGCAAGACTGTCGAGTGCTGTGGCTCCGAAAGAGAACGGTTAAAGGCGCACTAGGTAGGCTAAGTGCGCTCACCAAAAGAGAACTTTGATATGAATGATAAGAATAGTAAAGAACATTACATGACTCAGGAAGAAGTCGCTCAGGCATTCGGGATTACTAGGAATTACGTGCAACAAATAGAAAAGCGGGCGCTTGAGAAGATACGGGCGGAATTAAAAAAACGTGGTGTTAAAAAAGAAGATTACATCGGAGGATAAATGAAAATACCTATTCCATTTGTCGGATGGATAGAGGAAGATAACTCGGCTGAAGAGTTGCTAGATTTTTTAAAATCAGAACTAAATGGTAAAGCAACTACATACACATTCGGGCATGAACGAATGAAAGAAATTGTAGAAGCCATGGATAAGTTAAAACAAGAAAGAGATTTATATAAAAATGGATTTGAAGGCGGAGATAAAGAGGCAACTAAAGGTTGTCCCCAAGTCAGTAATTAGCGGTGGTCTAATGACATCGGTTCATTGGAAAGAAAAGGCAGTAAAAGCGCAGAAGATATTGAGTCAGCCCAATGCAAAGCGGTCTGATCTACAAGATATTCTGGATCAATTAAGACAATTTCAATAGGAGAATGAAATGAAGCTGAAGCTCGAACAAATCATCATTGACAAGGGAACTCAGACCCGTGATGAGATAGATCAAAAGACTGTAACCGAATACGCAGAAGCCTTATTAAATAAGGAGTCCCTGCCACCCGTGACAGTATTCTATGATGGGATCAACTACTATTTGGCAGATGGATTTCATAGATACTTTGGTCACAAACAAACCAAGATGCCAACCATTGAGGCAGATGTTATCAATGGCACACTACGCAACGCCCTTGAGTATGCGCTTGGGACTAACGACAAACACGGATTAAAAAGAACCAACAAGGACAAGCGCAAGGCAGTTCTGATTGCATTAGATGATGTGGAGTGGGGTTCATTAACCAATCGTGAGATCGGGAAACTTTGCCGTGTATCACATACCTTTGTTAACGATATAAAAGAAAGTCTTGAGAAACCAAAACAGAAAAAGAAAGAACCCTTACAGGCACGAAACAAGAATCAAAACAATCCAACCAATGTCGATACCGAGTTTACCCAAGACGATAAGGTTACAGAACTTCTAGTTACCCAGAAAGAATTAGAAGAAGAGAACACAAAACTCTTAGATCAGTTGGCTCTCAAGGTGATGGATGTTAGTCCAGAACAAAAGAAAATGGCAGAACAAACCATCGAAGAACTACGGGCTGATAACAAACGATTGGAACAGGAACTAGAGTCCATGACTACCAGCCGTGATGGTTATATGAGGGAAAATTCTGAGATGAAAAAGCAATTGAATTGGTATAAAAAACAATTGCAGAAGTTACAAAAAGAAACTGTGTAAAAAACCTGACGCTAGGCAGTTTCCTAGCAGGAGAAAAGTATGCTGAAGTTGCGACCACACCAAGTAGAGGTGGTGGAAAAGATTAGACAGGGATTTTCTGACGGCCATCGTTGCCAATTACTGTATGCCCCAACGGGCTTTGGTAAGACTGAGGTAGCCATGGCAATCATGAAAGCGGTTGCAGAGAGTTATAAAAAGACCGCTATGGTAATGGATCGGATTGTATTGATCGACCAAACCAGCGCCCGTCTAGACAAGTATGGGATAGATCATGGAGTCATGCAGTCTACCCATTGGAGATACCGCCCACACGAGAGGATTCAAGTCTGCTCTGCACAGACATTAGAAAGACGGAAGACCTTTCCTGATATCAATCTACTCATCATAGATGAATGCCACATAGCAAGGCGTGGCGTTAATAAGTTTATTAAAGACAATCCCCATATCAAAGTCATAGGACTGACTGCATCCCCTTTTACGAAAGGTCTTGGGAGTATCTATACACATATCGTAGGTGCTAAATCTACGGGAGATCTAGTAACGGATGGGTGGCTATGCCCCCTGCGAGTCTTTATTGCAAAAGAAATAGACATGGAAGGTGCAAAAAAGATAGCGGGAGAATGGTCTGCGGATGATGTTACAGAACGAGGCATCAAGATTACAGGAGATATCGTTACGGAATGGGAGAAGAAAACCCTAGAAGTATTTGGTAAGCCTGTAAAGACGATTGTCTTTTGTTCAGGAGTGGCACATGGCAGACACCTACAAGCAAAGTTTCTAGAACATGGGTATCGCTTTGAGTCCATATCCTATAAGGAAGATGATGACTTTAAACGGGATATCATCGAAGACTTTTCTAAGCCAGACACGGAGATCCATGGGTTGATTGCTACCGACATTCTGACCCGTGGCTTTGACGTAACGGATGTCATGATCGGGGTATCTGCCCGTCCATTTTCTAAGTCTTTCTCATCCCATGTCCAACAGTTAGGACGCATCATGCGAACCCATCCTGGCAAAGAGTATGGCTTGTGGCTAGATCATTCAGGGAACTACCTACGATTTAAAGATGATTGGGATTCTCTGTATGAGGAAGGGGTAAAAGAACTTAAGGATGGTGGCGAGAAAGCCAAGAGAGAACCGACCGAAAGAGAAAAGAAAGAACTGAAATGCCCAGCCTGCGAAGCCCTATGGACTAGCAAGACAGACAAGTGCGACAACTGCGGACACATTCGTAAGCGGATGTCATCAGTCATTAACATAGATGGTGAACTAGAAGAACTAGCCATATCTAATGCTAAGTTAAAGATTAGTCCACAAGATTTCTATTCTCAACTGCTCTACTACGCTAGGACTAGAGGCATAAAGGACGGGTGGGCTTACCATAAAGTTCGCGAGAAGTTTGGTGCATTCCCAAGGGGACTTGTGCCGACAGCAAAAGAACCATCCCCAGAAACTATGGGTTGGATTAAATCAAGATCTATTGCGTATCGTAAAGGTCAAGAGAAACTAGCAAGAAAAATTGAAAACATAAGGGCATCTTCATGACTGTTCCACACATAGTAGCATTTGGGGGTGGCGTAGATTCAACAGCCATGATTATTGGTTTGATTCAAGAAAAGAGACCAATAGATTTAATTCTGTTTGCAGATACGGGTGGAGAAAGACCTCATACCTACGATCACATTAACAAATTTAGTAAGTGGCTTACGGACAAAGGTTATCCTGAGATCGTAGTAGTCAAGAGGGTTAGACGGGATGGAAGTCTAGAAACATTAGAAGAAGAATGCCACCGCAGAAAGAACCTACCATCTATAGCGTATGGGTTTAAGTCTTGCAGTCAAAAACATAAGATAGCACCGCAAGATAAATACCTAAACAATTGGCAACCAGCCATAGATACATGGGCAAAAGGGTTAAAGTGCGTAAAGTATGTTGGCTATGACTCTAACGAAAGCCATAGAGCAGATAACGCTGCCAAACGATTAGACACTAAGTATGACTACCTCTACCCCCTGATCGAATGGGATTGGGATAGAGAGGAATGCTTAGAGATTATTGATAAGCATGGCATCAAAAACGTAGGTAAGTCTGCCTGTTTCTTCTGTCCTTCTTCAAAGCCAAAAGAAATTATTGAACTTAAAAACCAATACCCAGATCTATTGGATAGAGCATTAGCCATAGAAAGCCAAGCAGAACTAACATCAATCAAGGGTTTGGGTCGCAGATTTTCTTGGATTGAAGTTGTCAAAGCAAGTGATTCGCAGATGGAGTTGCCTCTTGGCGGATTTGATTTACCTTGTGAATGCACGGAGTAATCATGAACTTTGAAAGATTCGCTGAGATGCACGGGTTAATTATTCAAAGCCTGACCCTCGACAAATGGACGAGAGTCCCAACCACTACTCACCCCCACAAAAAGAATGGTGCGTATATCTATGACGGGAGGTCGGGTGCGGTGCAGAATTGGGCAGTCCATGAAAAGCCCGTATCTTGGAGGGGAGATAGCAAGCCTGACCCAATGTGGCAACAGAAAAAGAAGGACGCTGATGCGTCTAAACAGGAACGACAGATCAAGGCTAGTAAGAAAGCGGGATGGATACTGAACAACGCAGAGAAGAAGTGCCATCCTTACTTGGAGAAGAAAGGTTTCTCTACTGAGAAGGGGTATGTATGGAACGACCTGTTGGTGATCCCAATGCGTATCGAGGGTAATCTTGTTGGGTGTCAATTGATAGACAAAAGTGGGAACAAGAAGTTTTTAACGGGGCAAATCACACGAGGTGCGTCTGCCGTCTTTGATAATAAAGGATTGGACATTATCTGTGAGGGGTATGCCACCGCACTATCTATCCGTAGGACTATGAAGTTTCTCAGGAAGAGATACACGATTCATGTCGCATTCTCTGCTGGAAACATAAGCAACCTAGCCAAGAGATTAGATAAGTGCGTGATCGTTGCCGACCATGACGCAGTAGGAATAAAGACCGCCAGATCTACGGGTAAAAAGTATTGGATCTCAGATGTAGATGGGGAAGACTTTAATGACTACGAGTCTAGGGTAGGGACAGAACAGGCAAGCCTAACCCTCTCCTCTATTTTATAACCTTGAACTTGTAGAAAATCTCAGGAAAAGTCCGCATCAATTTCCTGAGATTATCCTCATCAGCCAACAGACAAGCCTGACCTAGTGCCTTGGCAAAGCCACCCTCTCGGTCAAGCCTATCTACAATATGGATTAGTTCGTTTCTACTCATAATCAAAATCCACGCTAGATACTTCCCACTCTCCGTAGTCATTATCTTTGTAGTCTAAAAGGTCAATTGCGTAATCAATTGCCTCGTCTTCGTTTTTTGCATCAACAATGACTGTATTTCTTACAACTGTTTCTAAAGTAATAACATATGACCCACGCATTTTTCTCTCCATAATTTTTTCAATAAATCCATCAAACTGCACGACCCAATTCATGCAACCTCCGCAATCCTGAATTCATCACGACTGTATTTGGAATCTATCCAACCTTGTTGGTATGCGTCATGTTCTTCGTTTAGGAAGTCATCCAATGCGTCCACCGCATCTGCAAAGGTGTCAAAGTATTCGGGTTCAGATTCCCCGTTATCCTGTTCGATAGTCCATGTATTGATCCACCCATCACAAATTGTGTAGTGCTGTATCTCGTATCTCATGATTTCTCCGTTCCGCATACCAAACAAGTTCCTTCTGAATGAGGGGTTAGATCCTCACAAGGTAGGCATCTTAGCCAAGCATCATGGTCTAATTCAAGGGTTTCACAAGCCCGATAGACTGCATACTGTCCTGCTTTGTTGTAAATCTCTACTGCTTTTTCATAGTTAGTCATAGTTCTTCTAATGCCTCCTTAGTTAATGATGGTAGATCTATTGAGTGCGAGTAATCGTCCATGCCGTTCTCGCCAACTTCGTAAACATTTATATGAAAGATATCGTTTTCGTTGTAGTCATGGACATTGATCGTGTATTCGGGAATGCCATACCACCAATCTTTACTCATCAAGATCTCGTCCTTGTGTTTCTTGATTAGATACAAGACCAAATACTCAAGTTCTTTACTAGGCATGGCTTTCCTCCTTGGGAAAAACCCATTCAGGTGATCCGTCTATGACCCGTTGCCGATCTTCTTTCGTGGCATACCACTCGACATCAAAAATCTCGTTGCCGTCTTTATCATCCGACAGTTCTACCCCGTATGGATATTCCTCATGGCTAGGATCATCTACTAAGAATGCGTATGTAATCCGTTCAAAGTTATCGTTCACGACTGCACGAATCATGTCCCAATTGATACCGATATTTGGATCATGGTATTTAGAGATCAATCCTAAACACTCTCTAGCCTGTTCTTCTGTCAGCCATTCATGCTCACCACGGATATCGTCTGTATGCCACCAATCTGCGACCCAATCAGGGCTAGTCAATCTCTTGACATCATCCACGGATGGAATGTCCTGATCGTCAGGCAAATCAAACTCAAGCACGACTCTTTTCATTTCTCTCTCCTTCTTTAGCAAGATATTGAATGACCTGAGAATAGGACGGGGTAAAACCCATCTGCTCGGTCAGCGTTTCCCTTAACTTGGTCAATAGATCCATGGTTTCAGGGTTAATAGACACATTAACTTTCTTCGGTTTCTGCATTTTCTTCCTCGTCTTCCCATTGAGCCATGTTCCATGAGATACAAAACTCCTCATCTATCTCGGATGGAATGTTCTTCTTTACCCACTTTGAATTGCCTTTAATATCGTAGGATTCTTCATCTCCGTTATCCCAGATACCGCAAAAGCAACAACCTCCCTCGTAATACATGGCTCTTATCTCAAATCCCATTTCGCACAATTTTGCGTATGCCTCGGTAGGTGGACTCCACGCAGAATCAAATCCAATCTTTATGGTGTTATTCTTGATGTCCTTTAAGGTCAGTTTTTCATACCCATCTCCATGACCTATGTCCCACTTTGTCCCCCATTCTGCTACGCAGAAGTCATACCAATCTGTATAGCCAAAAAACTCTCTGTTCAGTTTTTGCTTTTCCTCCAAGAGTCTTTGCTCATAACTTTCTTTAGAGCCGACATTACCCGATACTGTGTCCGTTAGTTCCTTGGGGATTGGAATAAACTCTCTCAATAACCCGTTCCTGTTATATCCCCTTACGACCCGTTTCATCATCATCTTGTCTTTATGGGAAATAGTTAGTGTATTACTGCACCAATTAGGCATTTTCATTCTCCTCTAAATTTTTTGCGTATTTTCCCAACGCCTCCAACAAATACTCAGGAGGATATAAATCTCCACATTGTCTTGGGTCTTCTGCACAAATAAAAACTCTCTCTTGTGTATTGTCTGACCAATGATAAGAAACGCTGTAATTAATAATCTTAGGCATTTTTGTTCTCCATATATTGATTAAATAATTCATTAGCCAAATTGTCGGCATCCTGATCTGTCATATGGTCTGCATAAGGTAATTCAACAATCATTGTGTCCCCGTAATACAGTTCATATACTCCTGAGTCTTTGTCATAAAAGTAATTAAGCATCTGCGTTCTCCTCTTTAATAAATAAATCGTATTTCTTAATTAAGTCTGCATCCGACCAATTAACAAAACCACCATCAGCAAAAAAAGCCATTGTTTCATTAAGCAATCGATCATCTGCCTGATCCAAAAACCATTTCAATTCGTATTGAGTAAGATCTTTTATCATTGTTTTTCTATCAAACATTTGCATCCTCCGTTTCGTATTCAACTTCAAAAATATGAGGGTTCTCTTTGTCAATCTCCAAGATCGTAAAGTCTTCCCCGTCATTCAATACATCCCCAATCTTCAGAGCATCCAACTCCTTTTGGCTAAGAAAGTAATAGATCTTTTCGTCTGCCCAATTGTCGTAATAGGCATCTTCTGGATGACCTTCTTCGATTACCCCAATTAGGACTGACGCACCATCCTCATACCATTCGTTATGGATTACTGTGTCGTATGCTTTAATAATGATCTTAGGCATCTGCGTTCTCCTCTACTCTTATGTATTCAGGTGTATCAAAATGATCCCATGTAGATTCTTCATGGGCTTTAGCAATTGCATCATCTTGGTTATCCGCCTCAACATTTACATACCCATACGATACGAATACGACTGTGTAATTAGGCATTTGCTTTCTCCTCTTGTGAAATAACAAAGTAATAGGTGCTATAACATTTAGGGCATACCACCTCTGCCTCATCCTGTCCCTCTATCTCATGCTCTGCATGAGTAAAACCAATATGATGACAATCTAGACATATGTTTTCTATGTCATCTTCTACCTCGTAGTATTTAGATTCTTCTATTGGTTTACTGCCACCATAACCATCTTCAATTATTTGCATTCTGTTTCTCCCTTGCTTGTTTCATATTAAGTAAGCGACCATATCGCATCTTGTCTGCCAAATACCAATCCTGATATTCGACCTTCGTCTGCTTGTAATACCAATCTATTTGGTTCATTTCTTTTTGGATTTCTTCAATCGTCTTCTTCATTGTTTCTCTCCTTGAATCCGCATATACATAAATAGACTCCCTCACACTCAGGATCAAACCCAAAACTCTTGGCTAAATCATCCCAATCTCTAGGCACAATCTCAGGATCAACATACATCCATCCGCCTCTAGGTAAGACTGTGTATCCTGATTCTTCAACCTCTTTTTTAGTAAGCATTTATAACCTCGGATCTTCGTGAGCAGTTTCACCATTAGGCTCAAGTTCAGCGTATCTAACCCATGTAGAACCTAAGACATCCCCATATACGCTAAAAATATCCACGACCACCCCGTCATCATCAAACTTGACCGAGATATAACCACCTGCTTTGCCGTTTTTGTCAAAATTGATAGCGAGTAGATCGTTATCTAATTCGTCAATACTGATATCAAATCCATGTTGTTTCATGACTCTCTCCTACCAATTGGCTAATTTTTTGAATGCCTTTTTATACTCGGCATAGTTCTTAAATGATCCGACCACCATACAATGCTCTAAAAACTTTTTATCCATAAAGAATCCTTGTGCTATCTCGTTATGAGATTTACCAAGATCCTTATAAGATTCACCCTCGTATGCGTCTGCGATAACAAACTTCAAACTTTCCCAGAGATCGTGATCGTATCCATTCGGGCATAGATCTACCCCGTCTATCCTCCCGTATCCGTCATAAGAACCCTCGACCTTGCGACCATCAGGGTAAAGCACCACGACTGTATGCAGTTTCGGGTAATTGATACAGTCCGCCACTACGGGCAAATGCGTCTTCGCACAAGTTTTAGAAAAGAATCCCATATATATCTCCTTTACATTACGGGCAAACAACTCTCTTTATCATCAGAGGTAAACAACGCACCCCCACCATTTCCCTCGTCATCACGACTAGGGAAGAACCACAAACCATCTTCCGTTTGGAATGCCACAACCCTCTCATACCATCCCATGTTTTCCGACTCCTCTTTAGTTAGGTATCTGACATCCACAATCTTTTTATTTAATAAAAGACCTTTAGCAACCTTGTCCCAATGCTTTTCTACATCCTTAATTACATTCATTACTTTCTCCTTAGTATCTAAAGCGTTTACCATCTACATCAAACTCGTATTCATTCACAATGAGCATTTCATCTACCGCCTCATCTGAATTTTGATACTCCATGTCCTTCACAATGTCCCGAACCGCAACATGGATAGCCTCGTTGAATGCGTTTAGTGGATCACCCGTTTCTTTCCATGTATCGTGGAATGTTTCCCACAAGGTGCAGTCAAGGCAGTATCCCGTAGGGGTTTGATCTCGTTTCAAATCTTTTAATTTGCGACCCCTGAAATGATGATTCTCGGCATTCGTATCTAAATAACTATGACCCCACATACCAACTTGGTAGTCTTTAATTTCGACTCCGAACTCTTTACAAAATGCCTTGATAGAACCTAATGAATCATCCCACCATGGGTAATCATTACCCTCTCTAAACCATGAACGGGCATTGTCTTTAGCACTATCGGATAACTCCTCGAACTTATAAACACAAACCTCAACTATCTCCATGACTCTCTCCTGTATTGTGTTGCAATATGTTAATCAGATATATATCTTGTATTGTAGGATACAATTTACCACCATGTCCATATAGGGATTTACCCTAAGCCTGACCCTCTTAAAAACTTTAGAAAATCCACCCTCTCCCGTCTGCGTTTCTCCGCCTCTCGTAAGGGTTTGGAATATAGAATGCTCTTGATCTTGAGCATATAGCAGTCTTTTATTGGATTCATGCCTGACCCTCTCCCGTTAATCGTGAATGTTTTTGGAGTTAAAAAGATCCCTACCAAGATCAATCAATGCCTGACCTTGTGCCTCTGTCATGCCTCTATGCTCGGCAAATAGGTTAGGGGTTAGGTAATTATTCTTAAAATCTAGGTATTCGGATATTAAAAATTCTCTAGTGTCCATGCCTGACCCTCTCTTAAATTTTGCCCAAATCGCCACGGATTTTGCATTGTCTAGCGATCTCCTCAGCGTTGCAGTTTAGGGCAAAATAATGCTCTAAACCTTGATATATTTTGGGTAGGTCTTCGGGTCTTGGGTCTGACATAATGTCTTCAATCAATGCCCTAGTTTGTGCCTCTCGGATTTCTCTAGGCGTTTCTGAGAAAAAATCCGCCTCTTTCCCGTTCATGGTTTGCTTATCGCTATGGGTTAGCCCTATGGTATATCCATTAAATGAGCATACGATTAAATACTGTCCGATCTTATCCTGTATGACCTCATAATTTTTATTGCCGTGGTAAACCTTGCGACCCTCTGCAATTGCGTCTTTAATTTCTTGTAATGTCATTTTCTACCCTCTCCCGTTTCTTAATTAGTCTGTGAGCATATTCGGGCATATTGTCCCGATATTCTGTAAGCCTCTGCCGTGCCTCTGCCCGTGTCGTTTCTGCCGTTTCATCTTCCCATTGTCCGCAGTAAAGACCTTGGACAATAAAAAGGTCTATTGTTTTCCGTTGGTAGGTCATGCCATCGCCTCTATGTTGTTGGTTTGATCATTGTAATATCCGTCTATTTTGTAAAGTTCCCAAGCCGTTCCGCCGTGCCTGTTCTGACTGTCGCAGTAGAATTTAATAGCATCTTCTGCACTCTCACAGTCTGCCCAATACCTTAACTCCGCCGTGCCAATGTGACCGCCTTGTGTGTGATCTATAACCCTAAAAAAAACTTTTTTCTCTTTCATTTTTTCCCCTAATCTTCTTCCCGTGGTTCTTCATTTGGTCTATAAGCAAGATCGTAAAACCCCCGTTCTTCAGGTGGCACTATTACAATTTGCCCGTTTTCATCTCTAAATTCATGCCCGTAGGAATCTAAAGCGATCCCGTTTCTATCTATGTAATAAAACTCCATTATTCCCCCCTATATATTTGTGCCGTTGATTGTTGCGTTTTCAATCTTTGCCCAAGTTTTATTTTTTAATTCCATCAAAATTAAACGCCTTGCCAATTGGCTAGTATTTAGATCTAGTTCTTTACAATATGCATCTAAATCCCTTTTTTGATCTACTGACATCAGCAAACTAACATGAGCAAATTTCTCTTTTTTGTTCATAATCCCCCCTCAGATCCATTCATGCCGTAAAGAATACCCATCACCAAATAAACGATAACCAAGCCCATGCACAAGGTGGTATCCCATATCCATACCGCAACCGCCTACCCTATAACCATCTTTTGGGGGTTCTTCCCCTCTGAGATAAGCAAAATATCCCGATAAGTAAATTTTCTTATCATCTTTGAAGGTGTAAAGGTCAATTCTCCGCATCATTCCAGAACGGGAAACATGGCGTAAAACTGTATAAACAGTATCGTCAGGTTTTAAGATTTTTAGTAGTGATTCCTTGGCACTTTCTGCCATCAATCGCTTACCCTCTGCATTGGTTAAAACCTCGCACCCTTCCCAATTTTGGGGGTTATCGGTCTGCATTACAAAACCATCTTTTAGTCGAATGTATTTCATTTTTTAGCCCTCGTTTACTGTTTCTAGAATGACATCTTGATAACCTTTTGATATCCAAAAGTTCAAAACCCTTTTAGCCTCTTTATTAGAATTGCCCTCATAATC
>Ga0247723_1000986_pt1 | contig 17329 bp, 32 predicted proteins | sample MSEWelMarce5H_FC_FD_189079 | JGI IMG/M metagenome (GOLD analysis project Ga0247723, IMG submission 189079) | Subsurface sediment microbial communities from gas well in West Virginia, United States - MSEEL Well Study Marcellus 5H_FC | ecosystem: Environmental > Terrestrial > Deep subsurface >... | reverse complement strand
CGGATAGCACTCGCCATCGCCAGCGTCGGGGTATACCCCCCTGGCGGTCGCTCCCCAGCCACGAGCGCCACGCGCTGCGCACCTAGCCACGCGCTACGCTGCGCAGTCACGAGCCACGAGCGCACGAGCGTCAAGCGTAGCGCCGTCACTAGTAGACTCAGGCGCGCTAGCGTAGCGCACTGCAAGCTACGGAGCGTAGCGCTACGGTACCGCACACGTTGCGCGACGCTACCGAGAGCCTAGCGACGGCGTGCCGATAGCGTGCGGTCCTAGCACCATGCGACTAGATCACACGATATGAAAAATAACTATTGCGCTTTCCGTTAGATGATCGTATACATATGGGGTGCCGGACACACCGGACCTTTTACCCCATTAGATAGGAGTTGCCGCAATGCCACGCACCTACGCTTCCGAGTTTCCCGATTTCACCACTACCGATATTCCCGCCGAGTTTCTATACGTACGACGTGCCAAAGAAATGCACGCGATCGGATTGCGCGACCTCCGCAGTGGTGCCGCTAAATGACGCGCTTATCAATTGCTACCGAAGACGGAAAGACGTTTTATCTATCGTCAAACATGGTACGTTCATTTACTGGCGCACTAAAGGGGAAACAATACCGAATAGTTTTGCATGCGCTCCCGCGTTTTTGTTTTTATGTCGAGTCGGAAACAGCCGATAAAGCACATGCGCTCGTTCTATCGGTCGTGCGAAAGGAACGCCCGATTGTCTGCACCGGTGCCACGATTCAAGCGGTGTCCACACAATGACGCGCCCGTCCTTTCTTGATCGCCACCCGCTCGCATTGTTGGCGCTCATCCTTGTCGCTTGGTCCGCTATGGGCGTCCTAGAGGCGCTTGGTTACTAGTCCACACTGTCCACTCATCGCCACACTCCCCGCCACATAGGTCCCCACTATGTCCAAAGTCACACTGTCCGTCCGCGCCCTACGCTATGTCCTTCCCCATATCGGGACCGAAGCGTCCCGTCCTACGCTGCACGGCGTTTTACTCGAACCGTCCGGCGTGATCGTCGCCACTAACGGGAAAACACTTGTCGCGCATGCTCATGCGGTGAGTGGTGTCACGCGCCCGATTATCTTGGAGTTCCCGAAGCTGGCCGCAAAGGCGGACACGTTGGAGTTCGTCATGCCGGTGATTGATGACCACTCGCCGGTCGTCGCCCGTGTGCTGGCCAGTTCCGGCATGGAACTCGAACGGGTGGTCATCTGCGTGAATGACGGGATATTCCCGAACTGGCGCAACGTATTCCCGTCGTCTGACGCAAAGCCTATTCCGGCAGTTGGGTTTGATCCTGAATTGCTGGCGCAATTTTACGTGAAAGGCGCAAAGACTATGGAATCCATTGTCCTGGAGTTTTTCGCCCCCGAAAGTGCTATCCGCGTCACGTACCCAAAGCGCCCGGAAGTCGCTGGGTTGATTATGCCGGTACGAGTGACGGAAACGCCCGATACGGGTTGGGTGATGCGAAGCGCCGCCTGGGAACCGGTCCCGTCACTCGACTGACACACTGGCCATAACGGAACTAGGGACGGGATAACGTCCCTAGTTTCTGTTGTTGACTTTCTGTAGCTTGTCACGTATGCTGTTGTTGACTCACGCACCACACGACCGCCACCACACTACCGCCAGGAGTTCCCGCTATGCCTCGCCAGCGCATCACCGTTACCCAGCTCGAAGCCGCCGCTGCCCTCCTGAATCAGATCACCGGCAATCCGTCCACGCCCTACCGCAAAGAGGGAGACCGTCACGTCCCGAACATCGGCAACTATCACCTGTCCCGCGCGTATGGCGGGTTCGCGTTGCATCAGATGGGGAACGCTAGCGGCGGTATCCGCGACGTGCTCCACTCTGGACACGTTCCCGCCCGCCAGTTGCTCGACTTGATGCACGCCTACCGCTACGGTATGGAATCTGCCGCACGCTAACCAGTTCACCAGGGGGCCGGACAGTCCGGCCCCTAGTTCCCCACCACACACTGAGGTTCCCGCCATGATTACCGACTATGCAAGCGACGGAAAGTGCCACAACGTGCAACACGGCAGCTACAACCATGAATGCGGCAAACCCGCCGCGTTTGTTGGCACCAATTCAGAAACTGGTTTCCGTTCGGGCTTTTGCGACTGGTGCGCGAAACATGGCGACGAACGGCACGGATACACTATGGAGCGCATCTAATGACCACCCTACACACCACGCTCCCGCACACTACGCTCGGTTCTTTTCCCACACATTCTGAGGATACCGTTATGACCATCGCCCAACAGATCGCCGACGCCCTCGATAACGACGGCCAACAATGGCGGACCAGACCGACCGACGACAGCGAGCCGAAAACCTTTGATGAGCTTGTCGAGCAGCACGGCGCATATATCCAGCCCTGGCGCGATAAGTGCCGGTTCACCTTTGACGACGGTTCCATCATTACCGTGGCCGGTGATGCATGGGACCTAGGGTTACCGGACCTTTTACCCCATTAGATAGGACTACCGCCATGTCTACAGACACTTCAGTCATTCGCTACAATTTCCGTGTCCGTGTTTCAGCATATGACGACTGCGACTGCCGCAAGACGTATGAAGCGCTATGGGAACTTGGCAGCGTTCCAGAGTCGCGATCTGAAGCCAATGCCGCTGCCGATGAGTTAGTCGCGTTGCTTGCCGTTGATGGCTATATCGACATCGTTTCCGTTCGTATTGATGTCTACCGCACTTCCCGCCACTAGGTCCCCACTATGTCCGTTCCTTCCTACGTCACCACCGACGGCGTGACCGTTAAGCTTACCGCCACTAGCTCCATGCCGTGCCGCTCATGGTCGCTACCGGCAGAGAAAAGCTGCCCTGCAAGTAAGGCCAGCGTAAGAAAGCTAGGCGATAGCGCCGTATGCGGCTCATGCTATGCGATGGCCGGATTCTACCGCATGAGCAATGTGAAGCACGCGCAAGCAAGCCGGTTTAGGCAGACTGCTACTGTTGGGCCGGTGCGGTCGAGCAGGAAGGGCACCGGTGCGAGGAGGGGGCCGCATGAAAACGATATGGCTGATTAACTGGGACAACGGGGGCGATGCGTGTGGGACGTTCCCGTGGGAATACGAAACGGAGGAAGCCGCACAGGCTGACGCCGACAGTATCGAAGCCGAGAACCTCGCGCAGGATATCTGGGCTGAGGACGGCTACTGTGAGGTCATTAGTATCGAACGGTATGATGAGGATGACATAGAACAAGCGAACACGGATTATGAACAATCCGCAGAATACTTTGACCGATACATAGCGGGGGATCGATGATCACGTTTTCACGCCGCAAGCTCGCGCACGATTCCGCCATGTCGAGGCACAGTTACTCATTCGCTGGTGCCGACGATATCGCCACTGCCGACGAGTACCCGCACTTTGACGTATTGCCCGAAGTCGCTCGGAGCTACCTGGCCGAAGGCTATCCGGGGCTATCACGGGATCTGTCCCGCTCACTTGATTAGCCCCGATACCGGCGCACTCCCTCGAAAGGCTCCCACCATACCGGCGGGGGCCTTTTGTGCCTTGTAGGGGCCTTGTAGAGCCTTGCCGGTGCCCGTAGGTGCCCGTATATTCCCCTCACGCGCTGCTGTGGCGGTGGTGCGCTAGGCGAGAGCCTAAGTGTGGGGAAGGAATACAAACACAAACGGCTCCTGGCACTCGCTGGGGGCCGTTTGTGTGTAGGTAGGTGGGCGCACCTTGACGAGAACAGGCCCGCGCCGGACGTATGCAGAATGGCCGTTAAGATTGCGCTAAGATTTTCTGAATCCCGTTTTGCAGCTTGACAGGCAAGTTCCTGCCACGCACTAGTAACTAGTAACTCGTCACTCACTCATGCAAAGCAGGAACACGCAACGTAAACGTTGCTCTGTTCCTGCTTTGGGTTTGATAGGAAAGGTGGAACTAGCTACTAGCTACTAGCTACTAGCTACGAGTTACTAGTGCCGGATAAACCTTGTCACGCCGTAACCTTATGACGCCAACAACGGACCTCGACGCTATAGCTCGGAAACAGGACCAAGCCCACCACAAGGCCGTTCGGGAGTTCCTGCACGGGAAGGAAACTCGGAAAGAACAGGTGCGGCGGGTGCAATCGCCAGCACGGGCGCAAGAAGCGGCTCAAGCCGAAGCCAACCGTGAGTTAGCCCGGAAATACCGTGAGCTGGCGAAACAGGTCGAGTCACGGGGCGAACTGGTTCGCGAACCGCGCAAGGAAGGCTATACGCCGATGGTCAAGCGGCGTGTCCCGCCCCTGCGGAACCCCACCGACCCTACGCCGACTCGGTAACACGAAACCCCAGCGACTCGCGAGAGTGCTGGGGTTTGCGGTTAGATGAACGGGTCACCGAAGTCCCGTTTGATCGTTTCTACGGGCCGTTCTGGCCTCGGACGGGCTGCTTTCGCATTCAACGCCCGCGCTCGGATCGGGTTCACCCACTTCGGGGACTCATCGTCCGAGGGCTTCAGCTTCGGGACGATGCAGTCGTCAATGCTGACAAACGCATGGGCGTAGATGTCGAGGTGCTTGATCCCGCTCTTGTGGGTCGCGTGATCCGGCACATAGGCCAACTCCGCGATCTCATCCATCTCGACCGTCGTGTGCTTGTTGCTCCATGTCAAGTCGGGCCGGTGGAATTCGAGCCGATCAAACTTGCGCCCGTCCGTACAGATCACCCGATAAATGCCCATGTGCTTCAGCATCACGCTTTTTGTACTCTTTTTGGGCGTAAACTGGGGCGCTTGGCCTTCGGGGATGAACACCCAGACAAACTTCGGGTGCCCTTTCTTGGTGCATTCCACGATCCGAAAGCTCTTCAGCTTCTTGAGGATAAAGCTGATATAGCTGCCAGTCAGCCCCGTTGTCTTTGGCAAATGCGAAAAGATTTCAACGAAAGGGATCGGCCCCTCCTCGCGGATGATGTCCACCACCCGCTGCACAACGTCTAAGTGCGGCATCTTCGGGTCGATGCGGGAGTCTACACTCACGGCTGCACCTCTAGTGCGGCGTAGATGCGTGGGAGAGCTTCAAGTCGTGCGGCCAGCTTGTCCCGCTCGGTTCTGTCCTGCAACACCGCCGCTTCCGCATCGGCGCATGACCGTGAGAAGCCAACTGATCCTGTGTGGTGTCCGCCGTCACGATGAATTACCGCCAGCAGATTCGCCGCCGCGTTCCGCTCGGCAGTAAGGGTGGTTATCTGTTCGTGGAGGTTGATTGCAAATTTGACTGTTTTGACAGATTGTAACGTCAGCTGCTTGAGGCTTCCCTCTGCAATTAGCAGCGCGTCTTGAAGCTGTCGGACCTCTTCGCCCTTCGCTTCTAGTTGCTCTAGATGCTCTTGATACGTTGTCATGGTTTGATTCCTATCATGGCGGCGGCTTGTGTGAATCGTGTTTCGATGTCTTTGATCGCTCTCTCTATTCGTGCAGGCGGCACCGGCACCCCAAACATTTCGCCTTTTGTCAGTGCCTCTTCAATCGCACGGCACCGCACGGCGATTGTCTCAGCGTGTTGCGCCAGTACGCGGATGTGCTTGCGGAGTTGCGCGTCACTCGGGTTGATCACGCCGCAGTATCCTCCGTGTCCGTCGCACTACCGCTGCTGCTGCTGACAACAGTAGCAGGGCAGCGGCGAGGCGTTCGTAGAGGGTCACTCACTCCTCCGTATGCATCGACTTGAGTCCCTGCACGATGTGCAACGCAAGCGTCATGTATGCGTCCACCTGCTCCTTCGTGGGAAGCTCGATGCTGTAATCGCGAATCCCCTCCAGCGTGTCGCACCCAGAGCACGATCCGTAGCCCACCGTGACATACCAGTATTCCCACGGCTGATACCCTCTAGCCGCGATTACAAAGACCAGTGTGCCTTGATAGTCGCCATCGTCAATCTGGTGGATGCGGGTCGCGTCAGGCTCTCCCCATTCGCCTTCCTCTCCGATCACGCTGACCACCGCTTTCACGATGTCGATGTACGCATCGGGGTGCTTTGCGGCAAACGTCTCTCGCAGCACACTCTCTGCCGCCATGAAGCGGTTCACAAACTTCTGGATCATACTTCCTCCTCCTCTTCTCTCGGTTCGAACATCAGCGGGTCCAACTCCATGCCAGTGTCGCGGTCTTCCTGCCACTGCGCTTTGGCTCTCCGCTTGATCGCTTCGTCCTGCGCCCGTTCGTAGGCAAACTCATCGGCCTCTGTCTGCACATCCCAGTCGTCATAGCTCATGGCATCTCTCACACGGTTTGGGTCCAAGTTCTTTGTCGAGTACATCGCCAACCTCATGCGCCCGTGCGTCGCTGCGGGCGGTTTCTGCGAGGACGAGCAGCACGACCAGCACCAGCAGCCAGAACGTCCACATCAGCCAACTCATCTAACCTCCAGATCGTGATCGTTGCGCCAGCGTTCTGCTTGTCTGGCGTGTCAAACTTCCACCGCTCTTCGCGCACTTGGCTGTCGTCCTGCCACACCCCGCCACCCTGCGTGATCCCGTCCTTCAGATTCTTCGACCAGTTGAAATCGCGGCGGCGTCGGTCAGGCTCACGGACCAGAACGTACAGCCCCAAGTCAACATCAGCAAGTGCCCACCCAAACATTTTCGCCGCCGCCAGCGAGAGTTCCCCGATCAGCAGCTTGCTCTGGCGGTACTCTTTGCTGAGGATGTAGCCGCTCACAAACTTGCGATTGTCAGAGCAGAGTGCAGCCCACGGAACGCTAAACGTGAGGGTCAATTCCGCTCCTTCCACTTGGGAAGCATCGGGCCATGCTTCTCTTCGGCTTCGCGGATGCTAACCGTCCGCTGAGTCAAGCGTAGCGTCCTGAAATCCCACTGCACCGGGATGTCACACACCCCACCCACACGATTTTTGTCGATGATCAGCCATGTGTCAGCCAAGTTGCCTGAGCGGGTAAAGCGCGAGTGATCGAACAGCAGCACCTGGTGGCTGTCGTTCTCAATCGCACTGCCGCCCATCAAGCCCTGACTGATCGGTCGCTCGGCTCGGTTCGCGGAGGTCTGTCTGTTGAACTGTGACAGCGTCACCATCCGCACATTCAGTCGCTGCGTGAGTTCGCGGAGTTGATGCGAGACGGCTTCGATGCGGTCATGGATGCTGGCCATATTACTCACACTCGCCAACTGGATGTAGTCCATGATGAAGTACGACGACCCACTGACCTCGGCGTGGTGCTTAATGCACGCAGCCACATCTGCCATCTTGCTCAACGGACGACGGTTGACCAGCACATGACCCCCCGTGCGTTCACGGGTCTCATCCAGGCACCGTGCGGCCCGCTTGTAGGCGTCTTGGTTGAACGCGGGGCCTTGCTCTAACTCCACCACCGACTCCCCACTGACCACCGACAACAGTCTCGTCGCCAACTCACTGCGCCCCATCTCTAGCGAGATGAAGGTCACCGTCTCGCCATGCTCAATGGCACGAGCGGCGAGGTTGATGCCGATCAGCGACTTGCCGGTGCCGGTGTTGGCGCCAATGGTGATCAGCCAACTGCGAGCGATGCCTACCCCACCCCCACTGGAGCCACACGCCTTGTTCCATAACTCCAACGGCGTGGGGACCGCATCCACTGGCGCAAGTTTCTCGTCCAGCATCTGCGACAGCGTGTCGCCGGTAATGCTGTCGAACGTGACAGCAGGAGACTCTGCGCCAATCGGCGTGGTAGTGCTGATGATGCTCTGCCACACCGTCGCCCAATCGTCCCCATGCGACTGCACCGACTGGTGTAGGTCACATAGGTCTTTCACGATCTGGTCGCGGTGCTTTACATCGCGCAGGATGCGGGCCTTGGGCAAGCTCGCGGAGATCGCGGCCACCATAGTCGCTCCCCCCTCGTCAGGCTCCTGCCACACGATCACCTCACGCCCTGACAACAGGCTGGCATACTCAGGCTTCCACTGGCTTGCGCCTGGGAGACCCACCACCGTCACGCCCCGCTGCCACCCTGCATGACAGTCACTCTCGCCTTCGACGATCAGCACGGGGCCGGTCGATGCGGCCAACACATCCTGCCCGTACAGCGGCGTCCCTTCCCCGTCCCGATCCCAGAAGGTGCCCTTGCGGGTGCGGCACTTGGTGCGGATCGTGGTGCCATCAGCGCGACGGTAGGGCATCGCCACGATGGCATCCCCGAACTTGCCGGTTCTCTCCTCGACGCCAGCCTTTGCCAGCCCTGCCAGAGACAGCCCTTTTCTCTCGGCGTACTCCTGTAGCGTCAGGCCAGAGGGGGCGGCATCGTCAGGCAGCGCCACCCCCAGCGCCTCACCTAGCGTTGCCAGTGGCTCGGTGAATCCGCAAGCGGAGCATCCCCATGCGTGATCCCCCAGCCACGCAGACGAGGTGCTGTCGGTGTGTCTCACGCAGCGGAAGGCGATGGCCTTGCCGGACTTCTTCGCGCCGTAGCGGCCACGAAGAAGGGCCGACTTCAGCACGCCATGCGCGTCGAGCGTGTTCATGAACCGTAGTCCCACAAGCCAGCGTAGTATCCGTCAATCAGCCCAGACACATACTCGGCGGTGATATGATCGGACGACATCCACTGTGCAGAGTGACGTTCAGAATGCGACATCCAGATTGACAAAATGTCGTCATCGCTGATTGTGCGTAACTGATACGGGTTCATCACGGAGCGGAACTTCGCCACAGTCTCCGCGAATAGTTCAACGTCTTCAGGATCACGCGGCTTCATTCGGCGTACCAAATTTGAGACTGCCGCAAGATCGACGGGATCTTGCCGTCAATCACGGTGAAGCTGCTGTCTTCGATCAGCATCCGGTCCTGCGGCAGCAGCATCAGCGCATGGTCCGCTTCTCTCTCCACGATCCACAGGTGCTTGTGCTGCTCTGGTGCCATGCTGTACCCGTCGCCCATGTGGTCGATGCAGAACCACAGGGTGCCCTTCCCCAGCGCCCGCTTGTGATCGGGGCTGAGAATGGCACAGGAGAGGCCAGAGATGGCTTCCGGTTGCCACGCTTCGGCACTCCACCCGAAGCAATCCCACGATACCAACTCTGACAGCGGGATCGGGCCGTACTTGACCATCGCGCCCCGCAGGGCATGGAGCGGGACATCCACGACCAACGCCCCGTTCTCCAGCAGCACATGACAGCCGAGCGCCCGCCCCGGCGTCACACTCACGCCGATCCACATGGCAGGGATCAGTGCCGTCCGCAGATCATCCCGCAGGACGAAGCTGGGGATGACGTAGACGTAGCGGTGGCGGGGGAGGCTGATGTTATGACTCATGCGTCGTCATCCTTGATCATGTCCCACTCGGCGTCGGTGATGCCGGTCATGAGGAACTCACGTTCTGAAGGGTTGAGATGCGGGACGATGTGCTGGATCAACTCCCGACGATTCGGGTCGTCAATCTTGATCAACTCATCGTGCGTGACAGCAATGTCTAGCGTATGCCACTGCTTGGTCAGGCGGGACTGTCGCGTGACTTTCATGCGGACACCAGCCGGTCAAACTCCGCAACATCTTGTCCAGACCGTGCCCATTCGTCACGGGTACGGCCATGCACCAGGACGATCTGCGTGTAATGCTCCCATGCGCCATCCGCGAAGAACTTGTGGATCGTCTTCACATAGCGGGGTTCGATCTGCTTGCGACGGACTTCATCCGCGTACAGGAACGCCGCTGAGATCAGGCGGTTGGGTTCAGCGCCACCAGCCAGACACTCTTGGATAGCGCGAATGGCTGGCGGGAAGAGATGGGGCGTCTCCCGCTTGGGGTACACATCCCAAATGGTTTTACACACGGCGCGAGCCGTGGTGTGGCTCTCGTTCTTCTTCTCGTTCTTCTTACCGTTTGGGTGACTCAACTGAGTCGGGGGTGGGGTGACTACGTAGTCATCCCCCAGTGACTCCTGCGTCACCCCCCGCTCGGTCGGTTGCAGCACGACTTCGTACAGGGTGGTGCGACCGACACGGGGCATCCCTTTGAGATAGCCACGGTCGATCAGCACCGGCATCGCTCGCTGCACGGTGCGGGGGTTCAGGTTGCACTGCTTGGCAAGCGTTTCCACGCTGGCCCAGACATTGCCACCCAAGCGGTTCGTGAAGGTGCCTATGGCACAGAGGACACGAACTTGGGTGTCGGTCAGGTCAGGATCAGCCACAGCAGCGGCTGGGATAATGCAGAGGGTAGGCATGGCGGTGGCGGTGATGGGGTGGTTATTTCTTGCGACGGCTATGGCTGCCGGTTGATCCTCCAGAATCCCGCACGGTCGCGCCCATCCGGTGGAGCATCGAATGCACCGCCTGGAAGGTCACGCCCATGCGGTCAGCGACTTCCCGCATCGACAGACCGGAGTAGTACAGCATCTTCACGATCTGCCGTTTCTCGTCGTTGGGCTTGTTCCCCGTATGGGGGAAGTAGCTGAACCGTATCTTCTTCTCGGTCATGTTTTCTCCTTGGCCCACTGGGTACACCACGCGGACACATCGCAGTACAGGGCACATCGCTTCGCCTCTCCCTTGCGTTCCACGATGCTGTAGCCCTCCCCCGCTTCCCCAAGGTCTTCGGCGTGGTCAGCCACCCGCACGGCTCGCTTCGCCCCGTCCTTCATCAGCGCGAACTTGGAGGGCGACATCCACCGCTCTTCGTCCGTACACTGGATGTCAATGCCGTTGCTGGCCGCACGGTGGATCGCCACCCGCTCCCGCACATAGTCCTCCGTCTCTTCCAGCGTCCACAGCGGGACATGGATCGTCTGGATGGCCGACTGCGGGTAGGACGGATCACGCAACGCCTCTGATTTGCGCCAATCGCGGAAGATGCCGATTACCTCCAGTGTCGTTATGGTGTGGCCATTCTGGTGCGCCAACCAACGCAACACGTTCAACTGCCGGGTCCACGAGTCCGAGCCGTTCTTCTTCCAAACGGTGGTGACCTTGTAGTCCGACAGCTTCTGCGAGAAAAGATGGAGCGTGTCTACCTGCCCAGACACCTGCCATCCATCCACATCCGCATACATCCGCTCTTCCGTGATCACGCCTTCCTGGCGCAATCCAGCCCGCTCCAAGATGGTGTGGACCGCCTGACCCAACAGTGCCCACACCCGCTCTGACACATCCACTGTGATTTCGGCATGGTGCTTGGCCGACAGCACCCGCACTCGCGGGGAGTCGATGAGCTTGGTGGTCGAGATGTCCCCCCCACCGACGTAAGGATCGTTGGTCACGGCGTCCACGATAGACTGCGGGAGGCCGTGGATATTCGTGATCTTGCCCATTAGCTCACAATCTGGATCGTGGGCTTCTGTGGCCCGTCAGACAGGTCGCGAGAGATGGACTGCAACAGGTCGATGATCTCCTTCGCAATCGGTTCCATCTCCGGTTCCGACAGCATCGTCGCAAAGCCCTGTGCCGACTCCTTGTCGTCCTGCATAACCGCCACCGCGAGGCCGGTGAGGGCTGACAGCACGGCGAACATCTGGATGTTGAGGTTGATCGTGATCGCCTTCTCCATTACTTGGCCTCCGGGGTCGTCACACCCGCTTCAACGTAGGCGTCCAACTCAGCCACACGGTAGAACACCTTCCCGCCGAGTTGCACAAAGTGTGGTCCCTTGCCGTGGCTCCGCCACTTGGCGAGGGTCTGAGGCTTCAACCGCATATACGCTGCCGCCTCTGCCGTCGTCAGGAGTTTGGTGAGTTCACTCATCGCGTGGCCTTGATGAAGATCGTGGCGGCAGCAGCCTGCAACGCCGAGGCGTCATACGGGACACCGGCCTCTTCGCACTTCATGCCCAACGTCGCCATCGCAATGCTCACACACTCGCTGTACAGCACCGCCAACGCCGCAAGGTCAACGGGTGCCTTCTGCGCCACCGGAGCCGCCACCGCAGCGTCAGGCGTGGTGGCCGTGCCTTCTCCAGCACGGTCCAGATTCGTGAAGGTCTTGCCGTCCTTCTTCACCTGGCTGAACCGGATCGTGGCTCCAATCGCCGTCTCCATGTCGAGCGACAACCGCTCCAGCCCACGCTTGGCCGGTCCTTCGTTGACGTACACCGACGTACCATCAGCGCCGGTAAAGCAAACCTGCGGGCCGAAGTTGCCCATGCTTTCAACCGCTGACGCGATCTCCAACGTGCAAGGGCCAGTGGCGAGCTTGTGAATCATGTGTTCTCCTAAGAGGTGGTCGTGCGGTGAGAGTCAAGAGTAACTGGGGTTGACTGTCTCCGCAAGTGGCAAAGGGCCACTGATATTATTTCAGTGACCCCTTGGCCTCCTCCGTCTATTTTCAGCTACTGCTATAGGGCGCTGACAGCACTCCACACCGCGACCAGCCCACCGCTCTTCTTGAGTTCAACCGCTCGGCTGGAGGGACTCCTCCGCATCGCACCCCACTGGATATGGGGGCGATCTACGAAGGTCTCGTCGCTGATCGACCAGTCGCCGTTCCAGTCCCCGCCCCAGACTAGCCCATGCCGTCTGGCGGATGTCCCGAGTACGTGCCAGAAGTCAGGGGCAGCGGACCACTTCCTTCGCATACAGATGATGTCCACGGCCAACCCGTAGCCGTGCCAGGTGTCATGCGCGGTGGCACTCTGGGTGACCGTCCCACGGCCATCGTCGTACTCCCGCCCAAAGCCATACAGGAACGTCTGCCGCTCGTTGGTGCGGAGGGTCTCAAAGACTTGCGGGGTGTATCCCCACGCCTTCATGTCTTCGATGACCCGGTTGACGGCGTCCTTGAATCGCGGAGCCAGCACAGTGATATCCGACTGCACCGGCACTTCAGCGGGAGGAAGGGGGAGTTTGTCCGTCATTTCTGGTTGCGTTCTGGCTTTCGCGCTTCGGTTGACCACTTTTTCTCGCCCATCGTGACGGTGCCTCCCTTCTTGTACAGCCCTTCGTACTGCCGAACCGCGTCAAGCAACAACTCTCGCTGCTCTGTGGTGAGTTGGCTGATTAACGTATTGGTGCCAACCCGAGACTTCACAAACTTCTTATATCGCTCGGTGTCGTTCTTGTCCTCTTTCGGCGCAAATCGTCCAACAGCGGAATCCACCGGCATATTCCGGTACTTTGAGTCTGGCTGGAACAACAGAGTCCTCAACGCCTTTTCTCCTGCGTCTCGCGTCGGGAACACGGCGAACTCCCCGTCATCGGCAACGCGACCGTGCGTGTCTGCAAAATCGCCCGCCTTGAGATTGCCAGGGCTATTGTTGCGGAGCGGGCGCGACCCATCGACGCGGAATGTTTGCCCGTAGGGGTCTTCGCCCACAAGGTATCCTGAGCCAGACGACACGACACGCCGAAGCTCTGGGGCTGCGTTGAACAGTTCGTATGTCCGCGCTGGCGTAGGAGACAGTGGAACGTCCGTGTCTGTCATCGTCATGTCGCGTGGTACGGCTGGCGGCATCCGTTCGGCAGATGGCGCAAACAAGTCTTTTATCTTGCCGCGAAGATTCTTTCGCAAGACTGGGACTTCGATGGATCGAGGGCGTTCAGGGTCTCTCAATGCGCCCTTCCATCTTGCTGACTCGGTCGCTGATCTCGCGGCTGAGATTGTAAATATCGCGGATGTCTTCCCGCATTCCTTTGACATCCCGCTCGACCACCTTCACGGTCACCCGCATCATGCCCCATGACACGGCGATGCCAATGATGCCTGACACAATCGGCATCGTCATCCCCCCTGCTGGGCTGGTCTGAGCAAAAGCCGTCCCAGCGGCAGAGGCTGCGCCGATCAGCAGCGCGGTACTGGTTTCAGCGGTCACTGACGATCCTCGCGTGATCGGTTACGAAGCAAATCTGACGCAGACCGCAGTTGACCACCTATCACCCCACGGGACACACGGCCACTGACATCGCCGCGTTGGCTAAACCGATAGTCTCGCGCAACCTTATCCAGCAACTCTCCCATGTCCGTGGCTGGAGTCATCAGCGTCTTTGCTTTGACGACACGTTCTGCCGCTCGCGTAGGACCACGGACTGCCTCTAGCGCAATATCAGCAGCCCGCGCTCCTGCGTAGAACGGATCACTGCGGACCATCGTGTACAAATTCCGAGCTTTTTCTATGTTCTTGGATCGCATCTCTCGCTGAATGTCGGCTTGCAATGGAGCAGTACGCGACCCTCCAACAATCTGCCCAGCCGCATCAGCCAATTGTACTTCAGCGCGGAGTGCCCCTATGATCTTTGGCGCATCGCTGCCAAACACTTCGGTTACCTGCTTTTGATAAAGCGGTGTCCGAATTTGCTTTGGTGTCAGTCCACCCGCATCAATTTTGTCAACCTGCGCGTTAAGCCACCCACGTTGGAAATACTCTCTTTCACTGTCCGACGTAAGTTTGCTGAGATATGCCTTAATCTCACCTGGCTTGGCGGTGCGAGATGCCAACTCTTCAGCATCTTTCATCGCATTACGAAGCGCACTTTCTCCTGCCCACGCGCTGCGAGCGTCAGCAAAGCTATTGGGCCACAGCTTGTCTGCTTCGTCAACAAATGACGTTCGGAGGTCTTTGGCTGCTCGAAGTTCTCCGGGCAACAACCCGCCGGTTCCTGCCGTGGCGTTCTGAAACCTGCTCCCATAAATGACATCGTCCATCGCTTTCTTGATGTCGTTGATTGACCGAGGGTTGTATTCGGCAGGTTTCGGCGCACTCATCACGGGGTTACCCGCTGCGTCCAACACCCCTGTAGGAGATGACGGGATTGCCGGTTCGATAAACATCCGACGCTCATTGGCGGCATTGCGCCGAGCGCGGGCTAACACATCCTGACCAAACGGCGTTTTCACCAAGTCATCCAGCACAGGGCTTGCCTTTGCCGCTTCGGCCTCAAACCGTTCGTACAACGGCGCAGAGGTTGTCTTTCCGCGCTGAATAGAGTCTTCAATCGTTTGGATCACATCTTCTCGCGCCTTGCCGGTAATGCGCGGGAAAATCTCAGCCATGCGTTCAAGCTTGGTGTCAAGCCGTGCGCCCATGGTCTTATTTACTTGTTCCCCTGCCTCGCCTCCTAGCGCATCAATGCGGCGTCCAAGCCGAGTACCAGGCTGTCCGAGCACATCAATCACCCGTGCTTCGGGAGAGTCGCTGGCAAGTTGCCCTGCTTGTGCTCGTAGCTCGTCTGGCGTCAGCCGAAGATCGCCCATGGCTTCTTCGGTCATTTGGACTTCAGGAGGAACGGACAAACGGCGAGTTGACACTGCCCGCGAACCAGAGGTCACGGCTCGTTTCACAAGAGCGCCACCTGCCATACCAAGTGCCCCACCAACTGTGCCGCCAAACAATGCTGCCTTTACGCGGTCTGCGGCAGGACCGTCCACCGACGTAGCGCCAGATATTGCGCCTTGGGCTGCACCACTCCCAGCCAACGTGCGAGCAGCGGTGCGAGCGGCTCCTGCGCCCTTCATCCCGTACTTTAACAGCCCTGCGCCTGTGGCTACGTTGCCAGCAAGTTCTGCCACGGGAGCAAGGATCGGACTGCCTTCCCGATACTTTGCCATTTCCTGCCCGATCCGTGTCTTGGCCTCTCCCATAGACTCTCCACCGGGCAACGCATAGCCTATCGGCTCAATGTGCCGCGCTAACCCAAGCGTGGCCCCCTGCGCCAATGCTCGCGCTAGTCCTATGGCTTCTTCACCTGATGTTAACTCTGGGCGGCGACTGAATGGCTTCCCCGTCATAGCGGTTGCTTCAGACGCCACGGGACGCTGTTCGCCAAAGATTGACTCAAGCGATTCTTGGGACGGCGTACCTGCTGGTTGACCAAAAATCTCTTCGAGCGATTTCTTTTTTGGTGGCTGTGGCATTACCGCCCCTTGGTCAAAAATTCGCGGATTTTTGCATCAGAATGACCTGCTGCTCGTGCGGCCTTAACTTGCGCTGCACGATCTGGAAACTCTTCCTCCAAACTTTTCTTCCCGCCAAGCTCCTTGCCGGTACGGTCAAGGCGATTCGGCACAACCAACTTCGGGTCCATACCAAAGCTTGTTGCGGTGGACTCATATGAGTCAGCCAATGCGGCATATCGAGACATGGCTTCTTCGCGAAGAACGCGAGCCGTCTCAACCATGTCTTTGCGCTGTGTCGGAGTCAACCGCTTCCCTTCAAGGTACATCGACTGCAAGCTCCCAAGCTTGTCTGCCAAAGCAATAGCATTTGCTGCGTTGGCATATTCAGACTCGCGAACAACAGAGGTTGGGTCTTGCACTTTCACAAAGGCATAGATCAATGCCTGAATGTCTTGCGGGGTCGGGTTTTCCTTTGTCCCAAGGCGTTCAATAATCTTGAGCGCATCGTTGACGGTCTTATACGGTCGCGATTCTGTGTTAAACTCTTTTCGCAACGATGTGACTTCTCCAAACCGAGGCGTGTCGGCTTTCTCCTTGTCTGGAGGGATCACATAGCCCTTTGCGTTAATTGTCTCTCCAGTATCAAGATCAACAATTTGCCCAGTCTTTTCGTTTAACTGCGTCCGTCGAGCGCGACCTTCACGCGGCGTCATGATTGACTGAAGGACGTTAGACGGCACACCAGCAAAGGATGCACGGACCAGCGGCTCGTACTGCGCTCGCTGGTCTGGCGTCAATGCAGACAATGCTTGCGTCAATTCTTGATTTCTCTTGGTTTGCGCTTCCTGCATCGTCCGTGCGGCAATCTGCGCTGCCGTTTCTGGCGCGTTAAACCGCATCTTCATGTCACCAGGCAGATCAACAGACGCCGCAATCGCTTCCTGTGCAGGGCGAGTAGGCGCAGCGCGTTCAAACATCTCTGTCATGCGAGATACGCCACTGTCCATTGCCAATGGCTTCGCACCAAAGCCGGGTCGCGACATGGACGGCTGTGTGGTATCCACGCCCATCCCACGGTTCAACGCCGCCGACAGCGCCCCTCCCGCCCGAGCGCCTGACGACGGGGCGGCTGACGGCATCTCCAGCGGCGGCAGGACAGATCGTGCCGCAGGGTCTTCTGTTTCTGGAGGTGCCACGCGATACCCAGACTGCACAAGGAATCGCGCTCGGTCCATTGCGTCGATCCCCTGCTGCCGCATCAGCGCATCGTTCAGCCGCTTCTTCTCGTCCTCAGCGGCCCGCTGCTGGGCTAGACCTTCTAGCCCACCAACGGCACCACCCAGCACATAGTCTAGTATCCCTCGACGCGCCATGTTCTCTCTCCGTTGGTTATTCGCCAGTCATAAAGCGTTTACCGTTGCTGTCGTACAACGACCCATCGGCACGGAGCGTCAGGATAACGCCTTGGTAGTTAAAGGTCTGCCCAACAGAATACCTGCTCAAGTTGACAGGGATCGTATTGAGGTTGAT
>Ga0247723_1000985_pt1 | contig 17348 bp, 16 predicted proteins | sample MSEWelMarce5H_FC_FD_189079 | JGI IMG/M metagenome (GOLD analysis project Ga0247723, IMG submission 189079) | Subsurface sediment microbial communities from gas well in West Virginia, United States - MSEEL Well Study Marcellus 5H_FC | ecosystem: Environmental > Terrestrial > Deep subsurface >... | reverse complement strand
CGCCGTTTGCCCGTCCTTGGTGATGGCCGTGCTAAGACCCGTTGCCAAGTCAGCAGTCAGCGCATTAAACGCCGTACTGGAAATGACTGTGCCAGTGACTACCGGCTGACCAGCAGTGTTGATGTTGAATGTGCCAGAGCCGTTGTAACTCATTTTGTGTCCTTCATTTATGGCCTGTTAGGAAGCATGTTGTTTAACTCAATTCGGGCTGGCTGGTTTGATTGAGCTGCCAACAAAGCCGCTAATTTTGCCTGTTGTGCAGTCATGGGCAATTGTTTGGTTATGTCAGTCACAGGCTGTTTTGCCTTGTTCAAAGCGTTTGCCATTTGCCCATACTTGTACGCAGCTTCTCCGACCAGGCGCGGAGAAGATGCCGCAAGATCAATCGCCGCCAATGGGAGGCCACCAGCCCCATAAGCCAAATAAGATGATGGAATGTTGGTTGCGCTTTGCAAGCCGCGAGGCGTAAACTGGCTCATAGCTTGCCCTGCAAGTGCTGGCATTATTTCGTTGCCGCCCATTGCCTCCAATTGTTTCGCCAGCTCAAGCCGCTGCCCGTAATTGGTGTTTACATTGTTACGCATCAACGATTGCAGCTTACGCATCGCCGTATCAGCAGATGCTTTGTTGCCCAAAGACAAGGCGCGTTCAATCTCTTTGATCTGGTCAGTGGCCTCAGAATAATTCTTCATCACTTTAGAATATTCTGGCGCTTGTGTGCTGATCTGATTTTTTACGGCATCGTAGACTTGTTTACCCGCAGAAAAGGCAGTCTTTTCTTCCATGCCCAGTTTGCCAAAATCTTCCCACAGACTTTGCTTTAAATTGTCCATGCCTTCAGGCGTGTGGAATTCAGCGGGATCAGATTTTTTCCAATCGCTCACTTTGGCTTTGATGTCATTCAAAACATTGGCAGCAGTCTTGTCTTTAACTTTGCCCTTAAAGTACGCCAAGCCTTCAGCGTCTTTAATTGCTTTATCAATGCCAGCGAAATCAAGGACAGATTTGTCGTTCTTGATGTTGACCATGCCGGAACGATAGTCTTTTTGCTTGTCCAAGTTCATCTTGGCAAGGTTTGTTTTGGCATCGTCTAACACTTGCGTAATCGGCACTTGGCCTCGCATGTTCTCTACAAATGTAGTGTTGCCCTCTCTGCCAGCTTTTACAGCTTGCGTGATAGGCTCTGTACCGACACCAGTTTTGAGACTCAAGCCTTGCTTAGTTAATGCGCTAGCAAGGTCGTATGCAATGCCTGGCGCTTTTACCATTGCATTAATTGGGTTAGTCACATTTGACGCAGTGGATAGCTTGTCAGCCACACCGGAGATGGCTGCGCCAGCCCTGCCAGGGCCAGCAACCGCGCTAGCACCCCGCGCTAAACCAGCACCACCAGCAAGCAATGTGGACAAATCACCAGCAACACCAACAGGGTCGGTGGCTATGGTGTTTTTAATGCCCTCAAGAGTGCCGTAGCGCTCTTTGTACATGCCGCCCATAGCATTGGCTGTGTTGACTGCTCGCTTTGCCGCCTCTGGGTTTGTTTCAAACTGGTTGATAAAGTCCGTGACAGGCTTTGGCAGCACATTTTGCAAGCCGCCAGCCGCAACATCCATCAGGCCAGAAACTGTTTGCACAGGGCTTGTGACCGCCTCATACAGCCCTGAAATCATTCGTCCAGCACTGGCCGGTGTGTTGACAACAGCTTGCCCCAACATCTCACCATAGCCCATTGGCTTTTTAGGCGCTGGTGGCGCTGCATACAAATCAGCACCTAAGCCGCCAGAAGGTGCGCCGCTGTAAAGATCGTCAAGTAATGACATTTATTGCACCTTATAGCCTTTTGCGATTGCGTCTGCTGTTACTTGTTCCACCGACTTCCCTGTTTTTGTTGCAACATCTTGGATTTCTTGTTTGGTTGTAACTTTTCCAGTAGGCGTTTGGAAGGCGTCTGATTTTTCTTTAAAGCCTTTAACATCAAAGCCAGCCTTTTCAAGATTGCCAACAGTTGTGCTGCGCTTGGCGTCAATCAAAGCCTGTCGTTCAGTCATCCTAGCCCTAATCATTGATGGACTCATGCCAGGATTAATGGTTGTTCTCTCCCATGCCTTTTGTTCGCCAGCCGTCAAAGAAGCCCCAAACAACAGATTTCGGGTCACATTGTCATTTGCTTCATGTGAAGCCCACCATTGCGCTTGCGCTTCATTAGGGCCACCAAATTTTGCGCCCATAACATTAGCCATTTCGCCTGCCGCTTTAAGCGGGTAGCCTCCATAACTGTCTTGAAAAGTGTCTTTCAATCTTTTTTGAGTTCCAGATGAAACATCAATTGCGGTAATTTTGTCAACTTCACTAGTAGACAATGGTCGTTCTTTGCCACCAATTGGTTGACCGCCTTGCGTAACAGGAATTAACTCGCCTGTGTCTAGATTTACCCTGCCGCCTCTTGCCGCGTCATAAACAAATCGTTCACGAATTGCAGCGGGTGGCCGCGCATCGATTTTTTGTTGCCGCAAAAATTTATCAATGCCTAAAGGTATTCTTCCAGCTTTTGTTTCTTGGGTAACATATTCATCGTAAACACCAAGATCGCCCGTTCTACCGGCCTTGGCAACAGGTGGTGTGCGTAGAACACTAAAATCTGTGCCGCCGCTTGCCATAAATGCTTTGACGCTTTCAGGCGTGTACTGACTAGGGTTAATGCTTCCAAAATTAGGTCTTGCTTCCGGCTGATAAATTAGCTTCTTTGTATCAGGGTCAAGCAAAACATCGTCTTTGCCCAACTTGATCGGCTCTTTAGGCTTCATTTGCGCCAAGAGCTGCGCCATGTACTGCTGCTGCCCCGCAGGGGTTTTCATTGCCCCAAAGCCTTCTGCTGTAAGCCTTCCCGCAGAGGCAGGGATTGCTGGTGTGCCAGGCGTGACCCCAAAGTTACCAGCGCCAGCTTCGCCAGGCTGAATAATCTCATTCATCTCGTTGCGCTCTGGCTGCATAACCATGCGAGGATTTTCAGCAATATCACGCTGATCCACATTTGCCGTAAATGTTGATGGGCCTTCAGGCACTGCCGCTGTTGGAGTCAGACCTTTTAGCAATGCGCCAAAATCAGCAGAGGTGTCAGCCCTAGCTGTATCCGCTAAAGTCTTTTCGCGCTCCTCTGCTTTGCCGCGCATTCTTGATGCTGAATAGGCTTGCAGCATTTTTGCCAAACCAGCGTAAGGGCTAATTGGTACGCCAGCCATTGTTGGCATTTCCAATGGGCTTAATGCTTGTTGCTGCAAAGCCTCTGCCAAACGCATTTTCCGCGCAATCGCTGCCGACTCCGCTGTGTATGGTGAAAGATTGATATCAGGCATTGATCCTCCCGTAATCGACCATCATGTAGCCGCTTGGATGAATGTGAATTGCCTCTGGCATCACTTGCTGAACTTCTTGCGCCATCACGCCAATGTCGTGTTTGCCCATGATGTCGTATTTGTAAATGCCAATGCCAAGTTTGTGAGTGCCAATGCGCTTGATGTTTGACTTTAACCGGCGATCAGAAAGACCAATGGCAGCAGACCCAAGGGAAAACAAACCAGCAGTGTTGGCGTTTTGTGCCGCCACTCGTTGGTTGTATGCGTTTTGATCGTATGCACTTTGTTGCGCTGTTGCGTTAGCAATTGGCGCAGGGGCAACATTTGATCCCTGATATGCTGAAAATTGTGGGTTCTGGATTTGCGATCCAGACATAAGCGCAGTGATCTCATTAAGAGGCATCTGCCGACTTTGAATCGCTTGAGCCAGCGCCTGTTGCTGTGCTGTGTTGGCAAACTGACCGCCTTGCAGCGCTTGGTTGTAGCCCTGTGCATTTGCAGCCGTGTCCAGACCAATGCCTTGCAGCACCGCTTGAGTGCGCTGGTCAGTCTCTTGCTCTCCAAGCGCACGGATGGCGTTGTCGTAAGCCTCAGTGCCTGGCCGCAAGCCTTGGTTCACTAAGTTAGTCTCTGCGCTTGTCCTAGCCCGAGCCAGTGAAGGCTCAAGGCGTGACATGATTGCTTCTTGTCCTGTCATGCCAGCGTTGACCGGCATTCTGGCAATGTTGCTTGTGTCTAGGCTTGTTTGTACCGCTGGGCCACCAAATGCAAAAGGCTTGTCCAGCACAGTGGAGGCCATCTGTGTGCCTTTTTCGCCAAGGTTTGCAAGGCTTGTCTGTACTCTTTGCTCAGCCTCAAGGGTTTGCTGCGCTTGTGGCGTTAGGGTTTGGCGTATTGTGGGAGTGTCGCCGTCATAAGAGACAAGAGAAGTCCCGTAAGGCGTGTACATGTTGGGGTTAGCAAGCCTTGCAGTGACTCTTGCTGACTCTAGGTTAGCCGCCCCTTGTTCAACAGCAGCGCCCCTGTAATCAGGCGCTGGTGGCGGTGCTGGTGTTCTTTTCCCCATATCTTTCCCCTAAATATTTGCAATCACTTTTTGCCAATGTGAACAAGATCAAGTCCCCATCAGCCATGCCATCTTTAACCCTTGCCTCCTCTGTGAAGCCCATCTTCTTGACCAGAGTTATGCTTTTTGCATTTGTTGCGTCTACAGGGACAATGATTTTTTTGACATTGCAAACATTGAACGGGTAATCAAAAATTGCAGCTAAGTAGCTTGCAGTGATCCGACCCTCAATCGCAATGTGGCAAAAAATTGATTGCCCGTTCCAGTTCTCGTAAATCACGCCAGCAATGATGTCACCATCTTTTGCCAGCCCAATCGCACGGCTGCGTTCTTCAAAATATCCACCATCAAGCTGCTTGGCAGTCCAGTGACCAACCGCATGATCGGATGTTATTTCAAAGGACACCACCGGCCTCAAACACTAGATCGGTTGCGACCCACTGTAATTGTATTCCCTGAGTGGCAGTTTTCAACAGTGGCGCAAAGGTATAGCCAATTTCTGTTGCCCCCTCCCAATCCGCAAATGGAAGCAGACCGCCGCCCCAAATTGCTGCATCCCATACGCCAACATCCCATAAGCCAATTTGATTGCCAGCAAAAGTGAGCTGGGCGCTTTGGTCAGCCAGGCTGTAATCCACATTGACGTTGCCAAAAATGGACGGATTGCCGTCAGAAAACAGGTGATAGCGGATCATCTTGCACTGCTTTTGTGTCGCCGTGCCGTAATTCTGGAAACTTTGCAGGGCAAAGCCTTCGATGTTGGAAGTGTCATCCACAGTGCCGTTCCAAGCCGCCGCCACATATCCATCCCCACCAAAATAGGGATTGTCCTCGTACAGCTCAAAACAATTGGCGTTCCAGCCGGTAAAGTTGCACCAGCTTTTAGTGATGTTGTTCATCACATACTGCTGCTGCTGCCCCACGGCAATCGGCACATTCATCAGCAATTGGTTTTCTTTGGGGTAATAAAGCAGTTGCCACCCAAAGTTAGCGCCGTATGTGGAAATGGCCGTGCTCATGGCATATTGAATTTTGTTGGTGATTGACACCCTTGGGTCAAGCCTAGATGACTGCAAAGACCCCGACATTGGCACTACGCCGTCTTGCGTAATGATGAGCAAGTCGCCGCCAAACTTTGTATAGCAGCGCCTGCCTATAGGTGCGCCGACCTTGTAAAGCCCGATCTGCGAAATGCCTGATGGCGTTGTTGGGTCAGTTAATCGCCAAACCAGCACTTCGCCGTTGCTGGTGATAAACGCTAGGTAATCATCTACGCCGTAGCCTGCATCCAGCGTCCAAGTCATGCCAGCCATGATGTAGCCGCCCATCTGGAAGATGCTGGTCATGTCTAACGCAACAGCCGCCCCACCAATGGAGTTAACAGGCAAATACCATGCTTTTAGCGTGTCGTTAGTTGTTAGCCAAATGCGGTTTTTAAACAACGTAATGTTGGCAACAGTTGATGTGTCTATGTTGGTGATGTCGTAGGGCGCTCCATCCCCGTCCTTGTGCCAAGCCGAGCCGTCATAGGTTCTCAGCTTGTCTGCGCCGTTAACGCACATCAAATAAGATGCCGCTGGTGTGGTGATGTTGGTGTACTGGAATCGTGCGTTTGTCAGCCCCGTCACATCAGCCGAGCCAACCGCACCGCCAGCAGTGATGTTGTAGATCGAGTCATCAGCAATGGCAAATAATTCGTTGGCCGTGCCAGAGCTGTACGACATGATCGTTTCAACTTGACCCGTAATGCCAGTGGCAAACTTTGTGTAGCCGTTTCGCAAAATGACCGAGTTTGTGCCAGGCCAGAAGTTTGTCAGCGTTACCGCATCCAGAGGCTCCATTGCCCCTAGCGAGTCTCTGGCGTTCCAGCCGCCAATCGGTGCAGCTACTGAGGATGTTTGGCTGCGCTGCGTAGAAGGCGCTTTAGCAAATGAGGCAAGCATTATGCGGTAGGCCAGTTGCCATCTTGAATGCTCCAAGGCCCGACCAGTGCGTTCATGCCTGCTGGCGCTAGCGACTGTGCAGCCACCGGCACATCTTGCGCCTTGGTGTAGCTCAGTGTCCTCATAAACTCGCCCAACTCAATCGCATAGTCAAGTTTTTTGGCCTTGAGAAAATAGTATTTCAGACCGGCCAGCATCAAGTCATCAGCAAAGACGCAAGTGTCTGAATCGGCTGTGTAGGCTGATTTTGTGCCTTCAGTGCCGCCAGCAGCGACAACCCAATAGCTGCCAACATACTCAAACGCAAGGTTGTAAACACTGGTCAGGGCTTGGAATATACGCAGCTTGTCGTTGTAGATTCGGTAACGCTCCCGTGGACCAACCGAGATGATGCCGCCTTGCAGCCACTGCCATTCTTGGCTGGTCTTTGTGCCAAGGTTGCGCCAGTGGTTTGTTCTGTCCCAATTCGTGTCGGAAATCATCCGGTCAAAGCCGCCTGGCATTGGGTAGTCTTGCTTTGCAAATGTCAGCGAGACAGCCGCCGTGGAAGTGCTTACCGGCATGTTCAGCGTAAGCTGTGACCCAGAGTTAATTGTCAAAATCTCAGAATAAGCCGCTATGCCCGTGCCGGTGACCACATTGCCCACTTCTAAGCCTGATGTGGTGATGTTGGTGATAACGCTTGAATTGGCCGTTATGTCGCCCGTGACAGTCGTGCCTGCCGTGGTCTGGAAAATGTAAGCCTTGACCAACCGCTGCCACTCATAATCGCGCACCAAATCCTTGCCAAGACGCTGGGCCAAGGCAAGGAGCTGCGCTGTCTGGTTGTTGGAATTGCCGATAACTACCGCTGGCTGAGACAGTCCCAACTCACCGGAGACTTGATCGACTAATTGCAGCAGCGTGTAGGCCATTTACTCCACCAGTTCTTTTTTAGGGCGACCAGCTTTTTTGGCCGTCAACTCTGCAATCATCGCACGAAGTTCTGCCATTTCAGCATCTTGAGCCTTCAATTTTTCATCAGTCTCAGCACGGATTTTGTCAAACATTTGCGAGTCTTGAGCCGCAGCAATAAACGCCCGTGCTTTGTCGCGCAGATCGTTAAAGCCCATGATTTTGTTGCCAACAATGTCCGAAAGCTGGGCAAACTGGTCAATGGTGAAAATGTTAAGCGCCTTGAATTCGGCTTTTTGAGTCTCAGAAACAGCGCTCCACACTTCGATTGGAGTGCCTGGCACTGTTTCCTCTTTCTTTTGCTCAAATCTTGCCCACTCTACGGGAAAGTCTTCAATGTCTTGCTCACGCATTGGCCGGTCAATGGTCAGGGTGTTGTCGCCTGGCACTAGCTTTTTCAAGAAAATACGCTCTTGAAAGATCGGGCGCTTTTCTTCAGCCGTTCTAAAGTTGTTTTGCACCTGAACCGCATGGAAAAACACCGCCATCTTTCCGCGATTGCTCTCCATAAATGATTCGTCTGTCCATCCAGCCACTTCGTTTTTCATGCCATTTCCTTTAGTTGTAGCGCGGTTTCTTGCATTAAACCATCGCCAAAAAATGCAACCTCTGCATCCTGAGTCTTGATGAATTGCTCCATCTCGATTGCCGCCTCAAGCATTTGTCGTGTGGTCTGGAACACTCTGCCCCCAGCCTTAACAAATATTTTATCTTGATTTTTGCCCAAATGTGGCCCTGCATGCCGGTCTGTTAAGTAACTGCAATCCATGCCGTGAAACTTAAACCGCCGATACCCCAGCGCCGCCATCACTTCCATTGCCCTCATGCCTACAGTCGAGCCACCTGAAATCATGCTGTTCAAGCCTTCTGGATGGTTTGCCGCTACCCATGCAACAGTGTCTAGGTCGTTGCCGTTAATCAAGTGCCACAGACGCACGTTATAGCCCTTCAGGGCTTCCCACCAGCTTGGATGGCACACAGTAGCCATTAGGTACGTTGTGGCCTTCTGTGGCCTTTTAAGCATTCTGGCCTTGTGCTCTCTGGGATCGCAGTCAACATGAAAATCTGGCACGATGCCGCGCTCGACAAGGTAGTCATGCGCTCCCGAAACAGTGACGATTGGGCGCTTTATCTGCTGCCATGTGTCAGCTAGGCTTGGCCCGTAGCAAACGATTGATGCCCATTTATCGTTAAATTTGGTTTTTTTCTTGAGCATTTGCCCATGCGCCTGCGACATTTGGGCATGGCGCTCTGCGTTGCTCAAGACTCCTTGTAGCATTCGACCCTCATGTCTCTAAATGGAAAATGGTAGCGAGGCTCAAAAAACTCTATGCGCTGCATGCCCACAGACTCCAACATCTGGCTCAGTGGAACTTGAAACCAGCCCCAATGGTGGCACATCGCTTCGTTCTTATATTTCGGGTCGCCGTACAGCGCATTCAGGGTCATAAATGGCTGCAAAGGCTCTTTGTTCACCACACAGTTGTGGACGTAGGCAAACACCTTGTCCATGCAGGGCAGCTCTAGAATCATCTTGCCGCCAGGCTTTAGCACCCGTTTCCACTCAGTCAGCAGATCAGCGACTTCCCACTCGTAAAAGTGCTCTAAAACATGAATCGCAGCCACGGCATCAGCCGAATCAGACGCAATTTCCAGCTTTCGCAGATCGCATTTAATGTCTGAGACATCCGAATAGAGATCAACATTTATCCATCCGTCCCATTTTTTCGTTCCGCATCCAAGGTTGTAGGCCGTCTCGTAGCTATCTTCCACTTGGCGCTTAGTGTTTGCGGCGAGAATTTTTCCGTCACGAAAGACTGCGCCTTCGATATGAGCCGGTTTGCTTTGTTCTTTAAAGTCCATTCAATGCCGTCCTTGATGTTGCCAATGTAGATCGGGAAACCCTCTAGCGCAGGGTGAGGCTCTGCCACCACAAAGCAACCCTGTCGGATCGCCTCAATTGCTCTGTTGGCGCTCTTGTAAGTCTCTGTAGCGGGTAGCACCACAATGTCAGCTTGTGCAAACTCTTTGAGCATGGTCTTTTTTGACCACGGAATTGACCCTGCAAAGTTGGAAACCACCCGTAGGTGATAACCCGCTATCTCCGGCAAGATGCGCTCTAGGCTTGCTCTGTTAACTTGGTGACCATACCACAACAGGTTAACACCCTTGCAATGAGGCTTCTTCAACGGGTACTCAAACGGGTCAGGAATGACCACTGCATCACGCCCCAGCACCTTGATGCGCCGTGCCATCTCATCAGTGGGGCAAGTGACCACATCGGCCAGGCGCAGCGCCTCTTGGTAGTGCATCCAATCAAAGTGGTCATCACAGAAGTCCACCACAATCCATGCGCCCCGTGCCTTGGCTCGTGCCATGTCCATCAGCTCTTGCGCTTGTGGCTTGGCAAACACCAGCGTGTCAGCCGTCAGATCGTTTAGGCTTGCCCAATCCCCTGCCGGTATTTTTGCCCGATAGCGCCAGCTTGCCGATTTGTTGTCGCCCCAATGAATGAACGATGTGCGTGTGTTTAGCTCTTTGCGTTTGTCAATCAGCCCCGCCAGCTCAAAGACATTCTGGCTGCGCTTCTTGATGATGGCCTGAATCAGCCCATGCCCATGCCCTGTAAAGGTGGCATCTGGCAGATAGTCGTAGTAGGTTTGAAAGTGTTCAGCTTGCAGCGCCATTGCTGCATTGCAATAAAACGGCTCACCCTGTGGCTCAATCCTGACTTCGATCAACTTGTCGCCGTCTTTGAGGCCATCGCCGTTGACCCGTAGCTCTGCGCCGTCATTGCAAGAATCAAAGCCAAACAGCTCAAAGTTGCGCCAGCCAAGCACATAAAACAGGGACATTGCCCTTAAACCGGAGGTTGTGCCGCCGCCAATGAGCATGCAGTTTTGTGGCCGGTCTTGGCCTTTTTTGATGTACGGATGCCAAAGCGTGACATTGTGGCCGACCAAGTTGTCAAACAGCGCTTGGTGGCACTGGCTGGCAATCATGTAGTGGACAGCCTTGTTTGGCTTGTAAAACGCTATCCTGTGTTCTTGCGGGTCAATGGCTAAAGCGTAATCAGGAATCACGCCGTTATCGATTAGCCAATCGTGCGCCCCTTTGATTGCAACAATGGGCAACCCGTCTGCCTTCATCTTTTTAATAAGCTCTATCTGCCCCCTGACACTTGGCGCACTTGCCACCAAAACGATTTTTCCCTCTTTGGGGTCTTGCGCTTGTGTGACTTGTGGATAGCCCCGTGCAATCGCGGCATCCATGTGTCCAAAAAGTGTATCGTCATCTGAGACACACTGACCAGTAATTTTTAGGGGTAAAAAACTCATTAAAAAGACCCCTCCTTTTTTAAGGGAGAGGCCAATTTTTTACACAGGGTTAGATGGCATCAGGCCAGCGTTGTTCACCATGCAATATGGTGCGCTTGCGCTGGTGGCCGATGTGTTAGCCACAATACCTTGAATAAAGCCAGCCGACACAGTTGTATCGTCCAGCGAACCCGCTGTTGCAGTTGTATACAACGGCACTTTAGGATTGCAACCAACCAACAGGTTAACTTGCAGCAGACCATTCAGACCGACCCAGCCGTAGTAGCTAGATGCGATTGCGGTTTGTGCAAAGCCGACCATGTTAAAACCCAGCGCAGCAGCGTTGGTAGTCGTTACAGGAACAGCTCGCATAACGGGTGTTTGGCTTGCTGAATCTGCGTATGTTGACATGATGACAGCATCGTAAGCAGCAATTGTGCTTTCGGCGCGGACAAAGATGTAAACGCCGTTGTTGCTCGTATTAACCCGAGTGCCTGGTGTGACAGGAAAAAGGGAAGTAGAGCCTGCACTGGTAGACGCATAAGTAGCCGTCAGATCAATGCCGATTTTGCCGTCTGTGACGTAATCATTAGACATGATATTTGCTCCTTATTCAGTCATGATGCCTTGGAACTGGAGTCCCGAGGCAGTCATATTGCCAGCCCAACCGATCAAGCGCACGATTGCGTCCTGATTGGTGCTCATGCGTTCGTCACCGATTGGGACGAAATTGCGGTTTGCGTGAGGCCGGAAGAAAATGTACTTGGTGTTCAGGAAGTAGCCTGTGCCGGTAGGAATATTTCCACCGATACCGCCGTCCAGAACCACATCGGCATTCATGTACTTGGATGCAACAAAGCCGAGTTCGGCCATCTTGCTAGAGCCAGGGAAACGCTGAATGTTTTGCAGTGAGGACATGAAGAAGCCCCACAGGTTGTTATCCAACAGGATCAAGTCAACAACGTCAGAACCGCGACTTGTCTTCGCATACAGGCGGTTAAAACCCGACTGAATGTTTGAGCTAGATGCAGAAGCACCAAGATCAGAAGTGAAGTCAAAAGTCTGGTTGCGCCAGAAAGACCATGTAGAACGATCAATACCGCCGACCACACCAGTAGACGGAGATGCAACCACCATAGCTTGCAGACCAGTGATCTGCTTGCCGTTGTTGGCCGTACCATCCGAGTAAATACCAGTGGAGATCAAGTTCTCGATAGATGCTTCGGCAACGTCCAAACGGGCATCAAACAAGTCGATGATCTGTTCTTCGCCGCTGTTTTGGAGCATTTCCAAACCATTGATCGTAACTGCCACTGCTGCCTGCTTGATCGGGAACTGAGCAGCACTAATCACATCCGCTGGGGAGATGTTCAGTGTCTCAGCGCCAGAATAATACATGGCTGTGCTGTTGGCTTGGAATGACAATTCTTGCAGAATGGTCGAACCACCAGAGAAAGGCTTCATTTTGCCCTTCTCGCGCAGACGGGTCAGCAAGGCATTATTTTTTGTCACGTTATCCGCAACAATGCCGGAACGACTTTCAATGGTCGTTGCCAATACGTCTGAGTAATTTGCGTTGGCGTATGCCATAACTTACTCCTAATTATCCGATTTGCCGCAGCGCGTTGGCTATAACGGCTCTTCGGTCTGTCTGATTAATAGCGCCACTGATGCTAGAGCCTGGTGCTCCTCGTACCTGTACCGCCGCTGTTTTTGCTCTTTGCACTTGGTTAGCTGCCTGCGTGTTTTGTTGCTGTTGAGCATAAAACTGCTGCGCGATAGCTGGATCAAGCCGCACTGCCGTGTCATAAGCCAGTTGCAATTTCTCGCGTTCTGACATCTGACTTGTGTCACCTAACACCTGTGGAGCTTGGAGAAGCTGCAACATGCGGTCAGAGACTGCCTCAAAATGCATGTTCGCAGGGTCGCCTGCAAACTGCTGGATAACCGAGAGTGCTCGATTTTCATTCTGTTTCTGCGCTTCGTACTGGCTCTGCGTGATGTGCTGCGTGAGCTGCTGTACTTGCTGCGCTAGTTGATTGTAATGAGTATTTTCTGGCTGTGGAGTCTCGCCATTGAAATATGAGGCCACCTGATCCAGCGGAATCTGGAACTGCTGGATCATCTGGGCGACAGCTTGGCTCTTTTGCTGTGGCGTTCCTGTCCGGAGCAGCGCTGCCGTCTGCAACAGTGGGCCAATTGCTGCCGCTGGGGTGGTGTTCTCATTTCGCAGAATCCACTCGTAGGGTGCAAATTGCTCTGTAATCTGCCTCGCCTCTGCATCGCGGGCTTTGTAGCTGGCAATGCCCTTTTCGTAGTCAGCATCACGCTGGGCAATGGCTTGCTGTAGCTCGCTTGGGGCTTTCTCCCAATGCTCTTTTAACTCGCGCCGCAACGACTTTGGCATTTCTGCCATCTTCGGAGCTTCGGTCTTCTCAGTAGGGAATTTGGGGTCTGTGGCTTTGGCTTCTTTTGCCTCTTTGGGCGCACGGGCTAATCGTGGCGGCTTGTCATCAGCCTGCTTCATTGCCTCGCGGATCGTATCGGCACGGCTGGGTTCAGCCTTGACTTCTGCCGCTGGCGCTTCTGGTGTTGGGGCTTCTGGTGTGTCGGGTGCGACAACTTCTTGATCCATCACTTCATCCTTTTCATTTGTTCCAAAGTCATTTTAATCATTTCTTTGCGCTCTGGCATTGGCCTGTTATGCAGGCGGTTTGCCATCTCCACATTCAGATTGCTCATCCGCATTGGGGCAATCGGTGCGCCTGGCCGGTCAAACTCTTGCACTGTGGCGACCTGACCCTTTAGCCGTTCCCGCTGAACTTCCTTTTTCCTGTTCCACTCTTGTTGAGCATACTTTACATCAGAATGACCCATTTCGATGCTGTCTGTGGCTTTTAAATGTTCCCGCCACTGCTTGCGCCCTGTAATCATGACCCCATCCGGTGACCGAAACGGCTCAATGTCGCCCATTACAGCGGTAATTGTCTCGCCTCTGTATGCGCCTGCCGTTGCTTCGTAAGGTTCGCTGCCGTCAACAGGGTAGACCCAAGTGCGTTTCATAGAAATTCCAAAAGTGTTTCAAAGTCTTCGTCATCTTGCTCAAACTCAATGCGCTTTGTCAGCTCTTGAATCTGCAACATCAGCGCATCATAAGTTATTACAGTTTGCGCCGCAATCTCAATGGTCTGAACGGGTGAGCTGGTGATTTTTTCCCTTTGATCGGGTGGCAGACCAAATAAGGCGGTTTTAATCCTCTCCCTGCGCTTAGATTCTAGTTTCCTGTCTTGTTCCCAGCCTTTGTCGCGCTCATCAAAGCCAAAGTGACCACCTAAAAAGACCTCTGCCGGTGGTGGCGGTATGACTATTGTGCCAATGGTGGCAAATGGTAGTTGTGCAAAGGCAGCGTAGCCAAACATTTAAGCGCCCCACTTGGCAGTCAGGCCGTCCGCATAGGTCTTGTTCACAATGTCTGTGGCTGCGCTTGGTGCAGTAGAGATCGTGCCAGTTGTGGTGGTCAATGATGTCGCGGTCACGGCTCTAGGCGTTATGCCGCCAATGACTAGGTTGTCCAAAGTACCGGCATTTGTTGGCGCTATTTCAACCGAACCCGTGCCGCTAGGTTTCATGTGAACATGGCCTGTCCCCGTAGGGCTAATGTCTATTTGAGCATTTGTGCCGTTAAGGTTAGTCGATACATTTAGGGAAAGGTTGTCACCGCCCCCTGCGCCCAAACTTAACTGCGTTGTTCCCGATGCGTTTTTAAGGGACAAGCCTGCCGAATTGGTGGCCTGAACAGTCACTGTTTTTAGGCTTGACAGCGTAGCCGTGCCGCCTGTAATTTCTACAGCATTGGCGTTTTGGGTCGCCATTGTCCCTAAGCCACTGATGTCTGTGTTGCTTAGCGTCACCGCGCCAACTTGCCCCGCCACCGATATAACAGTTTTTCCAGCAGGCAGCGTTACAAATACTTGCTTTGTGCCAGCGGCCAGGCTCAGCTTTGCCCCGCCAGTTGATGAGCTGATGACTGTATCGCGGGTCAGCGTATTAGCCGAGTACGTCCCTATTCCCACTTCCCACTGCGTTTCGCCTTGGATTGTGTAATAGGTGGTGTTCCCGTTGCCCAGCGCAGAAAAGGCTTGAAAGCCCGTAACAGCGCCGTCTAGCGTCAGCGTCCCAGAACCTGTGGTGGTTGTGGTTTCCTGAACCCTATCGGCTAAAACTAAGCTCATGTGACAATCTCAACACCCGCCGCCCGACCATCAGGCCCACGAATGATGCGCTTTGGTGCGCTAATTGCCTGCATCACGCCCGTGAGCTGCCCAAGCGTTTGGCTGTGCATGTCTGTTAACCGGCCTATTGCCTCAGTCATGCCATCGCCAAGCGTTGCGTCAATCTCCTCAGACGCAGCCATTTGTGCGCTCATCGCAGCTTGATCGAGGCCAGCTTTTGCACCAATTTGAGCCACCAAGACTTTAGTCGCTGCATCCAGCTCTGCTTTCCATCGTTCATATTCTTCCTTTCCTGCCATTTCTCTGGCCTTGATTTGCATCTCGTTTTGCTGCTTAACAGTCTCAAATTCAGCCCTCATCTGCGCTATTTGCATGTCTGCTTGAGTCTTAGCCTGCTGCATTTGCATATCAAACTCAGCACGGGCTTGCGCCATCTGCATCTCTGCTTGCAGCTTCATCTGGTCTGACTGCACTTGCGCTTGCGTCTTGATTTGCTCAGACTGCGCCAAGGCTTGCATCTTGATTTGCTCCGGATCGGGCGCTGGCTGTTGCTGGGCCGCTTGGTCTGCCTTGTCTTGCAGCGCCTTCATAGCCCGTTCAACAGCCGATTCCAGCCCCCTGCCAGCCTTGAACCGGCGCACTAGGAACAGCAGCATTTCTGAGGCCATAGGCAGCGTTTCAGGCGCAGAGCCTACCATTGGCATGGCCTCACGCAAGAACAGCCCAATGGCCTGAACAGCCTCTTGTGCGCCCTGTTTCTCTGCTTGCTCGTCAATCTGAGCCAAGCTGTCAGCCTCGACTGCAATGTGGAAGTCGCGGATCGTGCTGTTTGACAGCATCTGGATCGCAGCTTGCAGCATTTGCGGGTCTTGACCATCTGGCGTATTCATCACGCCCGACATCTCGACAATCAGCTCAGGAGGGTAAAACTTACAGATAACTTGCGCTTTGAGCCTAAAAATGTCCGTAGCAAACCGAGCCACTTCGCCCTGGCTGCTTCTTAGTCGCAGTGAGCCAAAGTTGGCTTTAAGCTGCTGTGCGCCCAGAGTCTCTTGCGCCTTAGATGCGCCGCGCAGAATATCCGAAATGCCCATGATTTCGTAGATAGACTGCTTGACTTGCTCCCGCGCCGCATACAACTCGCGCAGCGTGATGATGATCTGCGAGGTGTCCATCATGTCGATAGCACCCTTTAGCCCACCCTTTTCGCTCATCGCTGCCCAGCTTGTCACAGGGAACATCTTGTTGTCGATGCCCTCTGTGAACAGGCGACCTAGCTCCTTAAACTCAGCATTAAACACACCAACGACCTTGCAGGCTTTGGTCAGCATGTAGATGCGCTGTGTCAGGTTGTCCAGCTCTTGCGCTTGGTCTTCGTATTCACAGTAATCTGGAACAGGGATCATCGTCCCCGTAGTGGTCGTAGCAATCAAGGGCTTAGGACAAGGAAAAAAGCCTTCTAGCTCAAGCGGATCATCACGCTCATCAAGGGACAAGGGATAACCCTTAGCAACCCAACACACCTTAAAGGTGCGCTTGTTCCAGATTTCAAAGACCTTGGCCTTCTTTTCAAAGGTGGTCTTGACTGTCTGCTGGTTTTTGCCATCGTCATCAGTGTTTTGGTCAGTCAGGCCGACATTCTTGAACACATCGCCAAAACGCTCCACACCCTCATCGCGGGTCATGTAGACGGCACGGGCTACCCACCAAACCTCATCCCATGTACGGGCTGGGCTGTGCAGAAAGTCGCTCCAATAGACGTAATCCACAGGGCTGTGGGCAGCGTCAATCGACTCGCCCGACTCTTGGACGTTGGAGACTTGCGGTTCTTCAGCTTCCCCAAGCTCGACTTCGGGCGCTGGCTCACCTACGATTACAGGCTCGTAACGAATCCAGACTGTGCCTCGACCTGGCAACAGCCGGTCTTGCACAGCGTTGACCATTGCGCTGTCAAAGTCATTAAATTGGGTTGTTTCATACTCGATCACGCGCTCTAACATGGTTGAGGCCAAGCGCCCCACAGGGTCTTGATCCATGTATCTGCGTGAGACTTCGGGCTTGGCTTGCCGCCCGTACAGGGCAGGCATCAGCACTTGAATGTTTGACCAGAGGATGTTGAACTTCATCCTTGGCATCTCTACCGCATCGCGCTCATCGCGGTAGCGCTTGATGATCTTATGGCCTCGCCTGTCCCACTTATCAAAGACCTTTTCAGCGTTTTCTATCTGGTCGTGCCAGTATGGGCCAGGGTCTTCGCCCTTGTAAGCGCCTAAGTCTTCGTAAGCCATCAGAAGCCAGCAGCAAAGAAGAAGGTTACATCCAGCGTACCGCCTTCAGTTGCGTAAAGGCTTGTGCCTACTGTTGCGGGAAATCTGTGAAAGCCAACGGCAGGAGTGATCGTGCCCGACATGACTGTGCCACTTGCGCCACCGTCTCTAAGCACTAGAGTGCCGAGTGTGGTGCTGTTGACATAAAACCCAATG
>Ga0247723_1000984_pt1 | contig 17355 bp, 34 predicted proteins | sample MSEWelMarce5H_FC_FD_189079 | JGI IMG/M metagenome (GOLD analysis project Ga0247723, IMG submission 189079) | Subsurface sediment microbial communities from gas well in West Virginia, United States - MSEEL Well Study Marcellus 5H_FC | ecosystem: Environmental > Terrestrial > Deep subsurface >... | reverse complement strand
GCTCTACCCTTAGCCATCTTTCGTTTAGTAGTTGGCTTAATGTATTCTTGTCTTTCTCTTACTTCCTGAAGCAGTCCATTATCTTCGATCTTTCGTTTGAACTGTCTCAGTGCTTGCTCAAATTTTCCATCTTGTACAATGACTTTACTGCCGTCAAATCTTTTTTCTTTATGCTTACCTCTGCCGTACTCTTTCTGTCTCTGCGGTATTGTCAAGTGCTTCTCCTATGTTTGGTGCCCATTTACGGATTCGAACCGCAGACCTCCTCATTACTAATGAGATGCTCTACCAACTGAGCTAAATGGGCTGGTCAAGTATTTAGTTCCATTAGTTTAGTGTTATCGTGCCTATTTGTCAACAATGTAGCTAGCACTGACAAGCGAATAACAGTTATATCAGACAGTGTTGGTCGCACCCTTACTGTCGAGTAGTCATAGCGTCCTATGACGATACCTTGATAACACTAAACTAATGGAGCAGAGTGTGAGAATCGAACTCACGACACCAACTTGGAAGGATGGAGTTTTACCATTAAACTAACCCTGCAGGTGAGGAACAATGTTTCAATTCAAGCGAATAGTCGCATTGCAATAAGCAACTGACAACATTCAATAAACAGCCCACAACAGTATACCACGGAGCAACAAGCAGCGACTATAACAGTCAAGTGTAATCCGTGGAGCACACTACTATAAGTTTGAGCACGATTGTTCGGAGTTGGTTTTCAAGACCAAGCCAAAAATCTTTGTAGGATTTTTAGTTTTCGCAACTATCCATCTGCTCTCTTATCGGCACTGTTCCTCTAAACTTACATAATTCCTTCAACTCTCAACACCATCACATCGACATCAGAGATCTCGATTACTGTGTTGACATTCAATTCCAACAGTTTGTCTTGAAGAGTTTGTTTATCTCTCTTCAGTTGTTTGACTCTTTGCTTGGCAATATCAATAGTGCTTTGCTCAACAACAGATGTTTCCACATTGTTGTAACGATCACCATAGATGGATGCACGAGCAGATTCTGCTGGTGTTGCTTTGATTTTCTCGATACGAGCATTGATCTCTTCGAGAGTTTTAGCCACTTGTTTAGATGCCACATTACTGTACACAGTCATAGTTGCATCAATCAACTCAACATCAGCGAGGATATCGCTAATGCCATTGTTGGCATTGGCTTGAGCAACACTCTTGCGAATGTTAAACAGAGCAGTGTTCAATGCTACCTTACGAGTAACATCAACAGCAAAGGCATCCTTTGCGAATTCAAACTCAGTGGCAACATTCTGAGTGTACTCAGTAATGCTCAGAGTTTCTTGCACTCCAGAACTATTGATCGCTTTACGGATCTCGCTCTGAATTGCGTTTGCTTTCCTTAGATTAATTTTTTCCATAACAATTCCTTTAAACAATAACTAATTATACATCAGCAAATAATTGCAGACAACTTGGAGTGGGTGACAGGGATCGAACCTGCATTACTCAGATTTGCAATCTGCTACCTAACCATTCAGTGCACACCCACATATTCTCTCACTCTACTATTCTTTGGAACACCTGACATCAGGTAGTTCATTTGATCTGCAAGAATATTTCTATTCATCAGAATCATATTCTCATAGTGATTTGGTTCATATGGAACATAGAGTAATTCCATCTTCGCTTTGTCCAATGTTTTGCTACCTTTCTTAGAGTTGCAACTCAAGCAAGCAGTAACCACATTAGTCCAAGTATTCAAACCACCTTTTGATTTTGGCATCACATGATCTCTCGATAGAGCAGAGTAACCACCAACAGTGCCACAATAAGCACACATGTGTCTGTCTCTGCCAAATAGAGTTTTGTTAGTCAGCGATACCTTTCCAATTTTCTGTAGTGAAACAGAACCACGAACAGCAATGATAGACTTTGTTTCTAGTATAGACTGTGATCCGTCGTTTCTGTATCCGCCACGAAATGTCGCAACAGTTTCACCCAATGACCAAACAACTTGGTCTTTAGCGTAATAACAAATTGCGTCTTCGAAGTTTACCCATGCTCTTGGGAGACCACTGGAGTCTAATGCTAGTACATTCATATCATCCTTCTTCCTTCTTTAAAATGGTGGGCTAACTAGGAATTGAACCTAGACTCAGTCGATTATGAGTCGACTGCTTTACCATTAAGCTATTAGCCCATTGGTACGGATGGAGGGACTCGAACCCTCAGAACTCAGATTTTAAGTCTGATATGTATACCAATTCCATCACATCCGCAAACTCTGGCACCCCTAGCAGGAATCGAACCCACATTCACTCTTTAGAAGAGAGTTGTATTATCCATTATACGATAGGGATATCTTGGTGGAAGATCAGGGAGTCGAACCCTGTGACCGTATTACTACGATCTACGGATTAGCAATCCGCTGCATTACCATCCTGCCCATCTTCCTTTTCTCTCTGTTCAAATCTCTGCTCTTGTATAGTTTTCTCACCCCATACTTTGCGAGGATTACCACACATGACACAATCAGGCTGACCGCAATTCAATGCATGGTGCTTGTTAAAACGATGTGCCTCAGTCACAGGAACACCATGTGCTTTGGCAATTTTTGTTTGTTTCTTTATCTTGACATCTTTCTGATAAATTCGTTTTGAGTGTTGAATTTTCTGATCTTCATTTGACATCGCTTTCTCCTTTGAACAAAGAAACATATCTGGCATCCCGACAGGGACTCGAACCCCGACCAACAGTTTTGGAGACTGGTATGCTGCCATTACACTATCGAGATATTATTGAATTTGTAAGTTGTGCCACCATCGTTATTGACACCATTCACCTGAATTAACTAGCTCGAGCAGGACTCGGTACGATACTTGGGATACTTGTCCAGTTTAGTCGCCTCAATGGACCTAGTGGGTGTCGAACCCATCACCTTCTACTGTTTCAGTCCTTCGAAGAAACCTAGACAGCGTGACTTTCTCTTGCTAACACTTACAAAACTTGGTGCTCCTTGATGGAATCGAACCACCTTCTTCGGACTACAAAACCGACATAATACCAGTATACTAAAAGAGCGAAATTTTTCGACACACAACTTATCTCATTATACTCCGTGTGTCATGGAGAGTTTTGGTGGAGGATGGGAGGATCGAACTCCCACTTCATGCTTGCAAAGCACATGTGCTCCCATTATCACTAATCCCCCAAAATGGTCGGAGTACAAGGATTCGAACCTTGGACCCCCTGCTCCCAAAGCAGGTGCGCTACCAGACTGCGCTACACTCCGAATAAAACTGGCTCCAGTGGCAGGGATCGAACCTACGACCAATTGATTAACAGTCAACTGCACTACCGCTGTGCTACACTGGAATAACTCTATTATACTTATCAAAAACTTACAAGACAACTTGGTACCTCGTGACAGATTTGAACTGCCGACCTTCTCCGTGTAAAAGAGACATTCTACCACTGAAATAACGAGGCAACTAACTGGAGCAGGATATCGGATTTGAACCGATGACATTCTCGTTGGCAACGAGACATTCTACCACTGAATTAATCCTGCATAATATAATGGTGCGGATGGCGAGACTCGAACTCGCAGGATTTAGTTTCTAAGACTAACATGTATACCAATTCCATCACATCCGCATAATCTGGTGCCCCTACTCTGATTCGAACAGAGATACCTCTTCCTTTTGAGAGAAGCGACTTTACCAATTTGTCCATAGGGGCATGGTTCCCAATAGTGAATTCGAATCACTGACCTATCGCTTATCAAGCGAGTGCTCTACCGCTGAGCTAATCGGGAATAATATGGAGGAAGGATGGTAGAATCGAACTCCATGCGCTTTCGCACACCTTCTGCTTTCAAGGCAGAGTCCAGCCCAGCTGAATTAACCTTCCATAAACTTTGGTACCCCATGAAGGAATCGAACCTCCACCTCTGCGTTCGTAGCACAGTATGATCATCCATTTCACCAATGGGGCATAATAATATTGGTGTCGCCTCAAGGGATCGAACCTTGTTCATCAGTGCTTCAAACTGCTGCAATGACCACATTTGCTAAAGCGACAAAAACTTGGCGGTCTCAAGGGGTAACGATCCCCTTCTTCGACAGTGACAGTGTCGTGTGCGTCCATGAACACTTTGAGACCATGGTGGAAGTGGTAGGATTCGAACCTACAATGTTTCTTATGTGGCGGATTTACAGTCCGTTGCCTTCAACCAATTCAGCGCACACTTCCATATTCTTCTTGGTGGTGATAGTAGGATTCGAACCTACGGTAAACAGCGTATGAAGCTGTCGCATTACCACTTTGCTATATCACCATTGGGGTGTCTTATGGGGAACGATCCCATACTACGACTTTCACAGAGTCGGGTGCGAACCTCTACACTAAAGACACCATTGATTGGTAGGGGTATAAGGTAATGCTCCTTATTTTACTGGTTAAAAGCCAGTTACTTCACTTTAAAGTTTTACCCCCAATATTCTGGTACTCGATAGGAGAATTGAACTCCTCTTCTCAGGTTGAAAACCTGATGTCCTGACCACTAGACGAATCGAGTATTGCCAAACTAAAACGCACTGGATGTTTAACAGAGAACTCAGATTTGAACCTGACCTACCATGCCGTCCATGGACTTGTCTGTTATCCACATTACTTGCTAAGTTGTTCCAGCGTGACCACCGTATCCATCTTTCGACTTCGTTTCCATCTTTCGTGTAACATAGCAGAGCCTAGCCGTCACTAGGAATATTTCTCTACTATGCCACCTACTGGCTTAGTAACCAATGCGTTTTAGTTTGGCAGGGGATACAAGAATCGAACTTGTACCGACAGAGTCAAAGTCTGTTGTGCTACCACTACACAAATCCCCAACAAAAACTACTCAAATTTTAAAGAACAATTTGGGACGATGCCCTAAAACAAAAAACCCTCTAACTTTTCAGGTAGAGGGTTTTGGGAAACAGACTTGTTGTCTAATCTACTTTCCAAAACCCCCAGTATCATTCTCAATCGCATATCCAAATGATGGGCGTGTGCATGTCCAGCCACTTGATAGTGGGAGATGCTTCTGCATAACTCTGGATATGTTTAACGATTTCATAACTGAATCTTACCTTAAAATTTATTTACCGACAACCAATAACCTTACAACTTGTAAGACTATGATCTATTTAGTCAATATCTTACCGCACTTTCACACTTTAGACAAATTTATTTGACATTTCTGCAAAAAATCTAAACCAATTGTGTCACGATATGATTCTCGATAGTACACATGACTGATGCCAGCACCATGAATTAACTTAGCGCAATGCACACAAGGAGCATGAGTACAGAATAACACGGAACCATTGCCTGATTCACCATCACGAGCCAACTTGAGAATAGCGTTTGCTTCTGCATGAATAACCTCATCTTTCGTTTTCAATTCTACCGTATCATCAGACAACTGGACAACTGTTTCGCAATCATTTGTCCAACCAGCTGGCATACCATTGTAACCGATTGAGATGATACGATTGTCTTTCACCACCACCGCACCTACCTGCAATCGCTTCGCTGAAGACAACTGAGCAAATCGCTCAGCTGTGTCCATGAATGCTTCAACCCACTTCTGTTTCATTTCCTGTAACTTTCCATCCACTTGGATAAGATTTCTCTAGCGTCACTGTTTGTGATAGAAAACTCAGCAGCAAGATATGGTGCAGCACCATACATGTTCGTTATACCAGACTCTCTCAACTCTTCCAAGTACTCGAACGCTTCTTCAAGTTCAACTTTAGTGTGTGTCATTTCGACATAATCCCTTCAATCAATTTCTTTGCTTCAGTTGTATCACGAACCTCGTTGTCCAACTCTGCCATGATGACTAGTCGCTGGAGCAATTCTGCTTCTTGTTGCAACTCTTCATCCAAAGAATGATACCACTCAAAGTAATCATCCTCTGATTCCAGATTCCACATGATGTTCAGCATGCGTTTCTGTCGCTTTGTTATACCAGTAATTGTAATACTCACGCTGCATCCTTAAAAATACCAGACCATGTCATCAGCTTGTTCAGCTTCTCATTCTTTGCAGTCATTACTGCTGACTCGCTAACGATACCATTATCGATAAGCAAGTCAATCATACACATCAAGTCACCAATTTCTTCTTCAAGGTGCTCACGATTCGTTTGTCCTTTGTGGCTGTCTTCCATACCGAATCGGAATACCTTGCTGATAGCCTGAGTAACTTCAGCACATTCTTCCTGAGTGATCAAAAGAATCTCTCGATTCACCTCATTAATTTGTTTCATTTTCATAAACTTATTCATCAAATTTCCTCAACAACAATACGATAGTTCTTACCATTTCTATCAACCACAGTCATGGTTTTCTTAGTAGAAAGGAATTCGCCTTTCGATCCAAGATCCCAATTTACTTTACCCACTGAATCAACAAACGAACCATACACATGGCTGTCTTTCTTCAGTGATTCATTTATGACTTTCGCCATGTAATCACAGTATGCTAACATCATCAACTCCCCAATTTCTTTCTAAGCAATTGTCCCAGAGTAGGTTTCAAACCCAGTCTCTTGCGTAACAATTCACCTAATGTTTTCTTTTGTTTTTTCTTCATATCAATTCCAATCTTTCTTATCACCGAATCGTTCGTTGAATTCATAACCAGCAAAGTAAGCACGCAACTCTGCCATGCTCATGTCTTTCGACTCTACACGATCACCTCTGTAAGTACCTTCAGGGTAGTAGTGTGGATCTTCTGGACGATGGTAGTAGCTGTCAGCTGAACCACGATCGAAAGGACTTCCATGGGTGCGACTAAAAATCTCACCACGATACTCAACTGTGTCTTTGTCTTCAACAATAAAATTCATTTCACTCATCTCCATAATAACCATAATCTTCATCAGTGCCCATTCCAGCACTGGTCATCGCAGAATCAAAATCTCCATCCATGGAGTCATCATATAGATCCTGATCATAATCAGCTACAATTTCTGCCACTGTCACTAGGTCAACTTTCAGTTGACGAGCAATCTCATCAATACTGAGTCCATCTTCATGCAACTCAATAATGTTTCCATGCAAGTTACTGAAGTATCCCATTAGCGAATTTCCTTCATGGCATTAACACCAGACAACATCAAAGCCAAGCCAACTGCAGCGAGAGCCACGCAAGCCAACAGAGAATTTTCTGGCTGTTCCATACCACCAACAGCACCGAACACAATAACCAAACCAACAATAGTACGAATTGAACCACGCATTATGCCACCTCTTTCACATTAAAATAACCATAAGGAAGACCCTGAGTAAAACAGAAATACTCAAAGTCACCATTACAACCCTCAGCGTCCATCAACCAAGCAATCACTCGGTCACGATTAGTGCCAGTGTGCATTAGGTTAAGGACACGATCTTCGAAACGAACAATCGCTTCTGCTTCATCAGCCTTGCGTTGTTTTTCAGACTGTTCGATAGCACGACCAAGCACTTCGAATTCAGCCATGAACTGCTCTTCAGTCCAGCTGGATGTATCGATGCCACGAGGACGACTACCGTAGGCATCCTTGTACATATCCCAATACTGGCACTGCATTTGTTCTAACACAGACATCTCTTCCCAGCTAGTCATTTCGTTACCTTTTTCATTCATCATAAGATTATTATACAGCCAAATGCAATTAAAGACAAGCACTAAATGAGAAAAACCCTACACTCGGTAGGGTTATTTTTCCTTGCAAAAACAACAACTTACGCAGGGGTTTTTGGAGCCTTCACGATAGGGGCGACTAGCCTGTGTTCCTCAGCCCATTTTCGGGTCAATTTAGGGTACAATTTGTTGATTTTTTGATCCTTAATTGCAATCATCATCTTGGCTTCATCAGGGTGGATGCCTTCAAGAAGATTTACGAACAATTGCTCTCTCTGCAACTGCTTCAAATCCTTTCGGCAGAATACATAGAAACGACGCAACTCTGTATACAGATTTGTTGGTGTCATTCCTAGTGGTTCAGCTGCAGGTTTGAATGGAGGATCTCCATCAGGCAGTACGAATTTCTTCTCTGGATCATATGCATGTTGAAAGATAATGGTTAGTGCACCAATTCTTTCTTTGTGCTTCATCATCCCATCTTTAGGATTCTCATTCAAGTACTGTAAAATTTCTGTGAGTGGTTGTGCCATATTAAAATTCCTCAATTTCGTCTAGTAACAATCGACATCTATTCGCAATCAGATAATTCATGATGCTCATCTTGTCGCCTTTTGGTTTAGTATTTAGATAGGTATCCATGATGGTCTTTTGAATATTCTCTGGAATGTGAGCAAAGTCAACCAGTTTCTGATTCCGTTGCCAGTTTCTTCGTTCTTCATCAGTGCGACAAGCAGTGAAACCATTCTCAACAAACTCAGCTAGTCGTTTAGCACTGACTGGTGTTTGTCGCTCACCCTTAACAAATACATCATCCTTACTTAAGATGTTTGGGATACCATCGCCTGAGTCACCTTTAACAATATGCTCAATCAGATTAGGATGAATCTCAGTTGGCTTAACCTTAATCATCTTACGCAAGATTGGACTAAACTGACTTACATTACTCCACTTGTGTAGTTGTTTGAAGTCTTTGTCGGATGAGACAATCATCACTGGCTCATTACCGAAACCAAAATCTTGGTTGCCTTTAGCGAGCACAGCAATGATGTCATCCGCTTCGCACTGTTCAAGATGAATAATCTTATATGGAAAATTCTCAATCATTTCATCACGAATCTTTCCCAGTGTATCGAAGATCATATGCCAGTCGAGTTCAGACGCATCTCTAGTTTTCTTTCGACCAGCCTTATAGTTTTCAAAAAAGTCTCTGCGCCAGTACTTACGACCATCACAGCAGATTACTACCTCACCAAACTCTTTACCATACTTCTTCTTGTATGCTTTGATGGTGGATAGAGTCGCATGACGGATTAGGTTAGTAACTTCTTGTTGGTTATCCGACATCAGTTCTTTCTTGAACGATAGGATGTTGGCAAGTGAAACTTGCGAGTAGTCAATTAGAATCATTTTAAAATACTTTCAATAGGATACATTCTTCATTCACACGACCATTTACTGCTTGTTCTTTAGTGGTCAGTGCCTTATATGCAGTAGTCAGTGGTCGTTTAGTCATTGTCGCAAAGTTCTTGATTACTTCTGGCTTGCGCAACATCTTTGACCCAGACTGCTCTGGATCGTAACCTACGATAGTAGTACCCTTCACGGATAATCCCTTCGCATCAATAGCACGATATACCTGCAGTTTGCGATACTTCGTGTTAAATACCCACAGTTCCTGACTGTTCACAATTGATGAAGCGAGAATAGATTTGATTCCAAACTCAGGACAGTCTTTCATGAACTTCATTTTAGCAACGAGAACACCAGCAGGTTTCTCTTTGCGTTGTCGTGGTGCACGACTGGCTTTTGCTACCTGAACTTGAAGACCACAGGCATCTTTGATCGATTCAACAAGAGCAAGATATTTCTTGATCTTAGTTTTCTTCATATGCGAGTAACCTTCAACCAACTGTGCGTCTTTACCTTCGAGTACTTCTTGCAGTTCAGCAATAGTTTTATCGAACATAGGTGAGACCAACTTAGCAATTGGTCCAGCAACTTGTAGTTGTTTCAGAGTTTCTTTGGCATCGAATGTTTTATCTTCAAGCATAAAATCATCGAGCATGCCTTCAAACTCACCAGCAATCTCGTGTGCTTTCTCGATCATTCGATCCTGAATTGAGATTACATTAGTCACAGGTTTCTCCGCAGTAGCAGCAACTTCTTTTACTGGTGTTGGAATCCTTTTGGTCAATTCTTTGATCTTGGTAGCTAAGAACAATTCTTCCTTTTCCTGTAGGACAGAACCACCATCAACCATTCGAGCCAACACACCAGCATGACGGAAATGCGACTCATCGACTTTCAGCAACAGAGCAGCAAGTTTCTTGTCTGTCTTCGCCACATGAGTGATGAGCCACTTTTTCTTTTCTTTGTCATCGTGACTGTAGCTGTAATAATTTAATGCATGCAACAAGTCAACCTTGTAATTATCTGGTCTGAGTTGTACCTCAGAACCTTTCATCATTCGTTCGACTTTTGCGATCTGCAGTTTGCGTTTAGCTGTAGTAGCCATAGGTATATACCTCCATGTTTATAATCTATTATACCGCAGACTGCAATTAAAGACAACTAATAACCCCACGGATTGTAAGGTTACTTTTTAGAGAAAGAAAGACCCTGACCTGAAACCACTGCAGACAGCAGGAATGCTGCCATCCAAGTATCCAAAGAAATTGGAATTGCAAGAGATGGGAACAGTGTGTTCAATGACCAGATAGTTGCAAGTGGTGCAATTACAATTAAAAAGATTACTAGTGCAATCAACAATAAAATCTTAAGCATGTTCAGTTTCTTTCAATTCTTTAATACGCAATTGCAGTACGGAAATTGCAGTGTTGAAATGTCCAGTGCCTTCTGCATCTGGATTGTAGTAGTAACGACGCAGAGTTTCTACTTCTGTTTCTAGAACTGCGATGTATTCTTCACGAGTGACATCATACACTCCATTTGAAATGGTACTCATTCTGATTTTTCCTGACAGATAGTTTCATACAGTGACTCAAATTCTTCATGCTCAGCTACCTCTTGATTGTAGTTTTGCTTATGATAAACTTTAGCCATACGAGCCAACTGTCGTTTAGATAGTTGGAATTGTTGAGACATATCTTTGATAGTCTCACGGATCAGATCTCGCTCTGCTTCGATTCGTGTCATGCTGCTGGAGATTTCTCCAAGCATTTTCTTGATCTTCAGACGATCTGCTGGACTTGAAATAGTTTGTGTCATTGGTTATCCCATTCGATTCGTTTAATGTTGCTAGTGTTGAATGATCGCCATTCGTTAATTTCCAAGTCAAATACTTGGACAGCATCAGTTTTAGTTGCTGGTTGAGTTGAACCACCCTTTGGATGTTTGTCCTCTGGAATTACACTAAAGTTACGAGTGCATAACATTTTGCGATCTGTTCCATCTTTCTTGGTGAAAGTAACAGTAATTTTACTCTCAGAAAGATATTCACGCAACCACTCTGCAAACTCAGGAGTGTTCATAATCGATTCAGGATCAACACCTGAAGCACGAGCCAATTGGATAAAGTCTATACCACTATTACTTGAAATCATTATTCTCACCTATCATATTAAAAAAATTACAAAACTGTTTGAAGTGCGGTGTATCCAAGAAGAAGTTTACATCGCTGTACTCTGGCTTCTTGTATGTTGGATCAGGATCCGTACTCTGTCGCTTAATACAAATTCGGTGCGAATCGTACTTCTCATCATACTGATGCTCAAGACGGACTTGATAGCCATCAGTAAAATCTATCTCCGCAAAATTAGTTGGACTCATACGGATATACCCTCACCTTAATAAATTCACCATCACCATTTTCAACTTCTTTAGCTGAAACCAAAATTGGAGACTGATCACCGAAAGTACTCCATTTAACTTTGAGTACATAACCCTCAATAAATTCTCGTTTGATGCTCATAGACATTTCGTCTGAGACTGTTGTTTTAGATTGTAACAAAGCTGGAACCTTTCTATTATAACTATCGTATTTAATCATTAACCATATCCTGAGTTAGTTGTAGGGATTTACTGAGAGATTTTGCAGCGACTCTTAATCCATATTCCATCTCACGATTTTTCTGTTTCGCAAGAGACAACTCACGCAGAGTTTTTTGATGTTGTTCATATAAGTCTGTAGTATCTTTTTGAATTGAACTGACATACTTAGTTAAGTTGTGAACAGTAACCCATGTACCATCAGCCAGTTTAGTATGTCCGTCACGAATACGAAATTCGTCAGTCCATCGTTCACCATGTTTGTAAATTGGCATTGGTTGAAATATGAATAATTCTTGTTCTTCTAGTTTCTTTAGAACAAGAGAGAAGTTTTCTTCAATAGAATCTTTACTATAAAACATTATTCATTCTCCTCATAAACATACTCTTCTTCTTTACCATTCATAGCAGCATGAATATCACACAGAGTCATGTGCCAACCATCAGTATAAGTTTTTCCTGGAGCACCACATTCCTCGCATGTACGATAACTCATAGACTCTGCGAAAGAAATATACTGATAGTGTTCGTCAGTTGCAGCTTGAACATAGAATCGAAGTCCACCGAACTTCTCTTTCACTTGAACAGCAACTGGAACCTTACTGGCTTCTTCATCCATAATTTGTTTACGGAGATCAATCTCACCCTGTGTGATAATATTACCAGAGCCACCATACATCTTCTCACCAACTTTATCTTTGATGAATTCATAGCGACTCTTAGCACCGAGCCATTCACTACACAATTTACCACAAAGAACATCGATGATGTTATACCAACCATCACCGCATTCAAAACCCCAGCACATTGCTGTGTTCTGCATATTCTCATTACGATCTTTAAAGATCAGCGGATACCTAGCACATAGTGCTTCATCAAGTTCTTTACGCATTTTCACCACCATAGTAATTGATAATTAATGACATCGCTTTAACCAACTGCATGTTAATGACCACATCTTCAGGATGCAACCAATAACCATCAGGATTTGTTTCATCCTTTGGATTTGCTTCCCATTGATCTAATTCTGACTGAAGATAATTTCTTGCTTCGATCAAATTCGCTTTTGTGATGCCATCGGCAACTTCAAATGGAATTTCTAAATTCTTCATGACAATTCTGTATTCATTTGATACTGCCAATGCTTATACAACTCTTCATATGCTCGAAGTACTTCATCAGGTAACTTATTACCTTTCTTGAGTTCTTCTTCAATCATTCGTCCAAGAGCACGAGCTAAACGGATTTCTTCAATATCATACATATTAGTACCAAGTCCTATGAGTTTCTGCTACATGTTCACGACCATCGTATTCTTCAATCGCCCAGCACACACCATCTGGAATTTCCACAACTGCTAACTCTGCGTGACGACCAGCTGCAGCGTCACCCATCTGCTCTACTACCTCAACCAATGTTGGATCATTACGATCTACATCTCGATAATACCAAGTCTGCTCTGAATGTTTCTGGTTGTATTCTTTTCGTTCATCCATGCTCATTGAATAGAATGCTTCACCCTCTTTCGATTCAAGACGATCTTCTGGTGCAACTAACCAAACAGTAAACAAACCCATTGATTTGAATTTGGTATCATCCTCGATCCAAACTCGTTGACCCTTCAATTCCCAATATCGTTGGCATGCTTCTTTGGACAAACCAAAACCACCAAAGCAACGATTGATTACAACTTTCATTTTACATCCTTAGGTACTTCAATTTTCTCCAACTCTTCAGCTGGATCCCATTCCTCTTCTTCGTTTTCTGCTACCCAGTCTTCATGAGCATTCATCAAGTCAGCAAAGTCAACGATGTCTTCAGGCAACGATTCAATTGAATCTCTGTCAGTAATATCATATTCGAAGTATTCATCAAAACCATCTTGGAATCTACCACAAAACGACATACCACCCTCGTGATAGTATGCATTGACATTATATCCTTCTTCTTCCATGAACTCATAGAGAGTTGTTGGAGGAGACCATGCAGTATCGAAATTGATAGTGATGGTGTTTTCGTCTTGTCGTTCCCAATCATAAACTGAGGCATCCCACTTCGTACCCCAATTATTCACATTCCAACTATACCAGTTTTCTTCTTCAGATGGTGGCATTGGACGAATGGCAGTGAATACTTGTTTCTCTTCAGTTTTCAATGCTGATTCAATCAAGTCAATCTTTGTAACATCTTCGTGACTAATAGTCACAGCGTTCGTGCACCAGTTAGGCATATCAATCTCCTGTAATCAACCTATAATCTATTATACGATACCTTCGAATTTCAGACAACTCGATTGCAATTATCTACTCACACTCAACTCTGCTTCTGGATTGTCCCAACATGCATTGCGATAATTGTAAACAAAGTTGCACAACCCTTCATAACTACCCCAGTGGTTTGGTGGATCCCATTGCATAAAGTGTGTTGGATCTGACAACAGAATATTCCAACCTTCATCAAGCAACTCTGCAATGTCTTTAGCATACTTCAGTCCTACCTGCTCATCTGGTCGCCAAAGAATCTGATACAGTGTCATACCATTGGACAACTTTACCTCACCAGCCATCTTGCCGAGATTGTGGGTAATGTTGCCACTGTAAACAGAGCATGGTTGTGTAACCATCAAATCTACATCTAAACTCATTTCACTTCCTTAGTAGAATCTGCGATATCCTTGTCTTCTCGTAGTTCGACAAAGACTGGGAGGAACAAACTTTCTTCACCAGCTTTATTCTTAATGCGAGCATTGTATTTGATAGCGACAATCTTGCCCAGAATATCCTTCTCTTTAAGCGTCTTGCGATGTTCATCATTGAATCCACTTCCTACATTTACTTTAATAATACCATCAGAGGATTCGCAGATAATTGCGCCAAGCCACTCAGGTTTCTTCTTGTGTGGTTCAGTCCCTACAATCTTAAGATCGCATTCCAATTCACCCTTAAACTTAATCTGGTGCTTGGCTCGTTTATCTTCCCAAATACCTGAACCATCTTTAAGAATGATACCTTCGTATCCAAGACCAAGATATTCTTGGAAAATATCCTGTGCTTCTTCTAATGTTTGCACCATAGTAGATGTAACCATCCATATCTTTTTATTCTCAGATGACTGCTCACCAACTATATTTTGTAGAGTTGAGAATCGTTTTGAATAAGGGAATGGGCAGTTACCTTCAATGAACTGAACATAAGGAATTAGATCCCAGACAGTAGCATGCACCATTGCTGCTTCTGCTACAGAGATTGTTCCTTTGTTTGCTTTGTTGAGGATACCATTGCCTGTCTGCCTATCAGCAAACTGATGATCACCATCAAGCATAACCAAAAGTTCACCATCGAAGACACAATCGATATCGCCAGCAAGAGCAATAAATTCTTGCTCAAGGTTGCCCAATAACTGAATTTCTTTTCCATTTCTACTCCTAAATTCACACTTACCTTCACGGACAATAGCGTTGAATCGCATACCATCCATCTTCATTTGAGCATAGGCTGGATACTTAATTTTCTCAACCAACTTCTGCTCAAATGGAGAACACAACATGCATGGATATTCGGGAATCAATCCCATCCATACATCGTTAGCAGTGGATGCCTGAACACCACACATCAAATCTTTCTTAATGATTCGTTCAATAACCTTAGCATCATCAGCTGAAACGGATGAGAGAAGCATACGCAAGTATTCGATTGCAGCATTGCCAGTTACAGTCCTTGAAGACAAATCATACAAAGCAACCAGTGCTTGATCCAAACTTGTTTGATGTTTGTCTGTAGTGTAAGAGGGAATCTTACGCTGATAGAACTGAGTGAATGGATCCAGCGCAAGACGAATCACTTCACGCAAAGTTTCATTGTTACTATACAACTTCAGTTGTTCTAGTTTAAAATTTCGTGATGGGTTTGCAGCCAACACTTCAAGAAATTCATTCACACTCATGTTTAATCCTTTTCAATCTTTTATATAATTTTTTACTTGCAACAACTCTCATGCGGTACTTTGGAGTACGCAAGTCTTTAGCCACATGGTTCCTGCGAGGGATCCTCTTCGTCTTTTCCGTCGTCTTTTCCGTCTTCATATAAACCCATTACTGTTCTGTGCGCAACAACACACATCATCTCAAATACCAATACCTGTCGATCATGTGGGATGCTAACACCCATTTTCATCATTCGATTATTCCAATCTTCAATAGCCAGTGCACATTCATATTCAAGATTAGATCCAAAATCCTCTTGAACAATAGGCATATCTATACCACCTATCTTCATACTCTGCTCCTCGAATTTGGAACTAAATCACCACTCATTTGTGACTTAACTTTATGACAAATCACACATAACTCTTGCACATTTTTCTTAGAATTATTTGCGTCATTACCATCGATGTGATCCATTTCAGTAATGAAAAACTCTTTAGGTAACAATTTAAAATTCACAGCACATTTGAATCCTAATCTTCCATCTTTATTAGAACATTTATTCTTCTTGAATGGAGAAACTCCATCAGCATAAGCAAATTTACCTGTCTGTGCTTGAGAACAATGTCCACAAACTGGTCTCCATTTTGCTGTACCATTAGAATAGTAAGCAGCAGTTGTTACTGGTTTACCACAACCATCATTAATACATAATGGTCTTTCAGATTCATTAAGAAGAATTTTTGTTCTTGGTCGTCCCATTATGCCACCACGAAACCAGATGTGTCTTTCTTTGCTTTACCCTTAGCCTTCAAGCCAACGATAACTCCCTTTGGATCCAAGAAACGCAAGTCTGTTTCATCACCATTGATAACTGGCAACCCCAAGTATGTTTTGGGTAGATCTTTCTTGAACACCACAGCGATATTCATACCAGAAGATTTTGCCTTCAACACATCGTTGATGTTACCATCTGCATTAGAAAATGTCAGATGATAGTTCTTGATATGAGAAACCTTACGACCAACAATTTTAGTATAGTCATAGAATTGCACATCAGGAAACATTTCAAAGATGTTCTTACGATTAGCAACTTCGTATTTTTCCCACGAGAGATCAGAAGTGCCATTCAAACGAAACACTGGTGTCAACCCTTGCTTCTCTGCTTTTGTTTTTGTTTTGATAATCTCAACAACCAATTCATTCAAGAATGCTTGACGATTCTCGAAGAATGCTTTAGTCTTACGGATTCGTGCTTGCTGAATCACATTAGTTGATTCACCTTTCTTGAAGATGCCACCACGACCAGCAGTGTTCAAACAAGCAGAAGTGCATCCAGCTGTTCGCTTAGGACATACTTCTTTGCCAGAAAGATTCGCAGGTGCTAGGTGAAGAACAGAAGACAAGAAACCCTTCTTCTCACCCTTCAACAATTTCGGATTGCCAACAGTCAACAGTGCCATAATATATCCTTACTTAAAAACAATCAAAGCCAACAAAATGCTATTGAAGAAGAATCCAACTGCATTTGATACGATATACAGCGTATCTTTTTGCACGATGGCTCTAAACAAGAACAGCATCAAACCAGACCAAACAAGAATCACCATGCTTACTGGTGGAACCCTGTCTGAGTAACCTAAAATTACTCCGAGAGTCGTTGGAAGTGTCGCTCCGTGAATCAGAATCATTCCAATCCATCCACTAAGAGCACCTAATTTTTTAATAGTATTTTCATTCATCATAAGATTATTATACAGCAGTATGC
>Ga0247723_1000983_pt1 | contig 17368 bp, 42 predicted proteins | sample MSEWelMarce5H_FC_FD_189079 | JGI IMG/M metagenome (GOLD analysis project Ga0247723, IMG submission 189079) | Subsurface sediment microbial communities from gas well in West Virginia, United States - MSEEL Well Study Marcellus 5H_FC | ecosystem: Environmental > Terrestrial > Deep subsurface >... | reverse complement strand
CACAACATCGCCTATTGAAGCAGAAGCTAAAGTTACATCCGCAAATGCAACTCTAAGTTTTCCACTTTGCTCATTCGCATCAATCTTTTCAGAAGGTACGTTTTGCGACCATTTAGTCTTTTGTGTTGAGTATAATGTAGCCATTATAGTTTTCCTTTTTTGTTAGTTATTATTCGTCGCACGCTATTTGAACAACTTTTTCTTCTTCCATTCTAGTTGCGCCAATGCTCATGCAGTAATAAACTTGAGTGCTGTACGATTTGTCAGCTCTTTCATCTATTCTTGCCATAACATCTTTACCGATAGCTAATTTAATAGCATCAGCTGTAAAGGCATAACATAGTCTGTCGTCAGTGTTAGTTGCATCAAATGCTAATCTATTGCTAACAATAAATTTAAAACCTAAGAAAGAGTCTACTTGACCCTGAGCTAGAGCTTTAACTGTATTGAAATCAGCAGATGTGATTTGTGTTGTTCCTAATAAATCAGAGATTTGTTTTGGTCCACATACAAAGTATCTTTGTATAGATGGATCAACATCATTTACATCTAGGATTTTTTTAGCTTCCAACAATTTAGTTATAGTTAAACCATCAGTTTGTGATGAACTGTAAGGTTTTTGACCAGAAGGTAAAGATACCGAAGTAGCTCCAGTTTCTCCTGTATAACTTGTGCCGCCAAGAGCTGTAATGATAACATCATCCATCGCTCTTCCCATAGCAGCAGCCGCAGCTTTTGCATAAGAAGAAGTTGGATCAATTAGCATTCTAACTTTGTCTGCATTGTCTATTAGATCAGCCCACTCATAGTCTCCAAGACTAACTCGTCTACGACTATGTGGAGTGTCCACTTGCGGTGTATCAGAGTGGCGCGATGTTCTTAGAACAGCAGTAGTTTTTCCTACTTGATCAAAGAAAGCATTTTTGCCAACGATTGTTTCAACATCCGCAGCGCTTCTTAAATACGATCCCATTTGTTGAGATAGCATTTGTACGTTTGAACTGTACTGCTGTACAAAAGCAGTTGTTATTTGATTTGACATATTGTCATCTCCATTGGTTAAGTTTAATTTAAATAAACGAATGGATTTTCCACAACGTGGATCTATTCTAGAGTTTTACATCTTCGTAGATGTTTGTCTTTTCCAAATGCCAATAGGGTCTAAAAGATTATCCTAGTGATTTGCTCTATACATCAGTTAACTGCTGACGTAAAGCGAAAACTTCTTGAACAGCTTTATCATGGTTTGGATGTGATTTATTCCAATAAGCAGATCCTGGAGCTTGCAATTTAGCTATCTCACCCTCTATTTCATTAGGAGTTAAATAGTTTGGACCAGATTGCGCTACAAAGCTATCTTCTCCTACCATTTCAGCTAATTTAGCAAATGCTTTAACAACTTGTGGATGATCACCTAATTTAACACCACTTTCTAAATTCATGTTAAGAACATCTTCTCCAACATACTCTCTAGCTAATTGTGATGCTTTAGTTATCTTTTGTTCAAAAGCTCTACCAAATTCTTTACGAAGTTGTTGTTCACTTTCAACACGAGCTGTTTCAGCAGCAGCATCTAAACTTTTTAAATTTTCAGACATCATGTCGTTATAGAATTTAACAACACCATCTGCTTGCTGTGGTAATAAACCTAATTTATGAGCTTGCTCAGAAAATACTTTTAAAGCGCCTTCATCAATGTTTGCATCTTCAGATATATTATATTTATATTCTTCCGGAGATTTGGGTCTTCCTAGTTTATCATAAACTACATTCCAATCTTCTTCAGTTGCATGTTTATTAGGTAGTGGTATTTTTTCTACCCCAACTAATTTTTGTGCATGAATATAACTTTTAGCTAAACTATTAATATCTTTAATAGGTGCTAAAGATTTATCTGCTCTGATGTCTTCTGCAATACTTGTTTTCCAATCTACTGCAGCTTGTTCAACTACACTTGTAACATTATTATTTACTGGAGAAGTCGCTGGACTTCCAGATGGTTGAACTACTTGTTCTACCACTGCCTGTTGATCACTCATTATTTCCTCCATGTTTTTTGTTGATCATTGATTTAATAAATAGATAGACAGATCTTTGTCCCTCTAAATATGCGCTTTCATAACTATCTCCTTTAACGAAAGTAGTTACGTTAGCATTACATCTTCGCTCTAGATCCTCAAGAACTTTTTCTCCATTCTCAGATCCAAAACAAATCTTATAACTTGTGTTTAAATTTTTTATATCTTTACTGTTCATTTATCGCTTTAAGTGCAGGAGCAGCTTTTCCAGCAGCTTCAGCAACTTGCATTTGTTGTTGCATTTCCATTTGCTGTTGTTGCATTTGTTCCCTTTGCAAGCGAATTTGTTGTACTTGAACATCTGATTTCATAACCTTAGCTGGTATTCCTAAAATATCTTGTATGTATCTTACTAAACCATCTATATCTATGTGATCAAACACAGGTGCCATATTTTGTAAAGAACCAAATATTTCAACACCTCTCATAATTGAGGATAACTCTGAAGTCTTTTGAGCTTTAGCTAATGGTGATACGTATTCTATTTCAATATCTTGATTTCCCAAAAATTCTGGTGGTTGTGGAAATTTTTTATTTCTCAATAGAATATTAAAAGCTCTAGTAATTAATGGTTGTAATAATTCTGATTGTAGTCTTCCTAGAACTGGACCCAACAATCTCATTTTTTCTTCTGTTCTTTGTAATACTTCTGTTGCTGTCATTTGTGGACCAGTGCTTGTCATTAACTGATCAACGAAAAAATTCTCTCTAATTGCTTTACGTCTTTGTTCTTCCATATTTAAACCTAATGGATTGTTAGCTCCAATATTCATTGGTTCAATTTTATCTCTAGTTCCAGCTCTATAGTAATTTAATCCTCCAGGTATAGTTCTTATTGGTAAAAGAAAACCATCATCAGGTACAAGAAGCGGAGGATCTATTTGTTTTTGTGCAGCTCTAATAGTTGTTTTAGACATTGTATTTAACATCTTAACATCTGCTAAAGCATTCATCGCAGGTGATCTTCCATAAATTTCGTTAGATGCTTTTAAGTATCTAGGAACTACATAAGGAAACTCTTCGTAACCACCTTCTTTTAAAACTGCTCCACTATCTGGATCTACATAAATTGAATAATAAGGTTTACCTTTATTACCCTTTGCAATTCCAAATTCTTCGTTTGGCATTACTAAATGTAATATTGGAACTTCATCATGTGGATATGATTTTGCTTTGTCTTTTAAATTTTTTGGTAAGTTTGCTTCACCGAATTTTAACATTACTGTTCTAGCAGGTAGATAGAATTTTCTAAGCATACTATCCACCATACCTCGCTCATCTTCGGTAATAAAAATTTCTGCAATATAAATAGTTCTAAATCTTAGATCGTCATTAATATCTTCTTCAATCAACATTGCTGCTGTACCAAAAGAAATTAAATCATGGTATAGTTCAAATATTTCTTGTTGAAAATTAGATGAAGAAAAAACTTTGTACATAATATCTGTACAAGATTCTAACCATTCTTTTGCCTCATCATCTTTATCAAGTTGATTATTTCTATATTTTAAATAAAAAAATGGTGATGCAATATTAGTTAGCATTCCATGTAATGATGCTGACAATAATTCTAAAGAATGAATTGCTGTACCATCAAAAATTAGTTCGTGTCTTTTGTCTCCCTTAGATCTTTTTTTTGTAATATCTGCTTTTCGCGGCATCATATAATCCGCAACTTCTTGCCAATGTTCTTCCCAAGTTTGACGTTGAGTATTTAAACTTTGGTATCTATCCAATACCAATTTTGCTTTTGGATTCATTGCCATATTATGCGCCTAATAAAGTTTTAGTAGAAAGAGTAGTCTGATCGCTTACACCAGAAGGTGATGTAAGTATAGTCATAGATCTTCCTCTTCTTTTTGCTTTAATTAATCTTGATGCTTCTCCCTGTTCAACTTCTGCAGTTGTTGGAGAAGTCATTGGTTGTGGTTTTGGAGCATCAACTTGTGGAGCTGCTGCTGGTTTTGCTCCAGCAAATGAGCTTATGACTGATTTAATTGGTGATGTAACTCCTCCCATATTATTCTCCTAGTAAAGTTTTTTTCTGTAAAGTTTCTTCTTCTGTCAATCCTTGCGCGCCAGTTAAAATTGTAGATGCTCTTCCTTTACGTTTACGTCTAATCTCAGCTTGTTGTGCAGCAACTTCTTCTGCTCGCGCTTTGTCATCATAAGCAGGCGGAGGAGCTGGCGGCGGCGGAGGTGGTGGCGGAGCTGGAGCTTTAGGCATTAAAAATCCCATAACTATTCTCCTAAAAATTTTGTTAAGTTTTGTAACATGTTAAATCCATATTATATTATTTGCCATTGGTAAATAGCTTATTTAGAAAATATCTTATACTCAGAATCTGTAGCTCTAGGCATAGAGGTGCTTTTATTTAGCACTTCATTTACAGACAATGCTAAATATCTAAATGCATCTGCAGCATGAGAAGACCAGGCATGTACTGGCTTGCTATGAAATATCTTCATCTTTTCGTTATATTTTCTATGGTAGTGTCTTAATGCATCAACTAGATGTTTACAATTATCCATATCAATCCAGCATCTAGGTAAGATCATTTTAGCGGAGTGGATGCCATCTTCCAGCGGCAGCTTCGGCAAAATTTTAAAATTAATACCTAGCTGATAAGCAACATCTCTTCTAGTCTTGCCAGAAGAAAATTCAGTAACTTCTATATCATGCGGTGCATAATGCGTTTTATAAAAGTAATCTTTCTTACTAACAATATCGCAGTAGTGTGGTAAACCTTCTTTGTTGTTTTCGTAGTAATCTATTATATGAATTGCAGCTCCAACTTGTTGGTAGAATATTATAGCTGTAGAATCTCCGACACCAATATCCCAAGATGTATTAACTGGGAATGCCGGATTGTAAGGAACTCTAGTTAATTGTTTTTTATCTTCTAAGTCTTTTACAATAGATCCAAAAATAGATCCTGATATATTTGCTATCCAGGAGCATTCAAATTCTTGTTGATATTTTTCTTCTCCCATTTGCTCTCTTGCAGCTTTTAATTCTCCTTCATCAACTATGTTTGTTTTGGATGCTGGAGCTGTATAAGCAAACCAATCATCATGGGTTAATGCATACTGATATAATTCATAAAATTGATTTGACATTCCGGCAGGTGTTCCAATAAAAACGCACCATCCTTTTCTGTCGGATAGGCAGGGTCTAAGAACTTCATTCCAAAGTGTTGGATCTATTTGTGCCATCTCGTCGCAACAAGCTCCATCTAAAAATATACCCCTAATGCTATCAGGTGTTTCAGAAGATAGCAGGGTTATTCTAGCGCCATTGGGTAGATCGCATCTCAATTCTGTTTCGTGAAATCTAACTCCAGGAATAACACCGGCATATTGTTTTAAATAATCCCAAGCAATGTTTTTCGCCTGGCGATATGTTGGAGCGATGTAGGCATATCTAGGATTCTTTTTTGTGTTTAGCAGTGCCTCAATAAGTAAATGATTAATTAACATTACTGACTTGCCGAATCTTCTATGACAAGCAAGTACAGAAAATCGGAACTCTTTTAGCTTTTCGTGCAGTTCTTTTTGTTGGGGTCTTGGATCGTAGGGTATATCAACTATCATTAATGTATCTTTGGCATATCAGAAATATCATCTATTTTATGATAATCAATTCCAATCTTTTTTAAAATTTTGTTTGCGAATTTATCCATGTGATCGTTATCCTGGAATCCATTAAAATGAATTACCAAAGAACCAGAGTCTTCATTTACAAATAACAAAGCTGTAATTAATGCGTCATCTTCTTTAGACATGGTGAGTGTGTGGCTGTGTGTGTGAAATTCCCAATATAGATATAAATAATTTTCGCGCCTGCCTGCTTGGGTATACCCCCTCAAATGTTCTTGGTTTGTTCGCCAAAATCCAGGCAATACAACCTATGCTGCATTTCCGATAATTAACAGTTATCACCCATGCACTGCAACATAACAGTAATTTATTACTAACGATAACTAAGGTTATCACTAGCAACCTGTAATTGTGTAGCAATAAACCGCATAGAATATAGAAAGAACTCCATAACGCGCGCGCAAGACTGTGTGTCAACGTATACATTAACCAACTATTCAACATCTTGAGCATCAACATTAATTGTTTTCTTAACCTGTCCACCCCAACGTATTGTGATTGTGTTATCCTGTTTAATCTCTTGCTTAGACTTCTCACCAAAGATATCTGATATCAATTTACTAACCATCCAACGTACATGCGTTAACTTCTCTCGCCAATACATCATCTCCTGATTACTCTTGGGGTTTGCTAACTCTTCGTTAATCTCATCAAGCAAAGTGAATGCACCAATCCTTCTTGCTTTCATTACTGTTAAATAAATCTTATCGTCTTCACGCATCCATTTGTAAACTGTAGATAAACTTGGCATCGTTTTATCTTTACAAATTTTAGTGAGTGGAATCCCCTTCTCTAACTCAGTAGAGATTTTATCAAGTGTTATTAATTGTTGAGCTGTCTTCTCCTGGAGATCGCTGCTTAATGTATTTTGCTCTGAGTTCATCTTCAGTTAAATGTTTTAAAAACTTTAAGTTACGTAATGCTTTGAGTTTACCTTCAATCGTCTTAGCATTCCAATCACTCATCCCACCATGATTTTTACATCTATAAAAACCAGACTTCATCAGGTAACCTTTTGCCTTACATCTCACAGTGTATTTACTACCCCTCGTCATACTATCGCACTGAATCTTATGTAAAGGTTTCCCAACCATATCTTGTGGATTATCTAAGCGAACATACAACCTATTGCAACACATAAGTTATAAACACTAATCCGGTATTGGTTCTTGTTTTTTGAACCTGTGTATTTTAAACCTCTTGCCTGAAGCTCTTTCCTCAACGCACACAAATTCCCCCTCAATACCAATAGGTTTAAATTTAACTAAGTATTTATCATCCATAGGGATGGGGGATCTGGGATTAAACTGAGTTGGGTTTTTACTAAAATTTTTATATCTACTATTATAGTTATATATATCTAGTTTATTATTATGCCTGTGAGGCACATCTGAGTGTTCTGTGAGGCACATCTTGTTTTGAAGCGGTAATGTATAAGATTGCGTGGATCTTAGTCTATGCACGATTATAACCTTTAGTCTAGCAAGCTCCGCAATGGAACGTCTTACAGTTGAATATGATAAACCTGTTAGCGAACTGATAGTTTTCATCTTGGGGAAGCATTTTTTCGTCTTCTCATTCCAAAACGTAACTAGCGCATAATAAACCAGTTTAGATTGTGGGGATAACTTATCATGTCTCATAATCACAGGATCTAACTTATGATACAAGCTCATTTATGATTTAACCTGTTTCCTTAATACAGAACTTCTTGTGATCTTCGTGATACTTAGACATTTCACCAATCCAATCCTGTACACTTAATTGGAACATCTGCGATTTGAATGGTGCTATTTTCTGTACCCTAAAACCACTCATAACACCCTTAATTTCATCGTATTGATAAAATACCAGATAAGCATCCAACTTAGCTCTCTCAGCTAACCTGCGTGTTGTAGTAGAAGTTTTGTATGCTTGGTTTTTATCGTAACAAGTCTCGGCAAGAAATAAAGGTTCATAACACTTCCTGCATATTTCAACCTGATCTAAATCAATCATACCTAAATTATCATCAGCATAACGATGCCATTGTGAGTATTTATCGCCTTCATTATAGTAATTATCTCTTGCCATTATTTATTTTTTATTAATTTGCTAATTTCTAGTTGATTTGCATTCAGTTCTTCTGTTAAAATCGTTACCCTTTTTTCTAATTCATCAATCACTAATCGCTGTCTTTCAATACAACTTTTCTGTTGCATAATAATTCTTTCTAGATCATTGGGTCCACGTTCCATTATGCTATGCTACAAGTATAGGCAAAAACTTCTTTGCTTTTGTAAAATGTACCAATCTGGGTATATTTTTTGCCTCTTACTTTTCCTGAGTATGTTATTTTTTTAAATGCAGCATCACAGAAATATGCGTCATATTTATCAACTTTGTATTCAAAGTTATTAATTACACCATTCATCATTATAATTGTTAAAATAATTTTCATTTAACCTTTTCAACACTGATAATTACTGAGTTTGGAATAATATTAGTATTAGCAATCTCAACATTATTCTCATCATCATTATCAACACTGTAATCAGCAAATGTTATTGTGTCTGTTTTAGTTTTCTTTAAAATATGACAAAGACTTTTAACTACAGCTGTTTTTTGATTAGTGGCATCATCAATGGTTTGCCAGGAGCTGTCTGAAACAATGTCTTTCCAGGTAACTATATAATGCGTAAAATCTATTGTAGAATTTTTATATTTTTTAGATTTCTCTTTTCGCTTACCCATAAAAATCCTGCGCTTTAACTTTATTATCTGTTTTGTTTTGAATATTAATTATGTTAGAGCTGCGTGGTATCCTCTCACCTAAACACCATTTACGAACTGTGGCTGTTGGGTTTGTTCCTTTAATTTCTAACAGCTTTGCCAATCCGCTGTATGTAAGGTTATTCTTATTTTTAAAATCTAATAACTTCATAGCTGAATACATATAGCCAAAAAAACTATTAATACAACTGGTTAACTTATGAACAATGTCAATAACTATTCTATTGTTATTTGTTCTACATTAATTCATAAGCTGTATTGAACAACATGGAAACATTAACAGGTTATTTACCAGATAAAGTTTTAGCAGAATATTTTGCAGCTAAGAAAAAAAGAGAGTTGCTTCCGATCTGGTCCCAGAAATATAATATAGATCATTTCTCACCATCGCAGTTAAATCAAAAAGATGGAGTATGGAGTTTTAAATATTTATATTGTGATGAGAAGGATCGCAGAGAGTTTGATATTAATTCTAAGATGCAAGCCGGCAATGCTGTAGGTAAAGCAGGAATATTATTACATGCAGATGTAGAATGGGTAGGAGATAAACATGTTATTCACAAACCTTATCCAGAGATTAACGATAGCATATTTCAAAAAGTATACGAACAAGCTGAGACTTATTACATGGAGTACAAACCTGTAAATGATTTAGATCGTCAGCAATTCCAAAACAACAGAGAAAATTTAACAGAAACAATTAAAACATTTTTTAAAGCATTCAGTGAAGTAGGTTTTAAAAAACCAGTTCATTGTGAGAGAACTATTGCAGTTAAATTAAAAAATTGTGTGCTGCCAGTTATCGGTAGAATAGATTTTGAAGACGAAACATCATTCCTGGAATTAAAAACTAAATGGGGAAGGAAAGCTCCTAAACCTAAAAAAGATGGAACAACTTCTTTTTATAATGTTACAATCAACGATAAGATTGATTCTAATCATTTATTACAGGTTGCAATCTATTGGCATGCAACGAAGAAAAAACCTCATTTATTATATGTAACTAAAGATCAATACAAATTATTTACACCTGAAAACTGTGAGCAGTTACAACCTGAAAATTTAAACTTATATGTTAATCAAGCGCAGATAGTTGCTTATCGTAGAGAAAGATTAATGGCACGACATGATGGTGAGCATAGTTATTTTACAGATTTAGATCCAGACTTTGATCATCCTTATGCTTGGAACATTGGATCTCAATACAAAAATAAAGCAATGCAATTATGGGGTTTAGCAAAATGAAAAGAACTATTGAAATGATTGTAGTTAATCCAACGTGTGAAATTAAAAGATTTAAAAGCAGACAGTTCGTTAATAAAATAAAAAACACTATAGTTGGTTTTATTTTGTTCTCCCTTTTATGTCTGATTTTAAATAACCTGGAGAGTGTGCAAGCCATTCTCCAGGCAATAACAATAAAGGTGATATAATGACAAATAAAGAGATGTTTAAAGACGTAGATCTGCCTTCATTAGCTGTACGCATGTACAATGTAATGAAGAATGCTAAGTCTGTAACAAAAGAGACAGCTCGTGGTGGAGTTCCTTACAAAATTGTAACTCACAATGAAGTAAATAACACCATCAAGACTGAGATGATTAAACAGGGAATTATTGCAATTCCTTCTGTGTCTAATCATTCAAGAGAAGGTAACTTTACAATGGTGTCTATAGACATGAAATTTATGAATATAGATAATCCGGAAGATTGTTACACAGCGCAGGGATTTGTTGGATATGGAGTTGATCCATCAGATAAAGGAATAGGTAAAGCAATTAGTTATGCAACTAAATATGCTTTGCTAAAAACTTTTATGCTTGAAATAGGTGATGATGAAGAGAGTGAACTTCACAATCTAAAACCAGAACCAGTTTCAAAGTTTACACAAAGCTCTGCAAGAACAAACATAATCAACCAAACCAAAATAGGAGGTTTTAATGGCTGATGCTAAAAACAGTGGAGGGATATTCTTTACAGATCCTTCAACTAAAGAAAAAGAAACAGACTTTGATTTCACAGGTACAGCAATATTAGCTGGCTATAAGCTAGTTGCTGATGCAGGTGCATCATCAAAGTTATACATAGGTGGTTATAAAAAAGTAGTTGGAGCAGGAAAGTCTATGCCTGAAGGCACAGAGTTCTTATCTATCTATTCTGTTAAACCAGCTAAGGATGGAGCTGCCGCAGCTAAACCTGCAGGCGCTTTCCAAAAGCAACCCTACAGGAGATAAGTATGAAATATAGCTTAACAAAAAAACAAAAAAAGATTTTTGATTTTGTAAAGAGCTATATTCAGAAAAATAAGGAAGCTCCCTCGTATGAAAGAATCATGCGAGGGGTTAACCTTAAATCTAAAAATTCTGTATATAATTATGTTAATCAACTAAAGGATAGAGGATGGATTACAACGAAGATAGGCAAATGCAAGAGCATGACACTGATAAAATAAGTTTATCAGATATAACTAAAGATCCAATTACACAAAGAGTTTTGGATAAGATTATTTCAAGATCAATTATTGGAATGAAAAGATTTGGAGTTACTATGCATGACAATCCAAAGGATGTAGATCAGTGGTTATTGGAAGCTCAAGAAGAAGCAATAGACTTAATAAATTATTTAGAAATTGCTATTGAAAGATACAGGAAGTTAAAACAAAAACTTCACGCGTTGATGCAAGACAATGGATAAGTATAAAAAAATTATTTATGGCGAGTGTATGTTCCGCATTGAAGAAGAGTTTGAAACTTTAGAAGATGCTAAAAGTTCATCTCCTGGAAGCAAAGCAGTTTATAAAGTTGACAACACAAAAGTTGTTAGAACTTTAATTAAAATAAAAGATTCAGAATAAGTTATTGATTTATCTACATTATTTCTTTGTGTAGATATCTAGACATATTGGCTAGACGATGTCATATATAGGTTATGCCAAACAAATCACAGAAAGGAAAACAAATGAACAAAGTATATCAAAAATACCTTCCAGAATATTTATCAACTAAAAAATATGTTTGGATGAAGACTCCAGATCTAGCATCTTTAATATTAGATGGATGCAAAAAAACTTTTCCTCAATATACATTTGCAAAATCGTCAAGCAGGTTTGCTGGTGGTTCTTCTGTAACTATATACTTACAAACTGGATGGGAAACTATCTCAGGAGAAGATAAAAAAGAAATTAATAGATTTATAGATCAATATTCAGGAGCTGGTTTTGATGGAATGATTGATTATAAATTCTACAAAGATATTTGGATTACTCCAGATGGATTAGTTGAACAGGCAAAAAGTGAAGGTTCAGCTTGTACAGGTGGATGCTATGAAAAGTATTCTTATAAACCAACAAATCCAGATTCAATTTTAGTAAGCAGTGGAGCTTGGGTTTCATTTGTTTCTAGTCCAAAATATGGAACAAAACCTTGTCAAGCATATACTGAATATTGCAAGAAAAAATATAACCAACAGGAGGCAGCATGAAAAACAAAAAAACAAAAACTTTTTTATCATTACCTGTAAAGGAAAATATAATAGATATTCCAATACTTGAAAAAATTGGTTTCAAAAAAATACCAAGTGATGATGGTTTTGTAATGTACGAATTAACACCATCAAGACTTAATCAACAAAAGGAGACAGCTTAATGCAAAAAATAAATAAAAAATCTTGGTTAAAAACATACGAAGTTAAACCAATGATAACAATAGAATATAAAATAAAAAATGTTTTTGGCAATACCGCTAAACCTTTAAAAACAGTTAAACCTTTTAAAGTTAATACTGTTAGAGAAGCTATTGATATTTGCGAATATGGAGTTGAAAAAGATTTCGCTGTTTTCGTAAATGATAAAAAATATATTCCAATGAAAGGTTTAGGAAGAACTATTGATTTAAGCAAGGAGGTGGCATGATCATTAGTAAAACTCAATTAGATTTAATTAGAAGATCATCAGATGAAATTTTATTAAATAAATATGATTATTATAACAGCATGCCTGTTAGAACTTTGACAGCTCTACTTAATCTAAAAGCAATTAAACAAGAACTAAATAGAAGAAATCTTTTAGATTTTAAAGTTAATGAAGATCAATATGAAATAGAGGTAGCATCACTATGAAGAAAATTATTAAAGATAAATATGTACTTGCACAATCATTCTTACAAAAATCATTAGATGAACAAGATCCAACATTGTCAGACTTTTATTACACTCAATATGTTGAGATGTTATTTAAAGCTGATGATGATCAATTAAAAGAGAAAGAGGTAACTCAATGAAAATAATTAGATGTCCAGATTGTAATAGTTCTAGAGTACAATATTTAGCATTTCAAAGAAACCTTGCTTACTTACAAAGTGAGCTAACTCAGGAATGGTATACTCCAAACATTACAACTCAGGATATCCAGGCAGATCCAAACCCAACTTTTAGATGTGTTAAATGCGATAATGAATGGGTAGGAATTAATGATTGAAACATTACAAGATTTATTTTGGTATGAATTAATCTTAATCTTAATTTTAATATTAATATATTTTAACAACAGGAGATAATATGCTTACATATATAATTACATTAATGCAGATTCTTATACTAATAGCAGCAGGATCATTAGTTTATGATGTTGCTAATTTTTTATTTCAATTTGATCAAGGAGATATCAATGAGTGAATTTACTAAAGCAGCCATTATAAGATTAAAAACCTCTATTAAAGGAAGAACCAAAACAATTAACAATAAAGAATATAGAGAAGGTTTTATTACTGGGTCCAGACTTGTTTGGGATTTTATGCATAGAGAAGTCTCTAAATATAAAGCTAAATATTATGCTGTTATTTCTAAAAAGAAATTATATGCAATTAAAGAACCAACTAAAAAAAATAATATCGTTAGTATATTTCCTGAGGTTAATCATATTTTGGAGAAAGTTTGTAAAAGATTTGATGTCTCATTAGATGAGATTAAGTCTCCAAGCAGATTACAGAAATTTGTATATGCAAGAACTATAGCTATTAATATCATGCTTGAGAGAGCTAGTATGAACTACACAATCGTTGGCAATGTTCTTGGTAAAAGGAACCATACAACTATTATGTATCATCATAACCAAAAGAATTTAAAGATTGGTTATTGGAAACCGCAGAACGAGATTTGGAATATTTACGAAGAACTAAATAAAGAACTATAAAATAGTTTTTTTATCTTTAAATCCAGACAACATATTCTTGTATGCTTTCTTAGATATTGTAGATTCTTTTTTAGATCTAGATGTTCCTGCTTTTTTACGTTTATTTATATTATAATATAAACCTTTACGAGCCATCTTACCTTCTTTAGTTTCGTGGTATTTACTTTCTTTTTCTTCGTTCATCATAAAATAGTTTTTTTCTTTTTTTTAACACCAGTAATTGTTCCTTTATTTTCTGATGCATAAAAAACTTCTTTAGCTTTAGCTCCATATTGTTTTTTCATGGCAGCCATAATCTTTTTACCTTTTTCATTTAGTGGCATAATATCTTTCCTCTTTTCTTTGTTCGGCAGCTCTTCGTCTTAGGTTATCCTGGTGGTATCTATCAAAGCAATCACCATCTCCTGCATGACAAAATCGCAAACCCTCTGCATTAATAACCCAACCACCCATATTTGACAACAATTCTTTATTGCAAATAAAGCAGAAACCACAACGAAATACTGAGTTCTTTTTCTTTCTCACGACTTCTTATGTCTTGCAGCGAAAGCTCTGGCAGATTCTTTATTTCTAAACCCCCATGCTTTTAGCGCTAAAGCCAATCTAGTGGGTCTATTCTTACTATCCTTCATGGCACCTGCCATACCACCAAAGCGTGCAGCAAAAGAGATCCTACGTGGGTTTAAACCACCTTTAACCGGAGCTTTAAGGTTTGAACCTTCGGTTCTTTTAAAGTAAGCTCTACCTGCAGCTGTTAATCCACCCTTTGGGTTCTTATGTTCTTTTTTCATAACACTTACATTTATCTAGTAATAAGCAACCATGCATAGTTTTAAATATACATTCAATCATCTTGAAAACTTGCTTGATTTTTTAATAACCTTTTTAAATTTAACTATTCTTACTTTACGTTTATTTGATTCAACATTCCATAAGAAATTACCTAGCCAGGTATTAAATTTATTTAATAACTTAATCATGCTCTACCTTGTCCCACGTAAGGTTTATAAGTTTTATTCTTATTAACTCTTTTGGTATGCCTACCTTTTCTTTTCTTAGGCGGTTTTCTTATATGTTTGTTTTCTAGATTTTTTTTTGCCATTGTAATCTTTATTAGTTATTTTTTTAGCATACTTCATTGCGAATGCTGTTTTAATTTGATTGCTCATTTAATTCCTTTAATTTCTCTTATTCTTTTAACACCATGCTTATCAGTTTCAACAACTGCTTCAACTTCTTTGCATTCCATTCTTACAGAATTTGTACCACCATCACGTTCAACTTTACGTTTTTGTTCTAAGCAATCAGCAAGATTAATTTTAGGTGAGTAGTTTTCTAACTTACCATTAAGAAACATTAGTAAAGCAAATACTATTTCACCCATTATTTACCTCTTAATGAATCTAGTTCTTTTTCTAGTTTATCTACTTTTTTTTCTAACTGAGCTATTAATACTTTAGTGTGTACGTTTTCTTCTAATTGTTTAGAGTGCTTGTCTATTGATTTAGCTTGATACTCAATTAACATATACATCTCCTGGTTCTTAGGAGTTTGTTCTGCTTTCTTTAATAGATCCTGCGCCATTAACTTCTCATTAGTCTCAAGTCTATTTAGTCTTTCAACTATTCCAAAGTAAGTCCAGACAGCAACAACGATAGCAGATACGATAGCTACTATATTTTTAATAGGTAAAGATACTTGTGTTTGATCGCTTAACTTTAGACTATCCATTTTCTTGATCTTTGCTTTGTACTGGTCTAGCAGCTAAAGACTTTGCAACACTCTCTGCTGATCTTCCGATGGTATAACCGCCAACACCAACAGTTAATAAATTTGTTACCTCTGAAGGCATATCAACACTTGCTTTAACTCCAAACAATACAGATATAATTGGACTAAATATATAATTCCAAACTAAAATTGTAATTAATACATACATAAGCAGGGGACGCCAAGATGATGTGAACCAGCCAGCTTTAGCTTCTGCCTCAATTATTCTTGATGCAGCTTGCATTTCTTGAGTATGCGATTGTAACATTTGAGTTTGTAAATCTGCTTTTAATTTTGCAGCCAAATCTTTATCTGCAACTGCTTTATCTACAGTGTTAAATAATATCTTAGCAAGCGGCGCTATAGCATTTAACATAGGTAACATTATTCTATCTCCATTGTTGAATAAACAGTCTTACCATCTATTCGCATTGCTTTCAAATATTGTTTTCTATTTTGACTACCATTGTAAGAACAATGAACCCATCCAGAATTATCTTCAGCAGGGTTCCAGAACTCAAGTATTAATTGATCAAAGTCTAGGTTCTTATAAATCCAGTTAGCTAATTGAAGATTTGGAATACCATCTATTTCAAAGTCTGCTGCTTTACCTTCTGTATGTTGAGACTTAATAGTTGAACCAACAGCCAGGCATAGCTCAGGAGATCTATAACCAGAACTTACTTTAACAGAAGTTTGGAACGTATCTCTAACTGGCTGCAGGATATGATCGCATAACAACTGAAGATTTTTGATATGTTCAACTTTTGGAATATTAGATATCTTTTTATCTTCAGCTGTTTTGGAATAAGTTAATTCTTCTAATGTAAAATTTTCTGATAGTTTCATTTTATTGTTATCTTATTATCTTTACCAACGTAAAGTATTTTAACACTTAAATGTTTTTGTCTTTTATTTGGCGCTCTGTTTATACGATCTTTATTTTTATTACCATACTTTGTATCTGATAATCTAAAAGATTCTGTCTTAACATCATAGTTAGTATATTCTTTTGTTTTAATATTATAGGTTACGATATCAACTGGACCCACACCGCAGAGTGGAGTGAATATTAAAAGATCCGGATCTTTAGCAAAGTGTGAATGAGCTATGACTTCGCTCAAGACACCCTTGTTACTTGTCTTCATTATCTAAAATATTTAAGCAAGCCAACTATTGCGCCGATGATACCACCGACTATTATTATGAAAGCAATAACACCTTTACCTTTATTCATATCTGAGTGAAGTTGTTTAACATCACCACGTAACTCATCTATTGTTTTAATGAGGTGCGACATTCTCTCAGCGCATAGCTTCTCATGTGCCGATAGTCTAACAGATGTTGTAGATATCTTGTGCTTTGTTTTCATTTCGCCACCATATATAGTGGCATGAAAAAGTCAATCTATAGGTGTATATGGGATGCTATAAACACCCCATATAGCATTTATTTACTCTTCTTCGTCTTCATCATCTAGATCAAATTCATCCTTATCTAGATCGTCTTCATCATCAGATGCATATCCTTCTTCAGGATTGATCTTTAGCTCCAGATCATCTAAGAGATCTTTAATCTCATAGATTATATCCTCAGCAGATTTTTTCTTTTTTGCCATGCAAACTCCTATAGTTGGTTTGGCATGTGCGAGATAAAGTTAATTGAATAATAAGTAAATAAAATTATTTTTTATAACTTATTGTTTTATAACTATTATTTATTTATTTTTTATATAATTTTTCTACTGTATCTGCGTAGTTCTTCCAGAATGATTTTGCATCTTCAAAAGCATCTGCATAGAACTTAGTCCAGTAGTTTTTAATATCAGTATAGTTTAACATTATATTCTCCATTGGTTAATGAAGCCTATATAGGTTAAATTATTATATTTTCAATATGT
>Ga0247723_1000982_pt1 | contig 17376 bp, 23 predicted proteins | sample MSEWelMarce5H_FC_FD_189079 | JGI IMG/M metagenome (GOLD analysis project Ga0247723, IMG submission 189079) | Subsurface sediment microbial communities from gas well in West Virginia, United States - MSEEL Well Study Marcellus 5H_FC | ecosystem: Environmental > Terrestrial > Deep subsurface >... | reverse complement strand
AACTAACCATGATGCTTCCCTTCCATTCCAACGCCACCAATGAACTTCCTGTCAGTATTATTGACTTCCTTCCATCTTCCGCTCTCGCCCAGTTCAGTCTCATCAATCAGGCGATGCATGATCGCGTGAAAGGGGAGCTCAAGAAGCGAAAGAAGGCCATCGTGGATCCGCTGATCTACTACTTCTACTTCAATGACTATGACAAAAACGCGGTTACCATTCGCAGACGATATGACAAAGATTATTATCCCTATGTGCGACAACTCTTTCGCTGTCTTCCCGAACTCTTCCGATTTATTGAGCTCAACAAGATTGTGCGTTTGGATCTCGGTTGTGTCACTGATTGGGGCGGTTATCCTGAATCACCTTGTCGAATGATTTCATCTGAACACGATCAAGTGCGTACCATTGCTGCTGAGGTTCTTGACCTTCTATCAAAAAATACGACCCTTGTTGATTGCAATCTGGGACTCTTTCAGAATATCATGGGGCGAAAGAGCATTATCGAGGCTGTGGAGAAACATCCCACACTGGACTATTTGTCGATGCTTTCGAATGGCGCGCGCACGGACTTTCGTGATCCACCGCATACCTTGTATCGAAATCGCAGAGACAGAAGCTTCTATTGGGATCGCTTTCGCCATGATGACGATCTAAAATCAAATGCTGCTGTGTAATTATGTTCTTCGATCATTACCAGATTCCAACTGGAATTCTGGAATGTCTTTCAAATAAAGATATCATACAATTGTCACTGGTTAATAAAAAATTGTATGATGAACTGAAGGATGATCATAAAAAACGGCGAGCCAACATGATTAATCTTTTATTAACAACTCATTATCATGCTGATTATGGCGTGTTTTCCATACACTACTATTATAAAACGCAGAAAGTACATCAAATCTCTCATCGCGCCTGTTTTCGAATGATCGTGCATTTTCTACCCGAACTCTTTGCCTTTCTGGAACACCATCAGGCGTGCGTCCTTGATTTCAGTGCCTTTTCTCACATCACATCTGACTTCTTTTTCTCTGTGGAAGAACAGTGCGACATTGTTCCGATATTGCTACAATATATCAAACAAAATAGAACATTTCGTTATGTCTGTCTTACCATGTTTCAAAAAGGTATCACATGGGAGCAGGTAGATACCATGATAGACGGTCACCCCTGTCTTTGGGTTGATAGAGCAACACCAACTGCATTTTATCACCACAGTGTCGTTCGCAAATGAGTCTAAACTATTTTATTAGATGATATCGTATGTTAGGGCAGTACAAATTACCACCCATTTTGGAGTATTTGGAGGATGTCGAACTCGCAGAGCTCTCCTGTGTGTCACATTATATGGAGCATGAAACAAGAAAACGGCGCGTCATACGAAAAGAAGTAGCCATTCTTCTGATCATGAAATATTTTCACACCCCCAAAATGCTTATTTTTTCAATGCGTCGACATTTTCAACCTCATTTTAAAAAACAGGTTCGACGCTTATTTCAATTTCTCCCCGAATGGTTTGCATATCTGAATGAGCATAAAATTACTTATTTAGTTTTGGGAGATCCTTCTTTCTATGATAACAACTTATTTCAATTAACAGTGGGACCTCCCTGTGTCTATATGACACTGGCGGATCAACTCATTTCTAAAGATGTAACCGTGATTACATCCATTCTGGAACACATTTATGATTTCTTACAGCATAATCAGCATTTGTGCTATTGTAATTTGGGGATCTTTCAGCCCTATTTGGATCGTGACCGATTAAAAGAAATCGTTTCTCATCATCCTCATTTGTATCATCTCGAAATTGCATCTCGCGCATCTTATTTAATCGAACCCACTTCGTTATATCGAATGAACAATGGCGAATTTGAATGGCGTCATCATCCTCCAAACTAACCTTTGCTAGAAGTAGATGGACTGTCACGCACCCTTTGTTTTTTTCGGATACGAATTACATCTTCCTCCTGAAATGGATGCACGCAAATCAATTTCATTATTATATGATTTAAATGGGATGATTGAGAAACCATTTGAAATTCGTAGTATTCTACCCTATTTTCCACCCTTTGTAGATGATACGGCTATCACGGATGGAATGATCTGCATGGTTATTGGGTTTACACCAACGACCGCTCGTGAAACCTATCATCATAGTAAAGATTTGGCTATCTATATCGTAGGTAATCCTATTCTGGATGGGTTTCATTTAGCGGAACATGCGATGTTTCACTGCGGAATTGAATGGCAACCTGAAGTAGAGTTGGATGGAAGCGAATCAAGTGAATCAACCGAATCAACTGAAGCCAGTGACGAAGAATACAGTGATAACTATGAGGAAGATGTTATGGAAGAATCGCATGCGGTATCTGACGAACTTCCTTAATGGTGTGGTATATTTGTTAGAACTTAAAATTTATAATCAATGGATAGGTAAATGATTACAGTAGAGGAATGTTATCATCTATTGACACTACATTTGGTATCAGAGTTCTATCTTCCTGAATCCTATCTATTGATCCCTGAACTTGATCACTTGATTCGGCTACACAATTGGATGGTATTTGCATCAGAAGTAGCAGGATGGGTTCATGTACGCCGCCGCATTATCTATCAGGATTAGTTTAAAAATCGTATCATAGAGAAGAATGATTATCACATTTCTCTATCGTATTTTAGATTCTGTGCATTATGGAAAATACATTGGCGCTGTAACCGATGACTATGAGGAGGGTCTTGACATCGAACTACGCGGCATTTTATATCCTCTTATTGCGGATCATTATTTTTTGGAGGATCCAACTGAGATGCGAATTGGTATTTTATCAGCACAACGAAATGGGTCAGATTATTATTCAGAGGAAGAGAAACACGTATTCGATCTTTTGTATTGTAATTGGAGCAATCAGCCAGCAGAATTGTTTCTTCATAAAATAAAAATGTAAAAAAAATTGACAAATGGTTTGGTATTAAACTTAAACAGCGAAACAACAGTTAGAATAGAATCCATGTCGAATAAGTATGTTCCTCGGTTTATGGCGAAGGTGGCACCTGCGACAACACCTGCGGATCCAACGCCATCTGTAACTCCCTCTCGTTGGACAAAGGACGAGGACATCTACCGCATCAGTCCAAAGAAACAAAATCTTATCAACACCAGCCTTCCCGCCAAGATGGCACCCATATTGGCTCCCGCGACTCTCTCTGCATTGACCGCACAAGAGAAACGCACTCCACAGAAATCAAAAGAGGTTGCACTTTCCTCTGAGGACTTTCCCACTCTCGGTAAAAAAAACAGTAAAAAGCTCACAAGTAACACAAGTAACATCCAAGAGCTTTTCAGAACTATCAAAAGAGTGGGCCAAGACGCAAAAAGAGGATGAAGCAAAGGCAAAAGAAGAGGCAGTGGCAGAGGCGCAGCGTCTACAGCAACAACAAAAGAAAGAGGCAGAGGAGTTCATTCATCATGGAGTACAACATCTGAGCATTCGTACCAAACATAGTCGTTATGTTAATCAGCGAGCCGATGATGAAGATGATATAGAAAATCTGACTCCACCTGAAGATGATGAGGGAGATGATCTCCCATATGAGGAAGAGGAGGAAGAAGAGGAAGAGTGTGATGGTAACTGGAATGCCCGCAAGCACCGCGATGAGCTCTATTAATGTTTGAACTTCCTTATTTTTATTCCACTATCATATCAATACCGTTTGAATAGCAGATGAAGGTCCAATGTTGTTTGTGGGAAATTGTGCTGCTACACGACAGTTATATGTTCCTGCAGGCACCGATACCGTATATGGTGATGATACATTATTATATACTGTTGTAGCCTGTGTAGATGTATTCGTAATGTATACGATATAGGTAAGATTGTTAATTTCAGCGGATTGATTCGGTAAACTATACATAATAGGTGCCGTCCATGTTAGTGTAATACTTCCCCCAACCTTCACAGCAGAAAGAAGTGATGGAGCACCAGGAGCCATATAAAATGGAACACCTGCCGGTCCACTCGTATTCTGCCCTGTAATCATATTTCTGGATGCCGTTGCGTATTGTCCTTGTATATACATGAGTCGTTCTGCCTGTGTTTTAAAAACGGGAGGAGATCCGTTCTGTGCTTTCTGCTGCACATAGGAAAAATAAGTGATGTTTTGCTGCTGATTGGCGATCTGACTAGCATTTGAACCCGTATCCAATGGATATTGAGGCTGTGTATGACCGTACTGCTGTAATGTACTATATACATTCATATTGGTAGATGTAAAATTCGTTGCATTGTAAGGTGGAACAAAAGAAACACTTGGTTGGCCTCGAAGAGGATACTCACCCGACATCTATAGAGTTGTGAGCTTTTCTCGCATACTTTTTGCGCCCTTTTTTCTAAAAAAGGCACTACATTTTATAGAAACTCATCGTAGCCTGATTAATGAGTTCAAGGCGCTGCTGAAGCTGTTCTTCCTTTGACGGTTCCTTTGCCTTTTTCTGTTTGAGCCCTGTTACCCGTGGAGGGAGCAATTTAGAGGGGAGCGGAAGAGCCAGTACCTCCCTAAAAAAGGCCTCTGCCTGACTGACGGCGCGCTCCAGCACTTTTGGATCGGAGACCAATGTGGGGGCGGCAGGAACTTTCCATTTTGGAACATCTGTTAGGATCTGTATCATCACACTCATCGTATCCGTTTTGCGCTTCTGTGATGCATCGGGTGCACGATAGAGATCAAGTAAGGCCTGGAATTCCTCATGCATCCGCACCATTCCCTTTTCTGCATATTCTTTGTAGACTTCTGCTAAAACAGCGATGAAATAGTAGCCTACCGAGCATCGTTGTAGTGATTTCAAATGCGGTGGGCCGCGCTCGATCGTCGTGAGACCTGATCCAAATTTTTTCTTCGTAAGTGCATCTTCTTCCAGGAGCCACTTTACCCAGAAGAGTGCGCGCTCTGTTGCACCCTCCGTAATGGCATATACCATCTCATTCCCTGCATGCAGCAAGGGCTCCAAATCTCCATTTCGCTGCCAGACTTTCTTCACTGCCGCCTTATCTGTGGTTCGTAGTACGGATCGCAGCCAATTTTCATTATCATGGGTATCCGTGGGCACAGAGGGCCATTTCGGCTTCGACTTCTTCGGACATCCTTGAAGAATCAACACGATTTCCGCCATTTGTTGCTGGATCTCGGGGATGGAGCAGAAGGCCTCAAAGGCAAGCTTAACGGATTTCTCTTTAAGTTCTCGGAACTTGCGGGCGAGATAGTGGAAGATGCGGGGGGAGGCCACGCCGATGTGCTCGTAGGCGTATTCCCAGCAGAGCTTTTCCCAGAGAAGGAGACCGCCTGAGGTAATCATGTCGGCTGTGTAGTGTAGGAGTTTGCCAGATGCGACGGGGCCTGCATCACCGAGGTTTTGTACGAACGAGCGGGCTAGATCTTTGAGGAGATAGCCACGCCGAGATGTGATCTCTTGAACTTCTTCATCCATTGCTTACTGCTATGTTTGATTTCTTTAGATGCGCCATATATGGCAGCTTATATTTTAATCAAATATAAAATAGCAGAGCCATCGGTATGTTCTAAAAATGGTATCGCGAATGTCGTAGCATCACCTCCATAGGTGTCACGAATTATCAAAAATAGAATCTGATAGTCCTCAATGGAAAGAAATCGTCCATCACATGGCAGGTATCCATTTGGAATTGTATTAGAGGAATGCGTCACGATGGTCCCTGTTGGGTGATCTTGTAGCGGTGAATAGTGCGGAATAGTAAGATTCTTTTTCATATAATTGTTAAGGGTAACTTGAAGGGCGGATTCTGAAAAGGGTAGTTCAACATGCTCATTTGATAATTCTACAGGAGGATAGGCGGGAGGATAGACAGGAGGATCTGCGGGTAGCTTATATGAATTCTCTACATAAGGGGGGGTCACAGGTAATGGGTAAATGGGTACAGGGTAGCGTGTACCGATGGCACACTTTGGAATGACAGGGACAGGCATGACCTGCTCGCAGCAAACGGTATTGTATCGTGCAAGCTTTGAACGGAATGCCATTCTCTTCTTTATCGCGTGTTTTAAAACAATTGTAAGAAGGATCAAGTCGTTCAGGATGGATATACCTTTGAGTTTTGGATCTGTAGTAAAAATGAGTTGATTGAAAAGATCAAGTAAAAATAAGACAATTTCCTTGTTTTATTTTTAGTTTTAGTTTTTATTTTATTTTAGTATTTTCTAATCAGGTATTTTTAAGCAGTAGCAGCCTTCTTCTTCTCAGGAAGAACATATAGCTTATACAAATACGACTGAATGTTGCGATACGTCAAAGTTTCGCCGTCCTTCACACCAAGCACCTTACGCATCGGCTCATCTGGGTGGATCGTGTGGCCCTTCTCGGCATCCTTCAGCTTCTTGGAATCGACATAGGCCGAGAACGCACGGGTCACATCCGCTGGGGTCATCTGCGAGCCCTTGGTCTTGCCAAGGAAGGCGCACAGCTGATCCTTCAGCGTAACTGGTGTAGTGAAGATCGTGGGGCGCTTCTCCTTCGGCACACCATCCTCAGTCTCCTTCTTACCGCGGCGGCGACGACGACCCGCCTCCTTGACATCCTTCGCGACACGCTTCTGCAGGCGCTGAAGGGTCTTAATAGCGGCGACAGCCTGGTCGCGCTGCTGCTGGAAGACAGCGATCAGCGAACCAACCTCCTGCTCGACAGTCTTGGTCTCTGCGACAGGGGCATCCGTTGCTGGGGCGACCGTGGAGGCAACAGGGGCAGCAGCAACCGCTGCGGCCGGCTTGGCAGCGGCCTTCTTGGACTTCTCCGCAACTGGAGTGGCCGCTGCTGTGCTAGCAGTAATGGCGGCGACCTCAGCAACTGGGGCTTCGGACTTCTTGGAAACTTTCTTGGCGGGAGCAGAGGCAGACTTACTCATTGTATTAGTTGCGGAGGAAGTATTCGACATGATTAAACGCGGTTATGACTATTATGATGGCAATTTATTCGTCAAATTTTATGGCAATCAGGATCCAAAATGCCGGAAAGATCTGCCTCTGAGCTTTTTTTTATTGAAATGTCCCAGAGATAGACGAGATGGCCGCGCATATCTTTGCATATTAATTTGGTCTACTACCATCCTATGGATTCTGTCCGGCAGTGCATCCTTCTTGTTCTTCCTATGAAGAACGGTACACATTCGATAAAACCATACGGTACACCTGTTCAATAAAAAAAACGGGGCAATAATGGTCTATGGAATATAGGGGGGATATATGATTCACTTATCACAAAGTACATTTAATATTATAGGTTTTGTATCTTTTTTTTAAAAATAAAAATTGACAATCTATTTTTGCATATCAAACCATCAGAACCAGAAACCATGTCAAGCGTCATCTACCCGTCCTCTTTCCAGTCCAAGGTGATTACTCTCTCCGCTCCACGAACTCTTGCCAGCGGTGCCAAGCAAGCGTACTTGAACTACAGCGGCGAGCGCTTGGTAATGCAAACTGCCGTTGCAATGTCAACTCCCTTCGGTCTGAATGCGTTTCAGTCGCAGAACGGCACGGAGTACTCGGTGGATCTTTCCTTTCGTGGCATTGACAATCGCCCTGAGCTCCAGGAGTTCAAGAAGGTGCTCGAGCAGATGGATGAGCTCATGATTAACGAGGGCGTCAAGAATTCCAAGACCTGGTTCAAGGCCGATCTTAACAAGGAGGTGATTAAGGCGTTCTACACGCCGACTTTGAAGTACAGCAAGGACAAGGAGGGCAATGTCCTCTCGTACCCGCCGAACATCAAGGTGAAGCTGCCGAAGCGTAACGGCGAGTGGGACACGAAGTTCTACGATCTGAACGGTACTCCGTTCAAGGGTGTTCCTGTGGAGGACATGATTGTCAAGGGAACGCAGATCACTGCCATCATTGAGTGTGGTGGTGTGTGGTTTGCGGGTTCGAAGTTTGGCCTGACATGGCGCGCGAAGCAGATCGCCATTCACAAGCTACCTGAGAAGATGGGCGAGTTTGCCTTCAAGGGTCTTGGCGCCGCACCTACGCCTCAGGAGGAGGAAGAGGAGGATGAGAAGGAGATTGAGGATGATGCGGCGTTTCAGGCGCCAAGCGCAGCTGCAAGCGCTTCGCATTCGCAATCGCAAAAGCCATCCGCCGTTGCAGCCATGATGCCGCAGGCCGAGCAAGTAGACGATGAGGATGGCGACGATGTCGAGCCCATTCCCGCTCCTCGAAAGACCATTATCAAGAAGAAGGTGGTCGTTCCTGCAAAGAAGGCATAATACAAAAACTGTAATAGAAAAACTATATTTTTCTTAGGGTCGCTTTTGGCTTAGGTTGTAACAAATTGATTACCCTTGCACCTCGCAATGGTCATTACAGGAACAGGTACGCCCACATTTCTCGTTCGCATATCCAATTCCATGACGGATGGAGGAATCACAGGAGGCATATATGGTTGATAGGGTTGATAACGATCCTTGCTGAGCTGGATCAATTGAGCAGTAAGTTGTTGATTAATAATGGTTAGATTCTGCTTCGTAGTCTCAACAGCTTGTGCTGCATATGTTTTGTAGCTTTCTACTACTACCTGTTGTTGTCCGTATAATAAAAGAGATCGTTCTGTCGTTCGCGTATTATTATTGACGACAGGTGGTAAACTGGAACGAAGTAGAAGTGTTTCATTGGTTGCACAGACAGGGGTTACACAGCAAGGCTCAACCAACCCTGGTGGTTTATAAGAATAACAAAAACGACAGGAAGGTGTCATGATAGTTGATAGTTGAATTGTACTCTGACACTCCATTCTACCCCTTCTGCGGTTTTTATCTTACTCATCTTCCTCATCTGAATCAGGTACTTCCGTATGAATGGATTCCATATCAGGATCCCATCGCCCCACATAGTGACCGATGGCACCTTTGATATTTTTGTAGAGTTTTTCCTTTTTCCGATCTCGAAAGTAATTGGTTTCATTTGCTTCAAAAGGAACTAGTGTCACATATTCAAACTCAAATCCATCTATGTCGAACTCCTCCAGGCTCTTTTCGATATGGGTCGGGATGGCAACTTCTTTGTGATGAGTCTCGGATGTTTGCTTAGGGGAGACCTTTGGTTTGGGAGAGACCTTTGGTTTGGGAGAGACCTTTGGTGTGGCTTTTGCCACTTTTGGTTTTGCAATCTTTGGCTTTGGCTCCTTTGCTTCCTCTTTAGTCTTTCGTTTCGGCGCGGGCGTTAGCTCTGCAACTGGCACAGCCGGCATTAGATCCTCTGGAATGGCTTTAGCACGACCCTTTTTCTTTGGCTCTGCTGCGCTCATTTCTGTTATCATAGATGGTTCTATTTCTTTAATTTCCAATCCCTGTCGCGCATTCTCTTGATATTGAATGGCCAAGGCAAGAATTTCCCGTGCAGGTTCTCCCCATTCTTTTACTTTTTCATGATACCATGATCCTCCATACATATGCGACCGATCAGGGATGGGCTCATTTACTTTTCCATGATCGTATAATCCGCAGAACTGATTTTTACATTCCGCATAGATCTTCGTACATTTTTGACAAATGAGCTGATGGGGGAGAGCGCGCTGAGGACAACGCATTTCAAGATAGAATTTATGAACTCCATCTCCAAAATGTCGCGCATGGCTTGGATCGGTAATTCGAGAAATGCAAAGCATGGTTATACATTTTTGAGAAATGAGACATTTCAATTTTACAAAATAAGAAAATATAAAGAGATAATAAATGATTCTATAGACCAATGTCATTTACTGTCTCTTATTGGGGGCGTTTAGGAAATCAGATTATTCGAAATATTGCGGTTAGCCTACTTGCACAACAGACAAATATGCATGTCACTTATAGCTCCCATGAGCTCATCAGTAAGTTAGGGATTGATTTATTTTCTGGAACAAAACAATACGCTAATATAATTAGATTAACAGATCAGAATTATATGTCATTTTATGAACAGTGTTATCTTTATCTCAATCGCAATTTTGGTGAAATAGATGCATTTTTTCAAACAAAAGATATTATCTCCCTTATTTACAACTATCTACATTCAGATAAGATAAAAGCTTCCATTATAAATAAGAATCCATTTGCGAAACGATACCAACATAACAACGATGTGTGTATCCATATTCGATTAGATGATGTTTCTCATCATTCACCAGGTCTTGACTATTATCAGAATACATTATCAAAAATCACATTTGATACACTCTATCTTACCACCGATCAAAAAAATCACATCATTATTCATAAACTCATTTCATTATATCCAACCGCAACGATTATTGATTATGATGAAATTAAAACCTTTCAATTTGCAAGCACATGCAAACATATCATTTTATCACACGGCTCATTTTCCGCGATCATTGGGTATCTAGCTTATTTTTCTGATGTTTATTATCAAGAATATGATCTCAGTACAATGTGGCATGGAGACATGTTTTCCATTCCTGGATGGAATAAAATCAGTAAAATTTGAAATGTGTTATTTATGATCATATGGTAGCCATGACGCTGCCTCTTCAGCTTCCTACTCTTCTTCGACCCTCTTGTACAGATCTAAAACGGACTAGTATTCACTATTCCTTTTCGGATGATGACATTGTCGAACAAGACTATCATTCTACCATGTATCGTCTCCCTTATTCGCCTGACACCTTCTGGACTCACTTTCAATTTGCTATCGATCAAGGAAACAGTACCTTTCAAATTGAAATCTTCCTCATTACCGCAAATGGAGAATGTCATACTATTGTTGCTCCTGTGATACGGCATCCAAATGAATGGTATGATACCCATTGGCCTCTTCCCTCCATATCTACCGCAGATCATTCTGGTCTCTATCTCAAGCTCATTTATCCAAAAGTGATTCAGCCTGGCGAATCGGAACTTTGCGTATCCATTTCCCTTCTCGGCTTTCTCTACTTATTTCCCTCTCAGATGACCTACCTCCTTTATCGCGCACAGCAGTGTCAATTTGCCTTTCTTCGCGGAAAAAATAGCATGATTGTGACTTCTGAATTATGCGAGGCCATTCCTGAATATAGTGTTCCTGTGTATCCTATTTCGGAGTATCTTACTGATTCAGATTAATATTGCAGAGCTGCATATAGGTTATCATATTGGAATAGGATCCGACGCCACATGCAGCTCCTTTTTTAAGACCATTACATGGTACCATGGCAGTTCCTTCAGGTGACTGATTCCACCATCCCATATAGGTAGGGGAAAAGGTATAAGGCACACGCAGACTACAGCTCTGCGTCCACATATATTGGAGACATGCAACGGATACAGAAGAGGCAAGTGATTGTTGAGAATAGGACATGCATGGATAAATAGGATCCTTATTGCTAAGAACAACAACAAGAACGCCAATCAAGATACCGATCATAAAGATAGATCCAACAATACACGGCATGTTCCGCTGACAACATCGTTGAGTGGAAAAGATACTATTTTCACATGACTTTTCAGATCGTTCTTGGAGGGTTAACCAACAGGATTGATCCGAAAGAGTAGGGAGGGTCTCAATGATGGTATCGGGCATGCAGAAAATGAATAAAATCCATTCGTCAATTTTCATCATCTAAACCTATGCCTTGAATAGTAGGATAGACATGTCCGCAAAGGATTACTTTCGACCACGCGGTGATATTACCACCGTTCTGGATCTTACGGACCGAGACTCACAGGATAATACCTATTTTCCATTGGATACCACACATTCTTGGTTTCATCGTGGTGAAATTGGATCATCGAATCATACCGTGTATCCCAGTGCACTCAGCGTCCAAGAATTTACCCAGCGTGGTCCCGCTCAGTGGGGGCAGAAACTCAGTTTTGAGATCGGTAGTTTACCCGCAGGCGATCTCCTCCAATCTGTTATCCTTCAAATTCGTCTTGGAAGCTGGTACAATGGCAGTATCGTACAACAATTATCGAATGGAATCATTCAGCCCGATTTGCCAACAAATGCTGCTGAATACTGGACCTTTGCAAATAGTCTGGGAACCAGTATTATTGAATATGCAGAGTTCATTGTGAACGATCAAACGATTGAACGGCTCACAGGCGAATTTATTCGTATGTTTTTAAATGTCTATTCTGATGTCAATACGGCCATTGGCTACTCTGCAGATGGAATCGGAACCGCCTCCTATTCCTATTTGTCGAATCAGCCCATTGGTACTCCTCCAATACCCGTCCTTCAAACGGCATTCAATCCTGCTCGCCCTTTTCCTACAGAGGATGGAACCTATTTTTGCATTCTTCCTTTCTTCTTTATCCGTACCCGTCTGAAAGAGGTTTTCCCCCTTCTTGCCTGTAACGAGGGTAATGTTCGCATTGATGTGAAGCTGCGCCCTTTCGACCAACTTGTCCGAAAATACATCGGATATCGCGCCAATTGCACGGAGGTTCCTCTGAATTCAGCGGTTACCTTTAAGACAACCGCACTTCCCTCTACAACAGTAACCACCAATACACTCCACTGTGCTCCCGACTTTCAGGATTTTCGCATTATCACCTGCTGCGCTTTAACAACAGGCACTCTTCGCGAGAAATTTCTCCGTCAGCCATTCGAACAAATGGTAAAATTGGTACAGACCTTTCATTTTGAGGAACCCTTGAAATATCTCGTGAGCAAACCTAATTCCAATTCCGATACGGTTGACATTCAATTACCACTTGAATTAAATCATCCTGTGATTGAGCTCGTATGGGGATTTCGTAGAAAGGGGGTATTGATTAACAATGAATGGTCGAATTTTACACCTGCTATTGGTCTCGAGCTCACTCCTCAAACCGTCTATCCACCATGGCTCGATTATGCCACTATTCGTGTCAACGGCTTTGAATTGATTTCGGCGCGAGGTGACTGGTTCCGTGAACACATTGCCAGCAAACACAAGGGCGGTATTATTGCCTTTCAGTCTTATATGTATGGTTATTCCTTCGCGGCCTATCCTGACGAACATCAGCCCAGTGGCACGGCAAACATGAGTAAAGCGATGTCAATTACGCTTAATCTACGGGTTAATACTCCTATTGCAGCTGATCTTACTACACTGCCTACGCCATGTGTGTTTGATCCTGCGACAGTAGGTGGTTGGGAGGTTTTTGTGTATGCGATCCATTACAACTGGCTGCGATTTGAAAACGGCATTTGCAATCGTATGTTTACGGATTAAAGCGTTGAGGGCTTTTATAGTGTCGCCCTCTTCGAGGGCTTTTACAGTGTCGCCCTCTTCGAGGGCTTTTACAGTGTCGCCCTCGAAGAGGGCTTTTACAGTGTCGCCCTCGAAGAGGGCTTAGAGCAAAAATCATATCCACTACTAAGAGGATGACAGCCAGTTTATTGAAGATCCTGTCATCAGGTATTCAGGATGAGCGCCTTACCTTTCAGCCCACCCTGTATCCCTTTCGAAAGATCTGGATCCGAGGCGGCCGATTTACGACACAATGGTCGCGCCTTGATTTTGAAAATACACCTACCTTCGGAAATACTGCCTTTTTCCGTATTTTGCGAAAAGGTCATTTGTTAACGCGTCTCTTTCTTATTGCCAAGATGCCCGATATCTATCGTCCACAGGCTCTCGCACGCCAAGCGGTTGATCCTTCTGGATCCACACAAGCCTATCCTCAATTTGGCTGGACCAATTCTCTTGGGCACGCCCTTGTCTCCCAACTTACCCTTGACATTGCCGCGTCACGTGTGGAAACCCTTGATAGTCGTCTTTTGGAGATGCTTGACGAATACAATACTCCTCTGGAGAAAGTACCCGTCATGAATGAGCTCATTCGGCGAAAGGACCACGGATTTACGGAAACCAGTTTTGGATGGCCTCCGCCTACTGCCTATCCAAGTACGATGCCCTATTCTGAAATGGTTATTGTTCCCCTCCCTTTCTGGTTTACCCGCGGCGATCCTGGATGTGCGCTCCCTATTGATGCCATTCCCATGGATGAAGTGCGCGTCGGTATTACATTTCGTGATCTGACTGGACTATATTATACCGATACACATGTTCCCAATACCTCTACGGAAGATGGCACATCCTTATGGCCTCTATCAGGAAGCTATTTTTATGCGCAGAATCCTGTTACACATCCAAATCAGACCCCCTTGTCCAATGCAGCAGGGCTTATCCAGATGCCCCTTTCCTTGGCACTGGGCGAGTGCTACATCATGGCCGAATATGCTTACTTGGATCAAAATGAGGCCAACCGATTCCGTCTCGCTGATCTTCAAATCCCTGTTGTGCAACATTACGCCATGAACCCCTACGATTCGCGTGGCCTACCTAGCAGTCGCATTCGTCTGGATCTACCCAATCCTACCCGCGACATTTTCTTCATGTGTAACCACTATTTAGCGCCAACCTATAATGCATTCTTCTTGGCAACACGCACCTTAACAGGGAATACCAATACCATTCCAAGTAATGTGCAGTATCCTGTGATTTGGTGGCCCGACGCCCTTGGTCTTTATGCACAACAACAATCGTCCTTTTTACGAGCGGGATTTGCCCTCTCCAACTCTGAACCACTCTCAGGTTATGAAATTTCGTATCAGGGATCCCTTGTTCGTTTTCGTACAGAAGGTCCGCCTCTCTTTCGCTCCATTTTACCCTCGTACGAACAACGCAAATCGCCATGGGTGAATCGCTATTATTACAATTTTCCTCTCGGCATTCAAAATGGATACACACCGTTCTCTCGGCCACAGGGCGAAGCGAATCTTGATAAAATTACGAGTCGCGATCTCGTGCTTCGCTACCGCACGCTAACGGGCCAGATCACAGGTACGAATGTGGGGCGTTACATTGTCTATGTCTATGCAGAAACCTATAACATGCTGCGTGTCTACGGCGGGCGTGCGGGTCTTATGTTTGCCTATTAATCTTGGATAGTAGTAGAATGTCGTGCAAGGAGCTGAAAACCAAAAAGTATCAGACACGGAAATCACCAGCCTTTTCCGCGCAGGCGTGCAAGGGACTTACCAAGAAGGGTAAGGATGGAACCTACATCTCCAAGGCAGACAAGCGAGGCATTTATAAATGGATACGAGCGGATGCACTTCGTAATACACAAAAAGTCCACTTGCGAAAAGGAAAAGTCTATGATGTTCTTGATAATGGTGGACGCCCTTACCGTGTGTATGTCGATGGTTCCACCGTCAGCATTTACATTGGCAAAATGAATAGCGATTTTACCTACGATTATGATAAATTGTTTCGAACGATCAAGGTGAAACAGGTTCATTTGGGAGGAAAGAAATCACAACTTGGAAATTCCATTCTCATTCATATTTCTGGAAATAAGTATCTCTATATTGGCCATGAGATCTATGAATTTCAAATGGAAGATGAAGTCGATACCTATTTCTCCATCGTTGGAAACAGCGATGTCCCCTACCCTGTTCTATTAGGAACCGAAAATGCCTATTTCATGTTGGATCATTGCTATGTTCCACGCACAGAGTTTGATCCTAAGATGACAAAGGCACAATGGGAAGATGCCTATCAGCGGTACTATGGATATGCGGATCCCATGACGGGCGAGTCCCCACTAAAAGGGGTGCGGATCCAAAGCATGGAGAAGAAATGTAAGAAAATGAAGGGATTTCACATCGTTGTCAAACGAGAGTAAAATGCGTCCTATTTGTAGAAATGCGGAAAATGCAAAAGACTCGAAAATCCGTCACACGTGGTTGGAAAAATGAAGCACCACATGGAAAGGAGCGTACGATTATGTGTAAGAAATGCGGTGCAACATGTTTTCTGGGACCTAATATGAGCTTCCCCATCTGTGCCCGAAAGACCTGTCGTGTGAATTCTCGCGGTGTTCATGCCGCCTATCAGCGTGCTCGTCAGTGGAAACACACTCGCGTCGCCGCAAAAGCAAAGGCACTCCTTCGTAAAATGAATACGCGAAAGCGCAAATAAAAAATTGAAATTTAGTTTATGATAATCAAAAGGCAACCATGAAGCTCATTTCCTTTAATGTCAACGGCATCCGTGCCATTACAGGAAAATCCAAAAACGGTGAAAAAACGGGAGATATGAATGACAATGTCATTACTGCGCTGATTAAGGAGCAGGCGCCCGATATCCTCTGCTTCCAGGAAATCAAAACACAATCCGCAACCGATCTTGCATGGCTCAAAGCTCATTTCCCCTATGTCTACATCAGTGTGGCGCAGAAAAAGGGATATTCTGGAGTGGCCCTTCTATCAAAAACCGAACCTGAATGGATGACCGAAGGATTCGACGAATTTGATGAAGAGATGATCGGCGAATACAAGGAGCGGGAATTCTCTCAAGAGGGTCGCATCTTGACGGCGAAGTTTCCAAACTGTATCGTTGTGACGGTCTATACACCCAATTCCCAGCCTGAACTGGCTCGTCTTGATGAGCGTGTAGCATGGGAGTCTGTCCTGCGGATGTATCTCCTTCAATTAAAAGAGAGCTATGAATGCCCTGTGATCTTGTGCGGTGATCTCAATTGCGCCCATAAAGAGATTGATTTAAAGAATCCCAAGACAAATAAGAAATCACCAGGCTTCTCTGTCGAAGAGCGCCAAGAACTTCAACAGATGCTGGATACTGGCTTCGTAGATTCCTTTCGACTTCTTCATCCTGATACTGTAAAATACTCCTACTTCAGCAACTTTTCCAATTCGCGTACCCGAAATGTGGGATGGCGCATTGATTACTTCCTGGTTTCCTCTTCCATCCTTGAGAGCATCATTGAAGCTGATATTCTCACGGATTACTTTGGTTCCGATCACTGCCCTATTGTCCTACAGGTTGATCTATAATCATATGGTTTTATCTATTTTTATTCAGACAATTGGTTGTCTTTTACCATCTTGAAATGAAGATCGGCTGCTTTATTATTATATTTCGGGAGAGCCAAAATAACCTCACGATGATACTCTGGAAAGGGGATGATACCTGACCACGGCTCGCCGCTCTCGATCCATATGCTGATTTTCTGCTTTAATTCCATGAAACTTAGCACATTGGAGCGCACGCCGCCCTTTTGCAGTTGATTCAGAAGGCTTAGTCCTTCAGATAGTCGCTCCTCTTTCGTTTTCTCCTTTTTTCCCATCTATTAAAGTACTATCCTATCACATTTTAGGTTCTGACCATATCGATTTTTTGATATAAATTCCACTACCTTGTTTCAATAAATAAGGGGAAGTAACCAGTGGAAATTCAACATGCGATTTTAAATAACCAACCGTATTAAATGCAATACAGTTTGGATCCTTTTCTGCCTTTTCTTTTAGTTGATTGATAGGTAATCGCTCATATCCAATATCATGCCCGATGGAGTC
>Ga0247723_1000981_pt1 | contig 17399 bp, 13 predicted proteins | sample MSEWelMarce5H_FC_FD_189079 | JGI IMG/M metagenome (GOLD analysis project Ga0247723, IMG submission 189079) | Subsurface sediment microbial communities from gas well in West Virginia, United States - MSEEL Well Study Marcellus 5H_FC | ecosystem: Environmental > Terrestrial > Deep subsurface >... | reverse complement strand
TGGATTGTTTGATGCAATAGGCATCCTTGCTTTGAATTCAGCAAGGTTCTTAGGCATCTCAGTGCTTGGAGTAGGTGGCTCAATCTCAACAGGAGGAGGTTCAACAGGAGGCGGCTCAACTACAGGAGGTCTACCTGAAGTGCCGGGAGTAGGAGGCTCCATCTCACCATATACCTGAGTAGCAGGCTTAGTAACAGGAGGACGTTCTGGGCCTTCTGGTGTGGGTGTTAGCGTAGCACTAACAGGTAATGTGCGATCACCGCGAGGCTTGCCCATAGGAGCGGCAATAAACCAAGGCTCTCCGTTACCTTGATAATTCAAAGGCAAAGGCATTCCTGCTTTTTTCTCTGCTTCGATAGCGGCTTCTACATCTTCACGGGTAACAATGCCAGCTTCAAAGTCTTTAACCAACCGCATAGATGCAGGCGTATTTGTACGACGAGCAATCTCCATGTAGGCATTGACAGGATCAATAACAACTGGAGACTCAGGCTTGTTAATAGCTGTCTCTGGTAAGTTCTTAGTAAACTTAACTGGAACGTCCAAAGACTGAATGGCAAATCTACCTTCAGCCGTAGGGTGAGGAACAATCGTCAAGCTATTAGGATCACCACCTTGGTTCTGAAGCATGTTCTTCATAACCAACAAACGGTTCTTTGCAGCACGTTCTTCAAGGGGACGGTTGTCTACGATCTTAGGAACAGGTGTTTCTTCTGCAACCACCTGCTCAGGCATCACGCCCGGAGTCTTAGACGACGCACCAGTAGGCAGACCTGCCTCTAAACGCAGGCGGTCAATCTCAGCTTGCTTAGCTTCCAACTCTGCAAGAGGTGTAGCTTGAGGCATTTGCTCATTAATACTAGGCTTGCTAGTATCTGGTGTAGGAGCCTCTGGTACTTGAGGAGGGATACCTTCGCGAGCCGCTTTCTCAGCTTGCGCTCTAGCATCAGCATCAGCCTTCTGTTGAAGCATTTGAATACGCTGACGTTCTGCCTCTTCAGCAGACAGCATTGGTTGCTGTTCTTGCTGTGGTTGTGCAACACCAGTGATCTCTTCAATCCTAGTAAGAATTTCAGGTGGTAACTTTGTTACATCAAGCGCAGTTGTTTCTGGTGTAGCTTGAGCAACTTCAGGAGTAGCAGGTCTACGAGCCAAGCCAGCCGCACCACCCAGACCTACACCACCGATAGTGGCCATAGCCGCAGCTTCACCTAAACCTTCAGTCAGACTCTGCTCAGGTTTAACCTGTTGCATAGCCAAGTTCTGAACGAACCTACCGCCAACTTCTTCAGGAATTTCACCTGCTGTTTCACCAAGTGCTGTACTGCCAGCAGTTCTAAGGCGACCAATACCAGCCGCTCCCTTACCGGGCACACCAGCCAGTACTTCCTCAAGCTGACGAGCACCGGGTAGACGCTGAGCCAGTAAAGAAATAGTAGCGCCAGCAGCACCAGCTTGACGGGCTAGTCTTAACGAACCCTCAGCAGCTTCTGCGGGAGTAGCACCCTTGCTAACCAATTCGTTGTAGATGTTCTCGTATGCACCAGCACCTACGTCAGCACCCTGCTGTGTCGCGCCAGCACCGACAGCACCACTGACAGCGGCTTTACCAACAGCAGCCTCACCCGCACCAAGACCCCTAGCCGCCATACCCACACCACGGGCAGCACCAAACGGGACAAGTAACTGAGGAGCTTGCTCAGCAATGAAAGACAGTAGCAATCCGGGATCTTTGACAGTCTCACTAAGTGCGGTACCGAACGCTTGGAACTGACCTTCCTTAGCAGACTCAGCAACTTTCCTAGACCGCTCAGCCTCACGAGCTTTTAGGCCAGCAGACTTCATCTCTTCAGCGTACTTAGAGATTCCCTCGCCAGCACCCAAAGCACCAGTCTTAGAGAAGTCTCCAGTAGCTAAGCCATAGAGTTGGCCGGGCAGTTGAACCAAAGATCCAATACCACCAACGACACCAGCACCAATATCTTTGGCGGCTTCTCCGTATGTTCTTTCCGTAGAAGGAGCAGTAGGCTGAGGAGCGGGGGCACTGCGAAGCGAACGGTATGCAGAGGCAACCGTATCAAAGTCAGGTGTCCCCTTTTTATCTTGGTTTTGTACTAACCACTGTGCATACTGTTCTGCTGTTGCCATTACTTCACTCCAACAATTGCATCCGCTGCTTTAAGCAGGTCGTTATTTTTTGCTTTAGGTGCATTACTGCTACCTGATTGTTGCATTTGTTGGTCAATAAGATTCTTACGAATAGTGAAGTCATCAGGGATAGGCTGTTTAGCGTCTTTGGCAGCTTTTCTCTGACTTGCCATATAGCCGGGATTTTTACTTAAGAAATTATCCACATCATCCGCAGCTTGGCCGTAGGTAAGCTGACCTTTAGCAGTAACTCCAAGAGTCTTAGCCTCACGCATAGCTTCAAGTCTAGGTACACCAGCTTTAACAGCCTCTGCAACAAACTGCTCTTCAAAGCTAGGACGTTGCGCTTGAGGAATATTCTTAAGTTCTTTTTCGTATTTAAACCGAAGAGTAGCCAACTCTCTTTCATTACGCAGACGCATAATTTCGCGGTTGTCAGCACTCTCAATCTGAGCACCTTGACCAATCAACTGATTCTGATCTTTGACAGCGTTCTGTTTGAACTCAGCAGCTTTCAGCTTGTGACCGTATGCAGTATTAAAGTCACCCTTTGCTTCAGCAATACGAGCACTCTCAAGCTCATTTTCCATCTTTGTAAGATTAAAGTTACGCTGTGTAACCAACTCTTGCTGAGCCATCTCACGAGTACGAGCACCTTCCATAGATGATAGGAAAGACTTACCAGCACCAGTACCCAAAGCAGCTAATCCACGGCCACGGATACCACGGGTAGACTCACCACCCTCAATCAAACCTTGCCACAAAGAAGCACGAGCACGTTCCTGCTCCGCCTTATCAAAGGCAGCTTGCTGTTTGTCGTAACCCTGACGCAGACCTGCAATACCTGCTTCAAGCTTTTGTCCCTGCTTCATATTTAGCAAAGGATTTTTGGCAGCAGCAGCAGCACGTTCAGTTTCGTAGTCAGGCAATGCTGGCGCAGTTTCAGCAATCCTTGTTTTGAGTATGTCAAGCAAAGGAGATGCAGGAGCCGCTTGTTGCGGTGCAGCAGGCGGTGGTGGTGGTGCAGCAGGTACATTCTGTTGCATCACTTTAGGTGGGACAACGTTAGCTATGCCGCCGGGTGGAACATTCCTAGGAGGAGGTGGAAGTGTGCCAAGAGTTTCAGCAGGAGGAGTTTTACCCACTAAACGTGGATCATTCTGCATTGCTGGACGTTCAGAAGTTTCATTTACTATCGCCATGTTCTTTGCACGATCAGCTTCTAATCTCTTTTGACGAGCATCCCGCTCACGATATTCAATCTCAGTCTGAAGATCTTGCATTGCTCTATCTTCATCGTCCTCAACCAGTTGCTTACCTTCTTTATTGGCAAACGCAACAATACCGCCAGAGCCAAACTCCATCTCTCCAGTTGGCAACGTTGCCACTCCAGAGTCCTCTGGCATGGCTTGCATCTGCGGCTCAGGTACACCGGGCGGAACAGGCATCTGAGCTTGAGCACCTTGCTGTGCCATCTGCTGAGCCATCTGTCTTTGCTTAGCTGCCTGCATCTGCATGGTAGACATCTGCTGTTCAATGTTATCTTTGACAGTACCAGTAGGAGCTTGAGCAGACTTTTGCTCCATCTGTTTACGGCGGTTCAACTCGCCTAAAGCCAAGTAAGGAGGAACCTCTGGGTTCATTCCGTTAGCATAGGACATGATTGCCTGTGTAGGCATATCCTTTAAACGCTCTTGTATTTGAACGAGATTCATGTCGTATCCTTATTCGATAACTTTAAGTTTCTTCAGCAAGTCGTATGTAGATCCTAACGTACCCACTGTAGACTGCAATGCTCCCAAGCCTGTCTGTGAAGCGGGAGAAGTAGAAACTGTAGAGATTGGTAAACCTTGTAGCATAGACTGCAAGTATTGAGTCTGCTTCATTGGGTAGTCACGCTGAGCCAAGAACTCATTGTAGTCAGCAGTAATACCTTCTTGCTCAATGCCGCGCTGTTGACCACCAGCCTGACCCATGATGTCAGCCAGTGTCTTAGCCTGACCCTGCTCAGTATTGAACTGACCCATAGCTTTGTCGTACGCATTTGCGTACCCTTGGCCAATAGTTTTGTTCTGTTCCTGAAGCAAGTTACGGTTAGCTTCTGATTCCATAATAGCTTGACGACCACCGCCATAACCACCAGCTTGGGTCATCTTAGCCAAGCCGGGCTGAAGGTTAATCTGTGACTGGCGGCGCAGTTCTTCCAACTGAGGCTGAAGAACAGACTGCAAGTATGGGTTCATGTATTGAGAAGCCATACCCAGTGGAGGAGGAGTAGTGCCACCAGTAGTTCCACTAGCAGCCATACCACCTAGTGAGCCAATGCCACCATCCATAGGAGCGCCAGCACCAGTGCCAATAGCTCCGGGGGCATAAGCGCCGGGAGTCATAGCCGGTGGCGTATAAGCACCAGTAGAACTAAATGTCTGACCCAACTGGCTAGGGAAGCTTAAGTTCCCCAAACCTTGGAATACTTTATTCTGTAGTCCAGACTCACCAGCCGTCATTGGGCCTTGGTAGACAGAGTAAGGTTGCTCGGAAATAGCCTGAGCTTTTCCAAGCATCTCCGTTACATACGGGCCTGCGTACTCAGATAGGGTTGACTGGGAAGAGGTACCGGGTGCTGGTGTAGTAGCCATGTTATTCCTTAAGCGGGAAGATGTTTGTCAGCTTTGGTATTAGCTGCAATGTTTTTAGCCTTGGCGCGGCTAGCTTTAATGCGATCCATCATGGCATAGAGTTTACGTGCTCCTGCCTCTGTTGAGCCATTGCCCAGTTCAGAAACAATACGAGCAGGTACAACAAACTCACCGTCAGCCAAACGTGCGGGTTGCTTGTTACCAATGGTTGCAGGGATGTCATCAGATACACCATCACCGGGGCCACGTAGTAGTTGTCCACCATCTGAGTATCCTCCTAAGCTAGCTATACCACTACCATGAATACTACCGCCGCCTGCTTTAATAACGGTCGTACTCGCATCCGTATTGGTTGTAGTAGTAGATGTGTCGGCTGGAGTTACAGGAGGAACTACAGGCTTGTAAGTCATGGGACTAAAGTAGGTGATACCTCCAGAACCGGGACGACGATATGCGTAGTCCATATCTCTTGCACCAGTGATAGGGCCGCGAGCAGGGTGAGTGGTCTCATCATATTTACCATACATACCGCCAAGCAATCCTTGATTTGGGCCAAGTGCTGTACGATAAGCTTCCTGAACGGTATCTACCGGAACATCAAAAACTTTAGATACACGTTCTGGACTGATTCCATATTTAAACATAGTCCTAGCTGCTCGATCAGGAGTAAAACCTTCTTGACCAAGAATATTTCTAATTCCTTGATCTGTAACTCTTGCTTGATTAGCTTGTGACAAAGGAACTACTGGTAAAGCATATTGAGTACGTTCTGCCGTGTACTTAGGAATACCACCTTGGTAGCCAGCATAACCACTACTACCACCACCGCCCATTAGTTGTTGAGCTAGACCAGCGGCTCCTGCAATACCAAGAACACTTCCAATTCCACCGTTTTTAAACAGGTCTGCTAATGATCCTGTATTAGTTTTTGTATCAAAAGTAAGTCCTTGAGGAGAAGTCCAGACCCCATCTTTAAAGGTATAACCAGCCATTGACTCAAGATTAGTACCTGAGTTGGCTTCATTTAAACCAGAGTACCAGTCTCCAGTTTCCATGTCTCGGTTGCCACCCATCCAACTAGGGATCTCTTCAGTGGTGTCGCTATATCCATAGTCATCTCCGTAATCATCCATATTAACCACCCTTCACAATATTAATTAAGTCGTCTAACGACATTGACTCACTAGATTCACCAAGGATTAAATCCAATGCGTCATTGGTGTTATTTTCCTTGTTTTTCTTCTCTTCGGCAACGTCTTCTAAGAGTTCTCCCTCTGCTCCCGCTTTGGTCACACTGAGAGCACGGTAATCTTCATCTTCAAGCTCACCCTTTTTATCCAACTTTTGCTTCTTAGAGCCAAACTCTTTACCGTAGTAGAAGACGTTTGCAAGCTGGGGCAGGCCAAAAGCAGCAGCAATGTTCTGTGCTTGAGGCATTGTGAATGGTTCAACAGATTTAGTGGGTGTAACACTTACTTTTATAGACACCTTTACAGTTGGCGTGACTGTAGGTGTAACGCTTGGTGTAACTGTAGGCGTAATGCTTGGAGTGATACTTGGAGTCGGTGTAATGCTTGGCGTAGGCGTAATGCTAGGCGTTGGAGTAATACTAGGTGTAGGCGTTACAGAAACACTTGGTGTAACTGTAGGAGTTACAGACACAGAAGGAGTGACTGTTGGTGTAACGCTAACTGATGGGCTAACAGAAACACTCACTGACACCGATGGAGAAACCGATGGAGAAACACTCACAGATGGGCTAACGGAAGGGCTAACCGATACGCTTACAGATACCGAAGGATTGACCGACGGGCTAACAGATACAGACGGGCTGACCGATGGCGACACAGATACGCTAGGTGAAACTGATGGGCTTACAGATGGCGAAACGCTAACAGACGGACTCACTGAAGGAGACACGCTAGCTGAAACCGACGGAGAAACAGACACACTTGGTGATACCGATGGACTCACAGATGGAGATACGGAAACGCTTGGCGATACAGATGGCGTAACAGTAGGTGATACAGATACGTTTGGAGATACTGTAGGACTAACTGAAACTGAAGGTTTAATTGATGGCTCTACCGATGGCGATACAGATACATTTGGACTTACTGATGGTTCAACAGATGGAGAGACAGAGACATTTGGACTTACTGATGGAGACACCGATACTACTGGTGTAGTTTCAATAGATGGGCTAACCGATACTTTAGGTGTACCAATTGGCGGTAATACAATTGTTCCAATACTAGGTGATGGAGATACAGATTTACTTGTTAATAAATCTAAATCATCTTTAGTTACATAGTTTCCATCAGCATCTAAAAATAATGGAATTGGAGATACTACTGGAGATGGAGTTATTCTTGTACCAGTAATAGTGACTGTACCAAAATCAGTTACGTTATGTATAAAGTCTCTACCAGTTATCCGTTTATATTCTTCTAGTAATTCAGTTCTTGAAGGGTCTAGTCTAAGTTCTGCTTCTAAATCTCTAACATATCCAGCATTCATTGCCTCTTGAACGCCGGGAATCTTTAACAAAGCATCAAGACCCATTGCAGTTTCTGCTACATCAAGACTGCCAAATGTTCTTAAAACATCTGCCATTGAACTAAATGGCGATTTAGTACCGCCAGTTGTATCTGCTGTTGTACCAGTAACATCTTTAGCTGTAACATCTATAGTGGTAACTTTGTCAGCCATAGATGTGCCAAAGTTAGACTGACCACTTAACAATTTATTAATTGCATCAAGATTACCAATACCATACGCTTCATTTGCAAGTCTTAGATATTCACTTGGATTAGCTTTATAGAATGCACGTTCATAATCAATTGCATTTAACCCAATTTTTTCACCATCAACTGTGTAATATAAGTTACCAGCAGAATCTCTTAAAACTGGGGCTGTTATATTACTTTGAGTTTCAAAACTAAATGTACCAATAAACTTTGGCAATCCATTTAAGTCAGTTTGAATAGCGCCGGGTGCTAACTTTTTAGGGCCGGGTAATTGACTGCCATCAGCAGATGCTAGTAAATCAGAACTACCGACTTCAACACTGGTAATATCATTTTCACTAATGTTATTTAGATATGCAGTATCTAATTTTTCACCAGTATTAAACAAATTTAAATCACTAATCTGCTGCTCAGTTAATCCTGCTGCTAATAAAGAATTAATAGTCTCATCATTAGATGCTACTTTAGTAGTATCTGTGGTTGGTAAACCTTTAATAATATTACCAAAAGCATTACCAGCACTAATTAATCCAGCCGGATTACCAGTTCTATTAAATATGTCTAACGCTTTTACAAAATTAGTTGCCGATGCTGCTATTTTTAAATTACTACTTCCCGTTAAAGTACTAGCTGCATTAGCCATTCCTGCATAGTCATTGTTAGCTATTGCATTACCAAGGTTAGCCCAGTTAACAGCAGTACGAATTTCTGGTGGCAGTGTTGTGCCTGCTAGGTTCATACCTGCATTGATAACACCAGCTACGTTTTTCTGGTCAAGAGCATTAATCAACGTAGCCGCATCTTTGGCTGTAGCAATATTGCCAACGTTTTGGGCTAACCAGCTACTGTTATAAAGCTGTTCTGCGCCAGCAAGATCGCCAGCTTTTAAAAGAGCATTGATTTCCGCAGTAACATCAGCAGCAAACCCTGAAGCAGAAGCCAATGCACTAAAAGCGGCAGCGGCCCACTGGCCATTCTGTGCAGCCTTGGCAGCGTTGTAAGCTTGAATGTACGGAGCGGCTGGTGGATACGCTAAAGATACAGCAGTTAAAACTATTGGAAGAAAGTTTTCTTTAAGGTCAGCCCAACCATTTTTAATTTCATAAGTTGTAGGAATGGCCAGACCTGTGTTGGTAAAAGTAAACCCATACCCGGTCTCGTTGTTACCTAACGTAGTGCCTTCAATGTTAATTACTTGGCCAGTTTTCTTGTTATAGATTTCCTCTTCTTGATATGTTTCTGTGCCAGATTCAAGTTCTCTGGTTTTTGTAACCATGCGTCTGCCAACGTCAGCAAGACTTGTAACTCCTGCTGCTGCTAATTTATTAGCAAAGTCCCACAGAACAGCTTCTTTAGATCCAAGACCTTGTTTTTCTTTTCCTAATGCACCACCAACATAGGCACCAGACATCCCACTAAGATTAGAGATGTTATTAATCTGGTCAAACAAAGTCTTTGAGTCACCAGTAGCCGTAGTCCAAGCTGGGCCACCGCCGTAGCTAAAAGTACCGTCAACATTCTTGTTGATGCCGTGCATTGTTAAACGCCAAGGCTCCCATGAATTAAGGGTAGAAGTACTTAGTTCTCCATATCCGGGAATGTTTAGTAAGTTTCCACCACTACCCTCCACAGCAAGCGTGTCAATAGAAACTACTGTTGGAGAAGTTTTAACTGTAGGTGTAGTTAAAACTGTTGGCGTAACAGAGGCTAAAACTGTAGGTGTAGTTAAAACTACAGGCGTAACTACGGGTGTAACTTTAGGGGCAAATACACCCCTACTCATTACAAAGTCCATCGTTGCATCATCTAAGTTGTAATAGGCTTTGATTTGGGCAGGAGTTAAACCTGCTGCCGCAAGGATGTCTCGTGTTGCCGCATAGTCACCTCTAGTCCATGCAGCATTAATTTGGTCAATAACTGATCTACTAATCGTGCCAGAGTCTTCTTCTGTAACAGTAGGCGATTTTGCTGTAACTGTTGGAGAAGTGGCAATAACAGTTGGACTAGAAACAGTAACGATAGGAGAAGCAACAGTAACAGTTGGACTGGTAACAGTGACTACTGGTGTAGCAACTGTAACTATCGGAGAAGGCGTTTTTATTGTAACAACAGGTGACTTTACTGTTGTTGTAGGAGATGCTACGGTAACAATTGGAGATGTAACAGTAATTATCGGAGAAGGCGTTTTTACTGTAACAATAGGTGACGTTACTGTTGTTACTGGAGATGCTACCGTAACAACCGGAGAAGTAACAGTAACTATCGGAGAAGGCGTTGTTACAGTCACTATAGGTGATGTGACTGTAGTTATTGGCGAGGCAACAGTAACTACTGGCGACGTTACTGTAACTACTGGAGAAGAAGTCGTGACTACAGGCGAAGCAACAGTAACTACTGGCGATGAAACTGTTGTAATTGGAGTTACTAAAGTGGTAATGCCTCCAGTAGTATCTACAGTATCTACTACAGTAGGTGTAACAACAGTAGCTATCCCAGTATTCCAATAAGGCGTAACTTTAGCTTGTGTAAAGTAACTGTTTACAGCATCTTCACTGTAATTTGTAGCACGAGCTAGATCTGCCGCAGATACATTGAACTGCTGAGCCGCCGCAGCGATAGCCGCAGGATTGTTAATATTAGCCTGTACATACGCAAGAATGTCAGCATCGGATACTTTTGGAGTTGTATCTTCAAATACATCTTTGCCAAATTGTTGGTCAAAATAATCAATAGCCATTCTTAAACCTTAAGGAGGCGTTGGGCGGGGGTCAGGCAACCGCGCAATAAAGTTTACAGCCATTACTGCCGAAGCAACAGCAGGATATGGGGCAGACGCAGGAATAGCTTCCATAGTCACAGCAGTATCGTCTGCGCCCCAGTACATCTCAATGTATTCATTAGCCGCCAAATCAATGTCAAATATCCAATTAACATTCATGTGGTTGTCTGAGCCTTCAACTGTGTATCTGTGGCCCGAATAACCAATTGTTGTTGTACCGCGCTTAATCCAAATTTGCACATCTTTAGCGGATGCGTTGGTACTCTTTAACTGAGCCGACAACTGGAAGTTATAGACACCAGCAACAGCAACCTCAATCTTAGACGTACTAGCGGTTTGGAGAGCCACAAAGTTATTGAGGTAAGTCTGGTTAAACGTGATGGGATAACCCGTATCTACAGCGGCAAGCGTCTGGTCTGCGGTGTTAAAGAACAGCCCGTTAGGTACGTTGATGTTGCTAGGATCAATAGCCCCGTCTGTTCTTAATTGAGCAAGAATCTTGTCTAACTGGTTAAAGTACAGACGCAAGACATTGTTTAACTGCTCGTGGTAGTCAGAATTATAGTTTTTAGGAGAAAGAGGCAAGTTAGGAGCCGCAACCCTTGATAGCTCAAATTCAGAGGTAACAATCATGTGTTACCTCGTCTTCCGTCTGATTTAATGTCAATCCTTGGAGCGCCTAACTGCCAAGATGTACCCAGTCTATTGGATTCAACTTGGAAGATCATCTGACGGCCACGCACCCGGATGTACACCTGACCTGTAAATTCCTCAACAGGGGCTGTTGCAATTCTCTGGATAACAGCGTTACTACTGCCAGCCACAGACTGCGGATCGTTCGGGCCGGAACCAGAGTTCTGATACGGGATCAGTGACATGGTGCATTGAGGAGTCAATTCACCTGTAGAGTTCCTAAAGGTTAAGTCAGGAATGACACGCCACACAAAGCCAAAGTTATGGCCGTCATCAATGTCAAACTCTGAAGAACCAATAGAGGCCGCAATAGCCGTGGGCGTACCAGTCTCGTTATCGTCGTTACCCTGCTCGTGGTTGACCAAGTTATATGTGTACGTTGCGGCCAGCGGGTAGTCTCTCAAACCGGAGTCAAGCCAAGCTGTTCGTGCCATCGTGCCGTAGTACCAGATGTCTTCTGAGTAGTTGTAGACAGCGTATCTGTCAATTGCTTCGCTATTAGCGGAGCAGTAGAACCACCAGACTTCATTAAAGCCTTCGTTAGTCCCAGAGAAAATCTGACCAGCCTGTAAGGTATTGATGTTGCTAAAGATATGCTGGCGCAGGTCACAGCGCAGAGTCTGTACACGGCCATCGTATTTGTAGAACTTATCTACGCCCATCCAAAACACAATGCCTGAAGCCGTAGCCGCTGCGTTTTGGGATGCAATAGAAATGTTGTCGCCCAAGAGTTGGGACTGCCATACTGCTGGCGGGCCAACATACTGCAAGGAATACAGCGCAGAATCAGACCAAACCACAATCTCCTGACGGGTTTGTAAGCAAGTAACTAGCTCAGATCCATGAGAGAACTTAACGCTACCTGCTTGGTTTGTAGCTGCTGGTGTCCAGTTTGTCAGCGACTCCTGATCCGACCAGCGGATTAGCATAGAGTCTTGGACTGCTGAACTATAGTCATTACAGCCAAAAGCAAATACAAAACGGCTAATGTCAGAAACAAATATAAAGTTCTGGATGGTCGGGCAGTCAGTTGACCCCGCAAGAGATGTCAAAGCCACTGCGCGAGTTTCCACCCCAGTGGTGGCATCCCAGTAGTAAATAGCTCCGCTTCGAGGGCCAAAGATCAAGTCTTCACCAAAGTTACTCTGGCTCCAGATACGGATGTTTGTCTCTGTAGTGGATGGAATACCAACACTCCAAGGGCCAGTCCCCCATGTACCAGCGCCCCAGCCTGTCAGCGGAACCTCAATGGCTGAACCTGTGTTAATTTGATAAGCCGCAACAACTGACGCACCACCGTAAGAACCTGCGGCCAAAGCCGTTGGAGTGGTGATTGTGTAAGTGTTACCAGTCAATACTGTAACTTGAAACTCTGCGTTTAAAGTAGATGCGTACGTACCTGTAGCACCAGTAAAGGTTACAAAGTCACCTGTAATACAGCCGTGCGTAGCATCAGTTACTGTAACTGTCGTAGTACCATTAGCACTAAATGGGTTTGAGCCTAGCGAAGCTGTTTCGCGGATTGGCGTAATGTCGTTATACGCGCCGCCTTTTTCAATGTAAAACTTTAAGTTAGTACCTACACCGATAAGGTTGTAATTTTCAAGCGTGACCCAGTTCCACAATGAACGGCATACGCCTTGGAATACAGCAGAAGAAATACGTACCCAACCACCAATCTTTTCTGGTGTTCCAGAACGGAAACGCACTTTCTCGGACTCGTACCAGCCACCCGCTACATTTGTACCAGAGTTAACAGACCCCAAAGCCTCGGATGCGTACCGTGTATTTTCCCGGTTAACCCCCGGCCTGAATAGAATCTTTTTTAGTGGCATCGGCAACCTTTATTTGCTGGCAACGCCTTTGGTCTTCTCAAAAGAACGCATACCGGCAATGCCCAAGATGCCTGATAATATCACCCAAAGTTGGTCTGCGTCCAGTACTGGCGGGGGATCCATACCCACCGGAACCCAGCCCATTGCTTGTAGGTATTTCCATGCCCACTGGAACAGTGGATACAGCAGAAACTGATAGCCCATAGCAGCTACACCGATCCATCCAATAGCTGGCCTCCAGCCTGAAACAAACACACTGGATGACGCAGCTTCAATCTTGTTAACCTCAATCTGAGCTAGGTCTGTAGCTTGGTCAATCCGCTTCTCTTCAAGATCAAGCTTACGTTGCTCAATCTCCATTTCCATCTTTTCTTTGTCAGTCGTAATCAGGTCGCCTGCAACCTTACCGACAGCTTCAATGATTGATCCTACGGCAAGCAAACTCATGCTAGACCTTTCAATGTGCGGTTAATCCAACCCTTGAGGAACTTGACCTGCACGGGGTTCTTGTTGCATATCTCAACGTAACGGGCAATCTTAGCCAAGGCGTAAGACTCCTTAAACCGCTGTCCGTCCGTGATTTGGTTGAGCCTCTCAATGGTTTTAGCACCAATCCCGCCGTCTGGCGTAGCACCAACAACTAACTGAGCCAGCTTTACCGCCATGCCCATGCCAGCATTTACACCAAAGTTAAAGATGGAGTTGGCTACTTCTTGATTGGTAATCTCATTCCCGCGCATCTTGTCCCAGAACTCAACACGGTAGAACTCACGCACCATAGGCGTTAGGGAGCCGCCAAACTCTTTCTTATCCACTAGCGCCCAGCCATTCCACTGGGGGTTTTTGTTACGTGCAATTCCTGCATAGGTCATACCGCCTGTATCGCCGGGCACTTCATGTAGGACGTAGCCGCCCTCGTCCCTAATCATCTGCTCAAAAGCTGGTTCAAACTGAGCCATTACTGTTTACTCCTTGAAAGCATGGTGGCTGCAATTTCCATCATGGTTCTTGTTACCTGAATATCAGCGGGTTCATTATCCCAGCCCACGGTAATCTGTCCTACAAATCTGCTGGGGTCTGGTGGAATGCTGATTCGGCAAGTGTAGGCAACCCCCTTAGCGATGTACCACAAGCCCATCTCGGACTGCGCTGAACGGTATTCCCCGCAAGGTATCTCACTAGCCATTAGCTTAACCACATCTGCGTTGTTTGCTGCGTTCTGTGTAAACAGGCCCACATCCAGCCCATCGTTGGTTTTGTCTCGGCCTTCTTTGGTGTAAGCACGGTAAAGCACTCGGGTTCCAAACATGGGATTTACTTTGAACACGGCAACAATAGTAGCGTTGGTGGTTTTGAGTAGGTGAGCCGCAGCGTCTTCTACCCTATCTTCAACAATGCTCGGCATCTTCTTGGACTCTTTGTATGCACCCATCAGCAGTTCTTGGTTCTGCCAAACAAAGTACCCAGAGAACGCAAACACCGCCATCAGTATCAGCGCGAACAGTTTAAACGGGCTATCCACATAGGACAGCACCTTGCTCAATATGTCTGCTGGTTTCTCGTCACTCATAGTCCAAACATTCCCAATACTTTTTTAGCAACATCGTCTGGCAGAAAGCGGAGCAGGCCAAGCACCCACCACGCCACACAGAGCCGGACAAAAACTTTAAAGAAGAGATCAGCTTGCTTTTGGTACTCATTCACCGCCCACACCTGTTGACAGCACAAAACTCAAATAGTTCGTACAGGCCAAACGCAAACATCATTAACAAAAAAGCACCTGCTGTCAGCCCAGCCGCCAGTTCAAGTTCTTCTTGTGCCTTCTCTTTGCGCTTCTTTTCTTCCTCTTTGGCCTGTCTTGCAGCTATTGCATCATCCCTGTCCATCTCAGCGGCTCTGGATTTGATCTTGTTCCAAACGTCTATGTTGCCAGTCTGCATATAGATCATCTGCAACTCAGCCTCCAGTTTGGCCGTTTGCATCAGCGTGTTTTCTATCTGCATCGCCAATGCAAAGTTAGACTTATTGCCTGACCGCTTGGCTTCAACCATCGCCTTGGTCGCAACGCTCTTAGCGTCAAACATACGACCAACCATCACGCCTAGGCCACCTAGGTCATTTGCCACCTGCGCTGCCTTACGGACTAATCCTATGGCACTTTGAAGACCCGCTAGTGCGGTAACAGGATCAATCATTTTCTCTCAACCTTTTGCCACTCAAGGCATACTACTTTGCGATTGTAGACATCTCCTGTCCAAGCCCAACGCACACACCGATATTCATCTTTCTTCTTTTGACTGGATGTTCCGGGCATTAGCATAAAGATTACTAATACCCATTTCATCCCCAAATCCACACAAGTGTGAATGTCCCCCAAATAATAAAAATGGTCAAAAAGGCTGCAACGATGAACGCTTCAGCCCAGTTCCGCATGATTAGAACGTGATAGAACCTGAAGCTGTGAATCGGTAGACCCTAAAGCCTCCAGCCACAGTGATTGTTGGTGAACCTGTTGTGCTCGTAGCGGCTATGAATGTGTCTGGATAGCGGAGGATTACTATACCGCTACCGCCTGTTGTGCCAACAGATGTGCCACCGCCACCGCCAGCACCGCCACCTGTGTTTGCAGTACCAGCAACGGGGGCTGTAGCGCCAAAACCGCCATCACCACCCCCACCTACGCCACCAAGTCCTTTGGTGCTACTTACGCCATCAACACCTCCACCCCCACCTCCAGCGTAAGTTGTAACAGTCCCAGAGATAGAAGATGCAATGCCAGCACCGCCATTACCGCCTATTTCAGTTGCACTTGTACCACCTGATCTACCTGATAAACCAAGAGTTCCTGCACCACCTCCACCAGCACCGGGGCCAAACAAAGTAGCAACTCCATTACCACCAGCGTTACCTTGACCAGATATACCCGAAGCACCTGCAAGTAAACTGTCACGACCTCGACCGCCACCAGAACCACCACTATTAGGTGGAGTAGCTACTAAAAAATTACCGCCCCCAGCACCACCACCTGTAGCAACAATGTTTCCTGTGGTTGCACCAGACGATGCCGCAAGCAAAACAGAGTTAGCACCATTTGCAGTAGCCGCACCGCCAGCGCCAACAGTTATCCAAAGTTGAGTATTTGCAGTTACACCCGAAAATCCTGCAAGTAAACCACCAGCACCGCCGCCACCGCCTTCGCGCAATGTACCACCACCACCAGCAACGACCAAATACTCCACATTCTGCGGAGGCAGTCCTGTCCAGTTGTTGTCCTTAATGGCTTGGCTTGCCTGAGACAGTGTGAAGATGCCCGAATACTGGGCCACTTAGACCACCTCTACCCAAGCAGTTGTGGCTTCGTCCCATGAGTACATCTTGCCGTCTGTTGGCATAGGTGTCGGGGCTTCCCACAGATATGTCGTAGAGTTCTTTGTCCAAGATGCAAATGGTTGTGGCGGGGCAAAGCCCGTGCCGTCCCATGTGTATGAAATCCCAGCATAGTTTTTATGGAGAGGTCTGCCCTCTGGATGCTGATTACCATGCGTGTTATACGAGGTTTTCACCCATTCACTTGGATCACCCCAGTGTCCTAAAGCCAAAGTCTCGGCATCAATCACAATTACCTGATCTACGATGCCATTAGTTACATGAGCGTAGTGCGCCATTTTGAGTCCTTTCAGTGTTTAAAAAATATTTCCATTCAGCCATTGTTTTGGCATTCTTGCTAGAGTTGCAACTCAAACATAATGGTTGCAGATTTCCAATGCTATGTCTACCGCCACGGACAATAGGAATAATGTGGTCAACTGTTACTCTTTCCGTTGTACCACAGGCAATACATGGGGAAGAATACAATTTAATCAATTCTTTTTCACTGACCTGATACACACCATTTGAGCGTTTTCTAGCCCTGTACTTGTGTGCTTTTTCAGCCATCTTTGGCAAATGTTGTAACCTGTAGCGTTCTAAAGCACTTTTAATTGCTTCAGGATTTTGCAACTTCCAAGCATTTTTAACCGCTCTGCGATGCTCAATGTTTTCAGCGTACTGCCGTCTACCCGCTTCACGGGATTTTTCAGGATTATTCTTACGCCACTTTTTTAAGTGTTCGTATTGTTCAGATCGGTGTGCTTTTTGATAAGCCGCCCGTTTGATTTTGACTATTTCTTTGTTGTCAATGTAATACTGCCGACCATAAACCTTTTTACATTCTTTACAAACGGCTATAGGTTTGTTTCTGCACAAATGAAACAAGTCAACTGATTTCTCAGTTTGGCATTTGGTACAAGTCTTTGTTTCCATCAGAATGTCACAGTTCCAGATGATGTCCAAGTGTAAATCTGGTAGCCATCAGCGTAATTGATTTGTGGTGAGCCAGTTGTTGCAGTTGGTGCTGATTGTGTTGCGGGGTAACGAATGATTACGATGCCAGAACCGCCAGAGCCACCATTGAAATAAGTTGCGCCACCAGTTTGAGCACCACCACCACCACCACCGCCTGTGTTAGCAGTCCCGTTGTCACCATTTTGTGAAAGGTAAGAATTACCGCCACCGC
>Ga0247723_1000980_pt1 | contig 17451 bp, 29 predicted proteins | sample MSEWelMarce5H_FC_FD_189079 | JGI IMG/M metagenome (GOLD analysis project Ga0247723, IMG submission 189079) | Subsurface sediment microbial communities from gas well in West Virginia, United States - MSEEL Well Study Marcellus 5H_FC | ecosystem: Environmental > Terrestrial > Deep subsurface >... | reverse complement strand
GCAAGTATTGTATATTTCCAACCAAGTGGTCCAAGTTGGAGAACCATACGGGTCCGAGCAAATTGAAGTTCTTTGTTCTTGAGATAATCCTTCGAAGCCAGCTTGACATGTTAGTTGCCTCGTTTCAACAGATTCAATACACGTTGGAGGATCTGGCGTACAGTTGTTAGAAGTTGTTGTCCAACCTGTCCAAGTTTGTGCAGTACAGTCATAAGACCTACTTTGATTAATAGCCCCTGATTGGTTAATTGGGCAAGACAAGGTTTGATACTCAACTTGAGGGCTACATACTGGGACTTGATATATTGAGCAATAAGGATCATTCGGTCTATACCAACCGCAATAATGGTTCTGCAAAGCGTCATCATTTGAGATACCACTGCAAGACATAGATCCAGGAATGATGTTACCTTGGCTATCAGGCTGGAAATTACAGTACCAAGCATATGCGTTATTCCTTAGTATTAGAAGGAGTAGGAAGAGTGTAATTCGGGCCATATAATTTTCTAAACTTTTCAGGGTCTTTTTCATACCAAGCCTTCTTAGCTGTAAAGCCTACAGCTCCACCCATAGGACAAGGTGAACCACTCATCTCCATAGCGTCCCATACTTTTGGATCTTGGCACAATACTGATACAGCAGCTACTTTAAGTCCTAAATCGTTGAGAGTTTTTGCTAACTTAATTTTTACACAGTTCTCATCAAGAAGAACGGTACCGCCTGATAAAGAAATAAAACCTAAATTACCCGCTGCACTAATAGGGACTGCACAAACATCTTGTGAGAACGCAGACATGGAAGGTGCCATAGCACTAGGTACCGGCATTCCTTTTTGATTAATTGTCGTGGTTTCAGCGTGAGCTTGGTGTATGCAAACAAGTAAACAAAGTGTGATTAATACTCCGACTAAAATCTTCATTTTAGAATTCTACGATGACTACGCCACCTGAACCACTACCGCCCGCTCTAGGACCTGTAGGGACAGCATTTGCTCCACCACCGCCAGCGCCATAAACTGTAGCATTATTTCCAGCACTGTTTGGACCTGGTGTATTTCTTCCTCCACCGCCAAATAAAGAAGAACCACCACAATTAGTTGTGGCAATTTCACCAGTTCCTCCAGCACTTCCTGTAAATTGAAATGTTCCTGCGCTTCCAGCGCCGCCAAGACCTCCTAGACCATAAGCATTTGATCCTGTTGCTCCACCTGTAGCAGAAGCTAAAGCCCCAAAAGATGAAGTTCCACCCGCTCCACTACCACCGCCGCCGCCTCCTACAGTCACAGAATAAGGTGTTGAAGCAGTTACAGGACCTACATAAATAGCACCGCCGCCAGCGCCACCGCCACCGCCTATATAACCTGTAGGAACTGTTGCGCCCCCACCACCACCACCAAGAACAGTAACTTTAATTTTAGTTGTCGTAGCAGGGGTTGTAAAAGTACCTGGAGAGGTAAAGACTGTCATGTTAGAAAAGCCACCAGCTGCAGCTGCAGCACTTGTCCATGTTGTACCGTTTGAAGTTAAGACATTACCTGGTGACCCTGCAGCCACTAAGTTAACAGCGCTTGTACCAGCACCTATTAGAACAGAGCCTGTAGTTAAAGTAGTAGCACCCGTACCACCTGAAGCTACGCCTAACACGGTTGTTAATGTAGTGGTTCCAGTTACACCGAGTGTACTAGATAGCTGAGCTGCTCCTGATACAGTTAGTGCTCCTGTCGTTGATATTCCCGCGGTACCGTCTAAGGTTAATGCCATGTTCTACTCCTAAGTTTTATTTTTATAGTGCTGTGATTTGTGCTTGTAAAGCTTGTAACTGAGCTAACAGTTCTTCTTTAGTAGGCGCAGCTGGTGCTTCTACAACCACAACTGGGTTAGCTTTGATAAGCTCGTCACTTGGGTCATACCAGAATTGATCTGCTACTACATTGTCTGCACAGTCAACCCACATAAGGCCAGAGCCTACTTCGAAAACGTTTGCAGCATCTTCTACTTGAGCTACTCTGTAACCTGATTCTCTAGGTTCTACTGTTGATATTAATGCTTTCTTTGCCATTTTGTTTCTCCTTGTTTAAATAATTATTAATACTACACTTCAACGATACAATTAATCACCATTCTTTTTTTGTATGTTTTAGGTATTGATGCCCTATGAAATGTATTTGAATTAAATATTACATAGTTCCCTTTAATAGGTTGTATAGCATCTAAAATACTTTTATCCTCATTATATATTATAGTGTCTCCGTCCGAATCGCCTATATAATAAATAAGACTCTTATAGTTAGGTAAATCCATATCTTGGTGAATCGCATTTTTTAATTCCTCATCATCAAGATTAATATTTAATGACAAATTTACTTGCATCCTAACCAATGACTTTATATAAATTTGCTCTTTTTTAAATATTTCTTTAACTAAATCATCAAAAATATTAAAAACATTTGAATATATATTATTTTCTTTATATAAATTATGTGTAAATCCCCCATATTGTTTCATAGGATTATTTGGATAAATTTGATTTTCATTCCAATAATAAGGAAAATTACAGTCATTACATAAATTATATATTGCTTCTATTTTTTCTTGATCATTTATTTTATTTTTTATAATCATATAAAAACATTTTTATCCTACATATTCCACTATAACTGCACCGCCAACACCTCCAACACTTCCAGCAGCTGGTCCACCTGCCCCTACAGTAATTGCCACAGGATTAGAAACAGGAACATTTGCAATTGCAATACCACCGCCACCACCATTAAAATTACTAATAGCGCCATAACCGCCAGCTTGCCAATTGTCGCTTGTTGAAAATGGAGTTGTTCCACCAGTATTATGTCTTCCGCTTGTAATAAAATGTTGTGTGCCTTGCAATTGTGTTGAACTAATTGCTATACCTGTATTTGATCTTTTTAATGCCGTTCCAGTCGATACTGTTCCAGCACCTGCTGATCCGTTTGTCGCAGGCGATCCTGTGCCGCCACTGCCGCCTGTTGCTGAAACTGCTGGGCCAAAAGATGATGTTCCACCTGTGCCGCCTGTAAGCCCAAAACCAGGATTACCACCTCCACCACCACCACCAATAACAGTTACTCGTACTTGTGATACTGATGAAGGTTTTGTCCAAGTACCTGGAGCTGTAAATAATTCAGTTTGAAGTTGACCGCCAGCGGCAGCTGCCCATGAAGGTAAGCCTCCAGCTACGGTTAATACTTGGCCAGTAGAACCAATAGGTAATCTTGCAGCAACTGTAGGAGATGATTCATAAAGAATGTCCCCTGTAGTAGTCATAGGGTTCAACGCATTAAAAGCTGCAGTAGCTGTAGTTTGACCTGTACCACCCTCTGTAATAGCAACTACTCCGCCTGGACCTGTAATCACTGTGCCGGACGTTGCTGGCAGCGTTAACACCGTAGTACCCGCTACTGCTGGTGCCTGTAAGGTTACTGACCCACTTGTATCTCCTGATATGACTACGCTACTCATAATTTATTTCCTTGTTTAATTAATTCTTAGTATTCTACGACTACCACACCTGCAGAACCTGCGCCACCGCCAGGATTACCAGCTCCAGCACTTCCACCACCACCACCACCATAATTACCTCCAGCATTTCCACCAGAAGCAGGACCAACTCCTTGCGCCCCACCTCCAAAAATTGAATTACCGCCAGTTCCACCACTCGGACTTGGGCTAGAACTACCAGAAGTTCCACCACCCCCTCTAAATTGTAATGTTCCAGCAGATCCTGCACCACCAGCACCACCAGCACCCGCGCCAACAGATGGACCAGCTCCTACGCTACCACCTGTAGCAGAAGCTAAAGAGGCGAAAGAAGATGTGCCTCCCGCAGAACCAACAGTTACAGCATAAGGGGTTGAAGCTGTTACAGGTCCTACATAAATAGCACCACCACCGCCTCCACCTCCTCCGCCAGAAGAAATAGAACCAGTAGCAGTTCCACCATTACCACCACCACCCACAACAGTAACTTTAATTTTTGTCGTAGTAGCAGGGGTTGTGAATGTACCTGGTGAAGTGAATACTTGCATATTAGAGAAACCACCGGCAGCTGCTGTTGTCCAGCTTACGCCCGCACCTGGTCCGCCTGATGTTAAGAATTGACCTGATGTACCTGAAGATACTGTGCCTGGTGCTGTTCTTACATTGAGTTCACCAGCATTACCCATTTGGAAACGGATATCATTATTAGTATAGAAACTTAAAGGTAAGTATGAACCTGATCCATTAGCACCTGATACGATTTGTGTATCAGTAGCGCCGTTAGTTGCCACAACTACTTTAGAAGCATTTGTAGGATCAGCTGCGTTTGATACTTGAACTGAAGCAGAAGTTGCTGAGCCATTAGGTACAACATAAACACCTGTTGTAGCGTTTGTTGTACTTGTCTGCATACGAGTTCTTAAAGACAGCGTAGCTGTATCAAAGTCACCTTGTATTAAGTTATTCGCTGAATCTAAAATAATCTGTGCCATTTATATCTCCTAAAGAATTACCCAACGTTGGCCTGATGGGACTGTTACTGTAGCGCCTGAATCAATTGTTAATGGACCTACGCTCATGCCGTTGTAATTTGTTGTTAATGTGTAGCTTGTTGTAATCGTATTTTTATTTTCATATATTGCACCGCCTGCTGAAGCACCGCCACCTATGTTACCCCAAGCTGTAGTATATCCTTCAAATTCACCTGTTGTAACATTGTAACGAATCATACCCGCTGCAGGTGAAGGTCTTTCTCCTGTTGTACCATTAGGTACTCTAACACTACCTGTACCATTAAAGTTTAAATTATTAGGTACATTTGCGGTTGCTGCATTAAGCGTTATTGTATCACCAGAAGCATTACCAAGTGTAGTGTTTCCGTTAACAGCTAAGTCGCCTGTTAGGGCTGTATTTCCAGAAGCAGCTAATGTTGTAAATGAACCTGCAGCCGCAGAACTACCACCGATAGCGGTACCATTAATAGTGCCCCCTGTTATTGTAGCAGCACTTGAAACAACAGTTCCTGAAAAATAAGTTAATACATCAACTACATCAGTTGCATTATTAAACACATACATTGACTTACCAGCAGGTACTACAACTCCTGAACCTGTTGTATTCTTTACGGTCACAGCATCTGCTACGTTATTATTAATAAGGTATAATTTCTCAATTTGACAGCCTGAACCTAAAATTAGGTTGCGAGCGCCACCAGACGTACCTGTTAAATTAAGTCTTAAATTACGCGCTGTTTGAGCAGCATTAGTATTAGTTAAAGTTAATGTAACATCGGCACTTGAGAAGGTAACATCGGCTGTACCGGTAATAGCTTCGCCTAACGCAGTACTTAAATTATTATTCGTAGTCGTGCCCCAGGTACCTGTTTGTTCACCAGTCCCGATCAGTTCTATCTTTAAATCACTATAGGTACTTGCCATAAATCGTCCTTTTTATATTTCCGTATTATACCTTAACTACAAGGTACAGTAGTAGGTATTGTGCCCCAACTTGGTGTTTGAGCGTCATTAACATCAACCCAGCTAGGTGTCTGTGAATCATTTATTACAAACCAACCTGTAGCACAAGCCATGTCCATTAAGAAAATAGTCTCAGCTACTGTTGGGTTAAAGTTAGCTACTACTGTGTAAGTATCTGTAAATCCTGCGGTATCGGCTACCGTTACGTTAAAACCTCTAATACCACTATAAACATCACTAAATGTTACTGATTCATCTGTATCTACAAAGTATGCAAAAGTACCAACATAAGCATCTGAGAAAGTAAATGTTTCATCAACAACATCATAGAAATCAGCATTACCAATCACTTCATCGGTTAAAGTAGTGCTTTCATCTACAGCACCTACTAAGTCGCCTTGTGCATCTTGAGTATCTGTAAACGTTATTGCTTCTTCATCTAATCCTACAAATGCTGCCTGACCATCTTCAGTAGTAGCTAGTGTTATACTTTCTTCATCTAAACCTACAAAGTTAGCTTGAGCGGCCTGAGTATTATCTATTGTAGAAGCTTCATCAGTATCCGCTAAGAAAGTAACAATTGAAGATACTGCTTCACTTAAACTAAATGTTTCAGCTAATGATGCACTTGTATTCCAAGCACCTAACTCAGTTGTAGTAAGTGTTAAACTTTCATCATTAGCAGCGTTTGAATCTAAATTACCTGTATAGTCATCTGCTAAGTCAAACGCTTCTGCGTTAGTTAAAAAATAATTAAACTGGTTTGGTACATCATCTGTTATTGCAATACTATCATCGACTAAACCTATGTAATCTACGCTTGATACAGCATAGACATCACTTAAACTGTAGCTCTCGTCAACCGCCACATCATATTTTGTACCACCTAATGAAGCGAACGGGGCTTGGGCAAAGGTCGATAGCCCAAACATGTTACAGCACTACCCACCTAGATCCACTAGGAATAGTGACTGTTGCTCCACCTGATACTGTTATGGGTCCTGCAGCTAAGGCATTAGAACCTGCTGGTATTGAATAACTTGTTGCCACTGTCTTACTATTTACAATCATGCCGTTTGAAGCTTCTATGTTAGGTACAGTAAATGTTCCTGTTGTTGGAACAAAAGTTAATTTTGTACTTGTTACATTAAGCCCGGATACTGATCCTGAAGTAGCACTTGTAAATGTTGGGTATAACGCTGTAGCAGTAGAAGTATCATTAGTAATTGTAACGCCAGAAGTTACAGTAGAAGCAATAGATATTGAACCAGAACCAGGAGTAATAGATATACCCGTGCCTGCTGTTAATGAGGCTTTAGTAAGTGTATTACCTGTTGAGTTACCAATTAAAAGCTGACCATCTGTATATGAACTATTTCCTGTACCACCTGAAGCAACAGGTAGAGTACCACTAGTTAAAGACGATGTTGATGTTGCATATAAAGCACCACCAGAAGTAAATGTAGTAAGCCCTGTACCGCCATAAGCTGTACCAATCGTGCCACCATTCCAAGTACCACCTGTAATAACATCAGTATTTAAATATAAAGAGTTTGTACCCCATAATATATTTTCAGGTAAAAACCCATGTGTGTCCCAAGTACCATTAGCAGTACTTGTTGAGGTTAAAAATAATTGAGTGGCGCCTCCAGCAGCTACTGAAGCAACGGCACCTGACCCATTATTTACAATAGTTAAAAGACCCGTTGAGTTATTATTAAATTGGAAACTAGCGCCATTAATTAATGTAGTAGCGTCGGGTAGTTGATAAGTCTGAGCTAAAGTACCAGTTAAAACTTGAGTAAATGATGAAGCCGCTGTAAGTACTGTTGTGCCCGCTGCAGATACTGTAGAAGTTATATTTCTAAAAATATTATTAAGCGAAGTGTTTTGATTAGTATCTCTTAATACTACACTATTACCACCAGAAGAAGCTGTTACACCCGTACCGCCGTAAGAAACTCCAACCGTAGTTCCTTGCCAAGTGCCAGACGCAATGGTACCTAAAGGAGTAACATTATCCGATGCATCTAGATTGACTGATTTTTCAGCAGTATAAGTAACAAAGACTTGAGCTAAGCCACCTGATAAAGTAATAGGCGATGTATTACCATTTGAATTAGATAATACTGTAGTACGTGCTAACGTAGGACCCGATGTAGAATACGTGCCAATACCTACTTCCCATGCAGCACCATCTGTAATAGTGTAATAGGTAGTATTACTATTCCCAACAACAGCAAACGATTGGAATCCGCTGACCGCACCAAGTAAGGTTACAGAACCTGTACCTGATGTAGTCGTCGTTTCCTGGACACGATCATAGACTACTAGAGCCATTTAGGACTCCTTAGCCCGAAGCTGATAAAGTATATGTTACGTTAATTGTGTCGCCTGATGTTACAGTTTTAGAACCTGCTGTAAAGTTACCTGCAGAGAACAATGTACCTGTTGTGTTATCAATTGTTGATGAACCACCAATATTAATAAATGCTCCTGTTACAGTACCAGAACCAGTCATTGAGAATACTACCGCAGCACTTGTAGAAAGCACTGATGGATTAGCATTCGTAGCACTACTAAATGTTGGTGTTTTTCTTGTACCAGAATATGTAGGTGCATTAGTAGCGCCTGCTTCAAACCATCCTGCATGAGATGCTTGTGTGTCTGTGTAAGCTGGTGTAGATGATGGTACAGCATTATTAGTCATAAGACCCATAACAACTGCGCCGCCGCCTGTGTTAGCAAAATAAGAATCTAGTAAGTTTTGACGACCTACGTTTGTTGTTAAATTTTCAAATCCGTCTTCCCATTTAACATTGCCGTCTTGATCATAGCATGTAAATGTATAGACGCCGTTTAGACCAAACTCTTCGCCTGATCCAGCATTTCTTGTCACAGACGCATCAACTGAGTCGCCCATTCCAAATTTGTCTATATTACTCATAATTACTCCTTTAGTTAATTCGTATTACAGCAGTGGTTGAAGTTGCTGCAGGAAATTCTATTGTAAATGTTGTAGTGGCTCTTTTTTCTCCACCAAAATTTAATACTGCGACTGATGCATTTGTAGTGCTATTATATATCAAAGCCCCAGCAGCCGTAAAGTTTGCAGGGCTCCAAGTTACATTAGCGAACGTAACATAAGCCGTGTTATTACTAGGATCACTACCTATAGTAGGAGCTAAAACTTTACCCCCAGCTACATAGCCAGTACCTGTAATTTCGTCTTGCGTTGTATATGCGGTTGTTTCACTATTTATAGTAGAGACTGCATTATACAAGGCTATTTTATATGTATATGGTGACCCTGTGTTAAAATTAACTAAACCTTGTAGTAAGTTTAATTTAAACGTTGTGGTTTGTGCTTGTCCTAAAATCATCTAACTGGATACCTTACTTGTCCTGAACGGTAAGCATCTTGTCTATCTTTACCATCAGCAAGTTGTTTTAATAGAACCATAGCTTCGTCATATCGTTTTTGGTATTGATTAATAATGTCTTGTTCACCTTTCATATAAGTATAAGCTTCTAATAATGAGCCATACAATAAGGTAGAACTAAAGTTATTACCTAGCCAAGATGTTCCAGCAGTAGTAATAGACTCTGGATAATAAAAATAATGCAGTTCTGCACTATAGTTAGCATCGGGTGTTGGGCCTAATATAAATGTATTTTGATCAAACACTGCATAATATTCAGGCTGACCATAATAGATTGAGTCTGTATCTGGGAATGATTGTCTAATAAAGTTCACATCTTTATTAAGTAAATATAAATACTCATTGTTTGCGTTAATTACCGCTAAACTAAATGTAGCTAGCCAATCACTAGGCATAGCTAAGTATTTATTACCTGTAGTCATACCACCTGTTACGTTCTTTCGAAGCGCAGGAAGTTGCACCGAATTATAAATACGTTGTTCAGCTTGCTGAATAAAAGTATCGATGTCAGTTGTTTGAAACTGATTCTCAGTATAACTTTGTATTTCTGCAACTAACTGCGCGTAGTTCATTACGCCATCGGGCCTCTAGATTTAGTACCCTTAGTAGCTGCACCGCAACCACGAATAGTAATACCATCAGTTTTAGGACCACGAGTAGGATCACCAGCGCTTACACGTGGTGTACCTGTGTTAGGACCTAGTTGTTGAGCCTTTAATTTATTAGGATCTTGACTGTAATGAATATCTGTACTATTAGGGTTTACTCTAGGTTGTACATATTTTTCTAATGGTTGTGCAGTATCAGCAGGAAAAAACTCCGTACCTGTTGATTGTGCTGCTGATCTATTATCTTTTGCCATGATTATTATCCTTTTTTCTGTGCTGCAACTTTAGCCATACCACGACCCATAGTTTTCATGTCAATGTTCTTTTTACCACCTTTAGAACCTGCATGTTTAGGACCTTTTTCGATACCTACTGAAGCGCCGTCGTTACCTAAATTTTTGCCTTTAGTTTTACCTTGTTTAGTAATTCCATCTGCTGCTGATCTGAATCCCATATACTTCTCCTTATGTTGTTGTTACTACTACTGTGCCTACGTTACCTATTGCTACTAGATCATTGGGCGTTAATCCAGCATCGTTTGCTCTTGAACCACCTACAGGATTCCAACCCCATTGAATAACTCGACTACCTAACAATGGAACACCTGTTTCTATTTGTAATGGACCTGTTTGAATAATAGTCTGTAGTCCATTCAAGCCAGATTGATAATAACCTAAATCAGGTCTTGGGTTTCTCACCGCCTGTGGGTCGTTAACTGGATACAAGCCAAGACTTAATTGTGGCTGATCCGGTTCCCAACATTCAGGGCATACGAGTATATTAACATTTTTTGTCTTAATAACTAAGCGTTTTAACTGCTTTAGTTTAAATCTAAATCCACAGCGATCACACTGGGATATGGAATTCTTGGCACTAGCAAATTTAATTGGCATTTAATTACCCGTGGTAAAACATTTCACGAGGTACAAACCTAATACTTGCTTTTTCTCTATCCTCGTCTGCTGCTAATTGGAACGCCGCTTCATAATCTGCTCTTAACATTTGAACTCGAGTAGGGTCAACATTAGGTAACTTCATACTTAAATAAGCTGCTAATCCAGCAACCATGCAAGGAATAAATCTAAACGGAATATCTTCTATGGTAAGTCCGTTACCTGCATCTTGAATACGTCGTAGTCTATAGTATACAAACTGATAATAACTACTTTGTTCAGGAGCTGGCCATACATTGACTGTAGGTAAATTTTGTACATAGATTTTAGCACCGATTGCGTGAGCAGCTAATGTTGTATTATTTACAGCTCTGATACATCCTGTTATGTCATTACCATCAATACCACCATACTGAATCGTTTCGTTATCTATTTTAATAAAACCAAACTGAGCTAAACCTACAGTAGAACTTAAAGTAATAGTTTGTGGGTTTGCAGCTGTTGACGCTGTAGCTGTTAAGGTTTCATTTAATGTAATTGTTGTTGGGTTCTCTTGACCACTTTGTCTATTAATCCAAACTTGAATAGGACGACCTGTAGCATTTTTATTAGGGATTGTAATATAAGTAGATTCAGAAATACGGTTAATATTAATATCTTGTTGATTAGCGCCCGTGCCTGTACGAGTTACCATGTCTAACAAATCAATCGTATCTACAGGTAATGCATACATAATTTGGTTTTGATTTAATGTAATTTGGCCAGGTTCTATCGTCCATAAATTAATACCGCGATTAGCCCATTCAATAGTAAGTAAGTTTAGTGAGCGTCTTGCAGTTCTTAAATCATAACCTGTACGAAGTTCTTGACCACATCTTTCAAATGCGTCTTCAACTAGATTATTTAAATCTAAATTAAAACTTGTCTGTCCTGTAGTTAATTGAGCCATATTTATATTTTTCTAAAAGGTTTTACTTTTTGTTTAATAGATTTAGGTTGAGCTACAAACTGTTTACCTTTAGCTTTACCTTCTCTTTTTGCTTTTGTTGTTGCCGCATACTCTTGAGAACTTAATGCTTTTATTGCTTTTTCTGGTAAGTATCTTTCACCTGTTTCACTAGACTTTTTACCTGACTTAGTTGTCCATTTTTGTTCACCCCATGCTTTTAGGGAACGTTGGGATTTAGCTAATGCACTCATTTATATCCACCGCCAGCAGCTTTATATTTTTTAGCAACAAGTTGTGCTTTACGAGCTGACCATTGACCAGCACCCGTACCATGTGTTGCAGCAGCTTTTACTTGTGACACAATTCTTTTTCTTAAACTAGGTTTAGTATAATTACCAGCTTTATTTACTGTGCCGCCTTCTTTATACTGAGTAAAGTCTGTGTTGTCACGACGTTTTTTAACAACACCTTTAGGCATTTTATTCTCAGTAGCACTAGGAATCTTAGTTTTCTTTATAGCACCCATGCCTCTACTTGGTCTCATTATTTTCTCCTTAAACTAGCTAAGCCGCCAGTTCTAATATTAACAGGTTTAAACATACCTGGTGCTGCTGGTTCTGCGGTTCTAGCAGTAGTGCTTCCTGCTTCAGCTGGTCTAAAACTACCTGTTGTTGCTACTGAAGCTGGCGCTAAATCTCTGGGTGCTGGTCCTCTTGCATCTTGACTAGGTGCGTAACGTAAGGGTTGAGCAACTTGTGGATTAGAAGATACAGGCATTACAGTAGGTGCTCTGTATGGTTCAGGTTCAGGTCTTACATCTTCAGGCGCATATGGCATGAAGAATGGGTTATTCTGTTGTTTAGCGTAGTTAGCAATGTTCTGCAACGTATCGCCTTGTTTAAATCCAAAGTCAGCATAATTAACAGGTATAGAATCTGTTTGCGTAGATCCACTTGGATAATACTCACCCAACGCATTTTGAATATCTGATTTTAAATAATCAGGCGCAGTAAAATCACTAGCTAATGTAGTTGGTGATGCCGTATTAGGATTATATGTTTGTAATCCAAAGTTCTTTTGAAAATTTTGTTGTGCTAAAGAATCTTGGTTCTGTGAAAACTGACCAATAATATCGTTATAAATATTAGCGCTAGGAGCACCTGCTCTTTGTTGAGTAGATGGATCATATAAATTAGCTAACTGCGGTAAAACATTGTAAGTTCCTTTATTACCCTGCACAAAATATTTAGACGTATCAAAAGGTTTGCTATCTACTGTATATGCATTAGAGCCATAATTATAAGTAGGTGAATAGTATGGAGTTGTAGTCCCTGTACCTGGTGCTCCTGGTACTGTAGACCCATATACCGGCATGGAAGGTTGTTGAGTTTCACCACCTCCGCCACCGCCACCGCCACCTCCGCCACCACCGCCAAATCCTCCTGTAGCAGCATTAGCTACTCCCCCTGCAATAGCTAAATAGGGATTACCACCTAAAGCAATCTCGGCAGCGGGTCCTAATACAGGACCTACAACAGGAACTTGACCCAATGCGCCGCCAATAATAGACGCCGGTTTAGTTACGGTTTCAACAACAGAACTTACTGCACCACCCATATGGGCTCCTTAAATAATACGGCCTTTTGTCTTACCTTTTGTAGCGCAACCGTCAGCACGTTTAGAAGCTGATGAAACTGAACCGCCAGATTTAAAAACTTTTTTTACCTTATCAACTATTTTTTTAGGAATAGCTTTCATATCTTTAACAAAGTCTTCATTTTCTTTTGTTTCACGAGTTTTTACATCTTTAGCTGCTTGATCTACTTTAGCATCTAAATCTTTTTGTTTTTGTTCATCAAGTAATTCTTGTGGAGTAGCCATGATTAACAAATCTTTCCGCGAGTTTTACCTTTAGTTGCAATACCATCTGCACGTTTAGATGCTGAAGATACTTTACCGCCTGAAGACATTTTTTTAACAGCGCCACCTTTTTTCATTTTATTATAACCAGGTGACATTAAATTTTGTGCCATTTCAGTGGCAGTAAATTCTCTTGCAGGTTTAGTAGCAACCACATCTTTAATTACTTTAGACATATCAGGACCAATAACATCAGCAGTTCTATCAACACTACCAATATTACCTGAAGGTGTTTCAACAGATACTTTTTCTTTAGTAATTTTTTTAATAGGTTTTGTGTCAGCTTTAAATTTAGGACCCATTTTTTCATCACTAAAATCTGTTCTAGAGGCAATATTGCCTGATGATTTTGATTTACCACCCATGGCTAAAAGTTCATTTATAGTTTTACCGCCAATTCTTAACTTTCCATCATCATTAGAATCTTCATCTACAAACGTAGGTATATTGTTTATATATTTTATCTTTTTTGCCATGATTTAATCCTTAAATAATCTTGCCTTTAGATTTGCCTTGTTTAGCAATACCGTTAGCTTTTGATAGTTGAGAAACTTTACCACCAGTAGCATAACCACATCCTTTAGTCATACCGCCTTTTTTCATGCCTTTAGATTTATCATAAGCTAAATGTTTAGCAACGATTTTACCTTCTTTTTCAGCGTGTTGATCGCGTTTGGCAGTTGAACCTGCAAAAGATTTTTTACCTGTTTTATAATCATATTCCATCTCCTTAGTAACAGTTTTAGCAACGCCGCCTTTTTTAAGTTTAGTAAGGTCTGACTTCTTGCCACCATGTAATTGGCTTTCATGCATGCCGATAGCTTTTTTTGCCATCTTTTTATCTTGCGCCATATCTTTCTTGTCCATCATGCCGCCTTCTTTGTATTTCTTAGCCATACCGCCTTTTTTCATGTATCCCATTTTATTTCTAACCTCCGTTGGTAATTTTGATAATCCAGGATTGTCACTTGAGTCAACTGCTTTAAGTGCTCCACCTGATCCGAACTTCTTAGTTTTATCTGCTTTCATAAACTCTTCTCCTACTGATTTTGATATACCAACTTTCTTAGCAAATTTTGGGTTATTAGCCACTGCAGCCATTAAGTTGTGTTGTGCTTTAGATTTACTAGGCATTTAATCAGCCTTTGTATCTGTGTGTTGAACTTCTACTTCAACTTTAGTTTCTTTTTTACTAGGCTTGATAGTTTCGACAGCAACTTCTGTAACTTCTTCTGTAACTTCTGAATGAGTAATTTCATCTAATAATTCCTTTTGTTTTTTCATTTTAAACACCTTTTCTATAAAAGCTTTCATATTATTTACCTAGCCAATGAGTTACCATCCAGCTTACAATACCTGAAAATATAGTAGCGATAGCAATAAATACTTTCCATCCACCTTTAATTTCTTCTAATGTTTTTTCAATACTATCAAGTCGTTTTTTTAATTGTTCCATGTCTTCCATAATAGTATCTACATCCGATTGAATGTGTTTAATTTCAACACCATGTTCTGCTAGTTCGCGTTCTGCACTCATTTACAATTCCACCTTTTTAAAGAAGCAGCCTTACGAGTAGGTCTACCTTTTTCATCTTTCATAGGACCAGGCATGCCAGACATCCTAGCACAAAACGACTTCTTACGAGGTCCACCTTGTGGTTGAGGAGCCTTTAGGTTTGACCCAGTAGCTGCGTTATACTTTGCACGACCTTTAGCCGTGAGCCCTGCACCTTTCGATACAGGAAGTTTCTCGCCCCGTCCAATTGCTAAGCTAGGACCTTTTTTCTTGTTAGCCATAGATTATTTGTACTGAATCTGTATTAGACATTTCAGCATACACGCTTGTTCCAACTCGTATGCCTTCACCCGGAATAAACGGGACGTTGGCAAAGGTATCACCAGCTGCGGTTTCATAAGTAAGTATCCATTTACCTACGGCATATACAGCTGCAGTACTTGTAATGGTGCGCGAATTAATATCTGTTAGTGTAAAGGTATCTGCGCCCGTTCTAGTAATGCTATATGTGCCATCAGTAGCTGAAACGCCTGAGTTAGCTAAAAAATGAATGCCAATAACTGTGCCTGTAGTAAGCCCGTGAGCAACTTTAGTTACTGTTACCGTATTACCACTTTGAGCATACGTTACGCTAGATGATACAGGAGTACTTGCAGTATCAAATAAAGTTACATACCCAGCAGTAGCAGTTCCTGTAAACGATAACCCTTTAACACGAACAGGATATTTAACTAAATAGCCACTAGAATTTATGTGGGCTTGTTTTACATCATATTGCATTGCCATAATTATTCCCCTTTTGTTTCTTTGGCGTCGAGCCGTTCCACTAATGCAGTATATGCATCGATGGCGCCCTGAGAAGCTGTAACAAAACTAGATGCTTGGTTACGCTCTGCCTCAAGACGCTTGATCTCAGACAAAAGAAACTCTTTTGTAATTTCCATTTATTAAGCTGCTGCTGAAACCATTAAGTAGTATGCAGTGCCTGTTGAGTCAATAATTTTAATTGTCTTAGTAGCTGACACTGAAACTGCATTTGCAACCATTGTTGATGGAACATTAAATAGATTTGATATGCCTGTACCTGCACCGCTGTTTGTAAATCTGATCCAAGAAGCATTTGTTGGTAATGTAGCGCCTGCACCTACATCAGAATCAGCTTGAATAGCTGCAACTGTACCACCTGAAGAAACACCCGCTGCTAAACCTAAAGTAGCGCGTAAAGCATTACCTGCACCTGAGATTGAACCGCCTGTGTTTACAGACATAGAGATGTGAGCGCCGTTAGTTGTTTGACCTGCGCCTTGTGCTGCGGTTACTACTGAGAAAGCTCTTAATGTTTCGCCTGCACCTGCACCTGCGAATGTTAATCTGTTATAAGATAAGCGTGTATCCCCTGATGCAGCAGTTGTAGTTGCATATGATTCGTTGATATTGTCTGCTGTTGTTACTACGATTGGATCTGTTGCTGTACCACCGATAAAACCATTTAAAGACGACACTGGGCCGCTGAACGTTGTTAATGCCATAATAATTTTCCTTCATACAAAGTTAAGCTTATCCGTCTTGTATGCGTCTGCCGGGACAGTCTGATAAGCCGGGTAACCCGGATTCCCAAATAATACCTGAATTGATACTATTTGCAAGCATTATAGCACAATATAAAAAGAAAAAGGGAGCACTAAGCTCCCTTAATTTATTACTAATTTAATAGCAGTCTGTTACGATAACCATTACTTGTTCATTACGTACATAGTTACTTCAAAGCCAAAACGCATTTCTGTAGCTGCTGGAGTTGTCCACATAATATTTCCCCTTTAAATTTTATACACACCATGTGTATAACTGTATTATGAACCGTACGATTAATAACACTATAGAGAAAATCATGAAAAAAGGACCTGCATTTTAAGCAAGTCCTTTAGTAGTACGTGCCAGAAGCTGATTAAGCAGCGCCTGGTGAACCCCACATACCGAGAGGATCTGACCAACCGAAGCTGTAACGCTCACGAGCCTTGTAACGAACGTTGCCTGTATCAAAATCGCCATCCATAGATGTAGATAATGGTGTACGGACAAAGTGTTTCATGCCGTTAGGTACATCAGTTGTTAAGAAGTAAGCATCTGGATCTGTCAAAAAGTGGTTAATTGTGTAACCTTCTGGAATAGAACCATTGTTCTTAATCGCGTTGATGTCGTTATCAGCTGTTGACACACGTAATTCAGTTTCGAGCAAGCGAGTTGCAACGAATTGATTACCTGGTGGAACAACTAATTTACGAGGTTGAGCAGCGATTAAAAGACCACGCTCATCTGTCCAAGCAGCAATTTGAATAACTGCATTTTCCAATGCTGTTTCGTTCAAGTCTGTTGGAGTTGATTGAGTGTTGCTGTTTGTGCCACCTGAAACAAGTGGGTGAGCTGTGTTAAATAATGAAACACCGTCGCCACCATCATAAGAGCCACCGTTGTTGAAACCATTATTAAGAACTGCAGCAGCCTTTACTTGTTTTGTGTAAGCCATAGCGCGAGCTAAAGCCTTTGTGTAACGTGCTGATAATGTATCATACAAGTTATCTTCTACAGCTTCTTCAGTTAAGCTGAAGCCAAGAGCGATAGTTTGATGATTGT
>Ga0247723_1000979_pt1 | contig 17453 bp, 14 predicted proteins | sample MSEWelMarce5H_FC_FD_189079 | JGI IMG/M metagenome (GOLD analysis project Ga0247723, IMG submission 189079) | Subsurface sediment microbial communities from gas well in West Virginia, United States - MSEEL Well Study Marcellus 5H_FC | ecosystem: Environmental > Terrestrial > Deep subsurface >... | reverse complement strand
AGGTATCAGCTTGGCTCACTACTGTGACTGGTAGAGAAATAAGTCATGTAGGTTTGATGAAGAGGATTAAGAGTGAACAGTCCCAAAGACGTAAGTCCTCTACTTATCGAGAGCTTGCCGACAGGTACGAAAAAGCCCTTAAGAAAGCGCAAGAGTACGAAAAAAGAACAGGAACCGGACAAGACAGCTTCTTCGGTAGTGATCGATTCGTCCAACTTAGCGCCACCTTCTCCGACAACGGATGAAGTCGCTGCTCCTGAAGAGTACGAGAATGTAGTTTTCAAGCCCAACCCCGGCCCACAAACAGCCTTCTTAGCTGCACCAGAACGCTCTGTGCTCTTCGGCGGCGCGGCAGGAGGCGGCAAATCGTATGCAATTTTAGCTGATCCTTTACGCTATATAGCTCATCCTCAGTTTTCTGGACTCATTCTTCGTCACACCACTGAAGAACTTCGAGAACTCATTTGGAAATCTCAGGAGATGTACCCTAAGATTTATCCCGGTATCAAGTGGAGTGAGAGAAAACTTCAATGGCAACACCCTAACGGGGGTAAATTGTGGATGTCCTACCTTGACCGTGACGAAGATGTCATGCGATACCAAGGACTTTCTTTCTCATATATTGCCTTTGATGAATTAACTCAGTGGGCTACACCTTTTGCGTATAACTATATGCGCTCACGGCTTCGTACAGCCGCTCCAGACCTTCCAGTGTTCATGAGAGCTACCACCAACCCCGGTGGACCCGGTCATTCTTGGGTGAAAAAGACCTTTATTGATCCTGCACCACCCGGTAAATCGTTTTGGGCTATCGATATTGAGACTGGTCAGACTCTTGTATACCCTAAAGGACACAGCAAAGAAGACCAACCTCTGTTTAAGTGCCGTTTCATTCCTTCTAAACTGTCTGATAACCCGTATTTGGCTGATGGTGGTGACTATGAAGCCATGCTTTTGTCACTTCCAGAGCACCAACGCAAGCAATTACTTGAAGGAAACTGGGATATTGCAGAGGGCGCTGCATTTTCGGAGTTCAATAGAGCTATTCACGTTGTAGAACCCTACACAATCCCTAGTAGTTGGACTAAATTTAGAGCTTGTGACTACGGATATAGCAGTCACAGCGCAGTATTGTGGTTTGCTGTAGCTCCTGACGATTCTATTGTTGTTTATCGGGAGCTTTATGTTAGTAAAGTTATTCCTGAAGACTTAGCAACGATGGTTCTTCAACTTGAAGAGGGTGAAAGCATCCGTTATGGTGTGCTTGATAGCTCATGCTGGCACCGCCGTGGCGAAGGTCCGTCAATTGCTGAGAAGATGATCATGAAGGGGTGTCGTTGGCGACCTGCTGATCGTAGCGCTGGTAGCCGTGTGGCTGGTAAGATGGAGATTCACCGCCGTTTGCAAATTGATCAGTTTACGGAACAACCACGCATGGTGTTCTTTAACACTTGCACTCAAATTATTGCTGACTTGCCTGTGTTGCCGTTGGATAAGACCAATCCTGAAGACATTAACACTAAAGTTTCAAACGATCACGTTTACGATGCCCTACGTTATGGGCTGATGTCGCGTCCACGTAGTAGCTTGTGGGACTATAATCCTGATACGCACCGAAGTGGTATGCATATCGCGGATAATATTATGGGGTATTGAATGGAAGTTATTTCTAAACAGGACGCTAAGGATTTAGGCTTGAAGAAGTTCTTCACTGGACTTGAATGCAGCAAAGGACATGTTGCTGAGCGTTACGTTGCTAGTCGAATGTGTGTTGTCTGTGCTTCTGCCCATAATACTGCCGATGGTCGTAAAGAACTCGCTAAAGAATACAGGGCAAACAATCAAGAAAAAGTTAAGAAGTATAGGGAATCCAAAATAGATGATCGAAAAGATTGGTTAGCCAATAATAAAGATAGGTTGTCTCTCTATAAGAAAACATTTCGACAGAGACATCCCGATAAAGTAATGGCCTCTAATGCTAAACGTCGAAGCACTAAGCAAATGAGGGATGCTGGATGGGATGTTGAGTTTACAGACTTCGTAGCTGCTGAGGCGTACCACCTATGCGGCCTTAGACGCGATGTGACAGGCTATGCATGGCATGTCGATCATGTTATACCTTTGAACGGTAAAACTGTATCTGGCCTACACGTATGGAATAATCTTTCCGTCATACCCGCTTCACAAAATATGAGCAAGGGTAACAGATACACAATGGAATAAACTATGGCACTAATTGATAAACCTACAACCGACAAAGTATTGGCATTGGATGACGCTACCACTGACGCAGACTCCTTCAAGGCCAGCGGCTTAATCTCGTTCATTCAAGAGCGTTACACTAGGTCTGAAGAAGCTCGTCGCACTGACGAGACACGCTGGCTCAAAGCCTATCGCAACTATCGCGGTCTGTATGGTCCTGATGTGCAGTTTCTTTCTACAGAGAAGTCACGTGTATTTGTCAAAGTTACCAAGACCAAGGTGCTGGCTGCATATGGTCAGATCATTGATGTGTTGTTTTCTAACAACAAATTCCCTTTGAGTATTGACCCGTCAGTACTTCCTGAAGGTGTTGTTGAGTCTGTCCATTTCGACCCCAAAGGCGCACCTGCTGCACCAGCTATTCCGTTCGGTGAAGAGGGCGCTGCCAATATGGGCAACGACTTCGACCTCGACAAGTTGGAAGAGATGTTGGGTGCTATGAAGGATGACTTGAAAGACATCCCCAACTTGAAAGAAGGACCGGGTGTCACACCAACCTCTGTCACTTTCCATCCCGCTATGGTGGCAGCTAAGAAGATGGAGAAGAAGATTCATGATCAGCTTGACGAGAGTGGTGCTAGTAAGCATCTGCGTCTGTCAGGCTTTGAGATGGCACTGTTCGGTACAGGCGTGATGAAGGGTCCGTTCGCTGTCAACAAAGAATATCCAAACTGGACTGAGGACGGTGAATACAAGCCAACAATCAAGACAGTACCAGAGGCATCACATGTTTCGTTGTGGAACTTCTATTGGGATCCTGACGCAAACAACACAGATGAATGCCAATATGTCATTGAGCGTCACAAGATGTCACGTACACAGCTTCGTGCTCTGAAGAAGCGTCCTCACTTCCGTGGCAAAGTGATTGATGAAATCGTTGCAGGCGGTGAAGGCTACACCAAGAAGTATTGGGAAGATACCCTCAAAGACTACGCTTTGAACTACGGTGTTGATCGCTTTGAAGTGTTGGAGTATTGGGGCAACGTCGATGTTGAGTTGCTTGAAGAGAATGACATTGAAGTGCCTGAAGATTTCGATGGTGAACTCCAAGCCAACATTTGGTATTGCAACGGTAAAATCATTCGCCTTGTGTTGAATCCTTTTAAGCCAGCCAAGATTCCGTACTACGCTGTCCCTTACGAACTTAACCCCTACTCTCTGGCAGGTGTTGGTATCGCTGAAAACATGGACGATACCCAAACCCTAATGAATGGTTTCATGCGTATGGCAGTGGACAACGGAGTCTTGTCTGGCAACCTCGTTTTCGAGATTGATGAAACCAACCTTGTTCCCGGTCAAGACATGAGCGTCTATCCCGGTAAGGTGTTTCGTCGTCAAGGCGGTGCTCCCGGTCAAGCTTTGTTTGGTACGAAGTTTCCTAACGTGTCGCAAGAGAACCTTCAGATGTTTGACAAGGCTCGTCAGCTTGCCGATGAATCGACAGGTATGCCATCGTTTGCTCACGGTCAAACTGGTGTGAGTGGTGTTGGTCGTACAGCGTCTGGTATTTCGATGCTGATGAATGCTGCCAGCGGTTCCATCAAGACAGTGATTAAGAACATTGACGACTACCTGCTTTCTCCATTGGGTAAGGCGTTCTTCAACTTCAACATGCAGTTTGACTTCGACCCTGAAATCAAAGGTGACTTGGAAGTTAATGCTCGTGGTACAGAATCGTTGATGGCTAACGAGGTGCGTAGTCAGCGACTGATGCAGTTTATGCAGATTGTGTCTAGCCCTACGCTGATGCCGTTTGCTAAGATGCCCTACATTGTTCGTGAGATTGCTAAGTCAATGGATCTTGATCCTGACAAAGTTTCTAACAATATGGAAGAGGCTGCTCGTCAAGCTGCGTTGATGCAACCTGCTGCTCCTGCTGTTGGCGCTCCCGCTGAAGGTGCTCCACCTGTGCCGGGTGCTGGCGGTCCTCCCGGTGTTGCAGACATGACAGGTGGTGGCGGTGGCAACATTGGTGTTGGTGCTGCTGCACAGCCCGGTGAACAAGGCTTTAGCGCTGCACCTCCACAGATGCCAGCAGGGATGCAATGATGGATAAGTCGTTTCTTCCAAAGCTCAAGGGTATGCTCAACAGTCCTCATGTGTGGGATGCCTTTGTTGAGAAGCTTGACTATGACATCGAGCAACAACAACGTAAGCTTGAACAGGCAACAGACCTGCAACAAATGTTTAAGGCGCAAGGGGCTATTGCGGCATTGCGTCATCTCAAATATCTAAAGGATGAAATCAATGCTGGATGATCAAATGAATAAGATGCTTGCCGAAGGCGGTGTCATGCAAGAAGGTGGCACAGTCGATCCAGTTTCTGGCAATGAAGTGCCTGTCGGCGCTATGCAAGAGGAAGTGCGTGACGACATTGACGCTAAGCTTAGTGAAGGCGAGTTCGTCTTTCCTGCTGATGTAGTTCGCTTCATTGGTTTGCAGACATTGATGAAGCTGCGCGACAAAGCCAAGATGGGTCTTCAACGCATGAATGACATTGGTCAGATGGGTAATGCTGAAGAAGTGGAAGACGGTGAAGCTTTGTTCGGTGATGAAGAGATGGACGATGACATGTTCTCGTCTGAGATTGATTCGATCATGGCAGAAGAGGATTGATATGGCAACAACTGTTGAAGATCTGTATCGAGAAGTTCTTGGTAGGGAGCCTGACCCTGAAGGTTTGGCTAACTGGAAAGCAGCATTCGGGGAAGATGTCAGTCCAGAAGAACGTGCTTCATTCATGCAGGCTGCTGCGCCAGAGTTAGCATCAAAAACACCCGCCACACCAGATGCACTAGCTGAACGCTTAAGCATCTTGGAATTTGTAAATTCTGCAAATAATATCGGCACTATAGACAATCAGTTTCTTGCTGGTGGGTTTGGTATTGATAACCGACCTACCCCTATGACACCTGACCAACTTCAGGCACGAGCACAGAAAGCGTATGACGATTATTCCAATGTTCTAAGGAATGGAGAAGTCACTGCTGACACAATTAGACAGGCGTATGGTGAGCACGACCCTGCTCATGTTCAGCGTGTGTTGAAGATTAAATCAGAACTTGATGCTCAACAGGCTGCTGGCGCAAAAGAATACTACTCTGCTGGTCGCATCTCTGCTGATAATGCAACATGGGATATGGCCTTCCGTCTTTCCGAAGTAGGACTATCATCTGTTCAGGACATGGGTAAGCGTACAGATTACGACCTACTTGAACGAGAATATACTCAATATTACAACAAAGCAAACGGTGAAGACATAACTAACAACTGGAATCGTGTTTCAGATGGTGGAGGTTTGCGTACAAACTACAACTTACACTTCACCGACGATGGTATGGTTATGCCCTACACAAGTAGGGAGTCAAGTAGTTGGGTGAATTTTAGAGACAGTACACTGAAGCCTATTGGTGGAATAGTATTAGCTGCTTATGGTGTTCCTTATGTCGCAGGTGCATTAGCTGGTACAACTATTGGTGGTGTCACTTTAGCTAAAGGCAGTGCTGCTTTAGCTGCTGCTTCGTCTGCCGCTGTTTCTGGTGGTGTGTCATTGCTTGCTGGAAATAGCTTTGAAGATTCTTTGAAGAGTGCTCTTGTTAGCGGTCTAACTGCTGGCGCATCGGCAGGTTATGCTGACAAGATTGGTCAAACCCTTGGTTTCGATGCTGGTAGCATTGCATCTAAAGCTGCTGGTAATGCTGTGGTTGCTGCTGTTAAAGCTGGTGTGACAGATGAGAACGTACTAGAGAGTATGGTGACGGCTGCTTTGACTACAGCGATGACGGCTCAGAATGACTTCGACGCTACAGAGCGTGAAGGCTCTCTTGCTAAACCTTCCTTTGACGACTCAGAACTCAGTACAGACTTTAGTGTTGGTGCTGATTACACACTCGGTAGCAATCTGAAGTTTCCTTCTCTTGAAGGTATCAGAGTTGACGATATGGAGTTTGGTGACAACTACGATCTCACCGCTGGCACTATACCGTTTGAGACAGGTTTACGAGACACGTTACCTAACTTAACAGCAATGGGTGGTGGTCAAGGTATTACTATTCGTAGGGATGATGGGACTATATTGTCTGGTCAAGACTTCACCTCTGGTTCATTGATGAACGAAGATGATGAAGACCTCACTGCTAAGTCTTCAACTGTTGGATCAACAGACCTTTATCAAAACAACTTTGAAACGGTAGAGGCTGAAAAGTTGTTAGGGAATACTGGTAATAACAACTATAACTTTAAAGCAGATTACGATCTCAGTAGCAATCTAAAATTTGATGGCGTTGGTTTAAAAGTTGATGATGTTCAAGATGCAGGATTGAATGTTGGTTACGAACCTGTTGACTATGGTATTGGCAATATAACAGGTGGTGGTGGTCTAGGACTAACTACTGGCTCTTCGTCAAACTTGAACACAATGGGTGGTGGTCAAGGTATTACAGTGAAGCGTGATGACGGAACTACATTGTCTGGTGTTAATGATGCTGGTCTTAACCTTAAAGATGTTAAGACTATTGCAAAGATCGGTGGTGTATTGATGGCTGGTGATGCTGTCATTGACAAAACTATACGACCTAAAACATCACTTGGTGCTAAACGTGAAGACCCTTGGCGCAATGCTCCAATCGAAGGTTTCAGAATGGCTAAGTTTGAAGATCCTACCACTGGTAAGTTTAAGTATGTACCATTCGTTAAAAATAATGCATTGCTTCCACCACCTTCTGGCTACAAAGAGATTGACTACTACGCCAAAGGTGGCTTTGTAACTAAACGAAACTAAGCTACAATAAGAATACCAAAGTCTGTGGTGGGCAGACTGGTACTTAATAACACCCACCATCATTGGCTACCTGACTCCGAGACTATAGTGTCTCCTACAGTGCAGCCCCAACTTAAAAGGTATTTATGTCTGAAATGGTAATGGAACAGAAAGCTGTTGTCGTCCCCTTCGGTAAACGCAACGCCAACCGTGAGCGTATCGAACGAGAAGAAGCTGAGCTTAAACAACTCAGTGAAGAAAAGAAACCAGAAGATGGTGAAGACGATAGCAACTTGAGCGCTGAAGAGAAGAGCTTTAAGAAACGCTATGGTGATCTTCGTCGTCATTCACAACAACAAGCATTAACTTTGCAGAAACAAATTGACGAGTTGAAGCAACAGCTTACACAGTCTACTGAGCAACAGATCAAGCTGCCGACCAGCGAAGACGAACTGGCAACATGGGCAAAGACCTATCCTGATGTGGCAAAGATTGTTGAAACCATTGCCATCAAGAAAGCCAAAGAACAAACAGCAGCGCTTGATGAGCGCTTCAAAGCCTTGGACGAGCGAGACAAACTGACAGCACGAGAGAAGGCTGAGCTTGAGTTGTTGAAGCTGCATCCAGACTTTGACACCATCCGAGACACCGATGACTTCCACAATTGGGCAGACGAACAACCAGCTTGGGTACAACAAGCTTTGTATGAGAACGATACAGATGCTCGTTCTGCTGCTCGTGCCATTGATCTGTATAAGGTTGATCGCAACATTGGTAAAGCGAAACCGAAGAAGGAAACTTCTGGTGCAGCAGAGAGCGTCAATGCCCGTGGTAGCCGATCAACACCAGTGAGTCAGGACAATGACGGTGTCATCTATGAGTCGCAAGTGAACAAGATGAGTTCTTTGCAGTACGAGAAGAACTTAGAAGCTATTCAGAAGGCTATGCAGACTGGTAAGTTTGTATACGATATGAGTAGCGGCGCACGATAATAGTTGACACGGGCACAAAAAGTCTGATATAACTTTACTTAGGACGAAAAGGGTAGCTCCCCTGACAGTGCTGACTCACTGCCTAGTCCTTTATTAAACCTAGTCAGGGGTCGTTATGAATGATGTGAAGACTTGTCGCGTGTGCGGCGAGACTAAGTTGTTGAGTGAGTTCGGTAAATCTGGTAAAGCTACAGGCTCTGGTTACAAAGCTGTATGCAAGATTTGTTTAGCAGAAAAACTTAGGGAGTGGCGTGTTGCTAATCCTGAGAAGGCTAAAGATCATGATAGACGAGCTTACGTAAACAACAAAGAAAAGATTAGTATTAAGAATCAGAAACGATATAAAAATCTGACGCTTGAACAAAAGTTTGACCAGTTGATTAAAACGGCTGGTGCAAGAAAGAATAAGAAGTGTTTTATCACTGTTGAACATCTTAATGAAGTTTGGCAGAGACAAGAAGGTCTATGTGTTTACACTAAGTTGCCGCTGACTAGCGAAGGCCACCAACTTAATACAGTAAGCCTAGACAGAGTAGATAGTAACGGAGACTACACGGTTGATAACATCCAACTAGTCTGTGTGCCTATCAATAGGATGAAGCTTGATTACACTGAAGATCAGTTTATTGAGCTTTGTCGTTTAGTAACGCATAACGTAAGTAAGCAGACAACCTAGTTGATCTAGCCTATGCCAGCCTCTTTAGCTAGAAGAGGTTTGTCATACACCTAGTTGATACAGCCCTGTGGAACTTGAGTGAGCGTATTTTAGTATATGCCATACATTTATCTATAAGGAACTTATCATGGCTTTCCCATCCGCACCCGGTTACGGCAATCTGCCTAATGGCAATTTTTCGCCAGTTATTTATTCTAAGCAAGTACAACTTGCATTCCGTAAAGCTTCTACCGTTGAAGACATTACAAATAGCGATTATTTTGGAGAGATCGCTAACATGGGGGACTCCGTCAAGATCATCAAGGAGCCGGAGGTGTCAGTTCAAGCTTACGCTCGTGGTACTCAGATCACCGCGCAAGACCTCGACGACGAAGACTTCACCTTGGTTGTTGATCAGGCTAACTACTACGCCTTCAAAATCGACGACATCGAGGCTGCTCACTCGCACGTGAACTTCATGCAGATGGCATCGGACCGCGCTGCCTATCGTCTGCGTGACAACTACGACCAAGACGTTCTGGCTTACTTGGCTGGCTACGCTCAGTCGGCAAAGCATGCTGTTGGCGACACTGCCCGTACCACTGCTCCCGGCACTAAGGCTATCGCCACTGCTGGTGCTGACGAACTGTTGTCTACCATGAAGCTGAGCCGTCCCAACTTCGGCAACCTGACTAGCGCTGGTTCTGCTGGTGACTCCATCCCTCTCGCTCCACGTTTCCCCGGCGCTACTGGCGCTTCCACTACCACTGTGTCGCCTCTGACCGTGATTGCCCGTATGGGTCGTCTGTTGGATCAGCAGTTTGTTGACACTCAAGGTCGTTGGTTGGTCGTTGACCCCGTGTTCGTTGAGATGTTGAAGGACGAAGACAGCCGCCTGTTGAATGGTGACTTCGGTGGTTCCGGTCTGCAAAACGGCCTGATCCTGAACAACCTGCACGGCTTCCGTATCTATGTGTCGAACAACACACCCAAGATCGGTACTGGTCCCGGTACTTCTGGTACTTCTGCTCAGTCCACCAACTTCGGCGTGATTGTTGGTGGTCATGACTCTGCTGTGGCAACTGCTCAACAGTTGACAAAGACCGAGACATATCGTGACCCCGACAGCTTCGCCGACATCGTGCGTGGTATGCACCTGTATGGTCGTAAGATCTTGCGTCCTGAAGGCATCGTGACTGCCAAGTACAACGTGGCCTGATAAAACAGGGGAGGCTCACAAGGCTTCCCCGTTTAACCAACTCTTAAAGGAATTTCAAAATGTTTGTATCTCAATCTACCCGTCCATCCCCCATCATGCTTGAGAAGGATGTGACATTGGCTGCTACCTCTGGTACTGCTGTCGGTATCTCTGTTCCTGCTGGTACTGTTGTGTTGGCTGCTGGTTTCCAGAACTACACCACTGTTCCTAACATCGACACTTACACATTGGACGTTACTGACGGAACCACTGTGTTTGCTAATGACTTGAACTTTGACAACACTGCTGCCAACACCAACAAGGCTGGTGTTACTCCCGGCTTCATCGCTGCTGCTGACACCATCGACGTTGTCACCACCATCACTGGCGCACCCGGCGTTATCGCTGGTCGTGTGTGGGCTGTGGTTGTTGACTGCTCCAAAGGCGCTCAGTCTGCCGACGAAGTTGACCGCGATCAACTGGCTTAATAGCCTGTAACTCATGGGGTGGGTCGTCAAAGGCTCACCCCTTTCTTGCTTATAACTATGTCAACATATATTTCCCTAACAAATGAATTGCTGCGTAGAATGGGTGAAGTCACAATGGACTCTACCGATTTTGACAATGCTAGAAACGTCCAAGCTCTAGCCAAAATCGCTATCAACTCATCTGTTAGAGAATTGATGCATTCGGCTCAGGAGTGGCCTTTTGCTTTGATGACTAACACACAGACTCTTGCCACCAATGGTACAGCCACTTACGCTTTCCCTTCAGACTTCTCTAGCGTTGATTGGGAATCGTTCTATCTAAAACAACTTACAGCCGCTAACAATCAACCACAACGATTGCCTGTGTTGACTTACACGCAATACCTTGACGAGCGTAGACCTATCGAAGACCAAACAGGTGCTGGAGGCTATGGTGCTCCTGAAGCTGTCTATCAAACACAGAATGGCTTCTTCGGTGTGACACCAAAGTCTGATCAGGCTTACGAGATTGAATATAAGTATTGGAAGTTCCCTGCTGACTTGGTTGAAGCCAATGACGCATGCATCGTACCTTCCCGATTCGACAGCGTTGTAATTGATGGTGCTATGACTTTCATGATGTTGTATCGCTCTAACGAACAGAGCGCTGCTATTCATCGTGACAAGTTTGAGAACGGTATCAAGACAATGCGCCGTCTATTGATGGATGAACCTATCACTATGCGCTCGACAATGATTGTCAACGCATTGTCTTCACCGCGAGTGATGTAATGGCAGATCGCATTAACGGATATAAGGTCATCGCTATTGGTGGCCTTAACACAAACAAGGATGTGTTGACACAGGGTGAGAACGAACCCGGTTCTGCCTATTCTTTAATCAACTACGAACCATCGACAACTGGTGGTTATCGTCGCATCAGCGGCTACTCCAACGACTATGGCACTGTACCCGGTACTGGTTCTGTGTTGGGTGTAATGGTTGCTGAAAGCTTGAACGATAACATCTTTGCTTGCCGTGCTCCTGCTTCTGGTACTGCCTACTTTCATAGGTGGGTAGCGTCTACATCGTCTTGGTCAGCCATTACCACTCCCGGTAGTGTGACAATGACAGGTGTGAAGAAGGTAAGGTTTATCAAGTACAACTGGGTTGCTTCTAAGATTTTGTTGACTGATGGTATCAATCCTGCCGCTGTGTATAACGGCACTACCTATACACAGATTACACACGCTAACGCTCCAAACTCTCCTAAGTATTCTGCCAACTATAAAAACCACATCTTCCTTGCTGGTGATCCTTCCGATCCTTTCAATCTCTACTTCTCTGCACCACTGAACGAAACAGATTTCAGTCCAGCCGCTGGCGCAGGTGTCATCAACGTAGGCTTTGAGATTGTACAGATTAAGCAGTTCCGTGATGTGTTGTACATCTTCGGTAAGAATACTATCAAGAGTTTGACAGGTACAAACATTGCAGACTTTGTTGTCTCTGAAGTGACCACCAACTTGGGTTGTGTTGTTCCTGACAGTGTCATCGAGATTGGTGGTAGTTTGTTGTTCCTTGGACCAGATGGATTTAGACCCATTGCAGGTACAGCCAACATCGGTGACGTTCAATTGGAGACAGTGTCTAAAAGGATTCAGTTCACAATCAATGCCATCTTACAGGATGTTATTGCCGAAGACATTGATGTTGAAACGCTATCGAGTGTTGTCATTCGTAAGAAGTCTCAGTTCAGATTGTTCATTCCCGCAGAAGGTAATTTCAGCTTGCTAGGTGGATTGCGTGAAAGCGCTAACGGTATTGGGTTTGAGTTTGGTCAACTGTTTGGTATTCCTGCAACATGCGCTTCCAGCGGTTACATCGGCACTGCTGAGTTTGTCATTCACGGGGATGCTACAGGTAAGGTGCATGCTCAAGAAAGCGGATCATCATTTAACGGTGAGCCTATATTGTCTGTCTATCAGACTCCCTACTTCTACTTTGAAGACCCCACCATTCGTAAGAACTTCTACAACGTCACCACTTTCTTGCGTGGCGAAGGTGCAAGTAACATTGCTCTGGCTGTCTCTTATGACTTCGATGACTCTGTTGGTGTGTTCAACCCTGCCAACTATGCTATAACAACGGCAGGTGCAGCAGCTTATTACAACGAAGCTGTGTACGATGCTAATGCGATTTTCGATGGTAATCCATCACCAGTGGAGAAGACTAATATTTCTGGTTCTGCTTTCTCTATCGCTTTCAAATACGTGACTAACGACACCAATGCTAGTCACACAATTCAGGGCTTGGTCCTGAACTATGCAACTAATGACAGGAGATAATCTTGGCTGGATATGTAAGACAATCTGCTGCTGACATCGTACCAACCGCCGTTGTACGCGCAGCACCAATCAACAACGAATTGAACGCCCTTCGTGATGCGTTCGCACAAGCATCAGGTCACAAGCATGATGGTACAGCCGCTGAAGGACATTACATTCCTGTCATCGGTGATGCTGATGCTAAGAACAAGGTTGCTGTAGATACAGTGAATAACCGAGTTGGTGTGTTCACTGAAGTTAGTACAGTTTCTACTGAGCAAGTACGTTTCCAAGACGGTGCTATTGTGCCTGTCACAGACAACGACATTGACCTCGGTACTAGCTCCCTAGAATTCAAAGACCTGTACATTGATGGCACAGCCAACATTGATAGCTTGATTGCTGATACTGCTGACATCAATGCAGGCACAATTGACAACACTGTTGTTGGAGCTACAACACCTAACGCCATCACTGGTACAACCATCACAGCCACTGTAGGTTTTGTTGGCGGCTTGACAGGTGCTGTCACAGGTAACACTGCTGGTACACATACTGGTGCTGTTGTTGGTAATGTCACTGGTGATCTGACAGGTAATGTCACAGCCTCTTCTGGTTCTTCTAGCTTCAATGATGTTGTCATCAACGGCAACCTTAACATGAATGCTGGCACTTCTGCCACCATCATCAACCTCACTACCCCAACTAATGCTGGCGATGCAGCCACTAAAGGCTATGTTGACACTGCTGATGCACTGAAGGTTAATAAGTCTGGTGACACCATGAGTGGTGTACTGGCTATGGGTAACAACAAGATTACAGGTCTTGCTACTCCTACGAACACTGCTGATGCATCAACTAAGGGGTATGTTGACACCTCCATTGCTGCGCTGCTTGACAGTGCTCCCGGTGCTCTCGATACGTTGAATGAGTTGGCTGCTGCATTGGGTGATGATCCCAACTTCGCCACCACTGTCACTAACGAAATTGCTACCAAGGTGAGCAAGGCTGGCGATACCATGACTGGTTCGCTTGCAATGGGTGGTAACAAAGTCACAGGTCTTGGTGCTCCTACATCAAACAATGATGCTGCTACAAAAACCTATGTTGACACTGCTGATGCGCTGAAGCTTAGTTTGTCTGGTGGCACTATGTCTGGTGCTATCGCTATGGGCACTAACAAGCTCACAGGTGTTGGTGATCCTACATCCAATCAAGACGCTGCCACTAAGAAGTATGTTGATGACCAAGATGCTTTGAAGCTGTCATTGACTGGCGGCACTATGTCTGGTGCTGTTGCTATGGGCAACAACAAAATTACAGGGTTGGCTACACCAACTGACAATGCTGATGCTACAACCAAGTTGTATGTTGATGGTATTTTGGGTAGTGCTACATCGGCTGCAACGTCTGCTGCGGCTGCTGCTGTGTCGGCTAGTAATGCTGCGACAAGCGCAAGTAATGCATCAACTTCTGAAAGCAATGCTGCCTCTAGCGCCAACGCTGCTGCTGCCAGTTATGACAGTTTTGATGATCGGTATCTTGGTAGCAAAACATCAAACCCTTCAGTAGACAATGATGGCAACGCATTATTGACTGGTGCTTTGTATTTCAATAGCACCGCAGGCGAGATGCGAGTGTGGAGTGGTAGTGCTTGGACTGCTGCTTATTTGCCTGCTGCTGGTTATGCTACGCTTAATGGCGCTGAAACTTTAACGAACAAGAACATTCAGTCTCGTGTAGTTGTCATCTCTGACGCAACATCCATCACTATCAACGGCGACACTACGGACATTGCAACACAGGCCAACACACAGTCTGCTGGAACATTGACGATCAACGCACCAACAGGTACACCCTTTAACGGTCAAAAGATCATCTTGCGTTTGTTGTCTACCAACGTCCAAACCTTCTCATGGGACGCAGTGTTTGCTGGATCGACTGATGTTGCTTTGCCAACAGCATCCACTGGTACTTCCAAGTACGACTACATGGGTTTTGTGTATAACAGCACTGCTGCCAAGTGGCAGATCATTGCTAAGAACTTTGGATTCTGAACATGACCAAGATTGACTTTGAGCGCGAAACAGCGCACGGCACTTACCGCGATGCCATCACATTGCCTGACGATCACACATTCACTCAAGAACAGATTGAGGCGATGATGCAGCAGCGTGTGGACAACTGGGTTGCTTACATGGACAACCCTCCACAGCCTGAACCAGAGCCTGAGTACATTGAGATTGATGGCGTTAAATATTTGAAGGCAGAGTGATATGGCAACACTGTATTGGGGTGGCGGCACAGGCACTTGGGACGGATTTACCGTAACCAACTGGTACACAGACTTTGCTCGACTAACGCCATCTACCCGTGCGCCTAGTGCTGAAGATGATGTGGTGTTTGACTCGGCTTCAAACGCCACAGCTTACACGGTAACGATTGCTAACAACACAACGGTTTGCCGTAACGTCACTATTGCTGGCCCGGCAACTGGTAACTTGACACTTGCTGGTAGTGGTGTTGCTTTTTTTGTTTATGGCAGTTTGACATTGCCTGCAACGGGGTTTACTCGTACACATAATGGTCAAATTCAATTTTGGGGAACAGGTAGTCATACCATCACGACCAATGGTGTTGCAATGGCAAACACTATTGCTTTTCTTGGAACTGGTACATACACCCTTCAGGATGCGTTAAACAACGGAACTAGCCAATTAACTTTAAACGCAGGTGTTTTTAATACCGATGGTAAAAATTTAACCTGTGGAGCCATTTCTTCAACAGCAGGAACAACTGCCGGTACTCTTACGCTTGGCGCGTCTACTGTAAGCGCCACAAGTATTACCGCAAACGCCCCATTAACCATCAATGCTGGCACTTCCAACATCACGCTTTCTGCGGTAAACGCAAGTATCGGAGGCGGTACAAACTACACAGGCAACACGTTCAACAACGTCACGTTCAGTTCTACCGCAATTACAACATCCAGTTTTCATGGTAACAACACATTCAACAACCTGACGTTTGCGGCAAAAGGAACTTTAACTGTTTCATCCATTCAATTGTTTGGTGATCAAACAGTCACAGGTACATTGACTGTTACAGGCAAGTTATCTTGCGCTAGATATTTTGTCCGATCAAACCTTATCGGCACTACACGCACACTGACAGTTAACAATGTTGCATCCTTGGTTGATGTGGACTTTAGAGACATCACAGTAACTGGTGCTTCTTCTCCTTGGTCGGGTACTCGGCTTGGTGATTGCGGTGGCAACACCAATATCACATTTCCAGCACCCAAGACTGTTTATTGGAATCAAGTAGCAGGCAACGTATGGAATAGTGATTCGTGGGCTACATCTTCTGGTGGTACTGTTAGCTTAAGCAATTTCCCCTTGGCGCAAGACACAGTTATTATTGACAACACAGGTTTAAATTCTGGAAGTTCAATCACAGGGTTTAACGGTTACAACCTTGGCACTCTTACATCGACAAAGACCAACGCCTACACATTGGCTGGAAACCCAATACTTTACGGCAATCTGACACTCACTGCGTCTACAACCGTAAGTTCCTTCAATCCAACTTTTTCTGGTCGAGTTACTCAAGACTTAACAAGTGCAGGAAATACAATTAACAGTTTTGGTTGCAGCGGCTTTGGTGCTTCTGTAAGATTGGTAGACAACACCACATTCGGAGGATGGGCAATTGATTCTGGTGGCCTTAATACAAACAACAGAAATTTCACGGCTACAACACTTGCAATAACGCTTTCTGGTTTACCTTTTACCCTAACCCTCGGATCAAGCGCCGTTTCTATACCTAATTTAGGGTCAAACAGCGCATCAGCTCCCGTAATGACGGTTAACGCAGGAACATCAACAGTTACCCTAGCAAACGCAAATGCAAGTATTGGTTTTAGAGGTCAAACAATATCTTGGAATAACGTAATATTTTCGGTGGCGGCTAGTAGTTTGAATTTTTTAGGAACAAACACTTTTAACAACTTGACAATTACAGCAGCAACTGCGACCACCGTCAACACAACGTTTATTTATGGCAATCAAACCGTCACTGGAACATTGGCTTTTGGTGGCGGTACATCTGCAACGCAACGATTGGGCATAGTAAGTGACACACCCGGCACACAGCGCACCATTACAGCCGCTACTGTTACAGGGCTGACCGACATTGACTTCCGCGACATTGCAGCCGCTGGTGCATCTGCTCCGTGGTCAGGTACTCGCTTGGGTGACTGCCAAGGCAACAGCAATATTACGTTTGTTGCCGGAACAAACAAATATTGGAACCTTGCTGGAACACAAGGCTGGTCTGCTACTGGGTGGGCTACATCTTCTGGAGGTACACCTGCTGTTAACAACTTCCCTTTGGCGCAAGACACTGCTGTTTTTGATAACGCTGGTAGCGCAGGGGATGTACAGCTAAACGCAGCGTGGAACATTGGCACGCTCAATATGTCTGGTCGCACTAGCGCAATGACGTTATCAGGCCCGTCTGGCCCAACTTTTTACGGCGATGTAATATACGGGTCTGGAGTTACGCCTTCTGCAAATGGTGCTTTTTCCTTCCGTGGTACGTCAACACAGACATTTACAACTGCTGGAAAAACAATTCAATTAAATATATCAATAGATAATCCATCTTGCTCTTTTAGACATGGTGACGCATATACTTCGTTAGCATCTATTGCGCTGAATTTTGGCAATTACTCAACACAAAACTATAATATAAATTGTTCATTTATTACAAGCAATAATTCTAATACAAGG
>Ga0247723_1000978_pt1 | contig 17461 bp, 17 predicted proteins | sample MSEWelMarce5H_FC_FD_189079 | JGI IMG/M metagenome (GOLD analysis project Ga0247723, IMG submission 189079) | Subsurface sediment microbial communities from gas well in West Virginia, United States - MSEEL Well Study Marcellus 5H_FC | ecosystem: Environmental > Terrestrial > Deep subsurface >... | reverse complement strand
CTTAATTGGCGCACTTGGCGCAACTATTGCAACGATAATTGTATTTTTCTATGCAAATGGTGGAAAGGCTTTAAATAATCAAACTTTGATTTTAGCTGCGATTGCATTTGGTGTATTAGTAGGTGTTCCAGCAGCACGTAAGGTACAGATGACTCAGATGCCACAGTTAGTAGCACTCTTTAATGGTGTTGGTGGTGGTGCTGCAGCATTGGTAGCAATTGTTGAATACTTAAAACTTGGTGATGGTGCAACAACTGCTGAAGTTATTGCAACAGTCTTTACGGTAATTGTTGGCTGTGTTTCATTCTCTGGATCAATTATTACCTTCTTGAAGTTGCAAGAATTAATGACTACGCGACCAGTGATATTCCCATTTGGTCGTCAATTAATTGCACTTACTTTAATTGGTGTACTAGCCAGCGGTGGCTGGGTTATCTCATCCGGTGGTTCAACGCCACTACTTGTAAACGGAATACTCTCTTTGCTATTTGGAGTTTTGTTTGTGCTTCCAGTAGGTGGCGCAGATGTTCCGATTGTTATTTCACTACTTAACGCCTTTACCGGTTTAACAGTTGCTGCCTCTGGTTATGTCCTTCAAACTACATTATTAATTGTGGCTGGAACATTAGTTGGCGCATCTGGCACAATCCTGACTCGCTTGATGGCAGAGGCGATGGGTCGATCTTTATTTGGAACGTTGTTTGGTGCATTTACCGCCAAAGCACAAGCAAGTACAGGAGCAGTGGATGCTCGTCCAGTTAAATCTGGTTCACCTGATGATGTTGCAATTCTTCTTAACTACGCGCAACGCGTAGTTATTGTTCCTGGCTTTGGTCTTGCAGTTGCACAAGCCCAGCACACGGTTAGAGAGTTAGCAGATTTATTAGCATCAAAAGGTATTGAGGTTGCATATGGAATTCATCCAGTTGCCGGCCGTATGCCAGGACATATGAATGTTTTACTAGCTGAAGCAAATGTTCCATATGAACAATTAGTTGAGATGGAAGAGATAAATCCAACCTTCCCGCAAACCGATGTTGTATTAGTTGTTGGCGCAAACGACGTGGTTAACCCAGCAGCAAAGACCACACCTGGTTGCCCTATTTACGGCATGCCGATTTTAGATGTTGCTCTAGCAGGCAATGTGATCTTCTTAAAGCGATCAATGCGCCCAGGCTTTGCTGGTATTGAAAACGAGCTTTTATATGAGGCAAAGACCACACTTTTATTTGGCGATGCGAAGGATTCGCTAACAAAAGTAGTTAGCGCCCTAAAAGCTTTATAAGGAATAAAACTTACTTAAAATTAGTTATACAATTACTGACTTAATACAAATATTGGAGATATGTGCCAGCAATAACCGTTCGTGATATCACTGTCCTTCCGCGGGTAGTTGCTGATGCTAATTTGCGACCTCGTCGCGTAAAAAGTGTTACAACCGCCCCACAAGGTCATGAAGGTGAAGGCTTTCCAGTAAGGCGAGCATTTGCTGGTGTTGATTTAGCAGATTTAGATCCATTTATTCACTTAGATCAAATGGGTGAAGTTGAGTATGCGCCAGGTGAACCGAAAGGAACTCCCTGGCATCCACATCGCGGTTTTGAAACTGTCACCTACATTATCGATGGAATTTTCGATCACTATGACAACCATGGTGGCGGTGGAACTATCTCTGATGGTGACACGCAATGGATGACTGCTGGTGCTGGAATTTTGCATATTGAAACTCCACCAGAGCATTTAGTTGTTAGTGGTGGTTTATTTCATGGTTTTCAGCTTTGGGTAAATTTACCGGCTGCAAAAAAAATGGTCACCACCTGCTTATCAAGATTTACGAGCTTCAGATGTCTCACTACTTTCATCCAGTGATGGTGGCGCACTTCTTAGAGTCATTGCTGGTGAGGTCGCCGGTCATACTGGTCCGGGTTCTACGCAAACCCCAATCACATTAGTTCATGCCACACTGCAACCTGGTTCTGAATTACGCCTGCCGTGGAATTCTTCATACAACGCGCTGGCTTATGTATTAAATGGTTTTGGCACAGTTGGCGATGAAAAGCATCCAATTAAAACTGGTCAACTTGTTACCTATCGTGATGGTGATGTAATTGTGATTGCTGCAGATTTAAATCAAGAGTCACGTTCACCGGCCATGGATGTTTTAATCTTGGGTGGATTACCAATTAAAGAACCAGTAGCGTGGATGGGTCCATTTGTTATGAACACAAAGACCGAAGTACTAAAAGCGTTTGATGATTTCCAAAAAGGTGTATTAGGAATTGTGCCACCTGATTGGAGTAAGAAAGTAAGGCCAGTGAGCAGAGATGGCATTGGTTATAAGTTAAGTGGAGATTTAAAGGGTGTTCATGGAACCCCGGAGGAGCTACAAGAGAGTTAAATCAGTTAGGTAAGTACTTGCTACTTCAACTACCAACTATTTTTTATCGTTACCGATCTCTTTAATTAGATCAAAATCGCTACTACCAAGTTGGCCTTGTGAGGCATACAGCTCTAATTTTTTTCTGGTATCTTCAATATCTAAATTCCTCATAGTTAGCTGACCTATTCGATCAGCTGGTCCAAAGGCAGCATCCTCAGTTTTCTCCATTGATAATTTCTCAGGTGAGTATGAAAGTTTCGCTCCTTTTGTATTAATTATTGAGTAATCATCACCACGACGCAATCTAATTGTCACTGAACCAGTGATGGCAGATGCAACCCAGCTACTTAATGATTGTCTAAGCATTAGCGCTTGCGGATCAAACCAACGACCTTCATATAGCAATCTTCCTAATTTACGTCCCTGCTCATGATAAGTAGCAATAGTGTCTTCGTTATGAATCGCACTTACTAAACGCTCATAAGCAATAAATAGAAGTGCCATTCCTGGTGCTTCATAGATGCCACGACTTTTTGCTTCAATAATTCGATTCTCAATTTGATCACTCATACCAAGACCGTGACGGCCGCCAATGGCATTTGCTTCTTTAATTAGCGCCACTGAATCTTTAATTGCCTTGCCATTGATAGAAATTGGTCGACCTTGCGCAAACTCAATAGTTACATCTTCGCTATCAATTTTTACCGACTGATCCCAGAATTTCACTCCCATAATTGGTTCAACAATCTCAATATGAGAGTCTAGGTTTTCCAGTGACTTAGCCTCATGAGTTGCCCCTAATATGTTTGCATCGGTGCTATATGCCTTCTCAGTTGAATCTCGATAAGGCAGGTTGTGGTCAACTAGCCACTTCGACATCTCTGTACGGCCACCTAATTCATCCACAAAATTTTTATCAAGCCATGGCTTATAGATTTTAAGCTTTGGATTAGCGAGTAATCCGTAACGGTAAAAACGTTCAATATCATTGCCTTTATAAGTAGATCCATCTCCCCAAATTAAAACATTATCAGCCATCATTGCTCTTACTAATAAGGTTCCAGTAACTGCTCTGCCAAGAGGAGTGGTATTAAAATATGCTTTTCCAGCAGTTGTAATGTGAAATGCACCGCAGGCAAGTGCTGCTAATCCCTCTTCTACTAAAGCGCCTTTACAATCAACTAATCGAGCAATCTCTGCGCCATACTCTTTTGCCCGGCTTGGTACTGTTTCAATATTTGGTTCATCATATTGACCAAGATCGGCGGTATATGTGCAAGGAGTTGCGCCTTTACTTTTCATCCATGCAACTGCAACTGATGTATCTAATCCACCACTAAATGCAATGCCAACTTTTTGGCCAACTGGTAGAGCTGAAAGCACCTTCGACATAGCGCCAGTCTAACCTTTTAGATTAAATCCCCGCTTGGTTTAAGCCGTAGATTGAGGGCCAAATAGCAAAACTGATCGACACCGGCAGGATTAAAAAGACTACCGGGATGAGCAAGGCGATCTCACTCTTACCTGATTTCTTAAGTAGCGCCAGATTTATCTGCTTATTTAAAGATTGAACCTGATTATTTAGAACATCCAAAATCGGTGTTCCCCGTTGGATTGCGATTTGGATTGAGTTGGTTAGCCGTCTTACTTGGGACGATCCAGTAGCTATGGCAATCTGTTCCAATGTTTGTGCCAAGTTTCTGCCACTTTCATACTTAGAAAAACTTTGGTTAATTAACTCTGGAATATTTCCGACTGAGCGCTGTGAAATATATCTCAGTGCCATCATCGGGCTTTCACCGGCTGAGATCATAATTGAAAGCATTTGCAAGATATTTACTAATTCTTCATTTAACTCACTCTCTTTTACTTCGCTGCCAGTCAACTTCCGGATCAACTGCTTAAGCCAACTTAGCTGCTTTGCATAATTCGAAACTGAAAGTAGGTGAGCAAATTCAATTAGAATTAATCTACTCGAATAGATTATGGCTGGTGCCACTAAAATTAAAATATAAAGTTGAATTCGATTCATCTTGCACTAATCTGCATTGTAAATAAGCGTTTAGCTTTTGGTAGCTTTGCGATCTTGCTCATCCATAGATAAGCAAGTAGTGTCGCAACTACTCCAAAAACCATTAATAACTGTCCAGTTGGCTGTAAATAAGCAACTCTGGCGTTTTCTTGAGTCCGCAAAATGGCAAACAAAAGCCATGGTGCCAACGCTGCTAAGTTTGCTGAGTTTTTGATCCAACCAAATCTAGTATTTATCTCAGCCCGCAGTGCTAAGTCTGCTGACACATACTCAGATATCTCTCTTAAAATTTTAATTGTGTTTTTACTACCAAACTTAGTTGCAAAGTAAAGAGTTTCAAATAGTTGATCAGTAATTGGATCGGCAAACTCTTCTTTTATATCATTAAGGGCAACCTCAAATTTTTCCCCAGCAATTAGTCGCTTAGAAAATCTATCAAACTCATTTCTAATTGATTGAGGTCCTACCGTGGCAAGATTTGCCAGACTTTCAGAAATAGACGCCCCAGATTGAAGGGATGAAATCAGTAAATCTAAAACTTCTGGCCATGCCTCTGCCCGTTTTACCGCTATTTTATTTGCCTTATACGAGATGGTTGCTAGGTAGAGCGCAAGTAAAGATAATGTAAATAGTATCAACAGAGTAATGGGTTGCATTTTTAAATACTTCGCTTAGTTAAGATATTCGAGAAAGAAGCCAGACCTTTTATATATTTTGCACCATTCCACTTAAACAATGTTTCTACCTCAATTACTCCTTCTTCGCTTCGTCCAGTGACAAAAGCGACCTCTACAACTCTTCTTACTCCAGCTGAGTCAAGGCTGCACTGCACAACTAAATCAATACAGCTTGCAATTGTCGGAGTAATAAAACTTTGAGCAATGTTTTCGCCAGCCAGCAATGGTAAAAGTTGTAATTTACTTATAGCGCCTCTGGCAGAGTTTGCGTGCACAGTCGCCATACCTGGCAGGCCAGAATTCAGTGCAATTAACAGATCAAGTGCTTCTGCTTCCCTAACTTCACCAACAATTATTCGACTTGGTCGCATGCGCAGGGATTCTTTAATCAACTTGCGAAGAGAAATCTCCCCTTCACCTTCTAAATTTGCATTCCTTGTTTGTAGCGCAATCCAGTCCGGTAAATTTGGCTGTAACTCAAAAACCTCTTCGATAGTAATGACTCGTTCATTAGGTGATATTTGTGAAACTAAAGCATTTAAAAATGTGGTCTTTCCGGCTTGAGTTCCGCCACTTACTAATATATTAAAACCATAGTTAATTGCACTCACTAATATTTCTAAGATCTCTTCATTTATCGACCCAATCTCCAACAATTCTGTTAAAGAGTTCAAGCAATTTAAATGTTTTCGGACATTAACCGCCCAGTGGGTTGCAGTTACCTCAGGGATTGCCACATGCAATCGGCTGCCATCTGGCAATCGTGCATCAACAAATGGATTGCTCACATCCAAGCGCCGGCCGCCCCAAATTAGTAGCCTTTCAATTAAATCATGCACAATATCTTTTGTTAAAACTAAATTAGTTAATTCACTTTTTCCACCACGGGCAACAAATACCCGATTCGGGGTATTAATCCATATCTCTTCAATTGAATCATCCTCGATTAGTTTTTGGAGCGGGCCAAAACTTTGTAATTGGTTGTTTTCCATCTGCTAATTATTGAAAATGCACGCACCAATATGCCGGGGTGTGAATATAACTATATGACTAAGTAAAAATACTTTGCGTTACTTTAGAAAATGGAGCTTATCTATTTGAGCATACCAATCTAGTTGGCTTTCACCAGAATTGTGATAAGAGATTGCAAGGTCTAGATATTTAGGTAGCAGATCACTAGTTCGCGTTAAAAGTAATTCTCCGTCAGATTTACTCATGCCAGTTAAAAGAACCCAAAACCCCAATGTGGAAATCCTACAAATACAATCTGATTGTCTAAATATATTTTGCAGATCAAAGTAGATTTTTATTAATTCGCTTTCAACTTCAGTTTTTATCTGCTCTGCCCCAATTTGATTATTGATTGCAAGATAGTTGTTTAGATTAACTCTAATACTAATAATGATTAGCTGATTTTGATTTCGGTGTGAAAGTTGCAGATCTCGCTTAACAATCTGATCAAACCTACTTTGTGATATCGCACCGGTTAATAGGTCAATTGCACCGTTATTAGCAAAATATATTTGCTCTGCCATCTCAGCGTGTTCATTCATTATGGGGCTAGAGGGTAGTATTTAAAGGTGAATCTGAAAAGTGTTTTTGCTACTGAGATCTGTCGAAGGCGTGCAATTTTTCTACTTAGGGCAGAGAGTGGGTTACTTCTTGCCATCGTTATTTATTTGATCCTAGCTCCACTAATCTCAGAAGTCTCAGTTCCATCAGCATTATCTGCAGAGATAGTTTTTGGATTACTTGGTGCGACTGGGCTGTGGTTTTGTGCAAAGGGATTTAAGGATAAAAAGTCTTACGGCCGTGCACCTGCAGTACTTGCTAATCTGATTGCACTTGGAGTTTCTTATTACATGATCTCAGGTAGTTTGTTAATAGTTGGTATTCCATTATTAATACTGGCAACAATTACTTTAGTTTCATCTGCCTTAGGTTATTCAGAGTAACTACCAATCAACTACTGTTCGATCCTCCCAAAGTAATCCGGTTTTATCTTTTGTAGCATCGAAATCTCTAGTGGCCAACCAGATTGCCGTTTCAGCACCTTCTTGCGCACTTCGTGGTGCATCCTCACCACCCATATCTGTTCGGCAATGCCCCGGACAAATAGCATCAACTAGGAAACCGCGTGCACCGAGTCCAGTTTCGTAAGAAAGATTCTTAACAAATGCGTTAACTCCCGCTTTACTTATTCGATATGGCGCAAGTCCACCATGTGTTCCTGGTCCACTCATTCTGCCAAGACAAGCGGAGTAAACAACAACTCTGCCTTTTCTAGCTTCTGCCATTGCTGGAGCTAATTGATTAACTGCTGTAAACACCGCATCTAAATTGATTGATAATGTCCGGCGCCACTCTTCATCATTTGTTCTAAGAGTTTTAGACATTTTGTCACTCATTACTCCATGGGCTAAAACTAATACATCTAAAACTTCAAAACCTTTATTGGTTGCATCCTGAGTTATCTCAATTAATACTTCGCGAAACTTTTTGCTATCTGCGACATCTACTGCCCGATAACTACAGCCAAGGGTTTTCGCACTGTCTTTAGCTCGCTCCTCATCCTTACCAATTATGTAAACTGCTATGCCGGCGGCAATTAAGCCTTTGGCAGTTTCATAGCCAAGGCCTCTAGATCCCCCGGTAACAATCGCCCATTTTTTCGAATCACTCATAGGAGCAACCATGCCGTTAATTTAGGGTTCTTACCAGCCTAAAATATGTGCTGGTGGCCACTTTCACTTGGTTACAACACCTGTAAGGTTAAGTAAGGTTGGCGTGAGAGTTAAGATTAACCAGTTGAACGAACTCTATTTGGGCAAAATAAGGAGCGATAAGTGAGCGAAGCAGGAGCGAATACGCCCGCTAATCACTTTGGTGGTTCCTTTGGTCCTAATGAGTGGCTAGTTCAAGAGATGTATGAAAGATACCAAGTAGACCCGGCATCAGTAGATAAAGCTTGGTGGGACTTCTTCGCAGATTTTAAGGGCACACCGTCGTTAAGTACTTCTACAAACTCTGGCTCATCAAAACCTGGAGTTCCACCTATTCCAAAATCGCAATTAACTAAACCGATTGAACCAGCTCCAGTTGTAACACCACAACCTAAGGCAGTTATTTCTCAACCAATTATTGAAAAGATTTCAGAGCAAATTACTAATTCAGTAACAACATTGAAGCCAGCAGACCCAATTGTGAAGCCGATTCCAACATTAGTTACTCCAAATGCTTCAACCGTTGAACCACTTCGCGGTGTCGCTGCCCGTGTTGTGCAATCCATGGAAGGCTCACTTTCTGTTCCGACGGCGACAAGTGTTCGAGTCGTCCCTGCGAAGTTAATGATTGATAATCGAACCGTTATTAATAATCACTTAAAGCGTGGTCGTGGTGGAAAAGTTTCATTTACCCATTTAATCGGTTACGCGATGATTAAAGCAGCAAGGGCAATGCCAGAGATGAATGCCTTCTTTACTGAGTTAGAAGGAAAGCCGGCAGTTGGGCATCCAGAACATATTAATTTAGGTATCGCAATTGATTTGCCTAAGGCAGATGGTTCTAGACAATTATTGGTTCCATCAATCAAAGGTTGTGAAGATTTAGATTTTGCACAGTTTTGGTCAGCATATGAAGATGTGGTTCGAAAAGCTAGAAGCGGTGCGTTAACGGTTGAAGATTTTGCCGGTACCACACTCTCGCTTACAAACCCTGGCACGATTGGAACAGTTCACTCAGTCCCAAGATTGGTGCAGGGACAAGGATTAATTCTTGGTGTAGGCGCGCTTGATTATCCAGCTGAGTTTCATGGAGCTAACGAACAAACACTTGCTGATCTAGCAATAAGCAAGGTGGTAACAATAACTAGTACTTATGATCACCGAATTATCCAAGGTGCCCAATCTGGTGATTTCCTTCGCCGAATCCATGAAATATTACTTGGAGAAGAAAACTTCTACGATGAAATATTTGAAGCCCTTCGGATTCCATATGTGCCAATCCGCTGGGTTGTCGATATGCAATTTGGAAAAGATGATGATGTTAGTAAGACAGCTCGAGTACAAAAATTAATTGATGCGTATCGCACTACTGGCCATTTAATGGCTGATATTGAGCCGCTTGCTTATGTTCAAAGATCTCATCCAGATTTAGATGTTGTAACTCATGGTTTATCTCTTTGGGATCTAGATCGAGAGTTTGCAACCGGCGGCTTTGGTGGCAAGTCGTTTATGAAATTACGCAGAATTTTAGGAGTGCTCCGCGACTCATACTGCCGCACTATTGGTGTTGAATATATGTATATTGCTAATCCAGATGAACGTAAATGGATTCAGGAGCGTATTGAAGTAGGTGCTCCAAGAACAGCCCGCCAAGAACAACTTAGAATATTACGCAAATTAAATAGCGCCGAGGCATTTGAATCATTCTTACAAACTAAATATGTTGGACAAAAACGATTTTCATTAGAAGGTGGTGAATCGGTAATTCCACTGCTTGATGCGATGATCTCATCAGCAGCTGATTCTGGTTTAGATGAAGTGTGTATTGGAATGCCACACCGTGGCAGACTTAATGTCTTAGCAAATATTGCTGGTAAATCTTATGGACAAATATTCCAAGAGTTTGAAGGAAATTATCACGACAATGAAGTGCATGGATCTGGTGATGTTAAGTACCACTTAGGAACTAAAGGAACATTTACTGCTGAATCAGGAGCGACTACCAAAATTTATTTAGCGGCAAACCCATCCCACTTAGAGGCAGTAAATCCAGTGCTTGAGGGAATTGTTCGCGCTAAACAAGATAAATTGAGAGCTAAAGCTGGTGATACAACTATTGATGAACAATCTTCCTATCCAGTTTTGCCAGTTCTTTTACATGGTGATGCTGCATTTGCTGGGCAAGGAGTTGTCTCTGAAACACTTTCACTTTCACTTCTTAAGGGATATCGAACAGGTGGAACTATTCACATTGTTGTGAATAACCAAGTTGGATTCACTACCTCACCGCATGCGGCTCGTTCATCAACTTATTCAACTGACATTGCAAAAATGATTCAGGCCCCGGTCTTCCACGTTAATGGTGATGATCCAGAGGCATGTGTTCGTGTAGCACGCCTTGCATTTGAATATCGACAGGCATTTAACAAAGATGTTGTGATTGACATGGTTTGTTACCGCCGCCGAGGACACAATGAAGGTGATGAGCCAAGCTTTACTCAACCACTTATGTATAAATTAATTGATGCAAAGCGATCAACTAGAAAGCTTTACACCGAAGCGTTAATTGGTCGTGGAGATATCACAGTAGAAGAGGCAGAAGAAGTTCTACGTGATTATCAGCAACAGTTAGAGGGTGTATTTACTTCAGTTCACAACACTGAGCCAGAAAGTGACCCAAACTGGAAAGCGCCGATAGTTCCTGCCCCGCACACCGTGAATACTGCAGTAGCTGAAGCTGATTTAAGAAAAATTGCATCAACTCAATCTGCATTCCCATCTGACTTCACAGTTCATCCAAAATTACTACCACAATTGTTAAAGCGAACTGAAATGTTAGATGAAGCAACAGTTGACTGGGCAACGGGTGAAATGTTTGCATTCGGTTCACTTTTACAAGAGGGCTATCCAATCCGTATGAGTGGACAAGATGTTAGACGCGGAACCTTTAGTAATCGCCATGCAGTAGTTGTTGATAAAGAAACCGGAAAAGACCTATTCCCACTTAGATCTTTAGTTAAAGATCCTAATCAATTCCACATATATGACTCACTCCTTTCTGAGTACGCAGTAATGGGATTTGAATATGGATACTCTGTTGAGCGTGACAATGCCTTAGTTATTTGGGAAGCTCAATTTGGCGATTTTGCTAATGGTGCTCAAACAGTTGTTGATGAATTTATCTCATCCGCACTGCAAAAATGGGGCGAGCGTTCTTCTCTTGTTTTGTTACTACCTCATGGTTATGAAGGACAAGGACCGGATCACTCCTCTGGCCGAATTGAAAGATTCTTAACATTATGTGCTGAACAAAATATGACAGTGGCTCAGCCATCAACTCCAGCTTCTTATTTCCACTTGTTGCGCTGGCACATGAAGAATCCAGCACGCAGACCATTAATTGTTTTTGAACCAAAATCTATGTTGCGCTTAAAGGCTGCAGCAAGTGGCTTAAAGGATTTTACCTCTGGAACATTTAAGCCATTTATTGCAGATGACAAGGTTGGCAACGCAACTCGATTAATTTTTGCCTCAGGCAAGGTTTACTATGACTTAATTGCTGAACGTGAAAAATTAAATGAGCACTCAACAGCAATCGCAAGGGTAGAACAGCTATACCCATTACCGATTGAAGAAATGATTGCTGAAGCGAAAAAACATTCGAAGGCAACCTTGCTATGGGTACAAGATGAACCAGCAAACCAAGGACCTTGGCCATTTGTAGCCCTCGCTACATCTGAAGCATTTGTAGCTCATGAAGAGTTATCTGGTCGCACATTAAGAAGAGTTTCGCGACGAGCGACCGCAAGTCCTGCAACTGGAAATCATCATTTGCATGAAGAGGAAGAAAAAGCTTTGATGACTGAAGCTTTTACTCGCTAACTTCCTTTTCGATATTTAAGTACAACTCTCGCTATAAATTGTTCAGTTTCTAACCAACCCCAACTTCTAGAATCTTCACTCAATGGGTTATCGCCTTCAACCCAATACCGAATAACACCATGCTCTATCCGGCTCTCTTTTAATCGTTTCAGTAATTTAACCCCTGGTCGGTTTGGATCTTGAATTAAGTAGACTGCCCCAATTTTGAGTGTGTGCTTTTTACCACTTAAATTTCGGATAATCAGCCAATCTCCTTCTTGATAAGCAGGTGACATGGAGTTTCCAGAAACGACTACCGTGCTAAAAGCGAACATGGGGAGTATTCTCCCACTATTAATAACTTTTAAAACTACTAGGGAGAGCAATGATAAATACATTACTATCAAGAATTACACCTAAGGAAACTGTTTTTGCGCACTGCGATCTACCGTGTGGAGTTTACGATCCAGCACAAGCAAAAATTGAGGCACAATCTGTCAAGGCTTGCATGGAAAAGTATGCAGCCAGCAGCGATGTAGATTTTAAATCTCGCGCAGTTGCAATTAAGGAAGAGAGATCTGAATTGGTAAAGCACCATCTTTGGGTTTTATGGACTGATTATTTCAAGCCAAATCATTTTGAAGCCTACCCACAACTTCATTCACTATTTAATGAAGCAACCAAGCTAGCAGGTGCAGGTGGCAGTAAAGGAACAAATGATGTTGCTGTTGCTGAAAAGCTAATTGGCAAGATTGACGAAATCGCAGAAATTTTCTGGGCTACAAAAAAGTAATTTAATAACTTCGCTAGTGGCTTAGAAGTTTAAGCTGCTAGCGATTTTGTTTTCTTTAAGTGGAATTCCTTTTTCAGCAACCATAGTTTCTGCAGCCACTCTAGCCATGAAAGAAACTCGTTCAACAAATTTTCTAGTAATTAAACCAGAGGCAATTAATCTAGAAGATTGATGAACTTCGATCTCAAATTTTAGAATTCCTTCTGCTAACCCAAGACATCTTGCGGTTGCATGAATTTCAGTTCCAACTCCAGCTGCACTAAATACCTCAACTTGAGTTTGGGTTGTAACAGTTGTTTCACCGAAATCTAAGAATTCAATAATTGCTGTACTGCTGGCGCTCTCCATTAGGGATAACAGCTGATTAGACCCAACTACAGGCAAATCGTTTACGCCTTGTGCAACCGAGGTATCGCCAGGGCGAATTGTCATCGTTGCCATACCAATGGCACCCATTACTTGCTCAGGTTTCATAATCACAAGATTAGTGATTAATTAATTACTCTTGCGGGAATTGCCTGCGAATTTCGCTAGTAATTTCAATTTGTGTTGCACCCTCAGAGGTAATCTCCGTATAAGTGGTCTGAGTGTAGGTAATCTCAGTAATACCTTGCACCTCACTTGCTTGCATCATTTGATTATAAAGTTCTTGGGTTTGCTGATTTATCCGATGATTTAACTCCTCTGGTGCTGCTTCATTTAATGCAGTACAAAGAAGGTTTTTCATAAACATAATTGCGCTATTTTCTTGCTCTAATTGTGTTCGGCACGGTGGACATTCTCCAAAATGAATCTCGACTGCACTTAATTGTTCAGTGTCAAAAATTTCATGATCAATATATAGAACTATATTTGGAAGCACCTGTTCACATGGAATCAAATTACTCTCATTACTACTCACTTTTCATCACCTGCTTTATCTTTTCCATAACCACGATCTTTTGCGTATGCAGAAAGGGATGCTCGTAGTAACTTTCGGCCCCGGTGCAATCTAGACATTACTGTTCCAGTTGGTACTCCCATGATTTCAGCTATTTCTTTATATGCAAAGCCTTCTACATCAGATAAATAAACTGCCATCCGAAATTCTTCAGGCATTGCAGCTAATGCGTCTTTAATATCTTTATCTGCGATATTTTCTAAAACCTCATCTTCGGCAGATTTACCTTGATCACTTGTATGTGATGATGCATCAGCGATCTGCCAATCTTCAATTTCACCTGCAGATATCTGTGGCCGACGTTGATCTTTTCGATAATTATTTATGAATGTTGTGGTGAGAATTCTATATAACCATGCTTTTAAATTTGTACCTGGTTCAAACTGATGAAAACTTGTAAATGCTTTTGCATATGTATCTTGAACTAAATCTTGGGCATCATGTGAATTTTTTGTATACCGTAGCGCAGCACCATAAAGTTGAGATGTAAAAACAAGTGCATCTTTTTCAAACCTAGCTTTTCGTTGCGCTAAGGTTTCTTTTTCACGGTCAATAACTGCCGGTAACAAATTCTCTGTACTCATCTGTGCTAAGGCTACCTCGAATGGAGTTTTAGGAATCTGAGTATATTTTTTGTTGAGGCCTATACTCTGGCGCGTAGCATTCATACCTAAAGAACCTAGTTTTCTGCCATCTTATTCCCGCAATCAACCGCCATATCCCCGTTTAAATGCCCAATCTGCCTTAGTTGATGGAAGGTAGACTGGTGCATATGACAAATTGGAGCGCACCGTTTCGGGGTGGATTGACCTCTGTTGGTGAGCCAGTAAATGCAAAAATAACCATTCCTGGGTCAAAATCTGCAACTAATCGAGCTTTGATATTAGCTGCGATTGCTAAAACTCAATCTAGATTGCGCAAACCTTTATCTTCTCGCGATGCTGATTTAATGGTTAAGGGATTGCAAAGTTTAGGTTGCAAAATTGATGAAATTAAAACGGAACAGGGTTTTGACTATCAAATAACACCACATAAATTATCTGGACCAACCCAAATAGATGTTGGTAACGCTGGAACCGTGATGCGCTTCTTGCCTCCAATTGCATCTCTTGCAACTGGATTAGTTCACTTTGATGGTGACGCTAGATCGCATGAACGACCACTTGAACCGGTTATCAAAGCTTTAGAGCAACTTGGGGCTTCCATTGAACATAGGAATAAGTACCGTTTACCTTTAACGATTAATGGTTCAGGTGAAATTAAAGGTGGAGAGGTGGAGGTAGATGCAAGTGCTTCAAGTCAGTTTATATCTGCCCTGATGTTATTAGGTCCTGCTACAAAAAATGGGTTAACAATTAAAAATATTGGTAAAACACTCCCCTCTATGCCTCATATTGAAATGACAATTCAAATGCTTCGTCAATTTGGTGCAACTGTTGAGGTAAATGAAAATTCCTGGAAAGTTATTTCTGGTGATTTATTGGGTCAAGACTTAACTATCGAGCCAGATCTATCAAATGCTGCACCATTTATGGCCGCTGCCATGATTTGTGGCGGTAGCGTTGAAATTCTAGATTGGCCAAAATCAACTTCACAACCTGGAGATCAATTGCGAGATATCTATGCAAAAATGGGAGCAAAGATCGAACGAAGTCATGAAGGTTTAAAAATATCTGGAAGTGGCACGATCAGTGGAATCGATATTGACCTACACGATGTGGGTGAATTAACTCCATCAATTGCAGCTGTAGCCGCCCTTGCATCATCACCATCAACACTGCGAGGCATCGCACATTTACGATTACATGAAACAGATCGACTTGCAGCACTAGCTAGTGAGATCAATAACCTAGGTGGTGACGTAACTGAAGGACCAGGTGAACTGTTAATTAAGCCATCAAAGTTAGTAGCATCGCAGATATTTAAGAGTTATGAAGACCATAGAATGGCAACGGCCGGGGCAATTATGGGCCTCGCAGTGAAGGATTTAATCGTTGAAAACATAGAAACAACTAAGAAAACATTGCCTGATTTTCCAGGTATGTGGCAGGAAATGCTTAATGGCAAGTAAAAAAGGCAATTGGGATGAGGATGATGTTCGCGTAAATAAATCTCGCCAATTTGGGTCCAGTAATAAAGCACGACCACGAACTAAAGACAGGCCAGATTATTCAAAGGCGCAAGTTGCAACAATTACTGAGGTTGACCGAGGTCGAGTTAAATGCTTAATTGAAACTGATAATGGCAAATTAATTGTCACTGCAATGAAAGCACGGGAGCTCGGTAAAAAATCAGTTGTGGTCGGAGATTTAGTTTCTATCGTTGGTGATATATCCGGCACAGATGGCTCACTTGCTCGAGTAGTAGCTGTACTACCTCGAAGAAATTCTCTAACTAGAACCATTGACGATCATGAAAATGATGAGCGGGTTATCGTGGCGAATGTTGATCAGATTGCAATTGTTATCTCAACTACAAACCCAGAACCAAGAGAAGGTTTTGTGGACAGAGCTTTAGTTGTTGCTTTTGATCAAGGAATTACTCCAATTATTATTATGACAAAGCAGGATTTAGCAAGTGGTGATGAGTTTCTAAAAACATATACGGATTTAGATATTATTATTCACAAGATTGACCGTAAATCTGATCTAACAACTCTTAAGAAGGTGTTAAGTAAAAAGATAACTGTTCTACTTGGTCACTCTGGAGTTGGTAAATCTACATTGGTAAATAACCTTTTAGGTAGTACTGAAAACTCTGAATCAACCTCTGATATTCGCAACACATACCGTGCTACCGGTGATGTCAATGAAGTAACTGGTAGAGGTCGTCACACATCATCAAGCGCAATCGCATTACCACTAACACCAACTTTTAGTGGTGAGGAGTTTGGTTGGATCATTGATACGCCAGGAGTTAGGTCATTCGGCATTGCTCATGTCCAGCCCTCTCGAGTTATCTCAGCCTTTGCTGAATTCACTGAGGCAATCGCACACTGCCCTAAGAATTGCTCACATAATGAAACAGAGTGCGCGTTAAATAATTGGCCAGGCTTTACAAACCAAAACCTTGCAAGACTGGCAAGTCTTCGCAGAGTCCTATCAACTCAATAAAAAGTAAGAGTAATCTGCCTATATGGGTACCAACATTGAATCTGGCAAAATAAAAACAAGGCAGGTTAATTTAAGTATTACCGGCATGACCTGTTCCTCATGTATTGGCACAATCGAACGCTCATTAAATAAAATTCCAGGAGTAAGAGCTGCAGTAAATCTTGCAATGGAGTCTGCGCATGTAATTGCTCCCTCAAACATCTCTGAAAAAGAATTAATCTCAGTAGTAAGTTCGGCCGGATATCAAGCAACTGCTTTCACTGGTGAGCGGGAATCATTTGAAAGATCAAATCGATTAGGAATAAGGCTTTTGATCACATTCCTGTTAACCGCACCAGTAATTTTAATATCAATGTTTCACAGTTGGCAGATGAAGATTGATACCTGGCTTTTGTCAGCGCTAGATAGTCTTAATAATGTATTGGCAAATAATGGCCAGGAATTTGCTATTTCTTACCCAACTGCACCAATTGCAACATGGCTTTTAATTTGTTTGTCGGTTCCTGTTGTTTTTATCTTAGCTTGGCCGATTCATAGAGCTGCAATTAAGAATTTAACTCACCCAACCATGGATACTTTGGTTTCTTTGGGTTCACTTGTATCAATTGGCTGGAGTACCTACTCCGCCGCAACATATGTTGTTAAAGATAATGAGATGCCTTCGATTTATGCTGAAGTTGCTTCAGCGGTAATTTTCTTTGTAATGCTTGGTCGGTATTTAGAGCATCGAGCAAAGCGCAAAGCGGGATCGGCATTAGCTGAGTTATTTAAGTTATCAGCAGGCACCGTTGAGGTTCAGCGTGGGGGCATCACATCAGTAATCTCAATTGATGAACTTGAGATCGGAGATTTATTTGTTGTAAAGCCGGGAGACTCAATTCCAACTGATGGACAAGTTGTGTCTGGAATTAGCACAGTTGATAACTCATTTCTAACTGGAGA
>Ga0247723_1000976_pt1 | contig 17483 bp, 7 predicted proteins | sample MSEWelMarce5H_FC_FD_189079 | JGI IMG/M metagenome (GOLD analysis project Ga0247723, IMG submission 189079) | Subsurface sediment microbial communities from gas well in West Virginia, United States - MSEEL Well Study Marcellus 5H_FC | ecosystem: Environmental > Terrestrial > Deep subsurface > Rock... | reverse complement strand
GGGTTGTATTGGTTCCACTATCGTAACTAATATTTTCCGCCGTATAGTTTGTTGTTCTACTTACTGTTGTACTATCCGCCAATAACGATGCGGGAAACTTACTAATAATTCTACCAATTGATATATTGATTCTATCTTTTAATGAACCAAATAAAGACCTACCAGCATCTTTTCTTGATGGTTTGAATTTAATTGTATCGTTTGTTGTTTTTGACGTGTTGGTTTTTGGTGCGTTAGTTTCTTCCTTTAAAGTATCTAAAGTCAAGAAATCGGAAAACGGTGTTGTTGAAAAACTTTTACTATCTTTTTCGGGTGTAAGTCTATCAAGTACAAAGTTGGTATTGGTCAATTGACTACTACCGTCAGTTATTTGATTACCAACTAAACTGTCGCTAAAAGTTTGTGCCCCACTGGCGGCTTGACTCGGAACTTTATATTTTACTACTTTTGCCATTATACGTTAGTAATGTTATCTAATCCTAATGTTTCATCAATATCCGTTCTCTCTTCACGAACCTCATATAGTGTCTCACTAAATTCGTCTTTAATTTCGTAAAGGTTATATTGTTTGTAAATTTCATTATTCTCATCGTAGATTGTGTAGATACCCGGAGTAATCGCCTTAGTTTGATTACCGTACAACGCATGTGCCAATGTACTTGCATCGTGTTCTACCATATCAATCTCAATAGTTGTTGGATTAACAAACGTATTGGTTAATATAACCTTTTGTCCAGGTTGTCCAATAAAAGGAATAACGTTTGGTCTTGTTGATGGTGATGACGAAGGTGTTATCGTCATGAATATTAAATTTGTTACTTGGTCAGTATATTGATATCTAATTGCCTTATCTGTTGTGTTAGATAAATTAGATGTTATTGGTTGACAATAAAATGAAGATGTTACAACTCTATAGAAATTTGGTATTTTTGTTTTGTTATCGTTAGTGTTAATATATTCAACACGATAACCTACCATTCCTTGTGGTGTAAATTTGTTTCTATCTTCAGCCGGTACATTTGATGTGTCAATTATCAATCCTCTTACTGATGGAAGTGATGCTAAAACACCACAATCCGTAATTGTTGTTCTAATTTGTTTTGGTCTTATATGTAATGTATAGATTCCCAATTCAGAAAAATCGTCAGCACTTAATTTTAAATTATATAAACCACCTAATATCTCAGCATTCGGTGCCGATGCGTCATCCGTAGTATCGGAATTGTGGTAAACAGGTGTCAAAACATCTGTTGATATTAATTTTTTTAGTGTAACCGGTGTTGTAGACGTTCTATTTGATGTATAATGATAATATATCTCAACATCTCCTGGGGATACGTCTGCGGGTCTTACTATACCATATGAGCCAACTGCCATTTCTTTTTTATTTAATAAATATAAATCTTATTGTTTTTTCACTTTAAAATAACCATTTCCATATACACTTAATTCTCCCATATTATCAATCTCACCCAATCTTAAGTTCATTTCCATTACACCCTGTTTTCCACGTTCAACAAAAACGTCAGAATAAATCTTTGGTTCATCAACAAATCCTAAAAAATGTTCATTACGAGATAACACCTCAAATATTATTTCTTCTTTTGTAAAACCTACTGTGTTTCCTGTTAATACTGTATATCCCTCAGGATAATCAAGATAATAAACACCATCTATTGTATAACCGGTCGTGTTTGTTTCACTATCAATATTAATTGGGATTGTATATGTATCACTACCGTATTTTTTATATTCCGATAATTTACTTAATCCAATGGCATTATAATATGTTATACCTGTGAAATTTGTATCACCGGTATATGCACTATAATCTAAATCATTTTGATAACCTTGTTCGTAACTCGTTTCCGGAGTTACATATGGTAATGTAAATGTTAGTGAACCTGAACCAAGTAGCATAATTAATAATGTATTCTAGTAAATATCTTTAGAATACTTTTGGATTAATATAATGAATAAATTGGTGTAAATAAATCTTTTAAATTGTATCGCACTGAATAAATTCAAGTATTGCCCTTTTGGTGGGTGATGATGTGGTAATGTTAAGGGTAAAATTGTATTCACCCTTACCCAATATTATTTTACCACTATCTGAAGTTGTTGTTGATACGGTAATACTTGATGGGGTCGGGTATGGTGTATCATCTACATGTGTTACTGTTAATGTACTTGATACGTTAACACTATCAAGGTCATCATTTGTTACTGTTAATTTTAGAACCGGAATACCATTTGCACCAATTAAATTCGAAACGTAACTTGTAAAACAAAAATCGGTAGATTGAAATGTAATAAAAGAATCACCACATTTTATTTGATAAAATGTATAACCGTTAACTAATTGTTGATGTGTTAAATCTGATTTTAAAATACTATATTCAGGTCCAATATTTAAAACATCGACCATACCTGAACTTGTTCCACCTGTAATTTCAACACTACTAACAGTAATCCCGCTCATTGTGATTCCTGAAGATTCATAATGTTCCAAAGTAGCAACAAATGGACCAATAATCTGATGTGGTGTATTTTTATATTTTACTTTTACATTAACTGCCATATCTTATAAATATTACACCGTTATTATATATGCTGTTGTTTCTGTACAACCATTATTATCAGTAACTTTAACATAATAATAACCTGCCGTAACACTACTAAATGTTACATTTGATGTATCAGTTAATGTGTCAACTACACTACCTCCACCAACTTCGTATGGTGCTGAGAAATCTTGATACAATTCAAATGTTTTACCACCTGAAGCACCACCTGAAACGGATGCATAAATTTGGTCAAATGCAGTTTTTTGTGCAAATATTCCAAGTGCACTTGGTTGTGTTATTGTACGAGAATATTCTTCAACTTTACCCGCACTATCTTTAATATAAACAGTGTACGTACCTGCAGGTACATTATATGTTGTTGATGATGTCCAATTTGTATATGTGGTATAAACACTACTTAATTTAGTTTGGAAAGTTCCGCCACTTCCACCTGTTACGTTAGTGATAGTTATCGTACCGTCATTTCCATTACACGCCGCATTTGCACTTGATACTGTTGCGGTTATACAAATTGATTCATATAATGTTACGGTTTTGTCAGTATAAACACTAGTATTACAATTCGGACTAGCATTGTAAACTCTAACAGTATATTGTACGTTACCCTGACCATTTATATAATTAACATCAATTGTCGCATTTCCACTACCGTCTAATGTACCGTCAGGTACTGTACAACCATTATTTGTACATGAGAATGTTGCACTTGCACAATATCTATAAAAGTCACCAGGGTTTCCACCTGTAATTAAAAGTTTACCAGTCGTACTTGTACCATTCGTAACACAATTTGGTTGTGTTGTACCCAAATTAAATATTGGGTATGATAAGATTGTTATATCGGTTGTTGTTGCGGCAGCACTTCCGCCAGTACCATTTAATACCACATAGAATGATTCACTACCTTCAGATAATCCGTCAGATGAAATTGTTAATGTAAATGTACCCGTATTACTATTAATTGTAACATTTCCACTTGTTGCACTTGAGAAATCGGCAGATGATGTTGTTCCATTATAACCAACATACCAACCAAGTGACGTTCCATTTCCAATATCTGTTGTATTAACTGTCAATGTTATAGTATCACCCTCAGCAACAGTATATGCCGATGATGTGATGCCATATGTTGGTTCCGCAACATTATTAACACTAATTGTAAATTGTTTTTCTGTGTATAGTCCACCTTGGTCAGTTGAACGGACTCTAATTGAGTATGATGATTTAGTTTCAAAATCAAAAACTACAGAATTTCTAAGAGCATTTCCTGAAATATTGAAGCTACTATTATCTCCACTACCGGTTCCTGTCACTAATGTATATGTAAATGAGTTACCAGAATCGGGGTCAATTGTTTGGAAGGTACCAATTGATGTGTTTATTGATGTGTTTTCATTTTGTGAACTATTACTTAATATAATATCTGTCGGTGTTTCATTAACATTATTTACATATATCGTAAAATCTTTCTCGTAATATAAACCACCTCCGTCTGTTGAACGAATTCTAATTGAGTAAGATGATTTTGATTCATAGTTAAATGTTCCGTTAGTGAATAAATCATCTCCCGTAATTGCAAAACTACCATTATCCACACCACCTGATGCAAATGAATATGTAAATATATTAGTACCATCAGGGTCAGTTGTTGAGAACGTTCCAACAAATGTTGTTGAACTTGAATTTTCATTAACATATACATTAGTTAAACTAATATCTGTTGGCGATTCATTTACATTATTAACACCAATTGTAAATTGTTTTTCGTTATATAAACCTCCTTGGTCTGTTGAGCGAACTCTAATCATATACGCGGTTTTAGACTCGTAGTTAAAAACTATAGAATTTCTAAGAGCGTTTCCTGAAATATTGAAACTACTATTATCATCACTACCTGTTCCCGCAACTAACGTATAAGTGAATGTGTTACCCACATCAGGGTCACTTGTTGAGAAAGTACCAATTGTAGTATTAATCGATGTATTTTCATTTTGTGAGGTATTACTTAAATTAATATCTGATGGTGTTTCATTAACATTATTAACAAATATTGTAAATTGAGCTTCTACATATAATCCACCTTGGTCTGTTGAGCGAACTCTAATTGTATATGATGATTTAGTTTCATAATCCAAAAATACAGTATTTCTTAGTGAGCTTCCTGAAATATCAAAACTACCATTATCTCCACTACCAGTTCCTGTCACTAATGTATAAGTAAATGTGTTACTTGCATCAGGGTCAGTTGTTGAGAAGGTTCCAATTGTTGTATATTGTGCTGAACCTTCATTAATATTGTTAGTACTTAACGATATTGACGCTGGTGTTTCGTTCACATTACTAATGGTTATAGTGAATATTTTTTCAAAAAATTGTCCAAGTGAATTGGTTGAGCGAACTCTAATTGAGTACGATGACTTAGCCTCAAAATTATAAACTTCAGAACTTCTTAACTGTGTTCCTGATATGTTAAAACTACCATTATCACCACTACCCGTTCCTGTAACTAATGTATATGTATACGTCTCAGTAATTGGACTTGCGGTTTGTGATGAGAATGTTCCAATAACATAATTTATTGAACTATTTTCAGGTATTGATTCACTCGATAATGAAATACCATTTGGTGGGTATGGTGACGGTGTCGGTGTTTGTGTTGGTGTTCTTGTTGGCGTAACAGTATTTGTTGGCGTTTGTGTTCTCGTTGGCGTAACAGTATTTGTAGGCGTAACAGTATTTGTAGGTGTAACAGTGTTTGTTGGTGTTTGTGTTGGTGTTCTCGTTGGTGTAACAGTATTTGTTGGTGTTTGTGTTGGTGTTCTCGTTGGTGTAAAAGTATTTGTTGGTGTTTGTGTTGTTGTTGGTGTAAACGTATTTGTAGGTGTAACAGTGTTTGTTGGTGTTTGTGTTGGTGTTCTTGTTGGCGTAACAGTATTTGTTGGTGTTTGTGTTGTTGTTGGTGTAAACGTATTTGTAGGTGTAACAGTGTTTGTTGGTGTGGTCGATGGCGTGAAAGTAGGTGTTGGTGTAACAGTATTTGTTGGTGTTTGTGTTCTCGTTGGTGTTACAGTTGGGGTAACCGTATTTGTTGGTGTTACAGTACTTGTTTGGGTTGGAGTTGGGGTTGGTGTAGGTGTTACACACGGTGCGGTTGATGTAACTTGAGAGTTACCACTAACATCGGTAATAGTTAATACATTACCACTACCGTCACTTTTTCTAATAAAAAACGTGGAAACTCCTGTAGTACCTAAAGTTGTATTTAATTCAGCAATAGTCCAAGCATCGGTACCATCTGGTGACTGATATAAAAATTCATTTAATTCCAATGGTTGGTCAGCGTCATAAATTAAAATTTGTGTACTCGGTGAATAACAAACCGTATATGAATCTGTTGAAATATAGTAATATGCCCCATCAAGTGGATTAGACGTTGATGGTGTTATAGTAGGTGTAACGGTACTTGTAGGTGTAGGTGTTTGTGTTCTTGTTGGCGTAACAGTATTTGTTGGTGTCACCGTATTTGTTGGTGTTTGTGTTCTCGTTGGTGTAACAGTGTTTGTTGGTGTAGTTGATGGTGTAAAAGTAGGTGTTGGTGTAACAGTTGGGGTCGTAGTTGTAGTTGGTGTTGGTGTTGGAGTACGCGTAGGTGCGACATAACAACCACCAAGTGATAATATTGAAATTTGTGCAATGTTATTTTGGTCTTCAACTCTAGTTGACCCCTTTAACGTACCATAAAATACACCCGTATTAATTGTATATATGCCCTGAGATACTTCTTCATATATCGTTGTATATGTTTCATCAAAATATTCAATAAATCCACCTGAATTAACAATATACGTGATACCGGTATATGCATCACAAATTGTTGGTGGAACACATTCACTATATGTACCTATATTAAATGTAACCCTATTAAATGGATTTGGGCTATTAAATGATGTAATTGTTACATTTGATATATCATTAAAATTCAAATCGGGTAATGGTATAAATTTTTCACTTTCATCACTTAAAAAATTAACCGTTACCGTGGAATATAATACACTACTACCCGTATATATATTTGCATTAAAATTAACTCCAACATATGAAACTGTTTGTCCACTTTGCGAATCCTTTATTATAAATTTAACACCATTATCACTTAAATCACTACAAATTTCTTCAGAATCAATAACTAAAATACTTGATTGGAAATAACTAAAAATTGTACTATCGAATGGATAAATTTCACGGTATAAACTATCGGCAGCTTCGGTGTAATCGTATGTTGATAGGTTATCATCATACAAATAAAATGTTTCTTGAGTTGATAAATTATTTATAAATCCTCTAACAACGAGCGGGTCACTATAAAACGATGATTCATTCCAATTATTAATTATATTGATGTTGGTATTACCGTCAAATATTAAATTATCTCGATTATTCGATGTTGCAAACCAAGCACTTGTATAATTTAAGTTTGTATTTGAAACACTGTACGTTCCGGTAGTTCCGGAAACTGAAGAATCCCCACTATTTACCCATAATAAAATATCCGTAACGATACCATTTGTTAATTCATAAATTTTTCTATAATATGTTTCATCGATAACCGAATAATATCCATTTAACGCACTATAAAATCCATCTCTTTCATAATATAATTTTTTACCTATTGTAACACCTTGTGTATCTGAATTATCATAAAATAATGTATAAATATTTTGTATATTTTCTACTTTTATTTCATGTGTGAAATATGTGATAATACTAGTCACACCTGGTTTTGATTTAAATGGTAATTCTCCCGTTGTTCCAGTTAAAGATATTAAATAATCATTTGCTTGACTGTCAGCATCTTCAATTGAAATTGTTGATTCGAATAATCCACGAGGAACAACAATTTTTTTAGGTATAAAGACATTTAATTCTCCAATTTTTTTAGTGGTGGTTGTTAATTGAAATGTAATTTCATTATTAGTAAATCCACTGGCAGATTTTTCAGGAACACCCATGGTATAACAAAGTAATATTTCACTATTGTACTGTGTATCATAAAAAACCGGTGATGAATCGGGAACTGTTGATATTTTAAATAAATCTAAACTATATTCACGTACCGAAAGTAAAGCATATGATACCTCTCTGGACGTTACGACTCCTGTATTTGAAATTGTATAAAAATAATCTCCGTCACATAATGTGGTATAATAATTTTCATATGGTGTAGAACTATGCTCATTACCTGTAGTAAAATCGGCGTGTTTATAAATTGTTATTCCAGGTTTTAAATATGGTGTTGTTGTATATCGTCTTCTTAATACTTTAGAATCTTCAAACACATCTTTATTTGTTCCAAAAATACTATACAAAAATCCTAATAAAGCACCAACAATTGGTATTGAATTTAAAAAGCTAAAAATACCGAGTGCAAGAAATGCATCGGCTATATTGTCATATGTCGTTTTTGACTTAAATCCCTCACTATCACCACCATAAAGAAAATATGACGCAATTGCTTTAACAACAGCATGTTTACTCCCCGGTATTGGAATATGTTTTTCCTCATTATAATTGTAAATTGTAAAAGCATTAGTACTGGCTAAATGTGGTGTGGAATTTGACACACCAAGAAAATATGAATAAACTATTGGTTGTGTTAAAGTACTTGGGGTAATAATTTTAGTTATCGTTGCATTAAATTCCGGAAGTTTAAAATCTATCGCACTCCAAAATGCCCTATCATATGAAGGTGTAATTGTTAAATCGGTAGTAAAAACATTTGTTTGTGGTATGAATGTAAAATCTTTAGGCCCGTTATATATTGGTGTTGCTTTTAGAGGTTTAAGAAACTCATTTTTAAAATTATAATCAACTTTTGTTCCGTAAGTTCTTTTTATGTCACCCAATCCAAGTTTATAAATGAGATTTGTATTATATATTGCACCATAATAATATGGTAGGCATCCCCATTCAAAAAATGGGTCATTAAATACAACACAATTTGACGTAAAGGAGATTGACCAATTCTCTATCAACACAGGTGTGTATACTCGTGTGATTACTTTTGGGTTATAGTATGAATCGTATGGTGAATATGGGTGAAGTCCAAGTCTATAATTATAAATTTCGGTACCACAAGGAGCATCAATTTCATAGGGTGTATTTGGGGGGTCAGCACAATCATCCTTTGTATTTATTGGATATTCAGTTGCCACTCTAAGATGAACCATTCCGGTTACGGTTACTATACTAACAGTCTCATTCGCTTCAAATAGTGTATCAAACCTTACTTTATTAAAATCACAACCACCACCAACACTAAGTTGTCCAGGTTCATCTAAACTTAGACCATCACCAACTGTAAAAAAAACTCGACGAGTTCTTTGCGGAGTTGTTGGAATTTTATTTACACTTATTTGAACTAATCTATGATTTGTTGGATAATGAAAAATATAATCGACAATTTGATATTTGTATCCATTTGTTTTAACGTTAGTGGCATTTCGATAATATGGATGTGGAACCATTTTACAAGGTATTCCACCACCACTAAAAGATTCATCCCTACATTGGTTTGAAAATCTATATTCGGTACTACAAGTATAAGCCACCATGGTGTGTGATACATTATTATATACATAATAAAAAATAATAGGTGTGGCAACACTAGCCCTCAACTTTGAGTTATCGTAATGTGTTTTAGGTACAAAAGTGTCACCGTTAGATACTTCATTAGCCAATAAATCATCATAATACCACCTACTATTTATGTAACTGTTATTTGAAGAACTATCTGTTTTTTCTTTATATAATGTGACAACTTGAGGACATGTTGTACATACATAATCATTATTAGTATATCCACTACAAAATTCTTCAAAGTATATCGGAGGGTCACAATCAAATTTTATTTTAAAACTTCCTGAAGTACCACCCGTGGTCTTAAAATCTATGGTAAAATAAATGTCATTTGTGTTATCGACATCTACTGAAAAATGAAAGTACTTATTAACTGAGGTTGGTAAAGTATTAATGTCAATTGTTGAAATTACCACATCTTTACCATTAACTAATTGTTTTATGTAAATAATGGTATTTGCTCCACCCATACTTATGGGTGTCATTGTTAATCTAATTAATTTGCGTAAAGAAGGTGGAGTTGTTGATACGTCTTTTTTTAAATCTTTTAATTCATTGTATTTTAAAAAAAAAGTGGTGCCTGACACATGTAATCCTTGAGTGCTCCATGTTAAAGTTTTTTCAACACCACATTCATTTGCTATGGGTGTTGAACTATCAATAGGTACCGGACAATTAAAATTAAATTCACTCATTCATTTTATATTTTATGATATTTTAAGACCATATATTGTACCCATTTTATTTGGTACATGTATTATTTTTGTACTTTCAATAATTGTATTTGTATCTTGAGATTTATTATATGTTTTTTTAAATAAAGTTAATTTACTCATATAATTAAATATCTCAATATTAATATCTCTTGAGTTATTTGGTGTTATATAAAAGTTTATATCATATATTGAATTATTATCGTCAACGTTAAACCAAACTATTTTATTAATCTGCCCAAAGTTCACACTAAAAGATACATCAGGAATGTTAGTATATGTACTCATTTTATTTTTTTATTTAAAGTAATTCATCATATCTTATTCTAATATCATCTCCACTTGAGGTTGCACTACCAAATATACCCGGTGTTAAGAAATTTTCGTATGCACTAATACCTCTCTTTCTTTCAATACCATTACAATCAATCCAGAATATATTTCCACCCGTATAAGACGCGTTAAACGATATCATAACACAATCTCCAATTTGACCCGCATAATTGGTACATGTAGTACCACTACTTGTGATTGTAAATGTTGCTTGATTGTCAAGAATTGAAGGTGATTTCAACGATTCAACTATAATACATTCAGAAATTGTGTATGTACCAAGAGGTGCAAAGAATGATTTTTGTCCATTTTCAGTATTATAGATAATGTAACCATCATCAATTATGTTTAATGTAACATTCTCTCTAAACGTTTCGGTACCACCTGTCACAACCTCATTACAAATTAATGTAGTTGCACATGATGTTGTTGTTTTAATATCAAATGGTTGGAAAGTTGTAGTATTTTTTGAATAAACCACAATATCTAAAACTTTCGAATCGTCAGTTCCAATAAATCCAACTGTTTTTGTTATATTATTACTTCCATTATATAAAACAAAAATTTCACCAACTTTCTCAGCGTAATTACCAACAAACACTTCTGTTGTTGAATTATATGTTATTGCACTAATTGTTACCTCATAATTACCATAAGAATTGTCTAATATGAACGTATTATTAAGTATGGTCGTACCCGCATTTAATACAGTATTAGTCACATTACCTTCATTACATGCCGCAGTTCTTAATGTATTACCTGAACAATCACCTACTAATTCAACTAATCTTGAAGTTATATTTTGGTAATGTGAACCACCGCTATAAAGTACATCAAAATATGGTTCCGTTAATGAACAGTTATCATAACAAATATCACTTGGATACGTACCCGCAACTTGATAATCAATAGATTCTATAGTAGTGGTTCCGCATGGGTAATAATATAATGTAACTTTTTTATCATCACTTACATCAATATCATTCTGAGTAATTATGACATCATAGCTAGTACATCCCGTACATTCTCTTGGTGTGGTTGTTAATGTAGGTGTAGGTGTGTTTGTAGGTGTAATCGATGGTGTGAAAGAAGGCGTAACAGTATTTGTGGGTGTAATCGATGGTGTAAAAGTAGGTGTTGCCGTTACGGTTACTGTTTGTGTTAAAGTAACTGTTGGTGTAACAGTATTTGTTGCAGTAACACTCGGTGTGATACTGTTAGTTGGTGTAATGGTATTAGTTGGTGTAATAGTATTAGTTGGTGTAATAGTATTGGTTGGTGTAATAGTATTGGTTGGTGTAACTGTTGGCGTTTCAGTAACAGTTGGTGTGTTTGTGTTAGTTGGTGTAACGGTACTTGTAGGTGTAACAGTTGGTGTCTCAGTAACACTTGGTGTAACGGTATTTGTAGGTGTAACAGTGTTTGTTGGTGTTTGCGTTTGTGTTTCAGTAACACTTGGTGTGATTGTGTTAGTTGGTGTGATTGATGGGGTAACCGTAGGTGTTTCAGTATTTGTAGGTGTTGGTGTATGAGTTAAATCAGTTGTTGACGTAATTGATGGTGTTGGTGTCGTTGTTGGTGTAACAGTTTCGGTAGCTGTTGGTGTAACAGTATTCGTTGGTGTAACAGTTGGTGTAACAGTATTTGTCACCGTAACAGTTGATGTAACAGTATTTGTTGGTGTAACAGTTTCGGTAATAGTTGGGGTTACTGTATTCGTTGGTGTAACTGTTGGGGTTTCAGTAACTGTAGAAGTAACTGTATTTGTTGGTGTAATTGTTGGCGTTTCAGTAACAGTTGGGGTAATACTATTTGTTGGTGTAATTGTTGGCGTTTCAGTAACACTTGGAGTAATTGTGTTTGTCGGCGTAACTGTTATCGTTTCGGTAACAGTTGGAGTAACAGTATTTGTTGGTGTGGTGGTGTTGGTAGTAGTTGGGGTAACAGTATTTGTCGGTGTAATTGTTGGGGTTTCAGTAACTGTAGAAGTAACGGTATTTGTTGGTGTTACAGTTTCGGTAACTGTATTTGTTGGTGTAATTGAAGGTGTAGACGTAGTTGTTGGTGTAACAGTTTCGGTAACTGTTGGAGTAACACTATTTGTTGGTGTAATTGTTGGCGTTTCAGTAACTGTTGATGTGGGTGTTGGAGATAAACCAGTGGTTGCACTAACACTTGGAGTAATACTATTTGTTGGTGTAATTGTTGGCGTTTCAGTAACAGTTGGTGTAATACTATTTGTTGGTGTAACAGTTTCGGTAACTGTTGGAGTAACACTATTTGTTGGTGTAATAGTATTGGTTGGTGTAACTGTAGGTGTTTCAGTTACCGATGGGGTAATACTATTTGTTGGCGTTATCGTAGGTGTCTCAGTAATAGTTGGTGTAACGCTCGATGTTACAGTGTTGGTTGGTGTTACAGTTGGGGTTTCAGAATTTGTCGGTGTGATACTTGGTGTAACTGTTGTAGTTTCGGTATTTGTAGGTGTTGTCGTCATTGTTGACGTAACAGTTTCAGTAACACTTGGTGTAACTGTATTCGTTGGGGTTAAGGTAGGTGTTTCTGTATTTGTTGGAGTTATACTTGGTGTGATTGTGTTTGTAGGTGTTACGGTTTCAGTAACAGTTGGGGTAATAGTATTTGTCGGTGTAACTGTTGGTGTTTCAGTATTTGTAGGTGTTGGTGTAACGGTATTACTTGGTGTAACACTTGATGTGACAGTATTTGTAGGTGTTGGTGTATGAGTTAAATCAGGTGTTAATGTAACACTTGATGTAATCGTATTAGTTGGTGTAACACTTGATGTTACAGTGTTAGTAGGTGTGATACTTAAAGTAGGTGTTATTGATGGTGTTACAGTATTTGTAGGTGTAGCAGTTGGCGTCTCAGTAACGGTTGGTGTTTGAGTAACTGTTTGTGTTGGTGTTTCAGTTATTGATGTTGTAATGGTTGGCGTAACACTATTTGTTGGAGTTACACTTGGTGTAATACTGTTTGTTGGGGTTACACTTGGCGTAACACTATTTGTTGGTGTTTGAGACGGTACAAAATTCTCTGTTAGAGTTGGCGTGTTTGTTGGTGTAACACTATTTGTTGGAGTAGTGGTTGTGGTTGGTGTAATCGTCTTAGTAGGTGTTACCGTTGGTGTTGGTGTTTTAGTTAAATTAGGTGTCAATGTAACACTTGGTGTAACCGTTTTTGTTGGTGTGGCGGTTTGTGTTGGAGTTTTAGTTAAATTAGGTGTTAATGTAACACTCGGTGTAACTGTTCTTGTTGGAGTTACCGTGTTGGTTGGTGTTACAGTTGGTGTAGTTGTTTTTGTCGCAGTAACACTAGGTGTAACTGTTCTTGTTGGTGTAGCACTTGGAACAATTGTTCTCGTTGGTGTAACACTCGGTGTAACTGTTTTTGTTGGTGTAATTGACTTAGTAATCGATGGTGTTACGGTATTTGTTGGTGTTAAAGTTACTGTTGGTGTGATAGTACTTGTTGGAGTCACCGTTGGTGTTGGTGTTGGCGTTTTGGTTAAATAATTTGGACATTGAACATTAAAATTCCATAATGTTTCAGGGTCAGTGCTAGCATTTACAACAACTTTTACGGTATTTTCAACAGAGGTTGAACCTGTTATTAAAATGTTACTAATACCTGAACCGGTATATGTTCCAATTAAATTATTTATTGGGTAATAAACACTAAATGAATCATTAATAGTATATGAGTTGTATTCAAATATAGATTCACCAGAATAAACATTACAATTTATAAAATATGTTTGTCCCGTACCCGGCCCACCATAAACAGGAGCGTCACATAGATAATCTCTTGTTGGTGTAACAGATGGTGTTGCAGTTTTAGTAGGTGTAACAGATGGTGTCACAGTTTTAGTTGGTGTTACTGTTGGAGTTGTTGTTTGTGTTGTCGTTGGTGTTGGTGAATTTGTAGGTGTTGGAGTTGGTGTAAATGGAATAATACATTCAACCATAAACGACCATAATGTTTCAACTTCACCACTATCCACCGGATTAACAACAACTTTCACTACATCCGATGTACCATCAAGAGATAATGTATATGTCGATACACCCGATAATGATGTGAATCCTGTTAAATATGTGTTTATAGGGTAGTAAATGTCAACAGAATCAGATATCGTAAAACCACTGAAACTAAATACTGATGTACCAGGACTATTACCAACATTGATATAATTCTCTAATGGCATTGGTGAATATCCACCCGAGTAAATAGTGTTACATTCTGTACCTTCAACGATTGGTATGATTTCAACATCGATTTCAAACGCACAAAGTATGGTTGGCGTCATTGTTGGTGTTGGTGTTAATGTTGGTTCCATGGTCACCGTAGGTGATACCGTCGGGGTTACACTTAATGTTGGGGTTGGTGTAAGTCTTATAGTTTTTGTTGGGGTTGGTGTTACCGTATTTGTTGGAGTTACTGTTGCAGTTATAGATGGGGTAACTGTATTTGTAGGTGTTACGGTATTTGTTGGTGTTGGAGTTTGTGTTACAAACGTTTCACAATCAATCATCATCTCTTTAGACAACGAATTGTTAGTCCAAGGTGAATCTAATTTAATTGTTACGTGTTTTGTTCCAACCGTATCATATGATTTATATGCTTTGTAACAATTAACACCACTACAAACACCTTCAACACCAATAGGGGATGTTGTTCCATCACCCCAATCTACTGTAAATATAATTTCACCAACACCAGCAATATTTTTTAAATTAGTTGTGTTAGTTACCGTTACATTATTACAATCAACTTCGTAAATAAAGTTCGCATTTATTTGATTTTGTGTTGATTCAACACCAACACTACCATCAAATGCCAACATGACACCATATTCATCGGCCGTAGATTCTAAAAATAAAGGTATTTGTTGTGTGTCATATATTTGAGAATTAATTTCTGAGGGTGTTCCACTTATTAAATTCCAAGTACCGCTTGTTGGTTCTCCCCATCTGTAGTAACCACTATCTTCTGTTCCACCTGAAACATTAAAAACAACTAAACCCACACTAACTTGACTGTCAGTTAAACCGGACCAATCAATGGTGGATGTGTAAGTATCGTCAGCATACCATGTTTGACCGGTCAAAGAAACCAATCTAACATTCGCAATGTTTTTACGTCTAAGGGTATACTTATTTTTCTTCATCTATATAATTTAAATATCTTTAGAATGGTTTTGTAGTGGACATATTAAAAACATCCAGCATCAAAACATCCACTTAGTGTACCCGAAATTACACCCGCACCAACAGGTAGATATACATTACCAGGACTTAAGAAAGTTGGGCCACCGTAAATTCCATTATCACCCGTTATAGTTACACAAAATTCACCTTGACTAACACCGTAAGAGTCATAAAAAATAACTCTAACAACATCACCATTTGTATGCCCTAATAATGTACCATATGAATAAAATGATTGTACATTTATTGAGCTACTATCACTACATTTAGTTGCTGTATATGAATAGTGTGTTGGATTTATGGGTGGTGTGGCTGACGGTGTTGGTGTTGGCGATGGGCCAGCCGATGATGCCGATGGACTTGGTGGTGTAGATTGTTGAGTTAAAAACTGTTTTTCATAAAATTTAATTGCATTATTCATACCTTTTCCAACTAAATTATCTTCAGTTGTCGTTCCACCCGAATATTGGTAGACTTTATAAGAATAATTTGTTTTATCTATATTGATTTTATAGTACATATCTCTTTCTTCAACAAGTTGTTGGTCAACAGTTAATTCGGTTGTTGTAAAATCTAATATTGAACCGTCTAACGCGTTCATGAACTTTGCGGTCATGAAAAATGTATTACCACTCAATGTTGAATCACTTAAAACAGTATCATCTTGAAACCAAAATAGATACATATTTTCTTTGTTTTTATAATTCGAACCCATAAACACCGGAATATGGATATTTTGTCTAAGGGTATTATAATAAAATTTTTCCCCTAATGGTAGTGATAAATTTTTTGAAAAAACCAATTTTCTATTTACCCTTGTAGGTGGTTCATTATTTGGTGTTTTGAAAAATTCTAATCTAAAAAAACTTTCAGAAGAAACTTTGGTCATTAATGCGTTGTCTTTTGGTGAAATACCAACCAAACTATAATCTAACCCATTAGTATATGTACCATTTGAATCAGTAAAATAAAATTTATACCAAATATCACATTGGATATCATCACTATTACCAGTTAAACCAGAATATGATTCATGAATATATCTTACAGTTTCGTAATTGTCAATTGGGTTTATAATTGTAGATAAAATCTCCTCTTCAAATATATCCATACCTTCTTCCCAACCTAAATTTGTTTGGAAGTCATTTTCTTGGTTAACAATTATGTTGTAATCACCGGTTTTTCTTAAAATTTTCATTAACAGATTATATTATTTGTATTTGTTCTTGAATTGAAACTAGCAACTCCATTTTGTTTATTGGTATAATATCTTTCGTTTCTTAGATAAAGATTAATTTCATTTTTTATGTAATGTATATTATTAACATACGGGAAATTTGTTCCAAAACCATCAGGGTCAATATAACCATGTGTATATAAATCTCTCCATCTCCAAACATTTTCATCTTTGTCATAGACTGTGTTTTCAGGTAGGTTATAAATTTGATTTGTCTTTGCGGTTTCCAAATAAGGAGATAATTCTCTTAATTTAACCCTGTGATGTGCCTGATAATATAAACCAATTGGATTTGTTTCAGTTGCCCCCGAATAAATGGTATCATCTGTTTGTCCATAATCAAACAATTCCGTTGAGTTGTAAATTTTATGGAATGTATTACTTACAATTCTTTCTTTTAATTCTTTTTTATTGTATTCCACAAAATCACCTATCAATTCACTACCAATTGATAATGTTTGACCCGGAGTGAATGTGTAACCGGATTTAGTAAATGTCGTTCCACTGATGTTTGTTTCTTTGGAAGTGTTACCATCGAAATGTTCATCAACCCAAGTGTCATGAAAATTAAATTTATAACCAACTTTTGGTGGGTATTCAAAATAACCATTTCCGTTTCTAAAAATTGTGGTGACAAAAACTTCTGTTGGTGTAAATCCTAAATTGTTTTTTAATCCATTTAATACAAATGGTTCTTTAAAATCAAATAAAACCGATTCGGGTCTATTTCTTTCAACCAACACATCAT
>Ga0247723_1000975_pt1 | contig 17491 bp, 35 predicted proteins | sample MSEWelMarce5H_FC_FD_189079 | JGI IMG/M metagenome (GOLD analysis project Ga0247723, IMG submission 189079) | Subsurface sediment microbial communities from gas well in West Virginia, United States - MSEEL Well Study Marcellus 5H_FC | ecosystem: Environmental > Terrestrial > Deep subsurface >... | reverse complement strand
GAGTGGCATATATCATGGTTTAACCCGTCAATCCAATAATTAACCAAAGGGCAACAAAACACCACACACACCCCCTCCCCCCCTACAAACCCTTAAGGGTAAACCCTGATAGGGTAAGTACCTACGGGTACACGAGTAAGGGTAAACCCTGTGAGGGTAACTACTAATAGGGTAAACCCTGAGAGTTAATTAACCGACCGGTCGGACGGGTTATGCGTAAATTGCATAGGCACCATCTTCGCCATACCTGGTAGAAACCCTAATTGCCAAACCCTATCGATAATCAAGCATCGATTGAATTATCCTATCTAATACTTTATGATTCATAGGGTAAGCACCTATGTAAATAATGGGGGATCATAGGGTTTGTCCCTATATCTTTGGGGTGATCTGCGCGTTATTATTAGTGCACTAGGACAACAAAACCTAGTGGTTCATTCAATCATTCTTCAATAGGTGTCACTTTGAAAAACCCGTACAAAACCATCATCAAAACCCTGGGATTGACCTACAAAACAATTCTAGGTGAATCATCGGCTAAGACAATCAAGGGGGAATCAATCGGTTACTTAACCGGGATTGTCTACCTAAAACCTGATCACACTATCTGTGCCATGGCCCAATTAGCCGGATGCATGGCTGGGTGTTTAGAATCTGCGGGCCGGGGTGCATTTAATAGCGTACAAAAAGCCCGTATCGCTAAAACCCGTTTTTACTATGACCATCAACAATCGTTTTTGTTGTCCTTTGCTGCGGATGTATGGACTTTGCAAAACAAGGCTAGAAAATTAGGGTTCACCCCATTAGTGCGGCCTAATGGCACAAGCGATATCCCTTATGAGAATCTCATTGTGCATGACGGGAAAAACATCTTCGAATTGTTTCCCGATGTCCAATTCTATGATTACACAAAACATCCGGGCCGTAATTTGACGGGCAAAACACCGGGTAATTATGATCTTACCTATTCGTTTAGCGCTATCACACCTAAACCCATATCAATCAAGGGATTGACTAACCCCAATAATTCTAGGGTCGCTGTGGTTTTCCAAAAACAAGGTGATATCCCGGACAATTTTAGGGGCTGGCCCGTGATTGATGGCGATAACACCGATGTGCGCCACATTGAACCCAAGGCCGTTGTTGTTGCATTGTATGCAAAGGGCAAAGCAAAGCGCGATTTTTCCGGGTTTACTCAAATTAAGGGGATCCACTATGCATAAGGTAATGAAAGCAAAATATCCGGGCCGCTGCAGCGTATCGGGTTCGCCTATTTACCCGGGCGATACCATTAAATTCGATACATCAACCCGTAAAGCATGGTTATGCGAACATGACGATATGGGGGTGTATTTTGCCCAGCGAACCGCAACAAAACCGGGATACATTTCCCACGTTTTTAATGTGGCGGGTAAGGACTATTATCAAAACAAGGGGGGCCGCTGTATTGATGCGCCATGCTGCGGATGTTGCAATATCTAATTAGTGCATAAACTGAAACACATCTTAGCGGGTGTGTTTTGGCCTATGCGCTGCGCTTAGGATGCTTCCCGGCATTTTCCGGGGTTTAATAGGTGTGATTATGGAAACCATCGATAAAATTGTGTGCTGGGTGTGTTGTGGGTGTTTTGTTGCCCTTTGGTTAATTATTGGATTGACGGGTTAAACCATGATATATGCCACTCTCGCCCTCATTCTCCGCATACTAACCCGTAAAAAGTAATCAACCACTAACTAAGCCGCCATCGGGCGGTTTTTCTTTGCCCACTTTTAAGCCCTTACAAGCCCTTTTGCCCTTGCCCTATGTGCCATCAGAAAAACAAGCCCTTCTAGGCCCCTTTTAAGCCCTTCTAGGGGCATTTTTTGGCTCAATCATCATCGTGCCCTGGCAGCGTGGTCACAAGGCCCACAAAATTTAGGTTCATATCGGGGTCAAGCCCACAATTGTAAAAGTGCGCCGCCCAGTCAATCGCTATCTTTCCCCCTTGGTTTAAGTTTCCATTTCCAAGGGTTTCGAGAATTAATCTTTGTTCGGCAGTGAGGTCTAGGGTTGTTTGCCTCGCGCCTGGTTTAATCCCTCTTGCCATTTATTTGATCTTTCCAATAAAGTGCAATTAAAAGTGCTTCGGCCCTGTTTCCATCTTTCTTTCTTGTGAGTTTTGCTTCAGGCCAAAAACTACGGGCTAGGTCTAGGCTTTCATTTTTATCGCTTGTTAAATGAAAATACTTTTTCCATTTTTGAGGGGTTACCAAATGAAAAGGGTAATTTGTTAATTCTGCTACGGCTGAGATAACACCTACAGCCCTGCCAAACTGAAAACTACTTGCAACCCCTTGCCCTGGCATTGAATGCACTGATTCCATGCAAATCTCTGCCCCTTCCCTTGGGTCAATGCACCGCAATATCATGTTTTTAAATACAAGGGGCAATATATTTTTATCTTTATGCTCGATCATAAAAGAGTCCAAATAATCGCCATTTGAATCCAATGCACCAACTGCACCGGATATGGAACCAGGGTCTAGCCCAAGGTAAATAGTCATTGATTAACCCTCATCTTGAGTTTTGTTTGGTTTTTAGCTGGCAACAATTCCTCTGCCATAACTTCTATGTCATCAATGACATAACTGACCCGACCAAATCGGTTCATTTTTATGCGCTTAACTTCACCAATAAATGGTTCTCTCTTGAATGGATAAACGGGCACTCGTTGCCCGACCTTGCAATGAACCTTTGTCCAATCAATATCGTGTCTCATATCAAAACTCATTACATTCACAAACAAAGTCGTAGCATCGAACGCAGTAACCCGCATCAATCATTTGCATTCTTACCTCGTGCTTAAGAGAACAATAGTCTGCCCATTGTTTATCTGTAATATTATCTGATGGCAAGTCATAATCCAGCAATCTAGCCATTGCCTCAAACAGTTCTTCATTCTGTTTAAACACCCTGGCAGACCTCTCAATCAGCTTTTTATTGCCTTCCAAAAGGTCGTCAATACGCTTTTGCTGTTCTTCAATCACTCGGTTTAGTGCTTCGCTCATTGTGTGCTTTCATTGTGTTTATCAAGTCCTGGGTTATCCCTCTCCACAAATGGCTGGAACAACTCTCTAATTCCTTGGCCCTGTGCCATGCCTGTGCTTTCCACCCAGGTTGCTTGGCAAGGTGAACAAGCCATTCCAAGGTCTCCTGATACAACCAAGGCTCTGTTAACAAGGTACTGCGGGACTGCAAGTCCTTGTTTTTGTTGTTCAAGGATTTCATGGGCTTGGGCTTTGTTCATATAAATAATAACTCCTGAGTTTTTACAGAATCACCAGCGTTATATTTTTCTGATTCTCCTTTTGGGTAAGGTTGGATTTCATAACGCAGTTGGTCTTTTAGGGTCTGTTTTTGTTTTCTGCTTCCAACAAAATAAATATATCTGTGCTTGGCACTGCGATTTATTCTATTTTCAGAATCTCCAAAATTATGCCTTGAATGCTTACCATCAAGCCCAGCCATGTCTGTTCGTTCTTTTGTTGTTCCAGTGAAAATGAAGTTTGTTGCCTGATAGACATACCCAACATGGTTCATCTCAGTATCGGCATAGGAAACCACAATGCTTGGCTTTGGCAACATTTGCAGACTTTGACCAACCAACATGGATGCGGCATTTTTCAATCCATCTTCAATGCACAGGCGGTTTAACTCCAAAACAATTTCTTTGTTTTCTGGCCCACACACACCCATGCACAGGAAAGGACTAGCTGGCAATCCATAAGTCACGATGCCAACTAGCCTTGTGTCATACAAACCAAAAGCATGAATTATTTGAGGCATCCGCTTGGCATAGTGTTTTTTCAAAATCCAAGGTTCAGCCTCAAAAGGTTTTATGGGTAAAACCTTCATAAGTTGTTTTTTTCTTTCAGTTTTCGCTCAACTGTTGCGCCATAGAAAACCCAATCAGCACTCAAACAACCGCATTCAATCGCAATTTCAGTGTGCTCTTTTTCTGTTAATCCAACCCACTCACGCTGTGGCTCAATGTGCCCAACTACTTCAGTATTGATTGAAATTTGAGGTTCTCGTATCCAATATCGATAGTCTGTTGGGTCAACTACATCAACATCAATCCCACCATTTTTATTTAATGACACCCGCATTAAACCTGTTCCGTGCGAGATTGTGTTCTGCATCAACTTTTGTTCCCAATCTTTGTCAATCATTGATTTCTCCGCAACTGAGCCAAACGCTCTTTAATGTGATCGGGCATAGGAGAGGCTTTGGCAATGTCTGCCTTGATCTTGGCTAGGGCAGGGTCTACAAGCGGTTTAAAGGCCATTTCAGGCACTTCTGCGCCATCCCAGCGTTGTTGGTTCAGATACACCAAAGGGGCAGGGATAAACGCCCCATTTGCCTTCAACCACTGCTCTGTGGTCTTCATCCAGGCTAGGTGCTTGATTATCTGGTCTGCTTGGGTATCGCAGTAGGACTTGTCCCAAACCTTCTTGCAAGCCGATTTAGCCCCTTTTCTGGGACTACTAGGCCATGCCTTCCAAAAGTCTTCAAACATCATTTTCCACCCCACATGATATGTTCTTTGAAATCCTCATAGAGTTCGCCTCTCTCCATCAATCGAATTAGCATCTCTCCATTGCCAACATTTCTGCGCTCCATGATGTACTCAGCATACTGTTGGTCGAGTTCGTAGGTGTTCATTTTCTTCTCAAACTCTTCTTCAGACATAGGTTCTCCAAGGGTGGATAGACTGAGTATCCTTCCCTCTCCAGACTTGTCAGTGTTCATTTATTGACTCCTATTAAGATTGAAAAACTAAAAAAGCCCCAAGTGCGCTTGACGGATTTGTTCGCTTATACACACAGCCTTGTTTACCACCGATGTACTGTGTGCTTTACCAGTCGCCAAATCAACGCTGGTCACATTTTGCACAAGGGGTGTACTTGTGTGCGGTGTTTTCTTCCAAGCCGTCCATGCAAACGCTCTGCTATCGTGTGGAGTACGATCAAGAACGCAAAAGGCCACTTACTACTGCGTTCCAGTGCTGACCCACTGTCCCTTTCGGGGTGAACGCATGAGTAAATGGCCTCATGTTTCGTCTATGCGGGTCAGCGCTTTTGACGAACGAAATGTACACCATAGAAAAACCCACTGTCAAGTAGGTGTTTTCCCTTAAAAGCAGTTTGTTGTGCAACTGCTGCCATAACAGCAGGTTGTACAAGTGACGATTCGCCCGCCAGACATGATGGTGTGGGTTGTGCAAGATGCCCAAACCATGGTAATTGACAGACCCAACCAAACCCCAATGATTGCTTTCTTCATGCTTGCGCTCCTTTGTGATAAATCAAATTGTCTCCAAAGCGACTTGGATGCTTCAAAAAGTCATAGCAGCCTTTCCGAAACACATTTCTCCGCAGTTCTTTGCCATCGTATGGTTCCCTGATAGACCCATTCTCAATCCGCATGGCTGCACCTGACACAGCCCGATTCATCTCCATGCGCCCGTACTCAGTCAGATGCCACTTCTCTTGATGGTTGATGACATACCCAAACCTCTCCAGTTCAGGCAGGTACTTGGCATAGTGATACGACACGGCATTGTTGTCTGTATGGCTGTGGGTCATCTCTAGCATTGTCCTTGGGCCATTAGATAGGCGCTTGAGCAGTGTTCTGTGGGTGAGGTTTAAACGCATTTGCTTGTCTCCAAAAACGCCAGTATGATGGGTTTTATAGTTTTATGTACTAGGGAAAACACCTATTCCACGCATCTTTTTTTTGTGCGACAGTCCTATCACTGCGTCTTGCAGTGGTCAACAGGAGTTACAAATGCCAACTGATGAGGAACAATTTAAATACGAGTGCTGGGCGATTGTCCAGGAGTTAGACCCAGATGATATTGCTGATGCTATTGCAGACAGCGTTGCTCTGGTGGAGGCCATCAAAGCAAATCATGCCGAAGATGTTGCAAGCATTGTGATGAACAGAGTAGAACTCAAGGTGCGCCGTAGGGCTGAACTGAGAGTGTTTGATGTTGTCAAGACCCCTTGGATTGATGACATTGAAGAACTCCAGCACTATCGCAACCTGCGAATTGAACGAGTCCAAAAAGCCCTTGAAGAACGCAAGATCATGGAAGCTAAAATGGATGCCCCTTTTCGACAAATGTTTGACGAGTGAGGATGATATGAAAATGAAATCACGCTTGCAAGACATTATTGAGGAATACACAGATGAGTTATCACATGAGTCCGATTGTTCTGCTGAAAACGGCATTCAAGTCGATTGCATCCTATTTCGAGATTTGGACACCACTTCCCAACTCAGATACATCGCAGAAAAAGAAAAAGAAGGTTCCAGCAAGGATGACCTACCCTTCAGTCTCAATCACAGACCCTAGATTTGTATATACGAATCACGCAAACACAGACATATCTCAAACATTTGAAAAGGCAAAACATGAGCGACTTCAACGACTACAGCACAATGCTGATGGCAATCGAAAACAAGACCAAGGAACTATCCCACAAGTGCCTAAACAGAAACTACGCCGGGTTCACGGGTGACATTCAGGCAATTCAAAGCCAACTGACTTTGCTGACAATGTGGATCACACAAGCACAGGTAGAGCAAATTAGGGAAAACACCTATAGAATTCTCAACAAAGTCTGACACAATTAAATCTCACTTAACAGGAGTTACTATGAATGTATATCAAAAACTGAACGAGGCGCGTGATGAATTTCACCAAGCCAAACTTAAGAAATCAGGTCACAACAAGTTTGCAAATTACTACTATTTTGAACTTGGTGACTTTGTAATCCCAGCACTAGAAATCTTCAAGCAAATTGGCTTGACTTCCATCATCAGCTTTGGCAAAGAAGAAGCCAGCATGACGATTGTGAACAACGACAAGCCAGAAGAAAAGATCGTTCTCACAAGCCCAATGTCTTCAGCAGCCCTCAAAGGTTGCCATGAAGTGCAGAACCTGGGTGCTGTTCAGACCTATCTGCGCCGTTATCTCTGGGTGGCTGCGCTTGAGATTGTTGAGCATGATGCCTTGGATGGCACTGTTGGCTCAGACAAGAAGACGATCAAGCCCACTGATGGCGTGATTGTCTCCAAGGATAGGCAGAACATCATTGCAGATGTTGCCATCGCCATTGCCGACAGAATCAATGCAGATGACATGATTGGGGCTTATGAGGAATACCTGGGAATCCATGACCAGGAGGAAAAGGTGGCGCTATGGGCATTGCTTCCAAGCAATGTTCGTAGTGCATTGAAAAAACATGGTGAATCATTGAAATAACAAGAAGATAAGTGTCATGGCAAGGCTTGATGATGAAGGATTTTATTATCGGTGTGATAGATGCAAAAACGAATTTGCAATGAATTATGACGATGATGATTGTGGTGGAGTTCATAGTGAAGCGGATTATTGGCCTTTGCTAGATCATCTTTACGCTGGACGAGTAAGGCCAAACTTGGGTGATTTTTGCTTGAAATGTGCTGATGATATTGCCCCGCTTCTTCATGCCTTGCGTGACATTGATGAATTAACAACATTTGTAAACAAACTAATGAAAGCAATAAATGGAAAAAGAAAATCAGGAAATAAAAACAACAGGACAACTAAGGCAACTGCTTGCCAATGCTGCCAAAAGTGTCTTGGACGGAAGTTTGGATATAGAGAAAGCAATGACACTGCATAAACTTGCTAAAAACATTAGCGAAAGTTTGTATAGTGAAACTAAAATTGCTATGTTTAGCAATGAGATAGGCAAAACCATTCCTGAAATGGGTGACTTGCCTCTTGGTGGAAAAACTTAACAACATTAAGGTGTGAAAATGGAAAAGAAAGACAACTCTGGCGTTTTGTTTAAGAACGACAAAAAAGAATCAGCTAACCAGCCTGATTACAAGGGAAACATCACTGTTGGAGGTCAAGAGTATTGGCTCTCAGCATGGATCAAAGAAGGAAAGAACGGTAAGTTCATGGGCTTGGCAGTGAACCCCAAGGAAGAAAAAGCACCAAGTCCAAAGAAGGCATCTTTTGATGACATGGATAGCGATTCAATCCCTTTCTGATAAACCTCACGGGGCTGCGGCCCCATTTAATAGGAGTTGATGATGACAAAATTAAGCAACATTTGGTTTGATGGCATGGTTGAAAAGTTCTTTGGAACACCAGCATTCAAACTCTCTCGCAAAGAAGACCCTGCCACTTCTCACATGGCAGCACAGGCAATCGACACCACAAAGATGGAGTCCTTGGTCTATGAAACCATTGCAGCCTATGGCCCAGATGGTTGTATCTCAGATGATGTACTTGCCAAGCTACCATTCCTGCCCTATTCCTCTGTCACAGCCCGATACAAGGCGCTGATTGACAAGGGCTTCATCGAGGTCATTGGAACCCGTAAAGGCGTTTCTGGGCGACTCCAAAGGGTTATGCGTAAGTTAGGGTAAATCCCTATTCCAATCTTTGTCAGACAAGGCAGAATTGGCGCATGAACCAACAACAAACCAATCGTTTAAACGCTTTCTGGCAGGATGTAGAGGCTCACAAGGCTCTCAATCCATCTTTGCCAGAGAGTGCCCTTGTAATCCTTAAATCTGTGGCCCTGGATGCCCTCCTTGCCGCACAAGACATTGAACAGATAGGAGAAACACATGACAACAATTGAATTTGTACCTTTTGAGTGGGTAGACGATGACTTCAATCCAGATATTGACCGAATTGAGGTTGATTACCAATGGCATGAAGCAGATGACTCTGTTGGCTTAATCGCATACTGTGAGAAAACAGTCAAGTGGATGCGCTTTAACCTGCAAATCAAGGACATAACAGATGAGTTGTCCTATGCTGATTTGGCCTATCTCAAGCATGAAATCAAGCGCAACGATCAGGAGATTGCAGATGAAAGAACCTGAAGATGAAGCATTTGATGAACTCAGTCGCAGACAAGGTGATTGGGGTCTTCAAGGGTCGCGCAAGCACCAAATCATGCGTTATGTTGAGAACAATGCCAGGAACGAAGTGATTGAAGAAGTCGCCCAACACATTGAGAAATGCACTCTAGCGTTTGGAAAAGACACTATTCAATCGTTTACTGCTTATGTGAGAGGAATGAAAAAATGACACAAGATGAAATCATTGAGATGGCACAAGAATGCAAGTTGATTGGAATGCGTCCGTTTATTGATGGCATTTATACCGAGGCGCTTATAGAGTTTGCCAAACTTGTAGCCGCCAAAGAGCGTGAGGCGTGTGCAAATATGGTAGACCACATTCTTAAAGAAGGTGGCGGTACATGGGGTGATGCCATCCGAGCAAGGGGACAAGCATGACTGACAAAGAAGCAATGATTTTTAAGAGATTGACTTACGACAGTAAAACTGGCGTTTTTACATGGACAAACGAAGCACCCAAAAAAGTTGCTGGGAAACTAGCCAATGCAAAAGACAAACTTGGTTATGTTTGTTTAAAGATTGATGGTGTTATGTATAAGGCTCACAGATTAGCATGGTTGTTTGTGCATGGTGTTATGCCGTCTGGACATATTGACCACATCAATGGAAATCCATCGGATAACAGAATTGTCAATTTGCGAGATGTAAGTCATGCCATAAATATCCAAAATGAACGCAAAGCAAGGTCAAACAACAAGTCCGGTCTTCTTGGTGTCAGCCCAAATGGTTGCAAGTGGCGATCAGAAATTAGAGTTTGCGGGAAAAAAATAAATCTTGGAACTTATGTAACGCCACAAGAAGCACACCAAGCATATTTAAAGGCAAAGCGTGAAATGCACAAAGGAGCAACTTTATGAGTGATTTGAAATCTGCCGCAAAGCTGGCGCTTGCGTTCATTGAGCGTGTCAATAAAGACGGCTGGATATTGGCTGACTTTGAGCCGCAAATGTATGAAGCCATTGCCGCCCTCAAAGAACGATTGGCACAGCCAGAGCCAATCCAAAGCCTTCAATGCTTCCACTGCCAAGTCACGATTGAAACATTGAATGACAAGGTGATGCACTTGCTGGCACAGCGCAAGCCGTTAACTGAGGAGCAAATTTGGAAAGCAATTCGACCACTTGCAACCACAGATCAACTTTGCAAAAAGCTGATTGACATTAGTATGGATGAATATAGAGCCATTGAAGTTGCACACGGCATAAAGGAAAACACATGAAAGCACGACAAGTATTCCACGCACTTATGTCCTCTAAGGGTTATACAGAGGATGATTTAGCCATGAGTGGCGACAAGTACATTAACCCTGCTATGCAAGGCAGATGGAACTACTTTATAGCCGGATGGGAAATGAGGGGGGTCATGTGATCGAGACAATCATCACAATCTTTGCCCTGGGATTTCTAGGCATTGCGTTAGCCATTGGCGGTGTTTGCCTAATGGTTTGGATGGCTTTAAACGAGGATTGAAATGCCAAGACCCAAAAGTGAGTTGACCAGTGTTGCAAAGACTGTCAGCATAAGGCTTATCCCTGCCCATTATGCTGAATGGAAGCGACTAGAAGGTGCGAAATGGTTGCGCCAGCAGCTATCTCAAAGCATCAAGAACCAAGAACCGCAAAAGCCTCATTTGTATGCTTTACGCGATCATCTAGGCCAATTGTTCCGCCGTTAATCTTCTTGGTCAATCCAACCCAATCAGCAGCCTCTGCCAAACGATTGCAGTCATGGGTTGACCAAAACCAACCAGCAGTCAATGCAGCATACTTAGGCGTTGCCACAAGGTCAGGCTCCATCACAAAGTCAGCGCCTAATGCTTGTCCAGCGTGATAATACGAGCTATGCCCAGTTAATTGTATGCAACCTCTGCCCCTAAAACGATACCCATCACCTGATGCCTCATCTCTGTTTCCCATACGATTGCTGTAAACGCTGTTGGCAATTTTACGAGGCTGACGCTCGTATTGTTTGGCAAACTCAAGAGTAGGAAACCGCTTGGGCCACAACTTCATTAGGGTTTCAGCCCTGTAGTTGAGGTTCTCTTCCAGGGTTCTAAAGTTACCGCACTCATGTCCACATTGACCAATAAATGCCGCTTGCTGGCGCTTTGTAGAAATACCAAAAGTGTTGAAAGTCTCATTGAGGGCATCAACCCACTCAGCCCCAATGTGGAGTTTCTTTAGTTGTTCAGCGTTTACCATTGATTATCTCCATTGCTTTCTCGTAAGAAGAAATACAAGCGTTTAACTGCGCGGTGTTTCTGTCGCCTTGGGCGATGATTTCGGCAATGGCTGCGAGGGTTGCTCTGTCGGAGTCAGAAGTTTCATAAACCGTTCGGTTAGGTTCACTTCTTTCTTTTGGGCTATCTCCGGTGGGAGTGGGGGCATTTGTGGGGGCTTGTACGCAACTTGTGGTTTGGAGCCGCAGCCTACCATCACGAATAGCACGATCAAGAGAAGACTGTTTTTGATTGATGACATTGTTGGCCTCCGAAAGTTTGGTTGATTGGTCATTCAATTGTTGGGCAAGTTCACGCTCTTTCTCTCGCGCTTCATCATTCTTTTTGGCAATCTCGACTTGCATCTCAGCGTCACGATCACCCCATCCAACATGATGCCCATAGCCGTAAGCGCCACCCACAGCAATCATTGCACCAATAATGAAATAGGGGTTAAGCATTCTTCACCTCTTGACGAGCAAGGGCGATTTCTTCCCGCACAGAATCATGCTCAAGGTGGTTTGGTGGCGTTGTAGGAGGTGGTGGTGGTGTCCAGGTTTCATCTAAAGGTGGATTGACCCACACGGGCAAAGCACCAGAGGGAGAAGTCCAGGTGGATGTGGCAGGAGGGCTAGGAGGCGCAGGAACAGGCGTAGAAGGCGCATTAGCTGTAGTTGGTGGAGTAGGTGTGGAAATCCTATCTGAAATCGCTTGAACACCTTTTCTGCTCATCACGCCACCTATGCCGCCAACAATCAACAACACAATGTCGTTCATCATCTTCAAATATGCTTGATCGATGGGGGCCATGCTTTTGATCGGTTGAGTGACAAAGGTCACCGAGTACAGCATCGCCATCACAATACCCGCAAGAATGACTGTCACAATCAAAACAACACTTGCCCAAACATAAGTCTCAACCAATTGAATTTTGTCGTTCATAGATTGCTTTGTGTCATTTGGTTGCATTTGGAGCCTCTGCTTTCTTTTCTTCGGCTTTAGGTGGGTCAATCTTGTTTGTCAGAATTGGGGCCACAAGATACTCCGGACAAGTTTGCGTAAACAGACAGCGGGGCTTTTGGCATTCCGGTAGATCGAATTTGTCGGGATTCTGGCAAACATAGCGATATTTTTCCTCAAAGCATCCACTCAGCAAAAGAACCACCGCAATGGATACAACAATCACGCCCCATAGAAATCTATTTTGACTCATTACGATGCTTCTCCATTTGTTGACGCTCGTACTCTAATTGTTGGCGCAGTCTCTCCATGCGCTCAATCTGCATTTTGCTCTCTCTTTGTGCAGCCAATGTGTCATAGTAAATGCTCCCCAACAGCGGAAGCAGTAGGACAAAGACTAGCACCATAGCAACTAATGCGACTAGAAACCCCATCTTACCTTTCGATCCATTACTAGGAGGCTGAAAAACAGGAGTAGGTACAGGACGAACACTAAACAGGCTACCCCGTAGATTGCCTTGTCTTGGATTGCGCTGATTACCTTTCTGCGTTGCCATTCAACCTCTCGTTGTTTCTTCTCTTGGGCCAGTCTTGCTTCTTCTTGTTCTTCAATGATCTGAACCCGCATCGCATTGACCCGTGTGTACAAGTTCCCCAATTCTGGGGGTGACTGATACACCATAATCTCTCGAATCTCTTTGGCCAACTTCTCAAACTGCGTCTTTGCAAGTTCTCTGTTTAGCGCCGACTCCATAATGTTTTGGTTTGGGTCATAGACAGTCTTAGACTTTTCTTCTTCTTCTCGAATGTGGTCTGCAAGCTGTTGCTGAACCTTGAAGAACTGCGACAGATTAGCCGCCAAGTCAGAGACAACCTTGTTCTCATCCCAAACCTCTGGTTCAGCTTTCTTTGCTTTGGCTGCAACTGGAGTTGCTGTGGGCTTGGGCTTTTTCTTCTTGAAGAACCCAAAGAAGCCACCCACTTCTTCAGCAATAGCCGTGACCTCTTTAACAGTCTTTTGGGCTGCGGCAACAGTTCCCTTGACCTCTTTATAGAGTTCACAGCCTTTGCGAATAGCTGCGACACAGCCATTTGCCATTGCCAGAAGGGTAAGAGGGTCAATCTTGCGCCCCTTGTTTACTCAACGAAAGGCGGGTTTGTTGCGCCACTCATTAAGCCTCTCCAATTCATTGATTGAGTCGGCGGTTGAGTTGTCCCAGAAAGAAGCCCAGACATTGCCTGTTGTGCAGCTTGTTGGCGCAGTCGTGCTTGCAGTTTGTCAGCAGTAAATCCTGCGGCAGCAATTGGAACTGTGTATTTCAAACTTTCAGGGCTTGCAACACCAGAACCAACCACTCCACCAGCCATAAGTTGACTGCGTTCCGGATTAAATCTAGCAACAAACGAAAGAACAGTATCTAAATTGCCACCACTAGCAACCTTGCGAATCACCGATTGCTCATCTTTGTTAAACAAACCAAACTTTTCTTTGTTGGCAACTAAGTTAATAAATCCACGGCGAACCAACTCGCTCTCAGATGCCTTTGGATCAAGCGCCCTTGCATCTGCAATGTTCAAGATGTCATCCAATGTGGTTGCTCGACTTAGATTTCTCCAGTCTTTTCTAGCGGACATAATGGTTTTAACTGCTTCATCAATGCCGCCTTGTCCAGCAACAATGTTTTTTGGACTCAAGTTTGCAACATAATCATCAATGGATGATGTCATTTGCTTTCCAAGCCTGTATATGTTCTTGTCTGAACTTTTAAGTAAATCACCAGCAAGTTGACGCATTTGGTCAACATCATTAAACGACACATTACCTTTGCCAACAATCGACTCGTATTTGTTCAAAACTGTTTGGACAGCAGGAGCATTTTCTGGTAAATATCTGGCAGCATTCAAGTCGGTAGACACCTTGCCAAGCAAGTCTTTTGCGCCTTGGTCTGACAAAACAATGCCTAAGTCATCAACCTTTGTGTAGGCTCTGCCAGCCCGCTGCTTGACATCTTGCATTGTCAAAACAGGTTGCTTTCCTTCTGCAAGTTTTCCAGCAAAATTAGCTGCACCAGATCCAGCAAGCATTCCAACACCAATGCCAGCAACAGTCGCCGCTAAATCGCTTCCAGTTATTTCTTTTGTTAATTCTGCGGTTGGCTGAGCAACTGCTGGAGCAACTGCGGTGGCAGGTAACTGACGGGCCAAATCTTGACCAAAAATAGTTCCAGGCAACGCTTTTGCCGCAGTAGCACCACCAACTAAGCCCTGCATACCAGCTTGTGCTGCCCGTTCTGCCATTGTTTGCGGCTTAGGAAGGCCAGCTTGTGTGAGCATTTGGCTTTGCGCTCTTGCTGCACTTGGCATCCGACTCTCAGAGCCAAGCAATGCAGACCCCAAGTTGTAAGCGCCTTTTACGCCTTCAAGAACAGTAGTTGCAGGGGCGGTAAAACCTTCATAGACTGCCCTGCCAGCCAAGCCAGCTTGTCTTGCCAATTGTTGAGCAATAGAAGGTTCTGTCCTTGTCTCAGCAGGAACTTGAGGCTCTTGAGCTGGTTGAGCAGAAGGCTCTCCACCTAAACTTGCTTTAATTTTGGCTAGTGCAGCCTCATTAGACAGGCCATCAGGCAGTTCATAGGATACGCCCTTGTATTCATAAACAGTCGGCATGATGCTTACCTTTAATCCAGTTTGATTGGGTTTTGTGCAGTACCAGCAGCAGGGCCATAATACGGCTCTACTCCCTGCGACTTGCGGCGACTATCAATGCGTTTTTGAGCATTTTCTTTGGCTTTTGATGTTGATTTAGCAAAGTTATTAAGAGCCTCTAAGGTGGTTTTAGTGTCATACCCGCCATAAGCCGCAATAAGTTCATTTGCAAAACGCAACACATCCTTGTCAGTTTGAACGCCCTTAGCAGCATCAGTTTTCAAGTTGGTTGCTTCTTGAATTGATCGTTGTAAAGCCGCAAAATTTCGACTTTCAACAGAAGAATTGCCAGATGCGTTTTGAGCCAAATACTTTGCGTTATTAAGCGGCCCTAAATCCAATGGCGGCTTTCCTGTTTTTGGATCAATAGTCAAAGATGCAATGGCAGGAGCCAATGAGGTCTCCCTTGCTGCCAAAGAGTCAACCAACTCAAGTTCTTTATCTTCTTCTTTTTGCAATGAAGGAGCAAGTGTTTTTGGCCCTTTAAGAGATGTCGTTAATTGCCGTAGTTCTCTTGCACTGTCTGCTCTCAATTGAGCAATTTGTAAGGCAGTAGCACCAGCCAACTTAGCGGCTTCAATTTTTGCATCAGCAGCAACTTTAGCCGCATCAATTCGCGCTTGATTAGCCGTATTAGCCGCATCAATTCGTGCTTGGTTAGCAGCGGCTTTGTCAGCAGTACCTTGCAATACAGCAAGAATCTTGTCTGGAGAACCATACTTGGTTATTACGCCAAGAACTTGCTCTTGCGTTGCATCTGGTGGCAACTGAGACAACTCATTACGCAGTTTGTTTTCTTGCTCAATAGACAATTCTGTTTTTTGAGCAGTAGCCAATGATGCTCTTTGTGCAGCTTGTAATTGACCAGTTCGAGCCATTTCTTGAGTCATTTTCCGACTCATTGCTATAGCCTCTAATGCTCCAGCAGTATCTCCACCCTGTTGCAAAGCCTGTCCATATTGAGCAAGACCTTCAGGAGTGCTTACATCAAACTGTCGTGCCAAAGCATTGCGCTGGCTAATGAGACGCATCTGCGGGTCTTCTACACCCATTGCAGAGGCAAATGCACCGCCCAATTGCTGACCAGCCCTGGCAGCACCATAGGATGCTTGCTCAAGCGGGTCTAATCTTGCCAATTGCATAGCCCGTTGACGAGCCATCTGATCCCGCTGCTCTTGGTACAACTCAGGAGTCACACCAAACAAACTACCAACAATATCTGTTGCCATAACTATTCCCTCAGAAAGGTGTATTTACATCGTTGGCACGACTTGCCGTACCATAATCTATTCCAGAAGAACCACCGCTTATAAAATCTTGAAGTGCAGTTTTAAACGATGGATCATCTGCAAGGCTTGTGAACAACGAAGCGTATGGGTTTCTAGATGCAGTTGGCAACAAAGTGCTTGCCGCATTTCCTGCTGCAGTAGTCCTTCTGCCGCCCAGTGCAGTGCCAATATCCAATGCTCCACCACCCATGCCCTCAACAGTGCCAGCAGTGCTCAACAGAGTCTTAAATGGGTCATAGGCAGAAGTCTGACCAGCAGTGTACTTGCCAAGGAACTCACCACCAGCACCAAGCAATCCCTTGCCAAACAGAACACTCTGTTGACCAGCTTGCTGTGCACCTGCTGCCAATGCAGCATCAGATTGAGCCAATGCGTTGTAGTAGGCTTCCATCTCAGGAGATGCCGCCCGTAGACCTTGACCACCACCTGGGCGTAATCCAGTTCCACCAACAGACAAACCACCACGCCCTGTCTGGAACAAAGTGTTTTGCAACTGAGACAGTTGACGCTCACGGCTAGGCGCCAACAAGTCTTGTTGCTTTGCCATGTAATCAGCAGCAACTTGCTCTGGTGTTTTAGCAAGATACGATGTGCCCAAATCAAAGAGGCTTGCAGATGCCTTCTTCAGTGGGTCATACAGGTCTGCAACCTTCTTAGCCTCATCAAGACTCAGAGTTGCACCAGACATTAACTTGTCTTGGATTGCCTTAAGTTCTGGGGTCAGCGTGTAACCAGCAGTTTTAAGGTTGCCTTCAGCATCGTATGTATAGTCTGTTGTGCCAAACCTAGTGGTCACGCCAACAGGCTTGAACTTCTGTGCATCAGCGGCAGCTTTAGCGGCAGCAGTGGCAGCTTCTGTAGACAACTTAGTGCCAAACAAGCCAACACCACCAGCAATCAAACTAGTTGCCGATTTAGCAAGATTAGGGTTGTCTTTAAAGAATTTAACAACATCTTTGACTGATAGGCCAGTGCCTTTTGCATAATCTTGAATTGCATCGCTTACAGTGGCTGTATATGGGTCATAGTTTTGATCGTCAGCGCCAACAAAGTATTCGCCAGTTACAGGGTCAAGCAAAGCATACGGATCAGCAATATTGCTACCAGAATCTATTCCAGTACCTCCGCTGTAGCCATACGGGTCTTCTGTGTAATCTGTTGCCATATTTCCTCCAGTATTTACGGTAATCGGTGTTGTTGGTATTGCGGTGGTAGTCGGTGTTGTAGGTGTTGCAGTGGTTATCGGTGTCGCTGGCTGCGAAACAGTAAACCCAGAACTATCATCAATAATGTCTTTTGTGTCAAATGCTGATGCAGTTGTATCCACCTCAAAAGGAGCCAA
>Ga0247723_1000974_pt1 | contig 17504 bp, 17 predicted proteins | sample MSEWelMarce5H_FC_FD_189079 | JGI IMG/M metagenome (GOLD analysis project Ga0247723, IMG submission 189079) | Subsurface sediment microbial communities from gas well in West Virginia, United States - MSEEL Well Study Marcellus 5H_FC | ecosystem: Environmental > Terrestrial > Deep subsurface >... | reverse complement strand
ACCGTAAATCGGTTTGGAGGGAGAAAAGAAATGACTGACCTTTCCGACATTACCAAAGCTAAAGACCTCATCGACCAGCTAGGATCAAAGATGGTAGTCCTAATGCGGAAAGAAGACGATGCTTTGCATGAGGTTTTCCGGCTGAAAGGCACAGTTAAGCATCTTCAAGACAAGCTGGACAAGGCGGTGGAGGCGCTTGAGAAAGTCTCCACGATCCTATTCAGCGCCGTGCAAGGAGACAATGAACATGGCGTTAGAGCGCTGAACGAAGCTGCGGCAAAAAACTATTTGAAGGATTTCCCGCTGACTTTAGCTGCGCTTTCTGAAGTGCAGAATGCGATTGATGCCACGCTGGCTGAACTGGAGGGGAAATGATGTTAGTCGAGGTCCGAGGCACGATATACGAGAGCATCAAACACGCAGCCTCTAGCTTGGGTGTGACGAAAGATGCCATTTACTCCGCACTGAACCGAGGTTCGATAGACAAGGTCGGACTTGGCACGACACAGCGCAAGCCTATTGTGATCAACGGGGTATCTTTCCGGTCGATGAGCCAAGCGAGTATCAAGCTTGGGTTTACCCGTTCCTTCATAGGCTGGGCCATAAGCAGCGGCTCGTTGAGCGCGGCCATGCGTATAGAGGAAGCCATCAATCGGTATAAGCAGGAGATGAAATGACCCAGCTAACCGACGAGGAAAAAATCAAAGCTTTACAAAATATGGATAACTTGCTCTTGCACAAACAGGTGCAGAGTGCAGTCGCCAGATTTGTAAGGGACTTCCGTGTCAAGCGAGAAGCAACGGGAACAATGGAGGGAAGCGTCGAGGCGCTACCGAGAAAGGCATCCCGAAAGAGCGAAAGAGATCGACCGGAAGAATAAACTTAAACGAAATCTGAATCCCGCATTCCGTGAGAAGACAAACTTATCAAGACGCGCAAGCGGGATTGGCATTACTAAGGACGAATGGGAGAAAATGTTCGAGGGCCAAGGACGTGTGTGCGCGATCTGTGGATCAGACATACCGCACAGCAAGAAGGGATGGCATTTAGATCACTGCCACAAGACAAAGACGGTGCGCTTTATTCTATGTACGCACTGCAACCGAGGGCTGGGGGGCTTTCACGATAGCCCCGAGTTACTACGACGAGCGGCAGATGCGCTCGAGTATTTTAACCGGAATAACATACCCAAAGAGGAGGATGAATGGACGACGAAGACATGGACGGATCAGCCGTCACAAAAATAATGGAGATGCTGCCCGAGAAGCTATCGCCAGCGCAATTATCTGCATTGATCTTGACGCTGGTTGATAACTACGAGGGCCAAGATCCGAGGGCCGCGATCAGCCTTCTTATAACCACGGCCATCACCTACGCCCGAGTGATCGGGGTACCTGATAAAACAATCGCTCTTCTGCTACGTGGAACGGCGAAACATTTAGACACCGATGAACCCTTAAAGAAAGTGCACTGACATGACCGTTTCAAATACCCCCCTGTTCGAACCCAGCGAAGTCATCGAGACTAACATCTTGATCTATGGGAGCAGCGCATCTGGCGCGTCCTATGGGCGCAGCATTGACGGCAAGGTCGAGGGTCAAGTCTTCTTGGCCCAAGGCATCGTGAACCGCTTTGAACTTTGCCCCGGAGACACCCTCAAGGTGCGTGTGGTACCCAACTACCCTGACCGGATCGAAAGCGTGGCGTGGCGTGTTATCTACGCCTACCCAAAGAACGAGACCGCCGTGGAGAAGGAGCAGCCGAAAACCACATCGCTTCTTGGTACGCTCTACGCCATCGCGGCGGACCGGATGTCTGTGCACTCCGCGGCACCGCAGCCTGACGTGGCCCCTGCTGTACTTGTCAAGAAGCTGAACGACGAGGCCCTCAAGGAGACTGTCCGGAATAGGGCCGACGATGGTCGGGTGTGGTCATCGCGTTCGATGTTCGAACACATCTTTGACCGCGAGCCGGACTACAAGGACGACTATGACCGCCGCACGTGCTCGACGATCAACAACACGCTGCGCTCGATGGCGACGAAGGGTCTGCTTGCGTACTCCAACCTCTATAAGGGCACGGACGCTGCCTATGCCACGTACTTTTGCTCCGACATCAACATGCTCAAACCCGAGGGGTTTTGATGGACGACAAGGTACGTTTGCTCAATCTGCTCAAGCGCCTCATGCGCTTGGCAGACGACAAGAACAACTATGATATCAAAGCGGTAGCGGAAGAAGTTAACGCTGCCGTGCTTAAACTCTTGAAGTCAAAAGGCTGACAGAGTAGACCCATCGTGAGGGGCGCACATATAAACGGCAGGGACTAGGTTTTTGCAATGTTGGTTGGCGTTACTTGACTGCGCTACGGCCTGTATCATCAACCTAGCGCCCCTCACGACACCCTCTAAACAAGTCGCTTGTTTGTAGCCAACATGGCGTGTATACGCTTATGAAGAACTTGTTTGGGAACAGACCTATGGCATACAAAGACAACGTGTTTAAGAACGTGGCGGTGCCCGAAGAGGATCACCGCCTGCTTTTTCTTATTGCGGAACACGAAGACCGCTCGATGGCCCGACAGCTAGCCGTTATGATTCGGGAGAAGTATCGTGAGCTTTACGCGGAAGCGGATAGTATGGCGGCGGCGGATCACCCACGTTAGGCCACGAGATCATCAAGGTCTTCATGTGCTCCCTGCACATTTCTCTTAGCATGATGTTGCAAAAAAACGGGTCGAGGCCCGTGTAGTAGGCCATCGTATCGATGGCCTCCTCCTTTGTCAGATCACCGTACTTGTACTCGAGGATGGCCTTGATGAACTGCCACTGGCACATCAGGTCATCGCCCGTGGTGATCTCTAACTCAGCTAGAGTTGCAGCCATGATCTTGCCTCCTCGCGTAGGACCTTCGCCCCGATGTCGATCTTGTTCCGCAACGCTGCCACGATCTTTTCGTCCACCGTCTTCTCTGTGATCAGGTCGACGTAAAGCACGGCGTTCTTCTGTCCGATGCGGTGGGCCCTGTCTTCAGATTGAATACGATGCTCGAGGTCGAAGCTGTTGGCATAGTACACCACAAGGTTCGCTTCGGTCAGTGTGATACCATAGCCTGCCGTGGAGGGGTTGCCCACGAAGAACCGGACAGGGTGGTTGGGGTCTTGGAAGTTTTTGACCAAGGCGCTGCGGTCATCGTCCGATGTGTCGCCGAAGTAAGAGCCCGTGCTGTCCTCACCGAACTCTTTCTTGAGGCGGTCGGTGATGGTCACGATGTCGTGCCGGAAGCGTGACCAAATAATAGCTTTGCCGCTATGTTCCTCGAGGATTTCCAGCAAGGCATCCATGCGGTTGGACTTGAACGTCAGCATCTCCCCATCGTCGGTGCGAAGGTGGCCGGACAAGACCTGCTGCAGGCGCAGCAACTGCGTGATCACGACAGGGGTAGAGACAAGGTCTGTCCCATTGACCAGTGTGAAAGCTTCCTTGCGGATGTCTTCGTACATCTTGCGCTGGTCGTCTGTCATCTCGACGTAGCGGGCCGTGTAGATTTTCTCCGGCAGATCGAGACACTCTTTCTTGAGCACTCGATAGGCGAAGCTGTCGATGCGGTAGCTTAGGTCCTCGAGGTTGCGGTAGCCCACGATTTGCTCGAAGCTGTGCGCTCCCATCTTGCGGCGCTGGACTACGGCGTACCGCCCTTGGAAGGCGTAGTAGCTGTCGCATCCCAAGAGCCGAGGTCCGAGGAACTCGCACTGAGCATAGACATCCATTGGCGACTTGGTCACGGGCGATCCGGTCAAGAGTCGGCGGTAGGCGAACGGCGCTGCGATCTTGATGAGGGCCTTGGTTCTCTTGGCCTTGTGGTTCTTGATGGTGGTCGATTCGTCGATCCCAATTAAGCCTCGCGCTCCGAACTTCTTGGACAGCCACTCTCCGGCCTGCTTGCCCTTGAGAGCGGAGAAGGCTTCGACGTTCATCACGAAGACGGTCAGGCCGTTAAAGAACTTGCTGACAGACTTGATCTCTGCCTCTTGCGCTTTGTTGGCGCTCGAGACCCAGCGAATCACCCGCCGTGGGATATCGTCGGGCATATGCTCCGGTATCTCCTTCGCAATCCAGTTGCGATAGACACCCTTGGGAGCGATGATCAAAGCGAAGTCGATCTTGCCAGCCTCGTAAAGATTGCTGATGGTATCGATCAACACCTTCGACTTGCCCGTCCCCATTTCCATAAAGAAACCATAGGCCTGTCGGTCCATCGATTTCTCGAGCGCCGTTACTTGGTGGGCATACGGCGTAGTTTTAAATTTTAGCTTGACATTCATGCTAGGTCCTCCGATATACTCTACATACAGCAAGACGACTTGTTGTTCAACCACAAACCTGAAGAGGATGTACTTATGATGGATATCTTAGACGACATCTTTAGCGAAGCCGATGCGCTAGCGGACATCGGCACCATGGACGTCAAGAACCTGAGCGACATGGTCCGCAAGCTGCGGGCCGTCGACGAGGAGATTACGCTCTATGAGAAGAACATCACAGCCCTGAAGCAGCAACGACAGAAGCTTACTGTCGATCTGATTCCGGGCATCATGGACGAGATGGGTGTCAACCGTCTTGACGTGGACGGCGTGATCGTAACGCGCAAGCTTATCGTGTCGGCCTCGATCTCGGACGAAAACCGCGACCGCGCCTTCGATTGGCTCCGCGAGAACAACCTCGACGACATCATCAAGAACGACGTTGTCTGTTCCTTCGGTCGGGGCGAAGACAACGCAGCAAAAAATGCTGTTGGCATCCTGCTCGAACAGGGTTTCAACCCAGACATCAAGACTCACATCCATTCCCAGACGTTGAAGGCGTTCATCAAGGAGCGTGTCGAGGGCGGCAAGCCTATCGATCTCGATCTGTTTGGTGCTTACGTCGTCAACGCTGCTGAAATCCGGAGGAAATAACCATGGCTAATGCTGTAACCAAGGCGAAAGAAACTGCAGTGTCCACTGATCTGATGGACGACATCTTCGGCATGGCCGGAGAGGGGGCATCGTTCGACGCCTCCGAGATGCAAATCCCGTTCGTTCGGATTGCACAGTCTCTGTCGCCACAGATCAAGAAGAGCAAGCCCGAGTACATCGAGGGGCTGGCCGCTGGCGATGCGTTCAACAACGTGACGGGCCAGATGTGGGCTGCGGACAAGGGCTTCGTTGCGATCCCTTGCTACCAGACCACCAAGTATCTGGAGTTCGTGCCTCGCGAAAGCGGCGGCGGGTTCCGTGGCGAGCTGAACCCCAACGATCCGATGATCCAGCGGGCCACCCGCAACGGCGGCAAGGAAATCCTGCCCAACGGCAACGAACTGGTTAAGTCTGACCAGCACTTCTGCCTGATCGTCGACGACGAGGGGATGACCCAGCCTGTCGTGATCGACATGAAGTCCACGCAACTCAAGGTCAGCCGCCGCTGGAAGACGCAGATCCAAATGCAAAAGATGAAGCATCCGACAACGGGTCAGATCATCACGCCTCCGGTCTTCGCTACGCTGTGGCACTTCACAACCACGGAAGAGACGAACGACAAGGGCGACTTCTCCAACTGGTCAGTCCAGCGTGTCGGCACAGTGGAAGACCGCAACCTACTGCTTGAAGCCAAGGCTTTCCGCGACGGCATCGTGCGCGGCGAGGTCAAGGCACAGGCCGAGAGCATGGCTCAAGACTCCTCCGGTGGACGTGATCGGGACGACTCGATCCCCTTCTGAGATGAGGGGGCTTCGGCCCCCTCTAACTTCCGCCGTTGGAGTATTACATGTCACTTGCCAGACGATTTCTTCAAGCCTTCGAAGGCTCCGACCTAGCGCATGGCCGCACGAATGTGGGCCGAGTTGCGCGGAACGGGAAAGCAGAAGCAAATAGCTTTGTAATCAGGGAGGCCATGAACGAAGGCCACGTCTCCGAGCACCTTGCGGGTAAGCAGGGCATGGGATCGATCCCTATCAACTCAAAGAACGAGTGCCGCTTTGGCGCGATTGACGTTGACGATTACGACCTAGACCACAAGACACTGGCTGCAAAGATCAAGAAGCTGAACCTACCTCTTGTGCAGTGCCGCTCGAAGTCCGGCGGGGCGCACCTCTATCTGTTCTTGGATAGCTGGTATCCGGCGGACCTAGTGCGGGAGTACCTCACAGAGGTTGCCTCGATCCTTGGGTTCGCTGGCCGCGAGATATTCCCCAAGCAGGACAAGATCCTGTTGGATCGTGGAGACGTAGGCAACTTCATTAACAGCCCGTACTTCAACTCCAACACCACCGTGCGCTACGCCATCTCGGAGACGGGGGAAGCGCTGTCGCTCGAAGAGTTTCTGGACAAGGTAGAGGCCAGCCGTGTGCCTCTATCCAAGCTTGAGGTTGCCCCGCACGTAGAGAGCAGGGACGACCTGAAGGACTACCCGCCCTGCCTCGAGCAGATCATCCTGCAGGGTGTAGTCAACGACTACCGCAACATCAGCATGTTCAACATGACCGTTGCGTACAAGAAAGCCTCAGCGGAGAACTGGGGAAAAATGCTGGAAGAAGGGAACTCGCGATACTGCAGCACCCCATTGGATGCTGAAGAAATTGTTGTCATCAAGAAGCAACACGAGAAGAAGTCCTACGGTTTTCAGTGCAACGTCCAGCCGCTCTGCAACTTCTGCAACAAGGAACTGTGCCGCTCTCGCAAGTATGGGATCGGTGGAGGCGGCACCGCAGAGTTCCCGAAGCTGACGGGCATGACCATCCTCAATTCCTCGCCCAAGATGTTCTTCTTGGACTACGATGGGCAGAGGCTCGAGGTCACAGCCGACCAGCTATCCGCTCAGGCTGCATTCCAGAAAGCTTGCATCGAGCAGGTCAACAAGATGCCGCCAGCCATCAAGGCCAACGATTGGAACAAGGTGGTCAACGAGCTGTTGCAGAATGCGATCAAGCTTGAAGCGCCGCCGGAACTTACGCTGCGCGGCCAGTTCGAAGACCTGCTGAAGGAATACTGCACGAGCAACATCAGGGCCATGGTCCCAGAAGAGATGACCATGGGCAAGCCTTGGACAGACAAGGGCCTGACGAAGTTTACCTTCGCAGGCATCGTCGAGTTCCTGCGCTTTCGTAACTTCACCACGGTGTCGCGGGTGCAGATACAGAACTTCATCAAGGACATGAACCCAACGGGTAGCTGCAATGGGCATCAGTCGGTGAAGAAAGAGGGAGGCACAACAACTACGCTACGGGTCTGGTGGGTCCCAGCATACAGCGAATCACCCATCGATATGAGGTCGGAGACAAGCCATGAAAGAAACGATGTTCCCTTCTGAGGGAGATGACCGCCTACTACGCGCCGTCGATGTTTGCCGCTGGCTGAACATCTCGGAGTCCACTCTATACAAGTGGATCAAAGACAACCGTTTTCCCAAGCCGATATCCTTGGGCAATTCAAATGATCCCAACTCAGCCTCGCGCTTTTTCAAGAGCGAAGTAGACACATGGCTATACGCACGGCCAAGAGGAAAATTCCATGGAACGGAGAATGCTGTTGCTAGGTCCCCCCGGGTGCGGAAAAACGTACCGCCTGATAGCGGAAGTGGAGAAGGAACTGGCACGGGGGACAAGGCCTGACCAGATTGCCGTTGTCTCGTTCACCCGCAAGGCCATCGAGGAGGCGCTGACAAGGGCCTGTGAGCGCTTCAAGCTTGAGCCCAAGGACTTCCCCTACTTCAAGACCCTGCATGCGCTGGGCATGCGGATGCTGGGGATCCTGCCCTCGCAGATCATGTCGCGTTCGGATTGGAAAGACTTCGGCGGAAGCCTTGGTCTCGACATCAACGGCGCAAACGTGCACTCGGCCAAGGACGGCATGATACTTGCGCCTTCCGTAGGGGGAGACAAGTATGTCTCGATCCTCGAGCGCTCGATCATGCGCTGCCTGCCGCTTGATGTAGAGTTCTCTGAGGCTTCGGATTGGTCTCTGTCTTGGCCCATGCTCAAGAAGGTCGAGCAGGAACTAGGCTTCTACAAGATGACGTACAACAAGTTCTCATTCATCGACATGATCAACGAGGTCGTCGTCCAACAGCTCCAAGGTCCGAGGCTCAAGCTCCTCGTGGTCGATGAGGCGCAGGATCTAACCCCGCTGCAGTGGAAGATGGTCGAGCTTCTGGCAGAGAATGCCGAGCGAGTGATCTTTGCGGGCGACGACGATCAGGCCATCCACCGCTGGGCAGGGGTGAATGTCAAGCTATTCATGGAGAGCTCGAAGAACACCGAGGTCCTATCGCAAAGCTACCGCCTGCCTCCGGCCATTCACAGGGCATCGGTGTCCATCTCCAAGCGGATCAAGACACGTCTGGACAAGGAGTTCTATCCGGCCTCGCATGAGGGCAAGGTAAGCATGGTCCTAGGTCCGCGGCACTTGGACTTAGGTGTGGGCAAGTGGCTGGTCCTGTCTCGCACCAACTCCTACGTGCAGGATTGGGCCAAGCGGCTGCGTCAGGACGGGTATATGTTCAAGGTATATGGCAAGAACTCTGTCGAACCGAGCACAGCGTTCGGGATCAAGAACTGGCGGGCCCTGCAAGAGGGCAGGGCGCTGTCACTGTCGGCGGTCAAGGCGCTGTATGAAATCCTGCCCAAGCAGGGCGACGCCGCCGCGCTGAAGCGGGGCGCTTCGAAGTTGCTCGAGGGCCTCGATCCTGCGGCCATGTACGTGTATGATGACCTTGTGTTTTCGGCGGGGCTGAAGGCTGATCGTGGCACGGACGCCTTCAAGGTCTTGAACATCGGCAGCGATGAGGCCGAGTACATCCGTAGCCTCGAGCGGCGGGGCGAAGACATCACCGGAGAGCCGAGGATCAAGGTCTCCACAGGACACGCCTCGAAGGGCGGAGAGGAGGACAACGTTGCCGTGGACCTTTCTTCTACCAAAGCATGCGCTAACACAAACTACCCCGACGACGAGCACCGACTCATGTACGTGTGCTCCTCTCGAGCCAAGCAAAACCTTGTCTTCGTGCACACCGACAAGGATTACCGCTATGTCATCTGAGGATATATGGAATGCCGGAAGAGAGTGGGAAGACGATGAGATTCTTTACATGAGCAAGTACCCAGACGACAATCCGAAGACGGCCTTTGGCGAGGCCAAGGTAAAGCTTAGCGATACTCCGACTATCGGTATCCAGCTTATGGGGCAGGTGCATACCAACGGGGCGAACAAGTACGGGCGCTTCAACTGGCGCGAGCACACAGTATCGTCCTCTGTCTACTACGACGCAGCGCTACGCCATCTGATGGCATGGTTTGATGGGGAGAACCTCGACCCCGAGAGCGGCCTTCACCATCTCGCGCATGCCATGGCTTGCTGCAACATCCTCTTGGACGCAGACAAGAGCGGCAAGCTGAACGATAACCGAGGCGTGTTGGCTAAGGAAAAAAGCGAATGAGCAAAGATCGTTTCGACATCAACACCGACGACTTCCTGCTGAAGATGGACTTGTCCAATCCGGACGTCGAGTGGTTTATGCCGTCAGAGTTTCCTGACCTGACGCATTGTCGGACGATGGCAATCGACTTGGAAACCCGTGACCCTGACCTGACAACAAAGGGTCCGGGCTGGGCTACGAAGAACGGCGAGGTCATCGGCATCTCTATCGCTGCCGGAGACTTCTCTGGCTACTTCCCCATCGCGCATGCGGCAGGGCAGAACCTCGACAAGAAGATGACACTGCGCTGGCTGCAGACCCAGCTCGATACGCCGCACATCACCAAGGTCATGCACAACTCCAGCTACGATACAGGCTGGCTCAGGGCCGAGGGCGTGTTCATCAAGGGCCCCATCATCGACACGATGCTTGTCGCTCCTCTGATCGACGAGAACAGGCTGTCGTACCGCCTCGACCTTCTGGGCAAGGACTACCTAGGCCTGCGTAAGGACGAGAAGATCCTGCGTAACGCTGCCGCGGAATGGGGCATCGATCCCAAATCAGAGATGTGGAAGCTGCCAGCACGGTACGTAGGCGTGTACGCCGAACAGGATGCCGTCCTGACGCTCAAGCTATGGGAGCGGCTCAAGCCCATGCTTGAGGAGCAAAGTCTTCTGACAGTGTGCGACCTCGAGCACCGCGTCCTGCCCGCCGTCATCGACATGCGGATGCGCGGCGTCCGTGTCGACGTAGATAAAGCGGAGATTGCGAAGCGTGAACTCCGCAAAAAGGCGAAAGAGGTCAAGGACTATATCTTCCGCGAAACCCAGCTCCACGTGGATCCTTGGGCAGCGGCCTCCGTGCAGAAGATGTTCGACAGCCTAGGACTGACCTATCCAAGGACCGAGGCCGGAGCTGCGTCGTTCACCAAGCAGTACCTGCAGGCCATGGACCACCCCGTGGCAAAGGCCCTCGTTACGCTGCGCGAGATGGACAAGGCTGACAGCACCTTCATCGACTCGATCCTGCGCCACCAGAGCAATGGCCGCATCCACTGCGAGATGCACCAGCTTCGCTCTGACGATGGCGGGACAGTTACCGGACGGTTCTCTTCCTCAAACCCCAACCTCCAGCAAATCCCTGCCCGAGACCCCTACATCAAGAAGCTAATCCGCGGGCTGTTCATTCCAGAGGAGGGCTGCAAGTGGGGCTCTTTTGACTACTCGTCCCAAGAACCTCGGCTCTTGGTGCACTTCGCGGCCAGCCACCCTGAGACCGCCGCCGACCCACTCGTTGCGTCCATCGTGGACGAGTACCAGAAGGGCGACGCCGACCTGCACCAGATGGTGGCCGACATGGCAGGGGTAAGCCGGAAGTCTGCCAAGACGATCAACCTTGGCATCATGTACGGCATGGGCGTGGGCAAGCTAGCCAACCAGCTAGGCCTGACAGACGTGCAGGCCAAGGCGCTCATGGCCGAGTACCAAGAGAAGGTGCCCTTCGTGAAGAAGCTGGCAACCCTAGCTTCGACACGGGCCGACAGGGAAGGTCGCATTCGTACCATATGTGGTCGCCTTTGTCGCTTCGACATGTGGGAACCTGCCACATTCGGGTACAACAAGCCCATGAAGTATGACGATGCCCAGCGCGAGTACGGCGGCATGGGCCGTCTGCGTCGGGCGTTTACGTACAAGGCCCTGAACCGCGTGATCCAAGGCTCCGCTGCAGACCAGAACAAGCTTGCCATGGCGCAGTGCTACGAGGAGGGACTGCTGCCCCTGCTCACAGTGCACGACGAATTGTGCTTCAACGTCGAGACGGACGAGCAGGCCTCTAGGATCACCAAGATCATGGAGGAAGGCCTCACCCTCAAGGTCCCAAGCAAGGTCGATCAGGAGCTTGGAGACAACTGGGGCGAGGCTGGTTAACCCGTAGACCCAAGCCTCTGCGCGATCTCCATGTTCGCGGCCTGCGATGCCAGATCACCACCAAGCAGCGACGGGGACAGCCCCGCTCGCTGCACGGGTGCTTGCGGTGCCATGGGCGCTATCGAGCCTTGTTGCTGCGGTGCGGGAGCAGGTAAGTCAGGTAACGTGGAGAAAGGGTCTACTTCTGTAGGAAGATCAGGAAGTGCAGAGAATGGATCCACATCTATCGAAGGAGCGGGGGCTTGAGGAATAGCCTTACGAGTAGGGGCCGCAGCCGGACCCTCTAAGATCAAGGGGTCTCCCCGAAGATCCCGAGACATCTTGTTCAGCTCGCGTATTGGGATATCGCTGGCGGGCGTCGTGCGGTTGATCTTATCGTACCGCTCCTGCATACGGATTTCTTTCATCAGCTCTGACGTAGCTAGGCCCGGGTCGAACTTCCCCCGCATAATGGAGCTGACTTCATCCTTACCAAGCTTGGCTTCATCAACAAGCTGGCGGTAGATATCTTTCTCAGAAAGGCCCAAGGTCCGAGCTGCTTGGATATCCCCATAGAGTTTTGTCTGCACCCTTTTCAGGTTGCTGAGATAGGTATCCCAAGCATCCAGCATCTCGCCTGCAGTACGGTCAGGGGCTCTGATGATAGCCGAGGCTGCGGTCTTTGCATCTCCCCGAAGAGGGGCATATTCTTTGCCCGCAAACTGGAAGTCGCGACGTAGGTTCAGCTCCATCGGAGTAATGCCTATCATCAAACGGGCAACCTCTACGGGGACATTGAAACTTTCGCCCTGTGGTCCGGACATACCTGTAATAGCACGACGGATACGACCCGGGCGTATCTCCCCACTACGAACCTCTATAAACTCTTTGAGATACCCCGGGGTAAACACTGTTAGCCCAACATGGGCAATGGACTTTTGAACCCTGTCATACAGGGAGTCAGAGGGTCGATATATTTTGGATCCGGTAGTTGTTTCACCGCCCCTTCCATACATGTCGGTTGGTAAAACATCGGCAAGTTGCTCGATGCCAATACCTTGAGAAACAATGGGGTCCAGATACGCTGAAACGCTCGCCCAAACGCCGTTTGCGATCTGGCTTGCCGTTCCCTTATCTAAACGGCCCGCTTCGTTATAGGCCCGAACTGCCGCCATCGCTGGATCCACAACAAAGGCATAGGGCATCACGGAGTTCAGACTTATGTAAGTCATCTTCCCTTTTTGGTCGTTGCTCAAAGGAACAATGTCTTGCCCCGCAGTATAGGGTGGAAGCCTTGAGTACGCAGCATCCATCTGTTCCTGCGACGTGCCTGTTTCTGCCATACCGAATTGAACGGCAGACTTTGGCAGGACTGCAGCGATAGTGGCATAGGACGTCAGGCGACGTGCGCCTTGTCCACGTATTGAACGCTCAAACGCTCTAGCAGCCTCTTCACCAATGCTTGCTCGAACACCGGGGGATACTGTAAAGGCCATCTCTTTAAGGCCACGATCAAGCATATTGACAGAGTTACGAATTGTCTCTGAGGCAAACGACGTAAAGTTACCAAAGAGAGGTAGAGCCTGAAGCTCCCTAAACAGAAGACCCACCCGGCCATAGTTTGGCATGATATCCTTTATGATATCTGCCGCGATAACAGCGAGTGCAGATAGGTCTGGGCTAGCTGAACTAGCCAAACGCTTAGCGAGCCCAGAGCTTTCGAGCTCTTGGAGCAGCGCCTTAACCATAGGACCACCCGTGTCTGCATCCAACCCTGCCGCAGCAAACGCATTCATAAGTTTGCTTTGCTCGGACACAACGCCAATCCCTTTGAAGATGGCGTCAGAGTTTGCATATAGCGCCTCGAGCTTTGGGCCTTGTCCTAAAAGAAGTACTTTTTGGATCTTATCCAAAACGTCACGTGTCTTCCCCCCCACTGTTAGGGATTCCGCGGAGCTCCTGAACTCTTTCAGGGCCTTGACGATAAGGTTTTCGTCAAGAACACCAGACTCCGCAAGTTGTCTGGCAAGCTTGTCGAGACCCTGATCATCGAGTCTGGCTAGGCTGTTGGTGAACACCTTCAAAACGTCAAACACCTCGGTCGAGCGACCGAGATTATCTCCGGCAAACAACGACATGGTGTTCGAAAGTATCTGTCGGATATGGCTTTCCGGGTTCGGAACGAGGATCATCCGCTGGGAGAAGCCTTTGATCTGAGCAAGAACAGATCGGAACTCATTCAAGAACGTTGACCCCGACATAAGCGGAGCCGTTACCGCCTGAAACGACTCGGGAGCCACGTAGATTCCAGACAAGCTGCCATACTTGCCAACAAAGACATCTCCTATGTTGTCGGCCTCACCAAGCTTGATGTAACCCTTAGCCACAAGATCGTCGGTATAACTTTGTATAACCGTGTCTTGCGTATTCCTTCCACCAAACTCTGGAGGTATGCCTTCCGCCCGTCGCTTATCTGCTTCTTTCCCCGTGGCCTCTAACTTGTTAAGACGAGTTGCTTCCGCATAAAAGGGTTGTTGATCAAAATCTAAATCAACAATTCTTGAGTTAGGGTCCCTGTTAGGGACCTTAACAAAAGTCGGCCTTATGCCTTTGTTAATATTCGGAATCGCGTCAGCCAAGCTCGACACCATTCCGGATTCTGAAATCCTCCGGTAAAACTTCAAAGCTTCCGTCGTCTTTACCATATCCCCAATCGTCTGCAGGTACATCTGCTTCGGATCTCTTATTTCACCAAGAAGGGACCGGAGTTTAGGGGACACGTTAACGATATCTTCCCTAGGTGTAAGAAGTGTTGGGGTCATTTTAAAGCGAGGGGATGTTGTAGCTACAGGACCAACGGGCCTTAGCTGATTCGTTTTTATGGATTGGATCACCTGTTCTATAGCCTGTTGCGGGCTAGCGCCAAGATTGATTGCCTCAAGTCCCATAGATTTGTTCACGGTATGCCTAGCCGCGGCCAAGGCATCTTCTGTAAGAGGGGCCCCTGCAAGCGTGTGTCTGGCGACCTCGTCTACCGCAGCATCGTAGGCAGCTTTGTCCTTGCCCGCAAGTTTAAGCGACTTGTAGTAGGCAAGGGGGTCAGTATGTACCTTGAACGAACGACGCAAGAACCCGAGCTCTGCCTGTTGATGGTCCTTCATCAGATCAATAGCGGCCTGTATCTTTAGGAAGCGGTCTGTTTCGGGAAGGGCTGTCTTGAGCTCCGCCTCGAGCGTCTCAATAAAGTTCTTTCGGATAGCATTGGAAGTATCCAGCAACCTGTCCGCCGCAGCGGCCACCTTGGGGCCGTACTTATCGAGGCGGGGACCAACGCCTGTAAGAAAGCTCGTTAGATCCCGCTCCGCGGACTTTGCTACTTGTCGGCCTTTCCCCCAAAGACGCATCACGCCAAGCGTGTTGGTAAGAGACTTTTGAAAGTCTCTGTAGGCTTTGATGCCGCCAGCTTCAGTAGCATCAATACGAGCAACCGTATCCATGCCTTGCTCAAAGATCTTGGGATCGGCACCACCAGTTGCGCTCAGGTATTTATCGGCAAAGTTTCCAACGGCCTTGGCCCCGGGAACTTTGCTGACGGCAGAACCCAGAACATCGAAGCCTGTCAGAACACCCTTTGCAAGGTTGGCCGCAGCGTTGGTACCGCCTACGGCACTGACGCCTTTCGCGATACCTGCAAGTCCAACATCAAATGCAAGGCTTGCCGCAGCACCTTCAGCGCCAACGCGAAGCTTGTTCCTAAGAATTCGGAGGGCCTCTTCCCTACCTCCAAGCCCAGTATCATCTTCGGTCATAAGAGGACCGCCAGTACCAAACGTATCCGACAGCGTAACACGACCATCGGGAGCAAGCACTGTATCGACCGCCCCAGAGAGAACGGCAGTCGAACCAAATAGCCCGCCCTTTGTCTTGAGCAAAGCGCGTCCCGCGGGGCTTGCTCCGAACTGTTCCGCCGACCTCAGAAACACACTTGTCGATGGGACGAGAACTTTACCGAGGTTAGCGGCTTTGGCTGCAGTTCCAGCGCGACCAATCCACCCTGCAACGGGTAAAAATGCGATAATCCCGCTAGTGAGTGCTCCAGCAACCTCGCCCGTCGTTGTATCCGGCTTGGTGTAGGATTTGATGTTGTCGAAAAACTCCGTCGTAGGACGTGTGGCGCTTGTTCCAAAAGCAAGGTCAAACCCTGCTGTAGCCAACTCGCTCAAGCCCTGTGCCATTTCTACAGGAGCAGTCACCAGACCACGAGCAAGCTCCTCGCCAACGCTTCTATTGCTGGCAACGGTAGCCGGGGCAATATCCGGCAGGGCTGCAAAAGGATCCACTTCGGCTGGGGCGATATCTGGCAGGGCTGCAAAAGGGTCTATATCAGCCATTACAGTTTACCCGGATCAATGCCCATTTGTTCGAGCATTTTTTGCACTGCCTCTTTACCCTTACTTGGAACATTCTTACGGGCCTGCTCCAAAATCTTTGCCTCTTCTTCGGCGGTTCTTGCCACAGGAGCAGCCGCAGGTGCCGCAGGTGCCACAGGAGCAGCCGCAGCCGCAGCCGCAGCCGCAGCCGCAGGATCCGGGTTGGCATATTTTTCATGTAGGCCCTCGTACTTAGTGCCTACCAAATCTTCCGGACTCTTGCTGCCGATAACCGCAAGGTCCGCGACCATGTTAGCGTACTCTAACTGGCTCATTTCTGTACCGTCTTCTCTGGTCGGAATATCCAAGGAGTTGTAATCTTGTTTCATAATTCCGTCGTAAGATTCTCTCCACGTTCTCGAGGCAGAATAGTCGTCGGCAATGCCCGTGTTTCCACTCGTCTTCGGAGCAAGAGCCGCTGTCAACAATCCGTACTGCGCCTGAGCAGCAACCGCCGCCCGCTTTTCTGCTGTATCCTTCATGGCCTGTAGGCCGACGAGCATGCCGTTAGCGATGTTCTCGGTTGCACGAGGTGACTTGCCTGCAGCAATCGCCGCGCCAAGGATGCCTCGGTTAAGGTCATCGATGGACTTGTTCGTGGCTTCAGGATCACCTGTAAGTTCACTATATAGAGACTCAATATCTGCCCTTAGGTCTCCTGAAAAAGGAACCCCATTTTTTTCTGCCTCGGTAACGATATTTGTTGCAACCGTTTCGGGAGGTAATACGCCAAGCGAGGGAAGGATCTGTTCGGCTATATTAAACATTTCTATGCCAGTAAGCTGGGGGGTCTCTACTGTTCCTGCCGTAACGCCGATATCGATGAGACCGGAGGAAGGGGCAGGGGCGTCTTCCTGAGACCCCAGTATACGACGAGCCTCATTCGCCATAGCGTTGGGGGCACGGCCAGAACGACCAACGTAAGGGGTGGCGTCCCCCTGAGCTGCCATACCTGCCACAGTTGGACCCAGCCCCAGCATTTGCATCACGCCGCCAGCTAGGCCATCAAACGCAGCGCCCCGCGCACCAGTACCCGTACCAACGGTGCCGCCATCCTGATAGCCAGCAACCGACGGAGGTGTCCCCGGCGGCATGAAGGGCGCGTCCTGCATGGGTGCAAGTTCTTGCGGCGGGGCCTGCTCAGGGGGAGCGCCCATGGGCTGTTGCTGCATGGGGTCCATGGGTGCCTGACCTTGCATCTGGCCCATCGGATCCGGAGGAGCGGGCTCTGCAGGCATACCCTGATCCGGAGGCAGCATGCCTGCCTGCGACGGATCATATGGAATGGCTTCAGGCTGCTCTGCTTGAGGCTGCGGCATGGCCGACTGCGGCTTGAGCTGCAAAGGACCAAGGTCCGAGGGCATCGGAGCGTTGTTCGCAGTCTGCATTGCTTGCTGCATCAGTTCGTTGGAGCTGGACATAATCCCGCCCATGCCCTGAAATGCGTTGCGGGAGTTCGACTGACGGAAGAGCTTCCGGTTATAGACTCCAGACATTAGGTCACCCACTTCTGTTGGTAAGAGCTCCGAGGATCCCGCCCCCGCCTGCGGAGCTTAGGTTCATGGCCGTCCCAAGAATGGACGAAGCATAGCTTGGCGTTGGTACCGAGGATATCCCAAGTGTGGACTGCGAGGAAGGTACCTTGTTCAAGATGTCGGCCATAAACGTGGCGCGAGCTTGGGGCTCGTATGCCGCTTCTAGGGCATTGGCCCTTTGTAC
>Ga0247723_1000973_pt1 | contig 17507 bp, 23 predicted proteins | sample MSEWelMarce5H_FC_FD_189079 | JGI IMG/M metagenome (GOLD analysis project Ga0247723, IMG submission 189079) | Subsurface sediment microbial communities from gas well in West Virginia, United States - MSEEL Well Study Marcellus 5H_FC | ecosystem: Environmental > Terrestrial > Deep subsurface >... | reverse complement strand
TGGCTGCTGCGACGATACCTGCGATTGCTGCTGCCTTCCAGAGTTCCACGTCGAGGACTGCACCACCGGCAACAGCAGCCAAAGCTGATGAACCGAATACTGCGATGATACGAAGGATGAGGGTCTTAAGAGTTGCCATTGTTGTTGTCCTTATTTGTGTATGCGCCGATGAAGTGAAGAACGAGAGCTGCGATAGTTAGCCAGATCACGATCTGTTGCAACGTGCCAGACAAGGTGAGGATTGTGGTGATTGATGCTGCGATTGTCCATATCAACGCATGGAACTCACCCCAAAACTTCATCACCGAATCCTTCTTACTGGTGCAGGGGCTACCGTCAAGAATACAGCACCTAAAGCAATCAGCGCACGACGAGTGCTAACCGGCACAGTCGAGTTGAGTGGAACATAGTTGTCTGCGAAACCTTGAAAGATATTCAACACCGACTCGAATGCTTTGCGCACCGAGTTCGGTGCTTCCTGTACCGCTTCGACTACCGCTTCGGCTTCGTCTGGGCTGAGTTCGGTTGGGGTGATTTCGTTGAAGAGTTGTTCGGCTTGGGTGGGGGTGATGTTTTCTAGTACGGCTGGGCTGGTGATGAGGAGGGTTGCTTGGCTGGTGTCTAGGTCTTTGCTGAGGACTGAATCTACGATGGCTTCTATGGCCTCTGTGGAGGCTTCTGAGAGTGCTTCTAGGGTGTTGAGCAGTTCTGTTTGGGTGAGCGGTTCTGGCTCGTCTGTGGGGGCTTGTAGCGTTGTGGTCACATCAGGTTCAGATGTGGTCACAGGAGGGATGGTTGATGTCGTTGTTGGTGGATTTGTTGAAGTTGTGCTGGTTGTTTCTAACGGAGGCGGGAGCGTTGTGGTGGGGACTGGTTCTGGTTCCGTTGTGGTGGTTGTCGTTGTTTCGGGAACAGTAGAGGTCGTTGCCGGTGGAACATAAACCGTCGTTGTCGTGGTTGGGGCTACAGTCGTTGAAGTACTTGTCGTCGTCGAGCTAGTTGAGGTAACCGTTGAAACTGTTTCTTGGATTGTTGTTGACGTTTGTGGTAATTCCGTTGTGGTTGATGGGACGGATGTTTGAGGAAGACTCGAAGTCGTAGTAGTTATTTCTTGAACTGTCGTAGTAGTCGGGTTGGTGACAGGGACAGTCACTAGCGGGACAGTAGTAGTAGAAGTCGTCGTCGTTGTTGTGGATGAGGTTGTAGATACCCATTCACCCAAGCCTAATGTCAGACCTGTAATTGTGAGGTTGCCTGGTTGGCAGCATGAGTCAGTTGAGAACTGTCGGAACGCAAACACATCACCAGCCTGAACAGGAATGATTGCTGATCCTGTTGCATTGTTCTGATTCGTCAGCTGTGTAACAACACCATTGAGAACAATCTGTGGCGGGTCATACCACCAACCATCATTCGTCTGATACGCCCACTGGAAACCGAGTTGAGTTGTTCCCTCAGGGATAACGGCCTCAAGTTTCACCCAATTCGACTTCCCAGCACACGTCCCACCATCAGCACCCGTCAACCTAAACCCACCCTCAACCGGCACAACCTGCCCACCCTCATCAGCCAAACAAGACTTAGAGAACTCCCAAACACCAAACGCATCAGCCTTAGCCGATGATGATGTGACTAGGAAACCGAAGAACGCTGGGAAGAAAACTAAATAGCGGGAGACTCGACCCAAACTTGATTTGCTTCGTCCCACAGATACTTCTTCCCATCCGCAGGATAATCAATCGGTGCTTGCCAATCATAGTTCCCATCAAGTGACCAAGACGCAAACGGTTTAGGTGCGATGAACACGTCAGCAGTTGCATCGTATGTGTAACCGATACCTGCATACTGTTTGCGAATTTTGCTGTTGTAACTGGTTTGTACCCAAACTCCATTAAATAACGATTGGCAAAACTCAATCCCTTTTGATTCTGATTCAACTCCGTCAACCAAAAGTTCGTTGTTGTTTACAGAAATAACATTAACAACTATGCCGTTTTCTATTTGCGCAAAATATGCCATCAGAAAGTTATGCTCCCTGTGCCAGTAAATGTATAAACATGAAACCCTGAACGAGATACACCACTATAAGTTGGAGAACCAGTCGTTGCACTTGCTAAAGCGAAATCTTGTGAATAAGCAATAATTACTACGCCTGAACCACCAGCCGCACCAGCACCAGGACCACCGCTCTTACCGCCACCACCATTTCCTGTATTCGCAGTTCCAGCAACCCCTGGGTTAGCTACCGAACCACCAACACCGCGAGTCACAGCTGAACCCGTGATACTTGATGACAAACCTGCTCCACCCGTGTTAATTGCACCAACAGCACCAGCACCACCACCACCACCAGCACCAGCACCAGCACCACCATTGGAGGAACTACCTGCGAAACCTTGAACGGGTGACGCTGTTCTTGCACCACCAGCACGAACAATGTCATCACCAGCACCACCACCTGAACCACCTGCACCGCCTGCCGCAGTGGTAGCACCGAAACCTCCACCGTCGCTTGTAATCGTTGACAGACCACTTCCCGCAATAGAACTTGCAACACCAACCGAACCCGAAGCATTGACGTTCGCTGCGCCACCAGCACCAATGGTAATCGTGTAAAGAACACCAGAAGTCACCGACATCGCTGTTTCAGCTGAACCGCCACCACCTGTTGTTTCGCCGGTAACTGCGTTGCGATAACCGCCAGCACCACCACCACCACCGTTAGAGTTGATGCCGTCATTGCCTCCTCCACCACCACCACCACCGATAACAAGATATTGAACAGTTGATGGTGCTGAAGCACCACCTACTCCTGCCAAGATTTGCATGATGTTATGCGCTTACGTTGCCGACCATAATCCAAGCGTCGGTATCCCACTTGAGTACGGTACAAACAGCATATTGAGTTGAGAGTTTTAGTTTGCTTCCAGCAGATCGAATCACAGCTGTACCACCAGCAACGAAGGTTGCCGTTCCTGTACCGAGCAACATGAAGTTGAGTTGGTCACCGATTGCGAAGGCTGTGGTTGCGTTCGCTGGGATAGTGATGGTTTGTGCAGCTGAGTTGTTGAGCGTAGTCAACTGACCTACCTGAGCGGTGCCAGGTGTATAGGCCGTACCTGTTTGGGCGTTAACAGTTATGAGGCTGTTTGACAACGCTGACATTGATGCTGCGGTGAGGGTATCACCAGGGGTGAATGTTGGACGTACTGCCATAATGCTCCTATGTTAGCCGATTGAAGTTTACGCTAGACCCTTAGTGTCATCATTCAGTTCATCGGTGTCAAGGATGAAGTATGTGTAGATGCGGGTTGGGTTGGGATAGAGGGTGACGATGTGTCGGTCTGGGGTGATGTCATGGCTGATTCCTTCAAGTGCCATGATTTGTGTGACTGTTGATGGGGTTGAGTTCGGGAATGATTTGGTGACGGATAGTTGTGAGCCGATGTCGAGTGAACTGATGGTGGTTCGTTGTGCATCGGTGAGGCCGTTCATGATGACTTGGATGTTGCCGAACCAGAACGCAGGCACAGGACGGGTCAGGTATCCTGCGAGGTCTCCGGCATCGTCCAAGGTTTCTAGCAGGGTGACGACGAGTGGTGTTTCTTGTACACCGAACTCAGCAACGGATTCAGCAACTACAGCTTGAGCGTATTCAATGGTTGGTTGCAAGTTGTCTGCTGTTGGGATTGGTGGGGCAATAGCGACGTTCACCGTGTTGACTACGGACGGGTTGGTTGGGGTGAAGTCGTTGGGGCGTGACGAGTTTTCTTTAGCGAAATAGTCCGCTAGTTCTGCTTCAAGTTGAGCAGAGAAGAGAGTGAGGTCAACTTGCCAGGAGAATGAGCCGAATGACATATCAGTTATTCACAATGTCAAAGGTGGTGTATGGGATTGCGGTACCACCGGCATCAGATAGGTAGCCGTTGATCGCTTGTAGTTTGCCGAGAAGCCGTCTGTCGAAGTGAAAGTTTCCTGCACCATCAACCCAGATACGGCCTTGCTCGGAGTTGTTGACACGCATTAGATATTCCATGACTGATGACGAAGCGTCAATCGGGGCGTTACCTAAGTTCGCTACACCTTCTTCCAGCACCCGTTGACCTGGTTTGCCGAACGCATTCACCGAAGTCAGTACCTTGTCAATACGCAAATCAGAGCGTTCTGGCACTACCGACCCAGCAGCAACCTTGGTGTTGTTCAACCTAAACAGCTGGTCAGAACAGTTGATCGTGACTAGAGACCGATTCGGGTTTTCAATGCGCTGGTCGTATTGAGTGATGATGCCGGTGAACAGGTAAGCCCCGTTACGGCTGATCCGCACACCAGAGTTCAACTCAAACCCCAACCGTCCCTTAGCCGTATTCCAATAAGGCGAACCCTCATTCACCAAACTAAACCGATAGTCCGAATCCTCAATCTGCAACGTCGCAGTCGAAGGCTGACCCGTAGGATCACGGAACCTGTTCTGCCTGCCACGATTGATAGACACCTGCTTCACATAAGCAGTCACATCCTGCCAGTCAGTAGTTCCCTCCAACACATACACGCTTTGGTCTAGAACCCCAGCAACGGCATCATCCAAACGGAACGCATTAGTCGACGCACCATAATCCATCTCCACCGTATAGGTGCCACAGTTAGGAATCGAAACAGCCATCGTGCTACTTAACAGTTACAGGGATTCTGCCCTTGCTTCGGTTGTACTGTTGGAAAGATTCAATAACTTTTTCAGCCAAACCCTGCTCCGCAACCGCAGCATTGATATTGATCTGATAAGTATCATTCGGACGCAACGCAAACCCACCCCCAGCCGTCACCGGCACCTGACTCGACACCCCAGCCATCGGATTAGGCATCCCACCCAAAACCTTCGGATACTTCGCAATCAAATCAGCTGTGGCCTGCAACGACTTATTGAACTCATCCTGAGCGTCCTTGGTTTCCTTGACCTGTTCTTCCCAAGCCTCAAACGCTGCGACCTGAGCGTTGGTCGCCTCAGTAACATCAGCCAACGCCTCATCGTAAAGAATTGAACCAACCGTTGCACCATAAATAGTTTCATTCAGCAACGTCTGCTGGTCATTCAACTGCTTAGTCGAATCAATCTGAGAATCAATCGCATCCTTGACCGACAACTTCGCCTCAGCCAAATCCAGCTCTGCTCGACGAACATCCATCGGTGAAGACTCAGGGTCTTTACGAACATCAGCCAGATTCTTCTCAGCATCAGCCACCGAATAGATAGCCTCCTCAACCGCAAACGTCGCCCGCTCCTGCGCCCTCTGCGCCCTATCCAACTCCTTCTGCGCAGCAATAGCCTCCGGTGAACCAGCACCAAAGCCACGCTCAATCTGAGCCAACTTTGCTTTAGCGTTAGCCAGGTTTGTATTCGCATCAGTCAACGAAGCAAGCGACTTCTCCTCAGACTTGCTCGCCTTATTCAACCGATCCTGCAAACGCCCAGACGCTTCAAGGCTCTTGTTGTATTCGGCTTTTTTCTCATTGACCGTCTTCAAAGTTTTAGCAAGTTTGCCTAAGCCTTTATCGCCAGCCAACTCCTCAACTGAACCCTTGAAATTGGTTTGCTGATTTATAGCGTCACGAATGTTCAGTTTGTAATGATTTACAGATGTTCCTAATTTGTCAAAGGAGTTCATCAAAGGCACGATAGGGATTTGTTCTTTGACCGAAGACTTCATGTCTTCCCAAGCACCCTTAAAGTCAAGAGTCGTAGCTCTATATGCAGCTCTCGACAAATAGATGAACGGAGCGATTGCGTTAGTAGCGAGGGCAAAACCTACTGCTATGAACTTAAGTGTTGAGACAATGGCCTTACCGGCACTACCTGATTCAAATAAGAGTTGCTGGAAACCTGCGAGCAATCCTTTTTCACCGATGACTGTGGTGACACGCTGTATGGCTGGAGCAACATTGTTCACTAAGTATTCCGAGAACTGTTGGAGATACGGCAATAACGCTGCGCCTACTGTTTCTAATATCTCACCGAACTGACCTTGCAGAATCTTTAACTGTCCACCGAAGGTTCCAGCAGCGGTTTCCGCAGCACCACCGAACTGGTCATTCAATAGACCTACAACCTTTTCAAAGTCTTTGGACTTTTTGATGTTGTCGTCGAGTGGGATACCAAGTTTGGATAACGCTGTGAACTGTCCCTGGCTGGCCTTAGCCAACGCCAACGAAACAGACGCAAGGTCTTTACCTGTCGCAGCAGAAATATCTTGAGCAGTATTGAGAAGGTCTTGAGATTGAGTGAGGTCACCTGTCGCTCGAACCAACGTGCCAAGCGAGTCTCGAAGTTCCACGTCGGAAGTTCCTGTGCGGAGTTGAGTAACTGAGATATACCGTTCAGCCGAAGCAGTTAACGCCTCATTAGCTCCAAAGGTTTTCTCCAGCTGACGTTGCAACTCTGCCTGCGAGGCCTGATCCTCCATCGCAGCCTTAACCGATTTAGTCAACCCAACAGCAACAGCACCCAAAGCTGCGGTAGCCCCAATAGCCATAGCGGAAAACAATGGGGCAGTTTTCCCGACCTCTTTCCCGAACCCTTTAACGTCACCGGATAGAAGTTTTAACCCAGCTTTAGCAGCAGCGGTATCAGAAATAAACTTAACAACGAACGTCCGCTCACCAGCCATGCGGACGATTCTACTAAAGAACGGTCAGCCCATTCCGCAAAGCAACAAACTCATCCAACATCGCAGAATAAAGTTCCTTACCTGACAAACCATCCCAACGAGAAATATCTGTAGGCGCATTCCACCAAGCCTCATTCAATACCTCTGAACCAGCACGACGCTGACGAGGTTGACGCACCTGCTTTGAGCGAGGTGACACAGGATTGACAACAGGTTCAACATCCAACCTGAACGATGAATCAAGCAACTCGCCATGACCCTCATGGAACTCGAACGGCTGATCTGGTGCGTGTTGAGGTAGATAGAAAATACGAGCAGGGTCTTTAGTCTGAGGGTCACCAACCAGCCCGATACGGTCATGCAACTCCTGCCACACCACACGCCATAACGACGCAGGTACCTTCTCAGCTAACGGCAAAACAAGGTGATAGTGAGGATCGTCTAGACGATGCGAATAGGTGGAGTAAGCAAACCATTCCAAACCGTCAAGACGTGCATGGTCAAACGCTTCACCGTCCATGTCAACCACAAGGGCTTCCACAAACCTGACATTACGGTTACCTCTGGTAGTACCAGCGTCATACTCAACCGGAGACCACAACGCACCAGCAGTCTTGACAGCGTTCTCCTCATGCAACGACAACAGCTCTTTGAGTTGCTCCCAAGACGAAGCCAAGGGCTTCGGATAAATCGACTTCACATTCCTGAACAGAACTGCCATAACCCCTCCTCCTAGAAGGGTACAGGAAACTCAGCCAAAGTCAAGAATCTTTTAGGGTATTCAAAACCTTCTGAATAGCGTCCAGATATTCCCTAGCAATATTCTCTTTTTCCTTACGGACAGTAGGCCAGAAGAAGTACGCCGAACGCCCACGATGGCGCAAGAACTGTTTCGTCCTAGGTCGAGCCTGACCACCGAACTCAGCACCAAAGAACACGTCACCCCTAGTCACCTTCCGCTTACGCTTGCGATTTGGATTGGACTTAGAAACAAACGCAGACTTCTCACTCAACTTAATAGTCGGGATACGGTCACGCCTAGCCCGCATCCCCTTCATCACCTCAATCGCCTGGCTTGAACGAGTAACAGTCGCAGCCTCAGCCTTAGCCTTCAGATTTAGATTCTCAGCCACATTCTGTGCAGCCTTACGCATCTCCCCGTCAAAGCGTTTGTCAGCCTTTGAAGCATCACGCAGGAACTCTGTGATACCAATAATCTGAATGGCATCGTTGCCACCAGTAATTGAGACTCGTCCTGCTCTGCCGAAAACCGCCATACAGCAAGACTACTTGTTTAGATGAATTGCTCTCCAACGCAAATAAGCAAACATCGTGAACAACATTCGAGGGTCTTCTGCCAGCAACACCGAAGGAGCGATACCTGTCTCAACAGACAGGTACGCAATCATCCAATGGGCTGACTGATCTCCAAAGGGACGATCACAGCGTCAGCTTGGTTACCCAACTCCAATGCTTCAATCTCGTTAATCCATGAATCAAAATCTAAACCTGTGCGCTTCTGACGATGTTCAGAATGCCAAGCCAAGAAACCTAAATCGGTGAGAGTTAGTTCGGCTTCAAACTTGGCAACGCTCTTACTGAACTTCTGTTCAAAGGCGATGAAGTCTGGGAACGCAGCAATGATGGTGCGCTTTGATTGATCCAATGACGACGTTACTTCTAACGCTATTTTCATTTTTCCTCCGCAGGGTTAAGGTTTAGTTAGAAAAGTTATGCGCCAGTACCGGTCTTAGTTACAGCACCATCGATTGGGTAGGTGACCGATGCGGTAGCAAGATCGCCAACAGCACCAGCAACAGGAGTCCAAGTCAACGGAAGCACATTGAATGCGTACTGTGGATTGCTTGAAGAAGCAGCACCAGTTCCGTTTGGCTTGACTGTCACAGGTACAGCAGTACCAGCGTTCCAAGCGTCGTAGAACAACTTCTCAATCGTTGGGTAATCCTGATGCAACTCAAGTGTGATTGAGTTGTCTGCGAGACCTGCGATGCGTGTTACCGCACCGGACGAACCGAATGAAGTTGTAGCTACTTCTGCTTTTGACAGGTTTAATGTTACTGATGCTACGTAACTGGTGATATCGGTGTTTGCCGTACCGAAGGTAACCGCCACGTTTGTAAGAACTTGCTTTGCCATATTTGTGACTCCTGCCTTCCGGCACTCGAAGATTTACTACTGAAACTCTACACGCTCGCAGGATTGCGCATCAACTAAGCGTACACCACCACACGGAAGTCAACCATCAGATAGGTCGCATCGTTGCCATCCATCGTGGAGATATTGCTGGCAGATTCGACTAGCAAGTTCTGCACCACCCCACCCAACGAGCGATCCGATTCCAATGCTGCACGAACCGAAGTTGTACCCTCATAAGACAGATACCCATCCAAAGCAGTCTGAGCTGTGCGCTCCGCAGACCTACCCACAACCACAGACACGACGAAGATATGGGTCACTAACCCACCACGCATCGCCCCGTTGTAAGTGATTGAATCCAACATAGGCCAAGCGAACGGAGCGTTCAGATTGTCCGGTTGCTGGGCGTAAGCCCTCAAGCCTGGGATCGTGGCTAAAGCGTTAGCGATACCAGTCTTAATCTCTGTGACTGAATAGCTCATGCAAATATCCGCATACGACGATACGGTTCAACCAACTGAGCCATATCAGGGTCAAGGTATCGAGACACACGGATTTGTCCGAGATCGCCAAATCCGACTACACCCAAAGGCGAGTCGTAGCGTTTGAAGATGCGTGAAGCCTGAATAATCGTTGCCTGTACTACTGGTTCCGGCACCGAAGGCCAACCGAACACAGCAGTCACCTGAACCAAAGCCTGCTCACCATAGTTCGCATTCACGGTAGGGAACAGGTAATCGCCAACAGCACGAATCTTGTCATAAGCCCAAGTCAACCCGTCAAGGTTTCCGTTCAACGGTTCAAGCTGATAATCGGAACGACTCCATGTCAAGTCAAAAGTTCCGTCAGCCTGAGTTGAACTTTTCAATGTCAACGCTGTTCCAGCGATGTCATCAATCGAGCAGTAGAACGAATCTTCTGCTTGAAAGATTCTTGCTTCTGCTGTGCCTGACTGCCAGAAGCGACGGTTGCAATAACCATCAATCAGACGTGACGCTGCACCAACACAGTTATCAATCAAGTCGTCATCAAGGGTGTCAGCCGTTCCAATGCGGAGAGCTGCCTTCACTTGGTTTCTGGTTGCGTATCCATTGGTAATCGGCATAGTGAACTGATTCTAGTTGATTGACGCTGCACCACGATACGGCACACCCTCAAGGGAATAGTTCACAAACGGATTCAACGAATACACCTGACACGAATACACATCCCACAACCGTTGCTTCATCGCTCGAAGGTGCATCTCATACAAAGCCCAATGCGAATCACCAGGCACATAACCATCAACCCTGTCACGCCCACCCAACGAACCACAGTCAGCCCCAACCAACACAATGAACTTCGCCCCCATGTGCGCTGCCAAGTGCATCGCCCCATGAATGCTCGAAGACCCGATAGTCAACTGCCCTGACAACACAGGCCAATCCTTACCGTGCGGATCAAACGATGTCCCAGGTCTACCGGTACGAGTACCGAACGTGGTCAGATTCCCAGCACAACCAGCAAATACCCCATCGGTACCATGCTCACGCTCAGGAGTAAACGCCCCAATACAATCCTCACGCTTCGCCTCATGCTGAGCGTCTTCGTGATAATGGCTGAAACAGTAGTAACCCTTCAGCCCAAATACTGAGCCAACGAAGTTAACTGCGATTGTTACCTTGTCGTCAAAGAAGTCTGGTGACAGATAGTCGAGTGTCGCACCTGAGCCAAGAACATAGATGGTCTCGCCTTCATGCAGATTTTCGTAGTCGTTCATTGGGTCGTATTCTCTTAGTCCCATCCGAGTTCCCTTCGTCGTGTTAAGTCCCAATGTCCGGCATCAGGTAAACCTGTTTGCCAGCGCATCGTGTGAAGCGCAGCGTTTGATGCGAAGCTCTTAGCGTTGCGTTCGTTTAGTTCTGGTGCAGAATTAATCGTAGAAGAATTGTCGTGAACTATCCCAGCGTCAGAAGTCCAGAAGGGGATATTGACTCGCTTTGCCCGTTCCTCAAAATCGTTGTCCTCAAAGTAGGCGGGGACATAACACTCACTAAACAACCCGACCTTGGCAATCACCTCAGACCCAATCCACGCACAACACCAACCAGGTGTCGCCTCAGTCAATGTCACCGAATCAGGTTTGCAATCGTTGTAGAAAACCTCTAACTGTCCTGGCTCAAAGTATGCGTCAGAGTTCAGGATTATCCAGCCGTCAGCGTGTGGGGTTGCTTTGATACCGAGGTTCCATGATGGGGCGACACCGAGGTTCGTTGGCATTGACCAGACGTGATAGTTCTTGACATGGCGACGGTCAATTACCCAAGGCCAATCATGCAACGTGGACTGCCCACCGTTATCGATGACGATGAGTGTCTCCACCGGATAGTCGATGGACTGTAGGCAGCGTTCTAGTAGGTCGTACCTGTTTAGGACGGGGATGATGATGACTGGCACCATGAGGTCAACTCTTTCATGATTGGCTTCCAGTAAGCGTCAAAAACCTTGTCAGCCCGATATTGGTCAGCAAAGGCCACAGCCTCGTCTGACACGCCTCTGGGGGCTTCGTAGGCCTCAATCAGGGCATCCACGATGGACGGTACCTGTGGGGTGCAGAACCATGATTTCTGATGCGCATCCCAGAACGGCTGAATCGCTACAGCTGACCCAACGCCAATCAACTCAGGTTGAGCGGTGTAATCCGAAACGATGACCCGTGTACCGCAAGCCTGAGCCTCGATAACAGGGATACCGAAACCTTCACCCATTGAGCAAGCCAACAGCACATCCGAAGCGGTGTACAGCGCAGCCAACGCTTGCTGAGGGAAACCAGTCCGATACGCATACGGGTCAACAATCTTGTATTGCTCAGGCTTCACACCACACGCCTCCAGCAGATGCACAAGGTTGATACCACCCATCGCACCGTCACGCTCAGTATGCAGATATAGCAAAGCATCAGGACGGTCTTGAGCGAAGATAGCGAACGCCAGAATGTTCTCACCAAAAGATTTGCGTGAAGGGTTTTGACCTTTGTTCGCAGCGTTCATCATCACAACAAACCTGTCCTCATCAACTTCCATGAGTTGTCTGCCGGTGAACTCACCACGACCATTACTCAACTTCTGTGTAGGAACAAAAACATCCTCAAACGCATGAGGCGCATACATCGCATCCACACCCGCATTCTGCAACATCTCCAAACCAAACTTAGACATCGCAATCGGTTTCACATTCGGACGCTTACACCAATCAATCACAGCAGGCGGGCAAGGCGCATGGTCAATCGGAACCCACGAAGCAATATTCGGAACCTGATCTAACGATGGTGACTTCAACACCCACACATCAAACAACGTCATCAACATCGCAGGAATCTCACGATTACCGTTAGCCCAATCCATCCAATGCGCAACAAGCACATCATCGGAATATGGTGACATTCCTCTTGGGTAAAGCTTTATGCCGTTCCAAATAGAAGCCATGCCTTCAATGCCATACATCGCATGGATTGCTACTTCGTGTTTTTCGGTGAGCCTTTGGACGACTTGCGCTGTTTGGGTGCCGTACCCTGTTGGGGCGAACGGGGCGTTCGAGTACCAGAGGATTCGTAACGATTCGGCAGAGGAAGGTCTGCTTGCTCTGGCAAGTGCGCTATTCCCCTTCGGAGCAATATCTCCGCTTCCAGGTCTGGTAACTCGACCGGAGTGTTCTTGACGATTACGAGCATTCTTTCCCACCGTTCTCTCCTTCGCAGGTCGCAGGGTATAAAACAGAATGAGGGTAGGTCGCCCTGCGTGTTCGACCTACCCTCAAACTTACACCGATATTGCTATCGGTTGCACTACCTCAACTTATGGTTGGAGGAGGTGCTTGATGTGTGATGTCTGTGGCAAATCGCCATCGACACGGAATGTCGCACGGAACGTGACGAGACCAGCATTGAATGCGTAGTCATCGCTGCGATCCAAACGAAGGCCACCAACGGTTCGTACATAGTACGAAGGCAGATGTCCAACGATGACAGACTTGGTGGTTGTTGCTACGTCAACCATTGATGGGTTTTCGTAGATTGGCTTACCAAGCAGCATGTCTGGGCTGTCCATTGAAAGGGCTGGCTGGAACACATAGTTTCCTGCGGTGTCCTTCAACTTGCGTACTGCACCGATTGACTTGCCGTTCATCATCCAGCCAACGCCTGGAAGGTTGCGAGCTGCACCGTCCAAGGAGTAGAGGAGGTCGATGAGGTTGTCTGCGGTGAAAGCAGTTGCGGTACCTGCGGTGCCACCAACAGCCGATGCGGTCACGATGCCGTTAGGTGCATCAGTTCCCGAACCAACAGTCAATGCTGATCCAACAGCGTAACCGAGTGCGTTTCCAACCTGGTCACCCAAGAATGAAAGCATGTCAACGCCAGCGTCTTCGAGCAGTTCTTGTGAGACCTGTACGAGGAAGCTGTACTTGTATGCGCTCAAGGTGATGAACGAGTTGAATACTGGATCGGATTCGCCGATTGCTGAACCTTCGCCAGTTACCGTTCCAACTGAGTAGCTGGACAGCGATGGGATTTGGAGGTTTTCGCCACCTGCGGTGTTCAGAACCGTTGAGGTCTGAAGTACCGGAGCGATCAAGCGAGCCTTCATGATTACCTGGTCGTAGAACGACGTAGGTACTGGTGCGCCTGTGCTGGACTTGATGATGTCACGACGCTCGAATGAGTGGCTGCGCTTCTCACCTGTGAACAACGAACGCAGGTTAACTGCATCGTCGCTTACTTGTACGCCTGCAACAGGACGAACCTGGTCAGCGATTTCACGGGTGGCTGCATCCATGCGAAGTTCACGGGCTTCGTCTTCACGAAGTTTTGCGATGGTCTGCGCACGTTCGTCCAATTCCTTCGAGATGCGCTCGTAGGTTTGGGTTTCTTCTGCTGAGAGGTCACGCTTCTCTGCGGTGGCCTTGTCCAAGATTGACTTGGCTTCGTTCCATGCACGATTGCGAATCTCAACCTGACGGTCGATATATTCTTTCATGATGTTTTCCTTCTCCCCGTAGGGATGATGTTGATGTTTGGATACGCAGGAGATTTAACTTAAACCTGGTACGGCTCCGTACACAGCAACATCGAAGGTGGCTCCACTCATTCGACGCAGTAACGAAAAGGTTACTAGAAGTTCTTCAGTAATTCAAGATGCTTCGCCAACACACCGACGCTCGCAGGAGCGGACTGTGGTGTTGGTTCAAGTTTCGCAACCGTTTCACGCAACAACGCTGCATGGTTCGGGTCAAGTGTCTGACCTGATTCCAACGCTGTTATTGCAACAGCAAGCTGATCGGCATCAATGCCGGTGCGAGTAGCCAAAGCATCAAGGCTACGAACGCTTGCCGATGTCGCTGCATACGCTGGGAAACCTGTAACAACTGAAACCTCAAACAAACGAATCTGGCGAAGTTCACGACGGGTACCATCATCAGACCAACGGTCACCACCCTGAGGAACCGTAAACCCAAACGACATGGAATCCACATCGCCACGTTGCATCAAAACTGACAAGTCACGACCGACAGAAGTGTCAGGCAAATCAGCATCCACGAACAGGCCTTTAGAATCTTCAGCCAAACGAACCGTCTTCGAGCGTGTTGTACCCAACAGCATTGACGAATCATGGTTCATGTACATCCGGATATTGTTGCGGGACTTCAACGACTTAGCGAATGCACCAGGCGCAATACGCTCAATGAATGGCAACGGTTCTGAATCAGAGTTGAATACGGCAGCATAACCACTAAAGGACATACCGTCGCCTGCTTGACCTGCACGAAGTTCAAACTGGTTGAACGTGATGCGACGTGTCTCTACCTGTTCTGTCATACCTGAAACATTACCAAACTCAGGTTCAGGACTGCGGAGGAACGTGAATGAACGATCATCCTCAGACAAATCATCCTCGTCCTCTTCCTCAACTTCTTCCTCAAGTTCACCTTTGATGAGTTCCGCTTTTTCGTGAAACCATTCAATCGCAGGTTCAGGGTCAAGCGCATCAATACCCCACAAGTAGAACGCAACAGCACCAGCACCAGGGAACTCTTCATCATCAGGATTTGAGTTTTTTGGTGCATCCAAGTCAACCATGTGTCGTGCAGCCCAAGCATTCGCACGAATCACTTTGTCTTCTGTGATCCGACCAGCAGCCATCTCACGAGCTTCACGCACAGTCGAAGCAACAATCCCCGCACCAGCCAACTTCTTTCCGTAATAGTCCAACCCTTTACGAGCTGCCGATTGAATATATTCCGGCAAACTCAAATCAACCTGACGTTTCTCTGCACGTTCACCACCTGGTTCCATTTCCTCAGCAACAGACACAGCGACCATCTGGTCAATCGCATCCTGCTTAGTTTGATGACAACCGATGACTTCGCCATCTTCCTTTTCCACAGCCCAGCCAGCGCATTCAGAGTTCTTATCAGAAATAAAGTAAGGCATCAGATCGGCTCCGTTAACCAGGACATTATGTGACCAGTTTTTGTTGAAACAGCGTAAAGCAAATCTGTTGGCGAAATAGTTAATTGAAGCATCTCACCTTTGTCCATCATCAAGCCTGTTGAAATGGTGACAGCAGAACCACCGATATACACAGCATCCGTGTTGTCGTTGTTGTGAATGATTAGGCGATACGGGTTCCCTCCGTAATGATTTATCAATACGCCGTCAATGACAGTCGCAGCCGTGCCGATTGATGTTTGCCCGCTATAGAACGCCATGTCACCTCAAACTAAGAGAAGCAATTCTGCTTCGTCTTCTAGTATTGACCATGTTACTTCAGCAACAGCACTAGACGACAAGGAACCAACTGATGCTCCTACGCCGAACACTTGGAGAGGAACCCGCAAAGGTTCAACCACAACCTCCACAACCTCTTCAACACGCTCAACCTTTGGACGACGATACCAAGGATTCCCACCACCTGGATACTGAGGAGGTGGAGGACTTGGTGCCGGATCAACCGTTGCCTGCGCCGAAGAAATCAACTCGCCAAGCAAAGCCGAAGCAGTAACCGAACCAGCAACACTCGCAACCGCAGTCGATGTCAAACCACCCAAAGTCGCTGAAGCCGAAACAACATTTGACACAGACGCAACAGCAGAACCAACACCTGCACCCAAAGCAGCGTCAGCTGTAACCGTATGCGCAACCGTTGCATCAGCAGACGCAACAACACCACCAAGCACCGCCTGAGCGGAAACCAGATTCGACACCGACACCGAAGCCGAAGCCTCAACCCCACCCAACACCGCCTCAGCCGAAACCACATGCGACACCAACGATGTCGCCCCAGCCGTCAACCCGCCAAGCGAAGCCGAAGCGGTAACAGTTGTCGTGAACGTGAAGCCATCTAACTTGGCAATCGAGTCAAGCGTTGACGTGTCAAGTTTGAATGCGGGACTGAACCCACCTAAACCGAAGTCAGCATCGTTAAGTTGTGACTGGTCAAGAATGAACCGTTCAACGGCCATCTAGAAACCTAACTTGCGACAGTCAAAGAAACAGTCAACCCACCAGACGAAATCGTGTAGGTGTCACCAGCCGTATATGCGTTGCCGGTGATTGTTCCAGAGAACAAAAAGTTTCCAGTCGTAGCGTTATCCCAAGCGGTGAAGTGTGTTGCATCTTGTGAGCCTGCGATATTTGTCCACGTCACATCAGCATCAGAAGCAAGCGCACCATTGGATGCAGCAGCGAAACTTACAGCCTTACGAGTTGTTTCAGTTGCAGCGTTACTTGTGCCAGCAGAACCAGGGTCGCCAACATGCAGCTTCACATACGCTGTCGTAACTGAGAACGACGTTGCATTACCTAACGCATTCAACCAAGCGTTCGCCAAATATGCGGAAATACCTGTAGCCATTAGTCCTCAGTCCTCTCGATGATATTCAGAATGCGACCATCAGCGTCACGTTCAACGGTACGGATAGTCGGTTTAGATTCTGGAACATTCACACGCACAACGGTCTCTGGAATGTTGATGATCGGCGCAGGAATGTTGATCGCTGGAGGCGTGTAATTCATCACCGTCTGAGGGAGCGTGATGTCCATGTTTTGCGACTTCACCTCATACGCTGACTTCGGGTCTTCAGGTGCCACAGTTGAAATCTGTTGCAACTGGCTTGAAGGCAAACCTGTATGACCAATCGCAGGCAACCCAACGGTAGCCAACACCTCAGCCGGATCAAAGCCAGCAAGAATCAATCGTTGCGCAATCTCAGCCTTCGACTGCATCTCAGCCAAGTTCGCAGCATTGATGTCCACGTTCGCTAGTGGCACACGGTATGAGTCACCACCGTCAACCGGTGCCATGTCCTCAAGACGATGAATGTCATTGATTGACAAGAAGCCTGATTGCAGACCTGTGGAGAATGAGGCGTAGCGTGACGCTTGGTCACCACGCAACAATCCGTCCACATTGAACTTCATGAATGCACGACCCTCAAGCAAACGTGAATATCCTTCTTCAATCTTTTCAATGTAAGGCCTGAGCGTGTGGGTCACATACTGGATGCCGTTTTGTTCTACCGACGCATACGACATCGCACCAGGCGTAGTCACGCCCAGCATTGATGGAGGCACACGGAAGATACGAGCAATCTCTTCTACAGCGAAACGACGGGACTCTAGGAACTGTGCAGAATCATTGTCAACGGTTGTCTTCG